>Ga0209574_10000491_pt1 | contig 10322 bp, 7 predicted proteins | sample AgamicMgMarz_FD_187168 | JGI IMG/M metagenome (GOLD analysis project Ga0209574, IMG submission 187168) | Agave microbial communities from Guanajuato, Mexico - Mg.Ma.rz (SPAdes) (version 2) | ecosystem: Host-associated > Plants > Phyllosphere > Phylloplane/Leaf | place: Guanajuato, Mexico... | reverse complement strand
CCTTGCCGGTAATTTGTTCGGGCGACATATACGCCGGGGTTCCGACACGAATCTCGCCGGTTTTTATTTCTTCTTCCAGCCCTGCAATGCCGAAATCCGTAATGCGTGCTTTTCCGCGATTATCAATAATCACGTTCGCCGGTTTCAAATCGCGGTAGACGATCGAAGGTTCGTGATTATGCAGATAATGCAAAACGTCGGCGATCTGGATCGCCCATTCGGTCACGCTTTTCTCGTCGATCCGACCTTCGGGCGCGGCACGCAGCCGCCCGGCTAAATCGCCGCCCGAAATGTATTTCATCACGAGATAAAATCTGCCTTCTTTTTCGTCAAAGAAATAATCGTAGATCGTCGGAATCGCGGAATGTTCGAGCGAGGTCAAAAGCAAAGACTCGCGTTTAAAATCGCTGACCGCCTTGTCCTGCTGTTCCGATTCGATGTAGCTTTGCACCATTTCCTTGACGGCGCGCAGAACGCCGCCCAGGTTGCGGTCATTGGCAAGATAAACCGCGCCCATTCCGCCGCCGCCGATCTTTCGGACGATTTCGTAACGACTGTTGAGAATCGTTCCTTCGTCGAGCGGTTTCAGTTTCGCGGCTTTGCGACCGTCGGTGTCGCTATTGCCGATATTCGGAGTCGTAAACGGACGCCCCTCTTTCGATTCCTCGACAGGCTTTTCTTCGTCCGGCGTTTGCGGAATTTCGGCTTCAACCGGCGCGGCTTCGATTTTTTCTTCCGCAACTTCGTCTTTCTGAAAGATCTGAACCGAATCAAATCTTGTCGGTTCTTCCTGATTTTCCAAAATCAGCGGCAACGCCGGCATTGCGATCGGCGGTTCGAAAACTTCGGCTTCGGGCTCACCGATCTCCGCCGGCGATTCGGTTTCAAACGTTTCCTGTTTTTCCGGTTCGGCAGAAATGTCCGCGAACGGCTGACTGAACGGTTCGGCAATTCGTTCTTCAACGGGTTCGACCCAATCTTGCATTGTTTCTTCAGAGCTTCCCGAAACTGCCGCAGGTTCCTCGGAAATCGGCGGTTCTTCGGAAACGGTCTCTGAAACTTCCGCGCTTGAATCGGATTCCGAAAAACTTGCCGGAATTTCCGATGGGAATTCTTCGGCTTTTTCGCCAAACGTTTCGATATTTTCAACCGGTTCCGAAACTGTTTCTGCGGCTTCTTCGGAAATCAAAAATTCGGGCTCCGTGTATTGATAATCGGCGGGCGCATCGATTGTATCCGAAACTGCCGGTTCAAAACCTTTCGCTTCATCCGTTTCGGTTTCGACTGCCGGAGTTGGCGCTTCTTCGCTTACTTCTGCCGAAGCTTCAGGTTCGGCAATTAAAGGTTCCGAGGTTGGTTCCTGAGCCTTAAATTCAGGTTCTTCGTTTTCAAAAGGCGACGGAGTTGATATGTCGTCGGTCTTTTCAACTTCTTCCGTTTTTTCGGTTGATTCCGGAACAGCTGCGGCTTCGTCATCAAATTGTTGCGAAAGTTCAACGCTGTCCGGTGCGGTTCCGGTTGAGCTTGCAGGTTCGTCGTCGCCAAAAGGACTAGGCAAAGGAATGCTCCGGACATCATCCAAAGCCTCGGCAGGAATTTCGACCGATTCGGTTTTCATCGTCCAGTTTTCCGAAGTATTTCCGGGTGAAAATGCAGGCGTATCTTGCGGTTTTTCGATGGAGTCGGAGGATTCCTGCTGCCCGGCAACAGGCGCATTTTGAGCTTCGGTTTTCGGAGTTTCCGGGTTGCTTTTTGCAGTCAGCGCATCCAAAGCCTCTTTGTTGATGGCGATCGGCGGCATATCAACAATAGTTTCAGACATAGAGTTGTCTTCAACCGGTGCGATCGGCTTGATAGAAATTCCGCAAAACGGACAAAAGATATCATCTTTGGCGATTTGTTCGCCGCATTCAGGACAATAAGACATTTTTTTAAATTAGTTTCTAAAGTTGAATTTACTTTACTTCTTTTTTAATTAATTACTTTAAACCGCAAAAAAGTTTTCCCGACAATAATTTCGTCGCCGTCGTTCAAAAGGTTCGGACTGCCCGGAATCAAACGCCGTCCACGATTGATATAAGTTCCGTTGGTCGAGCCTAGATCCTCAACCGAAAACTTCCCGTTTTGATAAATGATCCGGGCGTGGCGCCGCGAAACTTTGGCTTCCGGGTCGTGCGCGTCCAGATCGACATCGGGGAAAATTCCGTTGTCCGCGTCCCAGCGACCGAGGTATGATTCTTCGGCTGACAAAGTAAATTGTTTCCCGACCGACATTCCGCGCTCGATCGTCAGAGTCGAATGGACGCCTTCAATTTTCTTGCCGTCCGTATTTTCGACCGGCGTCGGTTCTACCTGTTCGATAATCGGCTCGATGCCGATCGAAGTTACGCTTGCCACGTTGAATGACGGTTCGGAAAGGGGCGGCTGATAACTTTGCACTTTGATTTCGTTATTATTATTGCCTGAAGACTGCAAGTTGGCTCCGCATTCATCGCAGAATTGCGAACCGTCCAGATTTTCCGTTCCGCAAGTTTGGCATTTCATCATTTTCTCTTTTTTCCTTTACCTTGCGATTAAATTTTTATAAATTATTAAATTATCTTTGGCAAACTCATTTTAACCTTAAAATGCGAGTTCGTAAATCGTAAATCAATTATCCGAAAGCCGAAAGCGATTTTTTATTCTTAAGTTATAAAATAAAACTCCTCGCAGCAAATACAATTTTTTGAAACTAATCGGATAATTTAGACGTAGTTACGCTTTGACCGAGGGACAGGCATTTATTTGCGTTAAAAATCAAACACCTAAATTAAAACTTCGTTTAAAGGGGAAAGAGAAACTATGGCAGTCAGCCGTAAAGGAAAAATTATCATCGGCGCGTCCGTTGGAGTTTTATTACTAATCATCATTATTGCAAGCATTTTTGCAACCCGGAAAGATACGCCTGAAGTAACGATCGTAAAGGTCGAAAAACGAAAGGAACTTCGTTCGAACGTCACGGCTTCGGGCGAGATTCGACCGATTCAGTTTATCAATCTGACCAGCGAAGTGCAGGGCAGAATTGAAGAAATCTACGTCAAGGAAGGCGATGCCGTCAAAAGAGGAACAGCACTCGTCAAGCTCGACCCGACCCAGCTTGATTCAAGCACCGATGCACAGCTCGCTTCATTGCAAGCCTCGCAATCGGATGCGCAGGTTTCGCGCTCGCAGGTCGTTGCCGCGCAAAATCAGTATTCGCAGGCACAACAGGGCTTGATCGCCTCGCAGGCATCGGTTGATACGGCGGTTCAGCAAGTCAGTACCGCCCGGCAAAACGTCGTCGCGGCGCAAACCGACGTTGATAAAGCACAGGTTGAAGTCAGTGCGGCGGCGCGTGAATTAAAGCGGAACGAAGAGTTGTTGGAAAACGGCGTCATTGCCAGAAAGGAATATGACGATTCGAAAGACCGTGTTTCAAACGCCCAGGTTGCTCTCAGAAACGCGCAATCGCGTCTGAGATCAGCCCAGCTTTCGGTCAATGAAGCCGAAGCGCGTGTCAAAGAATCCCGCGCCCGGGCGAATCAGCAGCAGGTCGCCGTCAAAGATGCCAAACGCGGCGTGGATACCGCCAATTTAAGCGCGGATTCGAGCCAGCAGCGTTCCAATCAGCAAGCCGCGCTTTTGCGCGGACAACGCACGCAGCGCGACAAGACTTTGCAAAGTGCGCCGATCGACGGCGTGATCGCCGATATTCCGTCGAAAGTCGGAACGTTTGCGGTCGCCAATCTTTCTTCGACACCGCTTCTGACGATTGCCGATATGTCGGCGATCAACGTCGAGGTCAAAGTTGACGAAACCGAGATCGATAAGGTCGAAGAAGGACAGGTCGCAAAGGTCAAAGTTGACGCGTTCGGCGAAAAAGAAATTATCGGCAAAGTTAAGCTGAAAAATCCGCTGGCAATCGGTAAATCGCAAACGGCGGGCGGACTTTCGACCAACATTAACACCCAGGAAGCGAAGGAATTCAAAGTCGTCATCGAATTGACCGATATTCCGACCGACGTGCGCGAAGGCTTGCGTCCCGGAATGAGCGCAACAGCCGTAATTACGACAAAAACCGCCAACGATCTGGTTGCCGTTCCCCTTCAGGCGGTCATCGAGAAAAAACCCGAACCATCGACTTCGCCGACCATTCAGGGCGATTTGCAGATGCCTTCGGAAAAACCGAAAACCATTAAAGGCGTTTATGTGTTCGAAGGCGGCAAAGCCAAATTCGTCGAAGTTCAAACCGGAATCACGGGCGAATCTGACATTGAAATTACGAGCGGCTTAAAGGAAGGCGATGAAGTCATCACCGGTCCGAGCCGTATTCTAAACACTTTGAAGGAAGGCACGCTCGTCAAGAAACAAGAGAAAAAGGACAGCGAGAACGCTAATAAATCTTAATTATTCAAGATTCAGAATTTAAGATTCAAAACTCCCGACAAAATCTTGAATTTTGAATCTTGAATCTTGAATATTAACGAAAATGTATAAATTCATGGAAAATGAAAACGGCAAGCCGCAAAATGCCGACACTTTTGAGCCGGTTGCGGGTGAATCTTTGATTTCAATGCGAAACATCTGGAAAACTTACCAGATGGGTACCGAAGAACTGCACGCCCTGCGCGGCGTTTCGTTTGATGTCAAAAAAGGCGAATATCTCGCGATCATCGGACCTTCGGGTTCGGGCAAATCAACCTTGATGAATCTGATCGGCTGTCTCGATTCGCCGTCGAAGGGCGAATATTGGATCAACGGTCATCAGGTTGCCGATATGACCGACGACGAGCTTGCCAAAATCCGCAACAAAGAAATCGGTTTTGTTTTCCAGACATTTAATCTTCTGGCACGCGCGACGGCTTTGCACAACGTCGAGCTGCCGCTGATTTACGCCGGAATGCGCGCCGGTGAACGCCACGATAAAGCCCAAGCCGCGCTCGCTTCGGTCGAACTCGGCGACCGCGTGATGCACAAACCGAACGAGCTTTCGGGCGGACAGCGCCAACGCGTCGCGATTGCCCGCGCACTCGTTAATCATCCGTCGATCTTGCTGGCGGACGAACCGACCGGCGCGCTCGATACGAAAACAAGCTATGAAATCATGGCTTTGTTTGAAAAACTGCACGAAGAAGGAAATACGATCATCGTCGTCACACACGAACCCGACATCGCCGAACGCGCTCACCGGGTAATTACGATCCGCGACGGGGTGATCGAAAAAGACGAACTGAACGGATGATCGAAGATGATTGAAAATATACCCGGCTATGTTTCAATAACTTTTATTCTGACCACTTTCCTCACCGTCGGCTTTTTACTTTACGCTGTCAAACAAACCGTTTTTGACACGCTTCCGGCAAAAATTTTAATCTTTCTGCTCGCCTTCTGGATTTTTTTCCAGGCGATTCTGGCGCTCAACGGCTTTCATCAAAATACGCAAGTATTTCCGCCGCGCCTCGTTCTTTTCGGCGTTCTGCCCGCGCTTTTATTGATTATTGCGTATTTTGTTTTCTTCCGAAAAACATTCATCGAACCTCTTCCGTTAAAAACTTTAACGCTTCTGAGCGTAATCAGATTTCCCGTCGAACTGGTTTTGCTGTGGCTTTTCCAAAATCAGACCGTCCCGCAATCAATGACCTTTGAAGGCAGAAATTTCGATATTTTATCAGGCATTACCGCGCCGATCATTTATTTTCTCGCCTTTCGCGGCGGTCGCGTCAATCGTCCGCTGTTGATTGCCTGGAATATTTCCGCGCTGATCCTGCTTTTCAACATCGTCATCACGGCAGTTCTTGCGTTTCCCGCCTTCAGTTCGAATCTTCCGCCCGCACTCCAGAACCGCGCCGTCACATATTTTCCGTACATCTGGCTTCCAACCGTGATTGTCCCGATCGTTCTTTTCAGTCATCTGGCAAGCCTCTGGAAACTATTAAAAAATTCTACAAACTAAACCTTTTCTATAAATTCGCGTATAATTGTCAAAGGAATTTTTATCCGGTTAGTGATCATTAAATGAATTTTACCGAAACCTTAAAACTTGCGCTTTCAGCGGTTTGGTCGCACAAATTACGCTCGTTCCTGACGCTTTTGGGAATGATTTTCGCGGTCACGGCGTTCATGCTCGTGCTCTCGGTTTTGCAGGGTTTCAGCGCTTACGTCGACGAAAAACTTGCCGGGATCGGCTCGAATTCATTTACCATCCGGCGTTTCAATTTCGACGATTTCAAAGACACCGATTCGATTGCCGCCGCGCAGCGCCGCAACAAGGAATTAACGCTCGACGAGATGGAATTTATCAAGGAACGCGCCCAGCTGATCGACAAGATCGGCGCGAAAGCCCTGCCCAATTCGCGCGAAGTCAAACGTGGCAGCGAGAGTCTGCGCGACGTTAAGGTCGAAGGCGCGGATCCCGTGCTCGCCGAAATTGAAAAGCTCGATATTGCACAGGGTCGCTATTTTACAAATACTGAAAATAACAACAAAATGCGGGTTTGTTATGTCGGAATGGATGTCGCCAACAAACTTTTTCCGCAAGGCGACGCGCTCGGCGGCGAGATTACCATTTCGGGAATCCCGTATAAAATCATCGGAATTCAGACGGCAAAAGGCACGGTTTTCGGTCAGCCGCAAGACAATTTTGTTCAATTCCCGCTAAAAACATACGGCGCGAATTTCGGCGGTTTGCGCGGCAGCCGCGGACTCTATTTTGTCGCGTCCGCCAAATCCGACAAACTTTTTAATGATGCCGTCGAAGAAGCCAGAAGCCTGATGCGAATCAAACGCAAGCTGGAATTCGGCGAAAAAGACAATTTCGGTATTTTAACGCCCGACGCGATTTCCAATCTGATCGGCGGGATTACAAAACCGATCGGCTACGGAATTCTTTCGATCCCGACGATTGCCCTGCTGGTCGGCGCGATCGTGATTATGAACATTATGCTGGTCGCGGTGACGGAAAGAACGAAAGAGATCGGCATCCGCAAAAGTTTAGGCGCGCGCCAGGGCGATATTCTCCGGCAGTTTTTGATCGAAGCCGCCACGCTTTCGCTGATCGGCGGAATCATCGGGCTGATTCTCGCAGAATTATTGGGTTTCGTCGTTTCCGCTTTCTTTTTTCAAACGAGAATTCCGATCTGGGCAATTTTTCTGGCAATCGGTATTTCGGGCGGTGTCGGTATTTTAGCCGGACTTTTTCCCGCCTGGAAAGCGGCGCGCCTTGACCCGATCGAAGCTTTGCGGCACGAGTAATTTATGAATTTTTTAACCGGTGCATTTTACGAAAATTTCAAGATGGCGTTCGACACGCTGCGGAGCAATAAACTTCGCTCGTTTCTGACGATTATCGGCGTGGTCATCGGGGTGATTACCGTGATGCTGATTTCGTCGATCATCAGCGGCATCAATGTCGCCGTCGAAAAACAGGTCGAATCCTTCGGCACACGCTCGATTTTTCTCTACAAAATGGACATCGGAATTCGCACGAGCGCGCCGAGCCGTGAAGAGCGGATGCGGAAACCTTTGACGATGGACGATGCCGACGCGATCGGCAATCTTCCGTCGATCGAGGTCGCCGTGCCGTTTCTCGATATTTCCAACAATTTTTTCGGACAGAAAATCAATGTCACGGGTAAAAACGGAAAAACTTCGACTTCGGTTCAAATGAACGGAACTCTGCCGCAGATCGAGAAAACGACGTCCGAAGTTTTGCTCGAAGGACGCTGGTTTTCGCAGTCGGAAAGCGATGAAAAGGCAAATGTCTGTTTGATCGGCGATTTTGTCAGGGAAAATTATTTTCCGTTCGAAAGCCCGGTCGGACAAACTCTCGAAATCGGCGGCACGGAGTTTCGAGTGATCGGCGTTCTCCAAAAAAAGGAACAGCTCTTCGGCGGCGGCGGCGGCAATAACGACCAGTCAAACGCGATCTATATGCCGATGGGCGCGGCATTAAAGTTGAAACCGAACGCCGACGATCTGTTCATCCTGGCAGTTGCCAGGGAAGGACAACTCGAAAAAGCGAAAGACGACGTGCAGGACCTTTTGCGGATCCGGCGCAATGTCAAATTCGGCGAAAAGAACAATTTTGCGATGGAAACAGCCGCCAGTTTGATTGAGCAATTCGGGGCAATTACGAGCGGCGTGTTTATCGCCATGATCGTCATTTCATCGATCGGATTGATGATCGGCGGGCTCGGCGTGATGAATATTATGCTTGTTTCCGTCACCGAACGCACCCGCGAAATCGGCATCCGCAAAGCCATCGGCGCGAAACAGAGCGATATATTACTGCAATTTTTGATCGAAGCCGCCACGCTGACAGGCTTTGGCGGAATTATCGGACTACTTATCGGATGGCTTCTGACACTGCTTGTCAAAATGATTATGCCGTCTTATGTTCCGCTTTGGGCGCCGATCGTCGGTTTCGGCGCAAGCGTCGGCATCGGCATCGTTTTCGGACTTTTCCCGGCGTGGAAAGCGGCGCGTTTAGACCCGATCGAATCTTTAAGATATGAATAAAAAAAGTCCTGAGTTTTAATGACTCAGGACTTTTTTCGACTCTTTTGAATAAACCATTAACTCGGATTTCCCGACATTAATGCCCCGATAATCCGGAAAGCAACACCGATTAACGCAATGATAATCGTAATTGCCCAAGCCGAACCGGACGATATTTTATTGGTTTTCTGCAAACCGATCGCTGCCAGAATCCAACCCCAAATCGCAAATAAATCAATCACGGAAAGCAGCGTGGCTAAAACCGGCAATTTTTTCCCGTCGATCAAAAACCCCAAATTTGCCTGTAAAAGCCCGCGCTGACTGGCGGCAATATCGATTTCGTCCGCCGATTTGAAGATCAACACGATAAAATTGGCGATCGACCCGATTATCACCGGCGGCAGCGATGAATAGACCCAGACCGAAACCGCGTGCAGAAAATTGCCTTTTCCGCCGAACGCTTTTGAGCCGAGCCAATAAAGCAGACTGCCGATGACAATCGCAATGACCACAATAAGCGGCATGGCATATCTGACGCCCTTGGCAATCGTCATTTGAAAATTGACCGCATTATTTTTCTGTTCGGCGCTTAAACTATCGGCTTGCGGACTTTTATCGATTTGTTCGACCATAAAACGCCGGTAACCTTCATCGCCGACTTTGTAATACAGTCCGAAGACAAAAGCCGTCGACAAAACTGCCAGAATCAGCGTTGCCAGTATAAATCTCGGCTTGCGGCGTAAATCTTCAAAAGTATTGCCCGGTTCGATAAAAACATTTAAGAGCGTCGCAGCCTCCGACATTTGCGGTTGTTCCGTTTCGGCTCTGATTTCTTCGGGAAGCGGCGGTTCCTGCCATTCCTTGTTTTCTCCGTCCATAATTTTCTCCTTTTATGCTTCTGTGCGTCTTTCAGATCGAAACTGCCGGAAAGAAAGCCGCTTTGTTATTTGTTGAAATTACAGTTTTTACTACGCTAACTTCCAAGTAATCGTTTCAAGTTTATTCGGCTTTCGGCGCGGTTTCGTAACCTTCGACGCGGATGCAAGCCGCCGTGTGTCCTTTTGTGATCTCGCGCAATTCCGGCACGACTTCGGCGCATTGCTCAATCGCGATCGGGCAGCGCGTTCTAAACCGGCAACCCGACGGCGGATTGATCGGTGTCGGCACGTCGCCCTGCAGGACGATTCGCTCGCGTTTTTGTTTCGGATCAGGAATCGGAATCGCCGACAGCAGGGCTTTCGTGTAGGGATGAAGCGGCAATTCATACAATTCCTTGGCTTCGGCAATCTCGACGATTTTCCCCAAATACATGACCGCAACACGCTGCGAAATATGCTCGACAACCGCCAAACCGTGCGAAATAAAAAGATACGTCAAACCGAATTCCGCCTGCAAATCCTGCAAAAGATTGACGACCTGTGCCTGCACCGAAACGTCGAGCGCCGAAACCGGCTCATCGCAGATTATCAGCTTCGGATTCAGGGCAAGCGCCCGCGCAATGCCGATTCTCTGCCGCTGACCGCCCGAAAACTCGTGCGGGTAGCGAAACATATAATTCGGATCGAGACCGACCTTCGTTAATAGATCGGCAACGCGCTCTTTCTGCTCTTTTTTATTGCCGATGCCGTGAATTTTGAGCGGTTCGGAAATCGTCGAAAGTATCGAAAGACGCGGGTTTAAGCTGGCATACGGGTCTTGAAAAATAATCTGCATCTCGCGCCGCAGTTTTTGCATTTTGTCATTGGGCAGCCCGATAATATTTTGTCCCTCGAACAAAACTTCCCCGCTCGTCGGTTCGTGAAGCCGTA
>Ga0209574_10000489_pt1 | contig 10341 bp, 8 predicted proteins | sample AgamicMgMarz_FD_187168 | JGI IMG/M metagenome (GOLD analysis project Ga0209574, IMG submission 187168) | Agave microbial communities from Guanajuato, Mexico - Mg.Ma.rz (SPAdes) (version 2) | ecosystem: Host-associated > Plants > Phyllosphere > Phylloplane/Leaf | place: Guanajuato, Mexico... | reverse complement strand
CGATGATCGTCTTGCTGTCTTTCATCCCGGCCAGATGCTGGATCGCGCCCGAGATGCCGATCGCGACATAGACTTCCGGGGCGACGATCTTGCCGGTCTGGCCGACCTGATAGTCGTTGGGGGCATAGCCGGCATCGACTGCCGCGCGGCTCGCGCCGACCGCGGCGCCGAGCTTGTCTGCGAGCGGATCGATCAGGTCGTGGAACTGCTCCGACGAACCCAGCGCACGGCCGCCGGAGACGATCACCCTGGCGCTGGTCAGCTCCGGACGCTCCGACTTGGCGATCTCGGCGCCGACGAAGCTCGAGAGGCCGGCATCGCCCTTGCCCGACACGGCCTCGACCGGGGCATTGCCGCCCTCGGCCGCGGCCTTCTCGAACGCGGTGCCGCGCACCGTCAGCACCTTCCTGGCGTCCGACGACCTGACCGTGGCGATCGCGTTGCCGGCATAGATCGGGCGAGTGAAGGTGTCGGCGCTCTCGACCGACAGCACTTCGGAGATCTGCATCACGTCGAGCAATGCGGCGACGCGCGGCGCGACGTTCTTGCCGGTCGTGGTGGCGGGCGCGACGAAGGCGTCGTAGCTGGTCATCAGCTCGGCGACGAGCGGTGCGACATTCTCGGCCAGCGCGTGGCCATAGGCGGCGTCATCGGCCAGCAGCACCTTGGACACGCCGGCGATCTTCGCCGCGGCGTCGGCCACGCCCTGCGCACCCTGCCCCGCGACCAAAGCGACGACGTCGCCGAGCTTGCTCGCTGCCGTAACGGCGGCGAGCGTCGCATCCTTGACCGACATATTGTCGTGTTCGACCCAGACCAGCACACTCATTTCGAAACTCCCAGCGCCTTGAGCTTGCCGACAAGCTCATCCACATCCGCAACCTTGATGCCAGCCTGGCGCGTCGAGGGCTCCGCGACCCTGAGGATCGAAAGTCGTGGCGCAACGTCCACGCCGTAATCGGCCGGGGTCTTCTGCTCGAGCGGTTTGGATTTGGCCTTCATGATGTTGGGAAGCGAGGCGTAACGCGGCTGGTTCAGCCGCAGATCGACAGTCACGACTGCAGGGAGCTTGAGGTCGACGGTTTCGAGCCCACCATCGATTTCGCGCGTCACCCTGATACGCTCGTCAATGATCTCGATCGCACTTGCATAGGTGCCTTGCGGCCAGCCCAGCAGCGCTGCGAGCATTTGCCCTGTCTGGTTGTTGTCGCCATCGATCGCTTGTTTGCCCAGAAATACCAGGTCGGGCGCCTCGTCTTTCGCCACCTTCGCCAGCAGTTTGGCAACTCCAAGCGGCTCGGTCACTCCGTCCGTCTGGATCAGGATCGCGCGGTCGGCGCCCATCGCCAACGCCGCACGCAGCGTTTCCTGCGCCTTGGCCTCTCCGATCGAGACCACGACGATCTCCGTGGCCAGCCCCTTCTCCTTGAGCTGGACGGCCGCCTCGACCGCGATCTCGTCAAACGGGTTCATGCTCATCTTGACATTGGCGAGGTCGACCCCCGTCCCGTCCGCTTTCACCCGCGGCTTCACGTTGAAATCGAGGACGCGTTTAACACCGACTAGCAGCTTCATTTCATACCTTCTGGTGCGATTGATGCGTAGAGCGACGCAACGGCCGGGAAAGTGGCCCCTACGGTCCCGGGTCAGCCGTTCGGGCGCTGGCGTTCCCAGGGGCCCAGTTCAGAGATCTCTCGCAGGAACGGGATTTCATCGCTGTCCGCTCTCTCGAATTCGCGAGCGTAACGATGGCCGCTGAACACGGCGGCGGCGATCGTTCCCGGCGCGAGGCTGTCACCGACCCGCGAAAATGACTTTATCCCCGCATCGCGCGCCCGCTCCCCTGCTGCCGCAAGTTCGTGATACAGGCTGTCGTGCGACATTCGCGACGTCACCAACACCACTGATTGCGCGGACAGGACCGTCTCCCGGCCAGTGAAGGCGCATGCCAGCGTGGCCTCGCTTTTGCTGAATCCGGTCAATCCCTGGTTCGCACGGATCTCGACGCCCTTGTCGAGAAGACGCTTCTGGATTCGAGGCTGTTCCAGCGTGTTCTGGCTCCAGTTCGAAACCAGCGGCGCGGGAGTCACGAGCGTGACCTCGATCCCCAGATCGCGGAGCTTCTCCGCGATGACGCCGCCCATATAATAATGATCGTCGTCGAACACCACGGTCGGGCCAGCGGGTATCTTCCCGTCCATGATGTCGTCAGGCGTGAAGATCGCGCCATCATCCAGGCCGGCTACGGGAAGCCGGTGGTACCGCCCGACACCATCACGGCGCCAGGATGAGCCGGTGGCAAGCACGATCCGGTCGAAACCGGCCTCCAGGAGGTCTTCGGCGGTCATGCGGCTGTCGAGGAAGATCTCGACATTCGCCAGCTGGTGGATCTGGCCGAGCCGATAGTCGCGCACGCGGCCCCAGGCCGACAGGCCGGGCAGCAACGGCTCCCGCAATACGCGCCCGCCAAGTTCAGTCGTGGCTTCAGCCAGCGCGACCTCATATCCGCGCTTGCCCAGCGAAACCGCGCATTCCAGCCCCGCAGGGCCGGCGCCCACGACGAGGACACGGTCCTGGCTTTCCCTGGCAGGAACCACCTCGGGGTGCCAATTGCGCCGCCATTCTTCGCCCATGGTGGGGTTTTGCGTGCAACGGATCGGAGTGTAGGTGTTGTCGGCCGCCGCACAGATGTTGCAGCCGATGCATTCACGGATATCGTCGAGACGGCCTTCCTCGATCTTCCTGGGAAGAAACGGATCGGCGATCGACGGCCTCGCGGCACCGATCATGTCGAGCACGCCGCGACGCACCTGCGACACCATGGTATCGGGCGAAGTGAAGCGGCCGACCGAGACGACCGGCTTCCCGGTGACTTTCTTGACGAAGGCGACATATTCCTCGTGGACCGCTTCCTCGCCGAAACGCGAGGGCCGGGAATCGTTCGACCAGTCGCCGACGGTGATGTCCCAGAGATCCGGCAACTCAGCCAGCATCTCGATCACGTCGCGCCCCTCCCCGTCCGAGCAAAGGCCGCCCGAACCGATGAGTTCATCGACGCAGATGCGGACCGGAACGGCGCAGGTGTCGCCTACCGCGTTCTTGGTTTCCTCGATGAGCTCGCGCAACAGGCGCACGCGATTCTCGAGCGACCCGCCATATTCGTCGGTCCGCTGGTTATAGCGACGCGACAGGAACTGCATCGGCGTCGTCAACCCGTGCGCGGCATAGACATAGATGAGATCGAACCCGGCCTGCTTGGCACGCCGGGCCGCAGCGGTGTGCCAACGACGCAGGTTGCGAATGTCCTCCTTGTCCATCGCGCGGGACTGGACCGGATCGTAGGAGACGACCGTGTGCGACGAGGGACCGAGCGGCACCTCACGCGAGATGCGATTCTGCGCGCGAAACCCGTGATGACCGAGCTCTACACCGGCAAGCGAGTCAAACTCATGGATGGCGTCGGCCGCGCGCGCGAGCGCAGGAATGTCCCTGTCATCCCACAGGCGCGCCTCATTGTGCGGCGAGATGTCCGCGGAGGGATGAATTTCGCAGACCTCGGTACAGACGACCGCCCATCCGCCCTCCGCCTTGACACGGCGCATCGCGGCCATTCCCGAAGGCGCGCGGTGCCCCATCCCGTTGCAATGCGGCACCTGGTAAAAACGGTTGCGGGCCGTGACCGGACCGATCTGCACCGGCTCGAACAGAATGTCGTAGTGCGCGCTTCTCAAGTCCGCCTCCTCAGGATCCTCGGCCGCGTGAGCGCAGCCGCCGGGCGCTACCTCCACATGGCGTCGCCCCTAGTCCCGTTTCCCTGCGCTAATTATACACATATTGCAACAATAATCCTCATAAACGAATACGTGTTGCTAACGAGTAACAGACTTGGCATAGGCGATCGGGGGCGACCGCCGCCCCGTGAGCTTCAGGAGCATCGCGATGTCCCAACTCGTTACCTTCACCAGTCCTGACACCGTCACGCCGCCCTACGGACCTTATTCGCACGTTGCATCCGTCGCAGCCGATGCGCAGCTCGTGTTCCTGTCGGGACAGGTGGGCGAACGGCCGGATGGCACCGTTTCGGATTCGATCGAGGAGCAGTATCTCCAGACTATCACGACCATCGCAGCAATTCTGAAAGCCGAAGGTCTCGGTCCGGAGAATATTGTCAAGCTTACCACTTATGTCACCAAGCCGATCCCCTCGGATCGTCTGCGCGCCGCGCGCCACTCGGTCTTCGGCGACATTGCGCCGGCGGCGACATTGCTGTTCGTTCCGAGACTCGCGAGCGAGGAATATTTTGTCGAGATCGAGACGATTGCGGCTCGCCGCTGAATACCGCCGCTCTCGAGATTGACGCGCCGTTGCATTAGCTGGACTTTTCCGGAGATGCCTTCCTTCCCGTGCGCACTGGCGGGTGCGCCCGGGAGCGTTGGCACGAGCGACCAATCCACGGGGCCCGATACAGACCGGGCCCGGGGACTTGCCAAAATCGGGTCAAGCCTTGTTGGGGACCACCGCGTCGCATAACTTCCACCTTCCGAACCCTGAGACAGGTACGTCGATGCTGGGCCGCCCACACCGCGCTGGGCCTGAAAGTTCGCACACCAGTGGACGGCAAGCCGACCACCGGGCCTCGGGCATTGCGGCGATCGCCCCGGGCCATGGCCAGTGCTCCACGATCGCGGGGCAGTGATGCAGTTTCGCTTCCTCGAATATTTCATTGCGCTCGCAGAGGAGCGGCATTTCGCCCGTGCCGCTGTGCGATGTCATGTCACCCAGCCAACACTATCGGCAGGCATCGCCAATCTCGAAGCGCGGCTGGGCAAAAGGCTGGTGCAGCGTGACCGGCGCTTCGTCGGCCTGACCGCGGAGGGTGAGGCGATCCTGCCGCACGCGCGGCGGCTGGTGGCGGGGCATGACGAGATGCGTCTCGCGATCAATGCCGCCGGATCACTGCGCGGCGAGATGCGGCTGGGATGCATCCCGGCGGCGATGCCCTATGCCGGGCGCTTCGTCGGCGCGCTGGGCCGCGCTTATCCCGAACTACGCGTGGCGATCCGCCAGCTGACGTCGGATCATATCGCGCGCGGGCTGGCCGGTTTCGAGCTCGACGCGGGCCTCACCTATCTCGACGGCGATTCGTCCGGAGGGCTCGTCGCGGTTCCGCTCTACAGCGAGCGCTATTGCCTCGCCGTGCATCCGGGCAGCCCGCTGGCGGCACTGGGCGAAGTGACGCTGGCGCAGGCGGTGAGCGAGCCCTTGTGCCTGCTGCATCAAGGAATGCAGAACCGTCGCATCCTCGATACGCATTTCGCACGGCTGCACGTCCAGGTCAGCGCGGTCGCGACGACGGATTCCTATCTCGCGCTGTTGTCGATGGTTGCGCGCGGCGGGCTCAACAGCATCGTCACCGACAGCCATGCCGATTTCATCGCGCCTGAGACCGGCGTGCGGTTGATCCCGATCGCGGATCTGCCGGAGACCAACAGCGTCGGCCTGCTGGTCGCCGCGGCCGAGCCGATGGCCCCGGTCGCGCGGGCGGGGCTGATGACTGCGCAGCTGCTGCGCGCGTCTGATAGAGAATGACGAATGATTATCGGCGGCATTGATTTGTTTTTCCGGGCAAGGCGGCGCAGGCTGACCGGGGAGAGACGATGGCTGGGCTGAATGACATATTGGCGGCGCATGAAGGGCGCGAGGGACCGCTCCTCCCGATCCTGCGCGATGTGCAGTCGGCGTTCGGATTTGTGTCAGAAGATGCAATCCGCGCCATCGCGCTTCATCTAAACCTGAGCCGCGCCGAGGTGTCGGGCGTGGTGAGCTTCTATCATGACTTTCGCCGAACGCCCGATCCTCGCCCGGCGCTCAAGCTGTGCCGCGCCGAAAGCTGCCAGGCGCGCGGGAGCGAGGCGCTGGCGGCCGAGGCCCAACGGATGGCGGGTGCGCGGGTGCGGGTCGAGACGGTCTATTGTCTGGGACTGTGTTCGGTCGGGCCGAATGCGATGATCGGCGAGGACGTGCATGCGCGGCTCGACGGCGCCAAGGTCGCGGCGTTGATCGGGGCGTTGTGATGCAAATTCGGATTTCCGACGACGCGCTGGCGGTGGCGTGCGGGGCTGACGCAGTGGCGGAGCGGTTCGCGGGGCTCGGGCATGAGGTGGCGCGCGTTTCCAGCTGGGGGATGCATTGGCTGGAGCCGCTCGTGGAAATCGAGGGCCGGGGATACGGCCCGGTTGCAGCGGGCGATGTCGAAGCGATCCTCAACGGGCGCGGCGAGCATCTGGCGATCGGGACGGTGGCAGAGCATCCGTTCATCGCGGCGCAGACCCGCTTGACCTTCGCACGGGCGGGCCGGACGCGGTCGCTGAGCCTCGAGGATTATGCGGCCACCGGTGGCTGGGCGGGGTTGGCGCGCGCGCGCGAAATAGGCCCGGAAGCGGTCGTGGCCGAAGTTACCGCGTCGGGGCTGCGCGGGCGCGGCGGCGCGGGGTTTCCGGCGGGGATCAAGTGGAGCACGGTCGCCCAGGCGGCGGACGACCGCAAATACATCGTGTGCAACGCGGACGAGGGCGACAGCGGCACCTTTGCCGACCGGATGGTGATGGAGGGCGACCCCTTCATGCTGATCGAGGGAATGGCGATCGCCGGGCTCGCCGTCGGGGCGGGCAAGGGCTTCGTCTATATCCGCTCCGAATATCCGCACGCGATCCGCAAGATGGAGGCGGCGGTACGGCTTGCGGCGGCGACCGTCGCGCCGTTCAAGATCGAGGTTCGGGTCGGCGCCGGGGCCTATGTCTGCGGCGAGGAGACGTCGCTGCTCAACAGCCTGGAGGGCAAGCGTGGCGAGGTACGCGCCAAGCCCCCGCTGCCCGCGCATGAGGGGCTGTTCGGCTGCCCGACCGTCATCAATAACGTGCTCACCCTCGCCGCCGTGCCCTTCGTGCTGGCGGAGGGCGCGCAGGCTTATGCCGGCTACGGCAGGGGCCGTTCGCGCGGGACGATGCCGATCCAGCTGGCGGGCAACATCCGCCATGGCGGGCTGTACGAGACCGGATTCGGCGTGACGCTGGGCGAGCTGGTGAACGGCATCGGCGGCGGCACGGCCAGCGGCCGGCCGGTCCGCGCGGTGCAGGTCGGCGGGCCACTCGGCGCCTATTTTCCGCCCGCGCTGTTCGACACGCCGTTCGACTATGAGGCATTCACCGCGGTAGACGGGCTGATCGGACATGGCGGCGTGACGGTGTTCGACGACAGCGTCGACATGGCCGCGCAGGCGCGCTTCGCGTTCGAATTCTGCGCCGCGGAGAGCTGTGGCAAATGCACGCCGTGCCGGATCGGCGCGGTGCGCGGGCGCGAGACGATCGAGGCGGTGATCCGCGGCGAAGCGGGCGCTTCAAACCTCGCGCTGGTCGCCGACCTGTGCGATACGATGAAATTCGGTTCGCTCTGCGCGCTCGGCGGCTTCACGCCCTATCCGGTGATGAGTGCGATCACGCACTTTCCCGAGGATTTCGACCGCCGCGGCACGCTCGCGGCCGAATGAGCGCGGCGATGCCCGTCGAGCGCGATTTCGCCGTCCGCCGCCTGGGGCTGGCGGAGCCCGGTGATGACGAGCTGCTGCGCAGCTTGCCGATCGAGGCGCCCGTGGCGATCGAATTCAACGGAATCGGGTATGCAGTGATGATGGCGACGCCGTCCGATCTCGAGGCCTTTGCGATCGGTCTGGCGCTGGGAGAAGGGCTGATCGAACGTGCCGACCAGGTCGCGGGCGTCGACCCCCACCCGATCGAGGGCGGCTGGATCGTTCGCGCGACGCTGCCGGCCGAACGCATCGGCGCCGTGCTCGATCGCGCCCGCACGCGCGTTTCCGAAAGCAGCTGCGGCCTGTGCGGGATCGAGAGCGTCGAGCAGGTGTTGCGCCCCCTGCCACCCGTGACCGCCCGGATCGCGACGAGCCGCGACGCCTTCGCGAAGGCGCTGGCGGCGCTGCCGGATCATCAGCCGCTGTCGCGCGCCACCGGCGCGGTGCACGCCGCGGCTTTCTGCACGCCGGACGGACGCATCGTTGCTGCGCGCGAGGACGTCGGGCGGCACAATGCGCTCGACAAGCTGATCGGTACGTTGGCGCTCGATGCGATCGATCCGAGCGGCGGGTTCATTCTTTTGTCGGCACGGTGCAGCTACGAGCTGGTGGAGAAGACTGTGCGCGCCGGCTGCCCGGCGCTGGTGACGATCTCCGCGCCGACCAGCCTGGCGGCGGAACGCGCCGTCGCGGCGGGGCTCACCCTGGTCGCGCTCGCCCGCGCGGATCACGCGCTCGTGGTCAACGATCCGCACGCAAGCATCGCATGAGGACGCTGGGCGCGATCCTCGCGGGCGGGAAATCGTCGCGCTTCGGTTCGGACAAGGCGTTCGCGGAGCTGCGCGGCGAGACACTGATCGAGCATGCGCGCGCTGCGCTCGCCGGCCTGTGCGATGCCGTGATCATCGTCGGCCGCGAAGGCGGGATTCCCGACTGGCCCGCGCCCGGCCTGGGCCCGCTCGGTGGCATCGCCGCGGCGCTCAACCATGCACTCGCGCACGGCCATGACCAGGTGCTGACCTGCGGCGTGGACAGCGTTGGCCTGCCGGCCGACCTGCGCGCGCGGCTTTCACCGGCCCCGGCCTATGTCGCCAGCCAGCCTGTGATCGGCCTGTGGCCGGCCGGCAGTGCCACTATCCTCGAGAAGCGGCTTTCCACTGATGGCAGCCACTCGATCCGCGCCTTCGCCGCAGATCTCGCCGCGCGCGCGGTCGAGCTCGACGGCAGTCCCGCCAATATCAACACGCGCGCCGATCTGGCGCGGCTGGAGCAGCATCATGGGCTATGAACCCCAGGCCGATCTGGGCACCCCCGCATCTGCCGCGGCGCAGACGGTCACGCTGACGATCGACGGGCGCGAGACCAGGGTTCCAGCCGGCACCACGGTGATGCGCGCCGCGGCGGAACTGGGCAATTCGATTCCCAGGCTGTGCGCGACCGATAGCCTGAAGCAGTTCGGATCATGCCGGCTTTGCCTCGTCGAGATCGAAGGGCGCCGCGGTACGCCCGCATCGTGCACCACGCCGGTCGAGCCGGGCATGGTCGTGCGCACCCAGACCCCCGCGCTGCACAAGCTGCGCAAAGGGGTGATGGAGCTCTACATCTCCGACCATCCGCTCGACTGCCTGACCTGCGCCGCCAATGGCGATTGCGAGCTGCAGGATCAGGCCGGCGCTGTCGGACTGCGCGACGTGCGCTATGGCGATGGCGGCGCCAGCCATCTCGGGCAGGCGAAGGATCTGTCCAACCCCTATTTCGACTTTGATCCCGGCAAATGCATCGCCTGCTCGCGCTGCATCCGTGCCTGTGACGAGGTGCAGGGCACGTTCGCGCTGACGATGGACGGGCGCGGTTTCGACTCCAAGGTGTCGGCGGGCCTGGCGTCGGACGACTTCCTCTCCTCCGAATGCGTCTCCTGCGGCGCCTGCGTTCAGGCTTGCCCGACCGCGACGCTGGTCGAGCGCAAGGTCGTCGAGATCGGTACACCCGATCGCGCGGTCGTCACCACCTGCGCCTATTGCGGCGTGGGATGCACCTTCCGCGCCGAGATGCGCGGCGAGCAATTGGTCCGCATGGTGCCGTGGAAGGAGGGCAAGGCCAATCGCGGGCATAGCTGCGTCAAGGGCCGTTTCGCCTGGGGCTATGCCAACCACCAGGAGCGCATCCTCAATCCGATGGTACGCGAGGCGATCGACCAGCCGTGGCGAGAAGTGTCGTGGGAAGAGGCGTTCGCGCATGCCGCGAGTGAGATCCGTCGCATCCAGGCGAAATATGGCCGCGGCTCGGTGGGCGGCATCACCTCCAGCCGCTGCACCAATGAGGAGACCTTCCTCGTTCAGAAGCTGGTCCGCGCCGGTTTTCACAACAACAATGTCGATACCTGCGCGCGGGTCTGCCACTCGCCGACGGGCTACGGCTTGAAGACCACGTTCGGCACCTCGGCGGGAACGCAGGACTTCGACAGCGTGATGCAGTCGGACGTCATTCTGATCATCGGCGCCAACCCCACCGATGGCCACCCCGTATTCGCCAGCCGGATGAAGCGGCGGTTGCGGGCGAAAAACGGCAAAGCGGGCGCCAGGCTGATCGTCATCGACCCGCGCCGCACAGACATCGTGCGCTCGCCGCATGTCGAAGCGGCGCATCATCTGCCGCTGCGCCCCGGCACCAACGTCGCGGTGCTGACCGCGATGGCGCACGTCATCGTCACCGAAGGGCTGGCGAACGAGGCGTTCGTCCGCGAGCGCTGCGACTGG
>Ga0209574_10000487_pt1 | contig 10358 bp, 8 predicted proteins | sample AgamicMgMarz_FD_187168 | JGI IMG/M metagenome (GOLD analysis project Ga0209574, IMG submission 187168) | Agave microbial communities from Guanajuato, Mexico - Mg.Ma.rz (SPAdes) (version 2) | ecosystem: Host-associated > Plants > Phyllosphere > Phylloplane/Leaf | place: Guanajuato, Mexico... | reverse complement strand
GCCATCGAGGTCGCGCTCCATGTATTGATTGAGCGTCGCGATGCCGGATGAGAGCAACGCGATGCCGAACATCGCGTGGGCCATTAAGAGATAACTGATTGTCCCTTGCGCGCCGAGACAGAAGCCTGCGGCTGATGTCAGAACAATCAGAAAAGTAATACGCGGCTTGGTCAATTCAAGATAGAGCTTGAGCCGCTCGCGCGCTCCGGCCTCCGGCACGCACTCCGGGTTTGCGACACCGCCCTGGTCAAATTCTATGGCTACGCTTTTCATCATAAATAATTAACAGGGAGGGACGGGACAAACAGGATAAAAGATTTATCAATTTGTAGACCGCAATTTCTTCATCCTGTTTATCCCGTCCATCCCTGTTTGAATCTCTTCCGCTTTTAATGCCGCATCAACATCGGAAATTCCATCGCGGGCATAATCTCCAGAGAGTTGCTGCGAATCGTGTCCGAAGCCGTCGAGCCGTCGTAGGCGAAGTCTGCCGTCGCGGAGCCTTTGGCCGCGAGATTGACTTCCATGGTCTTTTCGCCGTACCTCTCATGCCATGCGACGAGCGTGTATTTTCCAGGCGGCAGATTCTTAATCGTATAGCTTCCATCCTCCGCGCTCACAGCGAAGAACGGGTGATTGAGGACGCCGACGTAAGCCTTCATCCACGGGTGCTGGTTGCACTTTAAGGGAATGAGCACTTCGGCGCGCGGGAATTTTTGCTCGATGGGCGGGCCGTTGGGCGACTGCACCATGTTCCATGGCGGATTGCTCTTGCCCTGCACGTTGACGTTGTGTGATGTCGGGTCGCTGTTGGTGACAACGAACTTCTGCTCGGCCTGTATGCCGAGCACGTGCGGCGTGTAGTGGCAACCATTCTGATCCAGCTTGACCGGGTCGCCCGGAACATTGAAAGAGAAGCTCGTAATCTTTTTGCCGTCCGCCGTCATGCCGTCCTTGATATAGACAAAGACGTTTTGCAGCTTGCCGTCTTTAATGACGGCGGTTTCCGCCACGGCATTCGGATTCTTCGACGCGCAGGCAGCATCAGCATTCATGTCAATCGGCGCGGGCGCGGGCGCAGTCCCGCTGAAAGCCACCTTGCCTGTGACCGTGCCCTCATTGCCGCTCGCCTGGTATAGAGGGCCCTTCGCCCCGCCCGTGCTGCTTCCGCCCTCTTCGTCCTCTACGATGTCATCATCGCCGCCCCTGCTACAGGCGACCGAGAGCGCAAGAAGAGACACGACTGCCATCAGGCAGAGCCAGAATTTCACTCGTTTCGATAACATTTTAAGCCTCCGGTTAAAATTAAAGCATAAAGATAATTAAAGCAACCGGGGATCACTCGCGCGCCAGCTTGGCCCGCTGGTGCATGCGCGAGGGTTTCTGAAGGCGCGCGTGCGCACGTCTCGCGGCAGCCAACCTGTGCGCAGCCATCACACGCCGCCGCGCATTATTGCGGCGCGAATAGTTGCGGCTCACCTGCTGATTGGCGGCGGGCGTCTCCTTCTCTGTCGGCGCGGGAGATTGCCCGCCCGTCGCGGCAGGCGAAGTTGACATCAGACGCCTCTGCTCGTCCGCGGTCATCTGGAACATATAGCGCACGAGCAGGTCTGCATGGTCTTTGTGATAGTTGGCAAAGCCTGCGGGCGTCTCGCCGCTAAAGACCCAGCGCTCGCCGTCGAGCTTGAAGAGTCCCGAAGGCATGGCCGTCCCCGGACTTATCTGCTGCGGGTCAAGCAGCCAGCGGAAAGTCCATGACGGTTTCAGACGCTCGCTTGCGAGCAGGAAGTTCGGAGCCGAAGCCGTCTTGTCATGCTCGGCCTCGCCGGTGATGTGACACTTCAAGCAGGGCGCGCCGCGCGAAGTGAAAAGCTGGCGTGCCAGAATCTTCTCCTCTTCCGAAAGCGGCTCCTGTTTCTCCTTGATATAAATCTCCGGCTGCGAAGAGACGGCCATGAAGAAGCGCACGAGTGTCCGCAGTTCGTTCGGAGAGAAATTGAAGGTTGGCATGCGCGCCTTCAAATAGGTTCGCACGCCGTTTCTATCCTGACCCGGTTGCGGCTTGAGATGGCCTTCGATTCTCTGGGCCAGAGGGGTGGACGGCGGCTGCGCATTGGCTGCCGGCTGGCTCGCGCCGTTTGTCTGATTCGTCTGATTCGTCTGACCGGACTTTTGCGTCCCCTCTGCGTAATTGTTTGTCTGCGCGCCGGGCGTCGGCCCGACAGTCTTGTCGCTGCGTCCTGGCTCTGGCCTTCCTTCGGAATCGCTCAAAGACGGGTCGCGCAAAAATCTCAAGAGCCAGTCGGGGTCAACACGCGCCCCCTCGCTCGTCAGTTGCGGCGGGAGTTGGTCTTTCCAGTCCGAGTCCTGATATTTCGGCAAGCCTGAGAGCACGGACTTCTGGCCCACCTGCACGTTATGACAGCCCATGCAGTTGTATTTCTTAATCACCCACCAGCCATCCTGTATGTCCTTCTGCCGCGTGTCCGGGCGATAGAAGAAACTTTGCGGGACGTTCGAGCCTTCCAAGCCTTTGCTGCCCAGGAGGAAAGTCGTCAAAGCGACGTTCCATTCGGGCTTGAGGAAAGGCTGCGGCATGCGCAGCAAATCTTTCGGCTCTTTCTCTTTGCCCTTATCGTAGACCGAAGGGTCTCTCAGCTTGTTAGTGAAAAAGCCTTTGTGGTTGTACCAGGGCTTTACTTTGCCCGTTTGCGGGTCTGTAAACTTTTCGCCTTCGCCCTCGCGTCTCTCGGAATGCGGATTGATGCCAAGCTCTGCGTCATGCGTCAGCATGGCAAAGTCCAGACGCTCAATCGGCGTCGAGCCTTCGGTCGTCAACTCTTTACCGATGCGCTGCTCTTCTTCAAACCCGCGTATCTCATGGCATCCGGCGCAGCCGTACTGCTTGACCAGATTCTGCCCCTGCTCTTTAAGAGCGGGGTCGTCCATGTAAGAGGCGTCCGGGTAAGAGTCGCGGTGCGAGAGCGAGAAGAGATAGGTTGCGATATCCCTTGAATCCGACTCGGAGAGACGGAAGTTTGGCATCACAGTCATGTTCTGAATCTGCAACTCCGCGCCGTCGTTCGGGCAGGTCGAATGCTCCGTGTCGAAGACGAAAGGCAGGCCCTTCTTCTCGTAATCCTCGCGCGTCAAATCGCGTTTCTCTTTCGGGCAATAGGGAGCCCAACGCTCGCGCGGGTTGTAAATCCAGCGCACGATGTAATCGAAGCTCGCCTTCTCTCCAACGCGCGTCAGGTTGGCCGCGAAATCTCCGCCGACCTCTGTGCCTTGCGCCTTATCGCCAATCGAGTGACAGGCCATACAGCCGCGCGTCTCAAAAAGCTCCTTGCCGTGCGAAGCATCCCCGGCCTGCATCCCCGGCAGTTTCCCGTCAAAGCCTTGCTGCCAGAGGAAGGCCGCGATGGCTTTGCGCTCATTGACTTCGCGCGACATCTCTTCGCGCTGGCCCGCCTCGTCAGAGCGCATGCTCTTGCCGTCTATGCGCCAGTAGGTAGGCATCTTTGTGCCCGGGCGAAACGCCTGCGGGTTTTCAAGCCAGATTGGAATCCATTCCTTGCGAAGTTTCAGACGCACATCCTTCAGATTCGGCCCGACCTTTTTCTGGTCGTGCATCAGGTATTTGCTCTGCGTCTCAAGCTGAGAGATGCGCGCGGCGAGTTGGCTGTTGGTGACGCGCAGGTATTCAGAGCGCGCCAAGAGCTTTTGCACGGCATCCTCGTTGGCGGCTTGGCCCACGCCTTCCGTAGCCTGTTTCGCCTCGCGCTCGTTGGCTGCAATCTGTTCTTCCAGCTGGCTGATGCTCTGCCGCGCATTGGCGAGCGCGTCCGATTCGCGGTCAAATCCTTCGTAGCGGTGACAGCCGACGCAACCGCGATTCTGAAATAAATCCTTGCCGAGATTGAGCACATTGGCCCCCAACAGTTCGCGGTCTGACATGTGACACTGCTGGCATCCGGCCTCCATGTTCTCTCTCTCATAGAGCGGGTGGAGCCAGAAGCGATGACGACCATGCCCTTTCTCTTCATTAGTCGTCGCGCGCCCGTTGCCGCCGTGACAGCTAGAGCAGCCGAAGCGGTCTGGATTGTGAATGGTTAAAAGCTCTTTATTCGGATGGCTGACGAAAGCTCTCGAAAGCTCATCGGCCTTGCGCAGGCGGCGGTCGCGCACGGGCCGCATGTCTGCGGCGGTGATGTTCAAAGGCTCGCGCACGCCGAGATGGCATGTCTCGCAGCGGTCGACGAGCGTGTCGCCCTGCACGTTGACCTGTCGCATAGAGAAATTAAAACTCTCGTTGCGTTTGAGCAGGCTGTTAATCTGTTCCGTCGTCAGGCCGGTGACGTTGTTCTTCAAATATTCTTCGCGCGCTTTCTCCAACTCGCCGGGCTTTTTCAAAAGCTCGCCACGCTCGGCCAAGAGTCGCGCCTTCTCGTCCTTGAGGCCGTTGTACTGCTGCTCCATCTCCATGTAGTTGAGTTGCCGTTTCTCAACCTTGCCGGAGCCGTCGCCGATGGGCCACTCAATGGCATGCTTCTCCTGCTTGCTCTCTTCAATCTCCTGACGAATCTTGTCCTGTTCGGATTTGCCGTGCGCCGTCTCTATTTCGTAATAGTTGACAGTGATTGCGCCGCGCACGTTTTGATAATTGTCCGTGATGGAGGAAAGCTGGTCTTCAATCACTTTGACGCGGGCGTCTATCTCTTTCTGGCGCGGCGCTATCTTGTCGCGCTCGGCTTTGGCCTCCGCCGCCAGTTGTTGATATTCGGGACTCTCTTTAATCTCTTTCTCGGTCTTCCCGGCGTTCTGCCGCAGACGCCTGAGCAGCCGATTCTCGCGTTTGACAAACTCCTGCTGCATGCTCTTCCAGGGGCGCTGCCCGTAGATTTCATCATAGAGCGCCCAAGCCAGAACCGCGCTCAGCAAGAGGGCGCAGATAAGCAGGATGCCGCTCGTCGAACGGCTGACAATCGGGTCTGGAGCCGGGCCTTCCGGCTCTTTCTTGATAATCGCATCAGTCTCTGGAGAGTCTGCCACCTGTTTTTATCCCTCCGCGTGCACTTCTATCGTCAGATGTTGAACCAGGGAGTCACCCACACGTACTTGATATTCATGGCCAGCCGCAGGATTAGCTTGGCGGGCAAAGCGAACAGGACAGTGATTGCGAAAAATTGGAACGTCAGATATTGCAAGATGCTCGTGCGCGCCAGAAGCTTGCTCTCAAACTCGCCCTTCGACCTGGCCCACTGTTTGAGATATTGCCAGCTAAACATTCTCCGCCACTCAAACTGTGGCCGCAGCATGAGCCAGTGCAGGAAGAGCCCGCACAACAGAAAGAAGGTGCCGACGACAATCGCGCCGAAAATAAATTTCCCCGGATTGGCCGAGAGAAATTTCAGCCCAGTCCATCCGGCGAACTTGTCATGCAGGTCAACGTTTCTATCGTTGACCACGACGTTGTGATCCCAACGCTGTCCGGGCCAGAACCAGACCCAGCCGGGGCCGCGTATGAAAGTCCCTATAAAAATCAAGACCAGCCAGGTGAACCACCCGAGCCCGAACATCCAGAGCGCGAAACGTCTCTGCCTGTAAGCGTAATAGCCGTTGCCCAGCGGGTTCGAGTCCACATACGGAAAGACCATCAACCCGACCATCATCAGCGAAGGCATCACGACGCCGGCAATCCAAGGGTCGAAATAGACCAGCATCTCCTGCAACCCCAGAAAGTACCAAGGGGCTTTCGACGGGTTCATCGTCAAGTTCGGATTGGCAGGCTCTTCAAGCGGCGCATTCAAAGTTATAGACCAGACAAAGAGGATGATGGTCACGATAACGGCTGCCAGAAATTCTATGCGGACGAGAAAGGGCCAGACGTGCAACTCTCTGGCCCAGCCGGGTCGCCACGGCGTGGTCTTGCGATGATGCGTCTTGGCAAGCTGCGTGTCGCCTTCAAGCTCTTCGACAAGACGGTCGTTGGCCGCGGCCTGCCGCGCGCCGAGCCACGTAAAGAAGATGACAAGCGGAATCATCGCCACGATTGGGACGTTGTCCGGTGTGGATGAAATCACCCAGAGTTGATGCCAGTCTTCTACAAAGAAACCCAGAACGACGAGCAGCAGCACGATGACGAGCAACATAATCCTGCCGGGAGTCAGCAACTTACCTTTTGCCATCACTCACTCTCTCCGCTTTGATTAAAACTCTTCGGGCACACTACTACTTCTTCTTCACAGCTTTCATCTCGGATTCGAGCATCACCGGAGCAGGCCCGCTAATGCCGCCGTCCTTGCGTATCCGCCAGAAGTGGACGGCCATAAAGATGGAGGCGACGAGCGGGATGCCTATGCAGTGCCAGATGTATGAGCGCAAGAGCGCGTTGGCATCCACGATGGAGCCGCCGAGCAGACCGAATCGCACATCATTAAACGGCGTCATGCCGAGTTGCGGCCCGAACGGCCCTTCGCTGCCGAGCATAGGCGTGGCGCGCGCCATGTTCGTCCCCACCGTCACGGCCCAGAATCCAAGCTGGTCGTCCGGCAACAGATAACCCGTAAACGAAAGCAGCAAGGTTAAGACCAGCAGCACCACGCCGACGCACCAGTTAAACTCACGCGGCTTTTTGTAAGAGCCTGTCAGGACGACGCGAAACATGTGCAGCCAGGTCGTAATGACCATCAGGTGCGCGGCCCAGCGGTGCATGTTTCTCAGGAGCTTGCCGAACGGGACATCGTGCTCAAGGTAGAGAATGTCGCGGAACGCCTGCACCTTTGTCGGGTGGTAGTAGAACATCAGGAGCACGCCCGTGAAGGTCAGGACGATAAAGAGATAGAAGGTGATGCCGCCCATGCCCCACGTAAAGTTGAAGCGCACGGCGTCGCGGTTGACCTTCGCCGGGTGCAGATGCAGGAAGACATTCGAGAGAATCGCAAGGCTGCGATTGCGCGGGTCTGAGCGGTCATGCGAGACGCGGAAGATTGATTTCCAGAGTTGCGTCTGCTGCGGGTCTTTGTACTCTTTGGCCTCTTCGATGGCACGGTTCTTCAGCGCCTCGCCTTCCGTGCGCACCTTCTGGAGCAGACCGGCGTTGCCGTTGCCGTCGCCTAACTGCTTGACCTCTGTGACCTCTTTCCCCTCAGGACGTTCTGGCTCCATGTTGTCCCCCAAAAGGAATCTAAGATTTAGAGCGGAATGTAAGAACCTTCGTCGTTGAACTGGCCGGGCGCGGGAACGCCTTTCTCCCACAGGTAGAGCTTGTTGATGTTCACGACAATCTGGCCTTCCGCATCCAGTTCCACGTGCGCGCGATCCATCGGGCGCGGCGCGGGGCCTTCAAAGTTGATGGCCTCGCTGTCATAGCCGCTTCCATGACACGGGCATTTGAACTTGTTCTCGCTGGCCTTCCAATCCGGCGTGCAGCCTAGGTGCGTGCAGCGCGCGTAGATGACAAAGAGGCGGTCTGAAGTCTTGGCGACCCAGATGCGATATTGCTGCTGCCACTTGGTGTCTATGCCGAGCGCGTAATCGGACGGATAACCGATTTTGAAGATGCTCGACGGCTCGAAGATGGCGCGCGGCAGAAAGAAGCGCACGAACATCAGGAAGAAAGTGACGAGACTTCCGGCGACGATAGACCATGTGACAAGCCTGCGCTGTTTGTTGACAGGCGGCTCGGGCGTGCTCTCGACGAGCGCGCCCTTTGGCTTGACCGGAGCGGCTGCGGCTTTCGGGATGCCTTTGGCGACTCCGGCGGTCGGCGTAGTCGAAGCCTTGGCCGCGCCGGGCGCAACCTGCTCGGCGGGCTTTGACCCGGCGGGCGTTTCTTTCTCTGACGCGGCGTCCGTCACGCCCGCGGCGGATGGATTGGGATTGTCTTGACTCTCCACTCCGCAAACCTCCGTTTGTTGAACCTGTTCAGAAAGCTTGAGACACAGCTATATTTGATAGACTGCTACTTAAGAGCCTGCGCGCGGCACATAGAACTCGCCGCCCCACAGGGATTAAAATCTCTGCGACATTCTTAACCAACATGCAATGCGTCTGTATGAAGAGCGCCGTGCCTGGAAATTAAAATAAACATACGGCTCGGTGCATTATTTATACTCCGAATCCCAATTCTGTGGCAAGGACTAAAATCTAACTTCTGTTTTAAGAGAGATGCTGGAAGGGTTGTTGAAGGAAGAATCGGCGGCGCGGCTTTGTAAGACGTGCGCGAAAGTATTGCCGCCGCGCCGCAGGGAGCGAAAGCCGAATCCGGCTAGGTAAGCGACGGCTCCAAAAGGCATCTGGAAGCCATGCCTTTTGGAGCCGTCGCTGAAGATTGCGGTTTAGTTTCGTTCTCAGCTTTTATAAGGGGGCGGCTCAGAGGGCTCTGGCTTTTGCTCTCTCTTTCTCTGCGGGCCCGGCACGTCGGATTTAGCGGCCTTCTCAATTCGCTCTCGCAAAGCTTTGGAAGAAGCCTTGGATTTTTTGAGCGCAGCCATTTCCGTCGCGCTGATTGAGGCCGGAGACAGAGGCTTGCTCTCTTTTCGTTTGGCTGCCCCGCCGCCGGGCGAATGAGCATTCAGACGTTTAGCCAGAGCCTTTGCGGCAGACCCACCGGCGACCATCGCGGCCACCTCTTCCTGCGTCAGAGAAAAGGGCTTTGGAAGAGGCGACGAAGCTTTGGGTGCGCTCTTTTTTACTTTGCGTGCGGCGCTGGCGCGCTTTTTCGTAGCCACATCAAATCTCCTTCACCAGACATACATTTCCTTGACCCGGCCATCCTCGACACGAACATTAACATTGTGATTGCCGTCTTTGGCGTGCGCTGCAAGGATAGCGAAATTGGTACAGGCGTCTGCGTGCGCGTCCTCGAATTTACGCCACGCGCCATCAATCCAACCGTGAACATTCGATTCATGATAACTTGCCCACAGGGCATCCACCTTTTTATCGTTAAGCCATGCCATAGAAGCCTCCTCCAAAGTGTTTAGGGTTTGACAGAGCGCAGGCCCGTCAATTGTGCGGCCATGCCATAAATCTCGTTAATGATTTTTTCAACCTCCGGTCGCAAAGACTGATTTTGCATCTTGGCTTGTTCCGGGTCGGCTGCGAAATAAGTGCGATAGACGGACTCGCCATCCGTGACTTCAAGGATGCCAATCAGCGTGTCCGGCAGGAAGCGCGGGCTTTGCTGCTCAAGGTTGAGCAGCCCCGAATCGAGCACCTTGCGCAAGAGCGGCGCAAACTCGTTCCTCTTCAAAGTCTTCGCCTGACTCTTGCCCTTGCGTTTACTGAGCCCGCATTCCATCTCGCATTGCAGAGTCCCGTCGCCGGAAGCGCGAAAGTCCAGACGGTACTCTTCGGACGGCAGACCGCCGGCAATTTTCAGAGCGACCGAGACGTTCTTTCTTTTGTCGCCTTCCTCTGCCAGAGCGGAAGCCAGCGATTCCTGGAGAGACGATTTTGCGACAGGACTCAGTTTAGGTTCATCTTTTGGCTGTCTAGACATCTCTTACCTCATGCCGTCGTCGTGTCCTGCGAGATTCGGTCGCAGAAGGGTTGACATAATCGCTGCACCACCTCTGTGTTGTCGTCCATGACGGTTCCGGTGTTGACCGGATTACGGTTCGGGCAGGCGGAGTCAGAATATTCATCAGGATGGCCCATCAGATGACCGAACTCATGCGAGGCCACGTCCCCGGAGTCTTCCGTATCCCAGAGAGATAAGTTACTGCGTCCCGAACCGTTTCTGACGCGCACTTGAAGATGTGCACTGCTCGTCACCCATTGTACCTCAAACGTCAGAGCGCAAGCAGAAGTGCAACCGGGTCTCTGGCAGCAGGCGAACCTGTAACTCCACTTGCTCTCGATTCCCTGCTTCCATCTGACTTTCAATTCCTCTAATTTCTCCGCCGTCACATCTGCGTCAGGGTTGAGTTGAATACGAGCAGTGATATGCGTCCCCTTTTGACGGAAAGCGGCTGTCCATCCGTAAACACATTCCGAGACGGCGAAGCTAATCTCTTGCGCGACCGCATCGGAGCCGACCGAGAAATCGTAAATCTCTGTGATAAACCATGTGTCGCCGCGTAGCTCCTCATCGACCATGACAGAGGCATTGCGCTGTTTCGCCAGAGCCGCGAGCGCAAGCAAATTCGTACAAGCATCTGCATTCCGGTCATCAAGCTTTCTCCACCCTGCATCGCTGAGCCAGACCCAGGCATTGGATTCATGTTCACTGGCCCACAACGCCTGAATGCGCCGCCTGCATGAAACTCCCATCGTCTCTCTCCCTTGAAGGCAGAAATGGTTTCCCCTTGCATGTGTGCATCAGCACTTGGTACTTTTCTCACTCAACACAG
>Ga0209574_10000486_pt1 | contig 10359 bp, 8 predicted proteins | sample AgamicMgMarz_FD_187168 | JGI IMG/M metagenome (GOLD analysis project Ga0209574, IMG submission 187168) | Agave microbial communities from Guanajuato, Mexico - Mg.Ma.rz (SPAdes) (version 2) | ecosystem: Host-associated > Plants > Phyllosphere > Phylloplane/Leaf | place: Guanajuato, Mexico... | reverse complement strand
TTGCGTCTTTGCGCCTTGGCGGGGACTTTCTCTTTGCCTTCCCACACAATCCACGCAAACTCACGCAACGCATCAACCCCGCGCACCTCTTCAACCAACAAAGGCACTCGATGAAGACGCAGCTTCTTAAATTTCTCTCCAAGCTCTTTCAGATATTTCGCCTGCCCGCGAGCGCGAGCGCGACAATACGCACAAGCATCATGCTCTCGCTCAACGCGATTAATAATGAGGTCTGTCACGGGCACGCCTTCCGCTTGCAGCGCGGCGTAATAGCGCGCAGTCTCTTCCACGCTCATCGCTTCGGGAATGGCGACAAGGGTAAAGGCTGCATGCTTCCGGTCATAGAGCATCGCGCGCACGCGCTTGATTCTTTCCCCTAAATCGCGCAGGAAGAGGTCGACTTCATCGACGCGCACGCGCCCGCCGCGCACAAACTGCGCGACCATATAGCGATGCTTCTCGGCCATCAAATCGAGCGCGCCGAGCATGTGCGCGAAAACTTCCGGCAAGTGCAAGAGGCGCGACGTGTGGCCAGAGGGGGCCGTGTCCACGATGATGCGCGCGAACTGCCCGGTACGTTCAAGCTCCGTCAATTCAAAGAGCGCCATCACTTCATCCATGCCGGGCAAAGAGAGGTCTAACAACTCGTTGATGTCCGTCTCGTCGAGCAGAGTTCCGCGCTCTGCTATCTCCTGCAAAATCGCGCGGTGCTCGTTCTTGAATTCTTCCAAAGCGCGCACAGCATCCATCTCAAGAGCAAAGAGCTGCGCCTTGCCGCGCCGCGCGACCTTTCTCAGGCGGTCTCCGATTTTCACGCCGAGACTGTCCGAGAGCGAGTGCGCAGGGTCTGTGGAGAAGAGCAGTAACTGCTCATCGCCCTGCGCTTCATCGAGCAGAAGCAGCGCGGCGGCAGAAGCAGCAGTCGTTTTACCGACGCCGCCCTTGCCGCCGAAGAAAAGATAGTGTGTGCGCGGAAGCTCGACAGGTCTTGGGCCAGAAGATTTGCGAGAGTTTTTCTGCGGTTTCCGTTGCTCGCTCTCGCTTGTCCTCCGAGTCACTTCTCGTCCCTCTCGCCCGGCTCCCAGAATCCGCCCTCTTCGTCGCCACCCGATTCGATGACGAAGGAAGAAGAGTCTGCCGTGTGCGCTTCGTGAAGCAGGTCAAGCTGTCGCGCCTTGATGACGCGCAAGCGCGCGAAGAGTTCCGCCTCCTGCGCAGCGAAATCTTCCTCCGAAATCTCGTCCAGTTCCAGACGCATCTGCAATTCGAGAAGCTGTTCCTTGACGACACTATCGTCGTTCAACTCCTGATTAGCCATCTTTTGAATCTGGTTCAGGATGAACTTAAAGCCGTTGACCGGCGAGAGTAGAAGATCGTCTATGAGAAACATGCTGTCCCCGGTCTTATCTGGTCATGGCTTCGGTGGCGCTATCGCCGCGCTCCAGTTTGAGGCGTATGTGTACGAAGTTGTAGGGCGGCCACGGGCCAGTGTATTTGAAGGAGAGCTTGCCTTCATACTTGGCCGCAATCTCTTTTACTTTGCGGTCAAACTCCGCTTCGCCGTCGCGTTCGACGAGGAAGGCCGCGTTCATAATCATCTTGTCACCGATGGGCTTGTTGGCGCGCGAGGCGACAGCCGTGTCGCGCAGGACGGAATAGACTTCGCGCACGTAGGCTTCGGATTGCTCTGTCAAAGCAGTCTCGACCAGACGGCCCAGTTGCATGCGCGCGAAATAGGTCGAGCCGGTGGCGCGCGAAGTTATCTGCTCTTTGAGATTGCGTATCTCTTCGTTCTCCTGCTCGATTTCGGCAATCACGCGATCTCTATCCCAGTTGACCTTAAGACCGAACTCGACCTTGCCTTCCATCTTCGCGAGCACGTCTCTCAGCGCGTCATACGTTCCGCGCATCAACTCTATGATGTCCTCTTCGGTGCGAAAGAGCGCGCCGAAAGCCATCGGCAAGACCGTGAACTCGCGCATCACAGTCTCGTTGACCTGCTCGTGCGCGAAGACGTTTTCGCGCGTCGGGTCGTAGACGACAATCGGAGTGTTGGAGACGACGGCGGCCAGCCCGTCGTGATGCACCGTATAGACTTCGTCGCCGCGCCCGCCGATGCCCATCGGCCCGAACGAGAGCGGCTCTTTCGTCTCGATGATGCAATAGACATACTTGCCTTCGGCGACTGCGGCGGCGGCGGGGGATGATTCTTTTTCGGAACTCATGATTTTTTTTGGCTCGTCACTTTGCATTCGTGAGGCGGAGGATGCACAGAACTTAAAAGTCCGACACGATTGATGCCGGAAGATTTTCTACCACGGAGTATCTAATGGAGAAGAGAGCGGCCAGCCCTTTGGCCCCTTGACTGCTCCGCACGTCCCCTTTCTTTCGTGCGCGAACAGTCTCATCATAAAACGGAGCGCGCTCGCCGCGCAACATTATTCTGCGCGCGTTTGAAGCGTGGAGAAGGACTGGCGTAAGTTTTGGATGCCGGACACGACATCGCCCCACAACAAGCATTTAAAGCCTTGTGGGGCGAGCGTGAACCGGAAAGCTCCGGTTGCTGATTGTGGAAACGGCGTGTACTGCGCCTTTACTGTAACGAGCCGTTTGTTTGGCTCCCCGACATTTGACCCCTAGTTTAGCGGAATCAGCCGAGTACAGCTTTCCATAAACTGGTTTTAAGTACCGAGCAGTTTACGCACGGCCAGCATCACTGTCAAGATTTATCTTGACCGCATACGAAGCATACAATCCGGCGCTTCATTTGTTACAGATTTGTTGCGAGACGCAGCCCGAATCTATTCACCGATATACTTAATCTCCATGCGCCGAATCCTGAGGCCAGCGATAAAGAGCAGGATGGCCGTCATGATAATCAGACCGGGAACGGAAATCCAAGCGGGCGTCGGCTCCGCGACGATGGCGAACGGCCCTTCCGGCAGAGGCACAGGCGCGAGCGAGTGCAGGTAATGTATGACGCTCACTTTTTTCAGCAGCGGCGGCAGCAGAAAGTTAATCCACTCCCAGCCGTAAATCACCAGCGCAGGGATAATCGGATTGCGGAAGAAAAGTCCGATGACGATAAAGAACGCGCCGTAGCCGATGCACGCCAGCACAGTGATGACCACATACCACAGCGCATGATTGAGGCCCGGCCCGTTCATCAAATAATTCGTGCTCTCTGGATAGCCAGCCAGGTACATGAAGAAGAGCGCGCCGAGAGTCGTGAAAGTAAAAATCACGACGGAGGCTAAGAGGCCCGCCAGATATTTTGCGACGACTAAGACTTCTCTCCTAACAGGCGAGAGGAAGTAGTAGTGCAGGCTGCGGTCAACCACTTCGCCGCGTATGAGGTTCATGAAAATCCAAGCGCAGCCGAAAAAGATAATCGTGCGCAGGATTAGCCCGCCGTAGATTCCGCCAAAGACGATGCTGGCCTGACTGAAATCCGTGCGGATGCTTGGCGGCTCTGGCAAACTGCGCGTCACGATTGCCAGCATCGCCACCAGCACAACCGGCAAGAGGGCCAGTAGATAAATCAGGATTGCGCGCCGCCCGAAAAAGTTTTTCCGCAGTTCAAGCTTGAGGATGGCTAAGCTCTGCCTGAGCCAGAGCGACCAGCCCGTTGTCTGCGGCTGCAACTCTTTCTCGACTGAAACGGCGGCGGCTGTTGAATTGGCGCTCATCTGCTTTCTCCGTCCGAACCGATTAGATATTGATAGACAGCATTGAGGTCATCATCCACAGGCGCGACCGACTCGACCTTGAAATCGCCTTCGAGCACGATGCTGTTCAAGAGCAAATAAAATTTGTCCGCGTCGCGCGTCTTGATAAACAAGCCCTGACGGTCTTCGTGCAGCCTTGCTTCGACCACAGAGTCTGATTCAAAGACGCGCGCCGCAAGGTTTGCAGGGCGGTCACAGCGAATCAAAATCTGCGCCGGATGCTCTTCCATCTCGTCGCGCACGCCATGCACGTTGCCTTCCGCCACCACATAGCCGTTGTTAATCAGGATGACGCAATCGCTCATCATGTCAACTTCGTGCAGGATGTGGCTAGAGATAATCAGGTGCAGGCCCTCTTTGGCCAGCGAGCGAAACAGTTCGATGATTTCGGCGCGGGCCATCGGGTCAAGCCCGTTCAAAGGCTCGTCAAGAATCAGCACGCGCGGCCCGTGCGCGATTGATTGGGCCAGACGCACTTTCTGCCGCATGCCTTTGCTATAGCCTGCGACTTTCCTGTCAGCCGCATCCATCAACGTCACGCGCTCAAGAGCTTTGACCGTCATCTGCTCCGCAGCGTCTTTCGCGTAACCATGCACGGTCAGAAAAGAGCGTACGAACTCTCTGCCGGTCATGCCGCGCGGGAAGGAGTCGAACTGCGAGCAGTAGCCGACCTTGCGGAAAAGCTCTTCCGGCTGGTAGGGCTGTGTGCCGAGCACGCTGATGCGTCCCTTCGTCGGCCTCAAAAGCCCCGTCATCAGATTCATGAGAGTGGTCTTGCCTGAGCCGTTCGGCCCGACGAGACTCGTGATGCCCGGCGCAATCGAAAGATTGACGCGATTGACGCCGAGAATCTCTCCGTAGAATTTCGAGACATCCTCAAAGACGATCATGTTGTCCGTCATCAAACTCATCCTCGCACCACCTCGTAAGCGCGAACTCTGGTATACAGCAGCCATAAACAGAAGAGACAAATCAGGCCGAGCACCAGCCAGTGGCTCCACAGCGGCGGCAACTGGATTGCCGTCTCGCGTATGATTCTGCCGTTGGCGCGCACTTCCGTCACCTGATTGACCGTCGGACTAAAACTGCGAAAGAGTCCGGCCCAGATGTTCCCAATGAGCGCGCCGAGACTGATTAAATTTCCATAGCGCGTGGCGAAGAGATTGTTGATGGCTTCGCCCATGATGCCCGGGATAAAGAAGATTGCGAGCAGGATGGCGCTCGCAATCACGCGCCACTTGACCCACGCCGAGATAGCCTGCGAAAGGAGCGCGAGCACGATAATCCACACCCAGCACCCGCTCCAGATGGCATACGCAATCCACATGTTCTGCGTCATCCACCCTCCGCCCTGCAAGTAGGATTGAAAGAGAAAGAGCAGCAGGCCCGGCACCCACGTAATCAGCGAAGTCAGAATCAAGACGACCGACATCTTGCCAATCACATACTCGGCGCGCGAGAAGGGGCGACAGAGATAGAGCGGGAGCGCGTTATTCGTCAAATCGCGCGAGACGAGCGGCGGCCCGACCAGCAAGGTCAGGAAGAAGGCGAAAGACCCCTGCACGGAAACATATGTCCAGAAGAAAGAGCCGTCAATCGGCACAAGCTCGTTGATATTGACTTGCAGTATGCCGAGCGCGTTGACGTTGTGATGCAGGTAAATCAGGATGGCCGCAACCAACGGATAGACAAAGCACGCGACGAAGAAGGCGACAAAGAGCTTTGACTGAAAGACGCCGCGAAACGCGTGTCGCGGAATAATCAGAAAACGCGACCACGTCGCCGTCAGCTCTCCCGCGTAAGGCTTATATGTATGTTCGTAAACAGCCATAAGAGTTTTAGAGTTTAGAGAGTTCGGAGAGTTCGCAGAGTTCGCAGAGTGATAAGAGGCAAGGCGTCCAGCGCTCTCTAAACTCCGCGAACTCTAAACTCTCAATTCGTTTCCATCGCCTTCAAGAAGATGTCTTCGAGCGAATCCTTCTTGTAATTCAAGCGGCGAATCTGCACTTTATGTTCGGAGGCCAAGCGATAGAAATCCTTTATCTCGACGCCCGGCTGCAAGACAATCTTGAGACGGTGCGGGCCCGTCAGCGCGTACTCGCATTTGAGACTGCCGACCTCATCCATAAAGCCTGTAATGTCGCCGCGCAGTTCCATCTCAAGGAAAGTGCGATTCGACCTGCGCTCTTCCTCCAGGTCGCAGTGCGCTGCGATGCGCCCGTCCTTCAAGACCAGAATCTCTTCACAGCATTCTTCGACATCATGCAGAAGATGCGATGAGAGCATGATGCGCGCGTGGCCGCCATCGCGTATCTCGCGTATGAGGCGAATCATGCGCGCGCGCGTCGGCGGGTCAAGCCCGTTGGTCGGCTCGTCAAGGATTATCAGCTTTGGCCCATGCACGATGGCCTGCGCGAGCTTGGCGAGTTGCTTCATGCCGAGCGAGTAAGTATCAAGGGTTCGATAGCGCGCTTCGCCAAGGCCGACGTAGAAGAGAGCTTCGTGCGCGCGTTCGAGCGCGACCTCGGAAGGCAGGCCGGAGAGTTCTCCCATCAGGCGCACGAAATGCACGCACGACATCTTGGCGATGAAAGAATCTCTCTCGGGCATGTAGCCAATCTGCGCGAGAGTCTCTTTCGGGTCTTCGTGTATGTCCTGTCCGAAGATGCGCGCGGTGCCGGAAGAGGCTTCGTGAAAGCTGAGCAAGGTGTGTATGAGCGTGGTCTTGCCCGCGCCGTTTGGCCCGAGCAGGCCGATGGCGCGTCCGCGCAGATTCGCGCGCAGTTCTTTTAAGATTGGACGCTTGCCGAACTGCACGCTGAGCCCGTCGAGTTCGATGACCGGCGGCGCGTCTGGTGAAACTTGTGTAGGAGGTGCGAGCGTCTGTGATTCGCTGGCAACGATTGCGGCCATGCGCCGTCTCCCTTTCCGAAAAAGTATTGAAGGCCGAAATGACTTACGCCGCCGCGCGTGCGAGAGTTCCGTTGCGGCGTGCAGAAATTATAATCAAATTCATATCAGGATGGACAGGATAACAGAAGATAAAAAGCAGCGCGATGAAGCATAGATGAAGCATGAAAGAGAAGCTTCTGACAAGCTTCTCTTTCATGCTTCATCTATGTTTGTTAATCCTCTCGCTCTTCTTCTTCTTCTGCGCGTGAGCTACTTGTTGACAGTTTGTGCTGTCTCTGCTTTAAGACTCGCCGCGAGATACTCTTTCGTCTGCCCGAAGTCCAGAGCGTTGATTGCGAGCCCTTCGTCCGCGATGCGAATCGAGTCGCCCTGTTTGAGATGACCCGCAAGCTGGTCGTTAATCGTCACCTTGTCATTCTCAATCATTACTTTCAGCCGCTGGCCGTGCAGGTTGTAGCCGTCATAGTGAAAGATGGCAACGGGGCCGCGCTCTTCGACGCCGAACCTGTTGGTGATGCCGCCTCTTTTCATCGTCACTTTGTGCGAGGCAAACTTTGTCGAGCCAGAGTTGCCGCATCCCTGAATGACCATGAGCGAGGACAGAAAAAGTAGAAGAGCGATGGCTTTTGTGGTTTTGCTGAGAGCAGGAATTCCCTTCATGATGGCCTCTCCTTCGAGTAAATAAAGAAAGCTTTTGAGGATTGCGCTGGCCGGGTGCGTCGTCAAATTTGCCCGGCCAGCGCAACCTTAGTTTCGAGTCGTCAGTGCTTCTGCTGCGAAGAAGGCTTTCCACCCAAGCCTTCCATCAGGATATGCTGCAACCCGAAGGAAGTCGGCATGCCCAAAAGATTCGCGGGACTGAGGCCGAACGGCCCGCCTTCCGTGTCCGCCGCGAAGATAATCCGGTCGTCCTGCGCGTAAACGTAAGCGAGGGTCGGCGCAGTGTCGGCCAGCGAGGTCAGAGCCTGCTGCTGCTCCTGCGAGAGATTCTTCGCAGCGCCGTTCATACGGTCTGCGATGGGCTGCACGAGCGGCGCGAGGTTGTGATACAGGATGGCTGAGAAATTCGTGTTGCCATCCGCCGGGAGCGCGGCCTTGAAGCGCGGCGAATTCAAGAGCGTGATGCCCGAATCCTTGTAGCGCACGGCCTGCGTGACGAGTGCGCGCGTCGGCCCGGCCACCATGTAGCCGTTGACGTATGCGTAGTTAAACTCCAAGCCGAAGTCAACCGAGCGCAGAGTGTAGAAAGTGCGCCCGCCGATGTCTGCCCTGTCCCACTGCAAGCCGCCCTTGCCGTCTCTGGTCGCATACTTGTTGATTTCCGCGACCGCGCGCTCAAGCGCCTGCTGCAATCTGGCTGAATCATAGACTTCTATAATCACTTTCCAAGAAGGCGTCGGGACAATCGGCCCGTCAACTGCGAAGGCGAACTCTCCGCCCAAGGGCGCGGCAATGTCATTGCGGACGTTGATGCCGTGCTTTGATTCAAGCTGGCTGACGTGCTGGCGCAGGCCGGGCTTGGTCGTCTCGATAAATCCGAGCAGGTCATCGACGAGCGCGGTCGGCTCTTTGACGACGAAGGCGGCAGTCACGTTCGCGTCCGGCGAGATGAATTCGAGCGCGCCCATCGGCCCAGGCGCGGCTAGCCAAGAGGCCACTCCGCGACGCTGCTGATTGAAGGTCAGCATCGCGCGGCTCGCGGTCTTGTTGTTCAACTCTTTCTGCTCGACGATGAAATATTTGAGGTCAAGCAGGCCGAGCTTTTTGTATGCCTCGACAGGCTGCTCGCCGCCGTCGCCTTTGGGCTGCTGTTTGAGAGCTTCGGCCACAATCTTTTCAAGGTCTGCGGCGACAATCAGCCCCGCGCCGTCCTGATAGATGGCGGCGATGCTCTGATGGAACGGCGTGCCCTTGAAGGATTTCGCACCGCTCTCTTTCATCGTCGCGGACAGACGCTGAAGTTGTTCGAGCTTCGGAGAGGCGGCCACTATATCGCCGTTAATCCAGACAAGGAGTTCTTCCGGCATCTTGCCGTCCTGCGCGGCCTGCGTCGCAGACTGCGGGTCGTCAATGATGCGAACCTTCGGCCCGCCTTTCCCTTCGGCGGCAAAGCTGTTGATTTGCTGTTCGAGGAACGAGCGGAAGTCCGTGCTGTTCTTCAAGGTCGCGAGGACGAGCGGCCCGTTGGGCTTGCCTTGGCTGTCCATCTCTGCGGTCACGACGAGTTCGTCTCCGAGACGCTCGCCAAACTGGCGGACGCGCTCAAGAATCTGGCCCAACTCCGCATTGTGTTTGGCGTTGCCTTCCTTCTCCCACCATTCGCGCAAGGCCGCGTTCTGGCGTATGCGCTCCTGCATGATGCGGTGCGATTCGCTGAGGGTCGCAGCCAGATTCGGCAGCGCGGCATAGAGCACAGTGCCTTCGGGCACGATGTCCAAGAGGCGCGTAGAGTGGCGCACGCCCGGCTGCTCTACGTTATTCAACTCTTTTTGCAGCGCGGCGAATTGATTGAGAAGCTCGCCGTAGCGCGCGGCGTCGCGGCTCCATGCTACTTCGTCCTTGACCGGAATTTTTTCCAGACTCGCCTGTGTCGTCGTCTGGTCGCCTGGCTTAAGCACATCTTCCTTGCCGGAATGATTGACGTGGACTTCGCCTTCGACAACGGAGACGCGCGTGCCCTTCGTGCCGTGATTGACCGAGAAGATTGTGCCCGTCACAGAGGTGAGCGAATCGTCAGTCGCCACATAGAGGTGATGCGCGCCCTGCTTGGCGGCCTGCACGATGACGTTGCCGCGCTCAAGATTGATGGTCGTGCCGTCAGAGTTGCGGCTCAGGGAAAACTCCGAGCGGTCTTTCATCTCGACCACAGAGCCGTCGTCGAGTTTTAAGACGGCGATGGCATCCTTGCCCGTGCGAATCTTCTCGCCTTTCTGAATCGCTTCGCCGACCTTTATCTCGCGCATGTCGCTGTCGGAGACTCTATAGACAGTGCCGCTCGCAAGTTCGACCGTCGCGTTCACGGAATTGCCGAAGTAACGCTGGACGAGAGGCCACGACAGAAGCGCGAGGCCGGCGATAAAGGTCGCGGCGATGGCCCACTTCCAGACGGGGGTAATCGTTTGCGGCCTCGATTGGCCCAGAGCGGCGGGACGCGCAATGGTCGCGGCCACCTTGCCTTCGCGCGCCTGTTTGAGGGCGCGGCGGCAGGGGATGCATTCGTGCGTGTGGTCTTTCAGGAGCATGGCGCGCGAGTCTGACAACTCGCCGCGCAGGTAGGCGGGCATCAACGATTGGAAATCGGAGCAGCCGTGTATGTGCTCGATGCTGGCGGCAGCTGCGACGGGCGCAGAGGCTTTGCTCTCGGCGGAGAGTTTGGCCCAGACGCGCGCGGCGGCGCTGTCAATCAAAGCGGAGTCAATCTGTTCGTCACGAATCTCGCTCATGGCTTTGTCCAAAATGGAATCTGTGTCTTCAAAATTACGCTTCATGATGTTTCTCCAGGTACTCGCCAATCTCTTTTCTCAGGCGCGTGCGGCTGCGATGCAGCATCACGCCGACGACCATCTGCGAAGTTCCAAGCATCTCGGCAATCTCGCGGTTGCCGTAGCCTTCGTAATAACGGAGCACGAACATCTCAGCCGCCTTCGGGCCGAGCTTGGAAATCGCTTCCTGAAGCAGTTGGCGCAACTCTTTGTCTGCGTGCTGCGCCTCCGGGTTC
>Ga0209574_10000485_pt1 | contig 10367 bp, 9 predicted proteins | sample AgamicMgMarz_FD_187168 | JGI IMG/M metagenome (GOLD analysis project Ga0209574, IMG submission 187168) | Agave microbial communities from Guanajuato, Mexico - Mg.Ma.rz (SPAdes) (version 2) | ecosystem: Host-associated > Plants > Phyllosphere > Phylloplane/Leaf | place: Guanajuato, Mexico... | reverse complement strand
GTCGCGGGGGCGGTTTGAGCGGAAGGAGGCTAAGAAGTCCTTCCTCCCCCGTGGGTGGTTGGTGTTGGGCTCATTCTATGCTCGAAGAGAAGCTTATAGACTATTAGAAAAACTCAGAGCGAAAAAGTACCCTTCATAAATTGTACCCCTTTAGAGTACCCCACTAAAAGTACCCACTAAAAGTACCCACCTAGACTGAGTTCGATCATTTAGTTTGTGTCCGTTGTCCTATATCTTCCTTTTCACTTCACTCCTCCTTCCTCACTCCACTCGAGAGGTCAACCCCTCTGTGGTGGCCGACACCAAGTTCACCGGCAAGTAGAGGACCTCCAGTCTAACTGATCCGCCCCAAGCAGCATTCAACGCATCACGTACAGCCCCCAGAGCCACCGGTCGATTGGATACGACCTTGCCCAGCAGTCTCCATGGATCTGCCTTCGACGCAATCGCCGGGATCTCACTTATCCCTACCACTGCTTTTCCAGCCTCCTGCGTCAGGTTCAACCTCCGAAGTTTTGCCAGGATGGTCTCACCTTGATCTCCCTTCGTCACTAGCACTCCCTTCCCCTAATCTAATGGAAAACTTTCCCGAGAGCCGCGGCAAGATACTGAACCACAGAGCTGGCTGGCAAATATGGCTTCTTCCCGGACGGATGATCAATTCACCCAGCTCCTCGTTAGTGCTTGGATTTTGTGGGGAAACCGGAATAGGATAATCCACAATGAAGAGTGCAAAAATCCTTTTGACACGGTGATCCTGATCCAACGTCTCCTGGAGGAGTACAAGCTTCATATGTCCGGCCCGGCTGTACTGAACCGAACCACATCAAGTGCAACGGCGAGCAGCCCTTCTCGCTGGCTTCCACCCCCGGATGGGTATGTCAAACTCTGCACTGACGGGGCGTTGGACACGACAGCAGGCAGGGGAGGTACGGGTTTCATCCTTCGTGACAATGCTGGTACCTTCATTGCGGCGGGGGCGATCAAATTCCAAGGCTTAACAGATCCCCTGCTAATGGAAGCATTGGCGATCCGGGAGGGCGTAACTCAGGCTCTGCGAAGGGATATACGTCGCGTTCAAATCACCTCCGACTGCAAATGGCTTACTGATGAGATCAACAACGAAGGAAACTCCAGATCCTTGGCTGCTCCTATCATTTTCGACATCAAGACGAGTCTGACTTTCTTTGAAGAGAGCTTAGTGTTGTTCGAAGGGCGACAAACCAATAATGATGCGCATGCTTGCGCTAAACATGCTTGTAAGATGCAGGGACCGCAGCTTCGCCCTGCGCGTTACGGCACGCGCAACGGCTTTGACGCTAGTTGCTCAATCCGTTGCTTTAAGGGTCCTTCAACTTCAAGGCAAGAAAGATTTCTATCCGAGACCAGATCTTCTATCCGTTACCCGATACCCGAACTCCCTTTCTCCAACATGCAAGCAAACAGTAAGTGAACGCCCCTTCTCCTAATCGAAACTGCTTAGGACGATACTGACATCCTTTATCGTTCGAGCTTGCTTGTGCGCCTAACACTCTGCATTTCTATAGTCTCTTCTCGATGTGCGCCTTAAGATGCAAACTAGGTCCTTTCGAAGGTAGCCTTGAAATAAAGCGATAGAAAGAGTATTAGACTGGAGGTGATCTTTATTCAATTAAGTGACGCCCGGCTATCTCAATGCTTTTGAAAAGCCGAGTCTATTTCAAGGCGGTATTCACTTAGATTATCTCGACTAATCGAATCGCCCGCTTCAGGCGTCAGAGAAGAACTTTGCCTTCATGTGCAAAGGCGTCGCACCCTATGGAGCCCCTTCGATTCCTCTTCTCAGTGCCATAGATGATGAAATAGCTTCTGTTAGTAATTCAATTTCAAACACGGGTTCTAAAACAACGGCTAAAAGAAGAACGGGTATTCATCCATGAGCTCCTACTACCACGGTTATTCCACCACATCACCAGGAAGGTAAGACAGATTGTAGAACAACGCTTATTACGCTAACTTTCAGAGCTGATATGCCGACAACGGATAGTAATAAGAGAAAGAAAGCAGCGGTTAGCCATTCAGTTAGCTTTCACAGGGAAGTTCAGTTCGTCACACCGGTTTAGGATGAAACTATAAGAGTTCTTTCTTTGTAAGTGGTTACGACCTTCTATTCCTCTTTAAGTCCCACAGCATAATCCCTCAAAGAAATCATCAACTATTTAACCAGGGATGAGCTAATTGACTAATTCCGTTCGGCTATTCGGATCGACTTAGGCTTTTCTAAAAGAATTGATGAGCGCTCGATTAGCCAGTTTACTTATGGAGGTCCGTCGTTTTTCATTGCTCGGCGAAGTCAGATTTGAGCCACCTTCAAACTGATATAGCCTTTCAACTCGTGTTAAGAATAACTCTCGATGGCGGACTAACGTTTCAGAAGCAGGACTGGAAAGAGATTGACGACTTGTGTTAATGCTTTCCCGATAGGGACTTCACTCAAGCTTAGCGGCCGAAAGATCTGCTCCAACGGGGGAGACTGATTCAGGAAATCGCCGGTTGGCTTTGTCCAACCTTCAAAGAAATGGGATTATTTGGGCGATTCTTTTGCTTCTCTTACGATCGAGATTTCGAATGTTATGACGGCAAGATCTTACTACGACGATTTCTACAAAGCAAAGAAAGTACGATCTGTTCATTAATAGACGCAGCATTCTCCCCTGCTTTTCAGTTTACGTACAGCATGAAACGAAAACTTACTATTTTTCAATACTACTCAGTCTGTTGATTGTTCTTGGGATTGCGGCTTTCTTTTGACCGAGTACCGAGTGGGAGTTGCCTGCCTGCTGTTCTGCTCCCCCTGATTGGATCCGCAGCCCCTCCAATAGAAGCTGAAGATGCGGGCTTAGAGCTTTCGCCCCGCTTTCCCTACTTCAATGGAAAGGGGGAAATCGCCTATCTAATAGAAAAAACTTTCTTCGGAAGGGTCAGCCAAGCATTTTGAAGAACGAAATCGCGGTCTGGGAAACGGCTATATTTGTCTGAAGTTTTTGGAGCATTCCGATCCACTTGCTTCAGTAGTACAGGCATCACACCGTATGCTTTGCTTTTACCTTACCTACGGGCATGATGCTCTTTTTCAGGCTGAAGTTTTGGTTCTCTCGATTAGAAGAGCCATGCAGAAAAGGCTAACTCTGTAGGAGTCTCAATAAGCAATGATTATGGATTTGACGCAGTTTCTAACTCTTAAGGCATACCCTCTGTGGCTCGAAAGGAATGTTCGACCACAGGTTTTCCTGGAAGGTGACTTAGTCTGGAAGCAGATTCAGCCAGCCCGGAGTAACCAGAGCAAGTTCTCTCCAAAGTGGGAAGGACCATTCGGACTCAAGATGCTTTGAAAGTTTTCATAAGCCTGACAGATCCTATTATCTTTCTAATTCAGACGGGGGCACAGCGTTGACGTCCTTGGCTTGGGTCTAAACCTTCGTTGAAGAGTTTCAGTTAGGCAGCTCAACCGCCTTTATCATACTCGAAGAAAAGAGTAAGGAAAGGCTCATTTAGACTTGGCACGGAATCGAGCGTCAGTCTTAGTCTTCTTACTTAAGATTTAGCCCAATCCGAGTTTGTGAACCGTAATGCGGCTTCATACATCTTCGTCTATAGAAGGCCCTTACCTAGTTAGTAGCTTCTTATGCTTGGAGATACTACAACGCTGATGGATCCAACTAGGACAGTATGAAGACGCTGGTTCTCTTATCCAAACATCGGGTGAAATTGGTCCAGCCTAGTGTCAGTAGGTAGACTCTTTGAAGCTATGTAACAGGGTAGAGATGAGGTTTCAAACACATTTCTCTTTCTCAGCTCAGTAGCATTCAAAAAACCTTCTTTAGAAGAGTATTATCAGAACAGCCTAACAAGGCAGAGAGAGCGAGCCAGGGCTTTGCTATCTTTTCCTCCTCCTCTTCATAAATCCTGTTGAGATTCTTTTCTTTCTCTATCAGAAGTCAACCAGATATCGATCTCTTATATAGAGAATTCCATCCCGGAGATGGATCCGATTTGAGAGACTAAAGATTCAAAAGGGCACATCCCGAGAAGAAAAAAGAAGCAAAGTTGGTTTTAATAATAAAAGTAACAAAACTTCCAACCGTGCTACCGAACAGCTACCAAGCCTTCTCTTGCGTCACTCTGCGCTACCGGACATTGAGCGTCAAAGCATACCATTCCGTCAAGAACCTGTCACTATGCTTCACACAGGGAAACCGAACTCAGAAAGAAAGACATGGACTGGACTCCCGGAATTACAGAGAGTGCGGAAGATCTTTCGGACTTTGGTTGATTTAATTATATGAGTGCTTAAGGGGATGCCGGACGGGGCAATGAATAAGAAATGGGAGAAGCATGTAATTCACGTGCAAAATCGAATCAAGAAAAAAAAAACTATTTAATTCGACATTCTGATCTTACTTTCGCTGCGTCACACTAGTGACGCAGGTTGCGGATCTTTGTTGGACTCAATTCGTTATCATGGCACATCACATATCTGAGCGTCGAGTAGGGATGGAACTTTCAAAAAACTAGCATTCGATGCAGCAGACTTACGCTTTTTCAAGCCCGCAAAGCTTTACTGCTTTCAGCTCTTCTCTTCTACCAAAGAATATAAGGGTTAAGGCGTGAAGTGCTGGTTCTTATGTTGCTTGAATGTCGGAGAATCAATCTACTGGAGCAGCCCTGCTCTATGAAAAGGATAACCTAGTTCATTCATAACCTACCCACTTCCACGGAAAGGAAAGAAATCTATCTATGTTATACCACCCTTGGTCAAAGGCCTGAAGATAGTCCTATCAACACGAGCTATTGTCCTTTGATGCTGGATGCGCTGGTGTAGATTTTTTTTTCTTTGTAATAGAATAATATTGAGTAGTGCTAAAGTCGATGCGCTAAATGAGAGTTCGAGGTGGGATGAGTAAATTAGCTCGAATTTCTTAGTGCATCTGCTTCGATTTTCGTAGTGAATCATAGCGACTCGTCCCGTGTCAATAAGGTTAACTAACGGCTATGAGCCAGGATTCAAGCGCTTTGACCACTGCTCATGGTCCGAGAGAAGTGGAATGGCTTGGTACGCGCCTGCTTTTGAGAGCCTTTCTGCAGGTTCCCTGAGGAGGCCCCCTTTTTCTTCGTTAGCATTTTCAAATCAAACCGAATGGTCAAAGGCTGGGAGTATTGAAGGGACGGGGGTTCGTCATTAGTCGTGGGGAAGCCGGCCAATTAACCATGTAGACAGATTAGTAGGTACGGCACGTACCATAGAAAAGGTTACGGATTTACTTACTAAAAGATGATCAGTGGATGACTACTTAGATTCGAATAGTAAGTCAATATTTCGTGATAGTTATCATGGGTTGAAAAGGGACGGGCCAATAGCAAGGCAGAAGTTTCATACAAAGGTGCCTTGAACTTAAGGGGAAAAGACGTTGAAAGCGGAGGGAAAACCAATCTCAGAAGGGAAATCCGGATTCAAGGTCAAATTCCTGTGATTCTTGCTTAGCTGACTAAGAGCGGATGGGGTGGGCCTCGTTCTTTTTGAGGAAAGCACCGTTACAACCTCTCATAAACAAATAAATACATGGGCGCCCTCCCCCCCTTCAAATAGTGACTGTGGAGGATTGGGAAAATGTGACGGATAATGATAATCCTCCCAATCGTTTCGTCATTCTATGAATACCGGGGAGTTCGGGTCTATAATACCCAAAAGAACGGACTCAAAGCGCTCAGGGCCCACATTCTCAATGAATGCCGAAACGACTGCCCTAACATCTATTTCGTCAGGGTTATAGTCTAACGACTTTAGCATAAGCGTGGCCTTCCTTCTCATTTGAGAGGCAAATGAGACCTGAGGATTACACATTTTTCTTTCCTCTATGCTCAGATTTCCCACTAGCATAATATTGGGGAAAAAAGAGCCCCATCCGAAGAAGGGGAACTGGCAGCTTCGTTTAGGTCTGGCAGAAGGAGTTGGTATGGTGACGGTGACAATAACCTTTTCTCATAAGATGTTTGTGGAATTGACGGTGACCCTTGATGTGACTAAGGCAGCTTTACAGTTGGTGATGGAGGGGAATTCTATTGGGCTGAAGGCAGGTGTCAGTGGGTTAGTGTTCAGTGACAATTAACGCTAACATTACATGAGATCCGGTTGGAAGCGAGGCAGCAGTCTTTCTATGTTTTTCCACTCTAACGAAGGGTGAGCTTAGATGACCCGAAGCAATGACCAACTCAATTCTCTCCACCCGGAGTTTCCTTTTCTTAAACAGTCCTGTCTCGAACCGGAGGCACCCAAACGTAGTAGGGGGGCGCCCATAATTGACCCGGGTAGGCGAGCTTCACAGCGTTGGGCTATAGTTACCAGTTTCGAGTTACTTAGCGGCCCCACCAGCACGGCTTGCTTATGCGGATCTCTCTCTCTACTACCAGGAAAGGGGTTAGAATCGCCATCGCTGGAGCACTACTGGCCTAACTTTTCTTCGATATAATGAGAAGGACCTTTATTGAACGTCAACCCTTATCCCCCAACTGATCTACCCAGTAATGTGATGAGTTCCGACCCCTTTCATTACTGAAATCGTCTACCAGAATGAGTATGAGAAAGAAAAAAGGGGAAAGAAAGCGCCCAAGAGATGACGCTTCTTGGAGGACAGGTTGCTAGCCCCATCATCATCCCGAGCTTTTCACCGTCGGTCCCATGACTGAGCCCTATGAACTAGCTCTTCCGTGTCCGCTTTTATGTACGATGGAGGGTGGAGTATTGAATTTGCTTTTTTACAGATTCTCAGTTTTCGAGGTGGCAAGTGCCTTTCTTTTATCGGCGTACTGTTTTCCTTTTCTTGGTGTTTACGCACCTGTGTTTCCAGTAATGAAAAGTGGAAGTGCTGAGTGCTTTGATAGCGAGCTTAATCTCCAATTAGAGTTCAAGGGTAAGCCCTTCCAGCTGCTCTAAGTGAGTCAATCGCTCTATCAGTCCTTCTATGGAGTTGGATTCCTTCAAGAGAGAAAGCAGCCTTTTAGCTTGTTCTCGCTTTTTAGGTGCTCTGGTTTAAGGGAATCCCTCACCCAATTCCATATGGGGATAAATCCAATCCGTTGGCTCTCTGGGAAGCCGGTCTGAAGAAATAATTGGAAGTTTTTTCGAAGTAGCTGCAATTGAATGCGTATCAGCTGTGATTGAATCATTAAGCGCTGCAGATCTGATCGTATAAAAAAAAACTGTCATTCGATCTCAGATGGGCTTTTGAAGGCGGGGAGTAGCACTAGTCTCAGGGGCATGCCCGGAAGAGGTTCTTAACGGAGGAGAACTTTGGCAAGACTTTCCTTGGTCGACGGTAATACCGTTTGAAGCAGCCCTCTGTCGGGCGGGAAAATGAAGAAGTTCCGTGACGGTAGATATACTCCTTGCTATCTCAGTGTCAGTGTTTGAGGAACAACAGCGAGAAAGAGCGTAGCCATTTCCTATGTCTTTTTCCGCACTTCAATTATCGAGACCTCTACATACAAGGATCGTTGTAGCTTATCTCCTTCGTCGAAGTCAAATCCCCTTCCCGTGCGTTAAGCCTTTCGAAACTGAAGAATAGGCCTCATTTAGGAGCGAAAGCCAAAAGACTGAAAGGAGAGGTATGAAGTGATTCGACTGATAAGGAGAGGAGCGAGAAACGAAGCAGCTCGACTGAAAGGAGAGGAGCGAGGCCTCTTTTTCTTTCGATAGACTTCCTAAAGGATGATGACGCTGTGGATGATGTCCCAGCTCGAGAGGTCAACCTTGTAATCTGAATGCCTGCCCCATCTTCTTTCCTCTAGCGGGCTTTGTCTCATATCACATTCATTCTTCTATGTTATAAGCCTCTGGCTACTCTCGATACCTCTTACTCCAGAATAGTCACGCTTCCCAGTCTCTCAGCGAGTTAGAAGGCGATTGAGGAGTTTTTTTAATCAATATCCGCTCTGGTCTTTCCGTAAGCCTGCCCATCGAGCTGAGGAGAAAGGAAAGAAGAGCAGGCTTTGTTGTTCCTTCCCGCGATTGGAATGCCAACCCTAGTAGAAAGTGATATTGATTCTTTGCTTTTGAGCTTTTAGGATGAGACTATCATCCGAAGTATTGAATACGCTTTTATTTATTGTCGAAATACCAAAGGACTCGTTGGTTGAAACGAAGGATTTATAATGGAAGGGAGCAGGCAAAGTCTAGCTGCCTATTCTCTTCCTTAAGTCCCATACTTTATAAGACTAGCAGCCTAACAGCGCTCACTAGTGTTATTCCGTTCTCAGTTGATTCAATAGCCAAGGGGCGAAGCGGCCCAATAGCTGCGCTTACTTCAGATTCAATGGCATCGCTTCTTCCTCTAAGCATGCTACCAGTCCACGCTACGGATACTGACTCTAGAGAACGTCGAATCATCATCCACTCCTGGCTGAGTCAACAAGACTTGTGACAACAGAAGGAAGAGCCTATCTTTTCTCTATCCTGGAGCCACATTGACTCATTGATAGCACTGGGATGAAAGACCAGCTTCTTCAACAAGAGCGGAGTCGCTCACTGCTATCTTCTCCACCTAATCCACTGCTGATCGAGTCGAGCTAAGCGCAGGGCTTATTCCTTAGCCCAAGCACTAAGCGAAACCTTCAACAGCGGAGAACAGAGCTGCAGCAAGACCCTCAGATTGAATAATATAGGATTCAGTATCAGAAGGCTTGAGTACGAAAGTGGGCTCTTCCTTTATTACGCTTTTCTTCCCAAGGGAAAGAGAGAAGACCAAGAAGACCTAGCGAAAGCTTGAAAGCGGGGCTGTGAAACTAAATCTCCATCATCAAAGACAGGGGCAAGAAGGATGTGATCGATCCCCACCCAGCCCGAAAGTCACTGAACTCGCTTGACGGAAGAGATAATCGAATCTAAGACTGACTACTAACTACTAAGAGTTGGGATAGGTCACCCCTCTACACCATTCCTATCTTCGTTACTAATAGTAGCTAAAGTCACTCCCTTTGGGAGTCTTCCTCCACCGAATTGTAGTACGGAATCATCTCCAAAGATCTCGGTAAGAGTAGGCATATGCCCAAACATTCAGACCTAAAAAGGCAAGCCCCTATAGCGCTAAATAGAAAGAAATTATACATTCTATTCTCTCTTCCTTCACCTTGAGCTCTACTTCCTTAGACATCCTTCGGTCTGGTTGCTGGTACGGTTTTCACCCAGGCTTGATTGGGAGCCTGTGTTCAACCAGTTCCCTGTCTAGTCCAGGCATTTCATCGTAATTCCAAGCGAAAGAATCTGTCCTTAGTAAAGACACTTTTTGATCTTTGAAATGAGAAGAAAGAAAAGAACTGACATACGTAATCCTCGGCTCCTCAGGGGTGCCAAGGTTCACTTCTTCCAAGGGATCTTGGACCTCTGGCGCTACATCCTCCAGTTTCGAGGGAGCTTTATCTAACTCATGTAACTTTCTTTCTATCGATGTGAAATCCATTCTATTTATCTGATGCGCATGTCGTCCGATCAGTCTACTCTGCTTTAGTATGCGCTAGGGAAAAAAGCTACGCTCCTCTCGTTGTGCCCGACCCCCAAAGCATTGAAAAAGATAAGGGGGAACTTACCTAGTGAGAAGTCTTACCATGGGAGTTGTTACCTCTATTGGCAATCCCTCTTAAGCAGTGGTGTCCGGTCACCTGAGAATTCTATTGATTCCGTTCAGCGAAAGGGAAGTTGTCCTTCTATCACGAGTTTGATACCCCCAGGGCCAGGTCAATCTGCATGAGTTTTGCTGTTCATACATGAGCCAATTAAGCAAGCTGCCTGCCGGGTGAATAAGCAGTTTTCTTAAGCTCCAAAGTGTTTGTTTTTGCGGGTGGAGAAAGATTTTTATTACCAGGGGAAGAAAAAGTTCTTTCTTTGATCTTACCAAGAGATTCTTCTATCTCACGGGGTAGGGGTCCTTTTTGGTATTTGGATATTATTTGTATCCATGATTTGGCCAATGATGAATGATTGGTTATGAGACTGTCTAAATGAAATGGAAATTATACCTAAATGAATGACGGAATAAGATAAAAAAAAATGCATTCATTTCTATACTGAAATGTATATCTTTATGCTTATGCAGTAAGGGTTGAATCAATTGAGTATTCAACTTTGTGTCAGTCTCTTCTAGGAAAGGAACTGAATTTTAGATGTATACATAGGGAAGTGTGCAATGAAAAATGCAAGCACGGCTTGGGGTTCTCCTTTTAACAAGGAAATTATCTACTCCATCCGACTAGTTCCGGGTTCGAGTCCCGGGCAACCCATTTTTCATTTCAGATTGAAATAATATTCCATGTATAGAAATCCTATTCTATTTTTGCAA
>Ga0209574_10000482_pt1 | contig 10373 bp, 8 predicted proteins | sample AgamicMgMarz_FD_187168 | JGI IMG/M metagenome (GOLD analysis project Ga0209574, IMG submission 187168) | Agave microbial communities from Guanajuato, Mexico - Mg.Ma.rz (SPAdes) (version 2) | ecosystem: Host-associated > Plants > Phyllosphere > Phylloplane/Leaf | place: Guanajuato, Mexico... | reverse complement strand
ATGGCGTGAAGAAAAAGTAAATCCATGGGAAAACGCATTTGTTCGTTGGATTTTATTATTACCGGCTCATGAAGATGAACATTTAACACAAACATTGGAGGAGATTGCAATGAATCAAGATCCAATTCTACAAAAAGCGATAGATAAATGGGAAAATATGAGTCATGATTCTTCTTTTCGAAGTGCATATGAAGCACGGGAGAAGCTATTACTTGATGAACAAGCCAAGTTAGCTCATGCTCGGGAAGAAGGTTTAGAAGAAGGGAAAATTCAGTTGATTCGTGACATGCACAAGAATGGAATGCCATTAGAAGATATTGTGAAATTCACAGGATTAAGTGTAGAAGAAATAAGACGATTAGTACAATAATACACAGAGTTACAAAAGCTTTGCGAAAAATCTCGCAAAGCTTTTTATATTACATGTTCATTGCTTTTTGAAATAACTAAATGAATGGCATTTTAGTACAACCTATTACTGTCAGTTGGAAACTCTGTGTATGTAAGTTTTTTTAGAGCATACGTTAGAAATTTTGATTGCCCTTAAGGGCATACATCGATAGAGAGTTTATATTATGTTTATTACTAAAGGAAGTGAAGTAATTATGAATAGGACATCTTACGAGAGAACACCGAATGAGAAGGAATATAACAATATGATTGCTGCAAGGCTGCCTGGGCTAATATGGATAGTCATAGCTTATACCATATCTTTAATATTACAAATTCAAACTGCAGCTACAATTGAGCAATGCGTAACTTTTACGATACTCATTATACTTTTCGGAACTATTTACTGGTATTCTAACTTATTTTTACCGAGGAGATATTGGTTATACTTCGTCTTACAATCATTTATTGTATATATCAGTGCCTTTTTTATGCGAAATATCCCTGTCATAATCATTACCCTCTATCCCTTATTAATAGGACAAGTAATAGGAGCAACAGGCCGTAAAAAAAACTATCTCTTCTTGATTATTCTTGTTTTATTCACTATAAACACTTTGGTTATTGTCCCATTTAAATCGATTGACACATTTTTAATTATGACTATACCGATTATGGTCGTTATTGTATCTTATGCTGTTATATTTTTTAATCAAGTTAACGCTAGGATACGGACACAGCATATTTTAGAAGAAATTGAATTGGCTCATCAACAAGTTGAACGGCTTACGCTACATAATGAGCGCCAAAGATTAGCAAGAGATTTACATGATACGTTGGCACAAGGATTGGCTGGACTAAAGATGCAATTAGAAGCGACTAATATTCATCTTAATAAGGGGAATGACAAACGAGCAAAAGAAATTGTCGTCCAATCTATGAGGAGAGTTAGTGAAACATTAGCTGATGCACGACTAGCCATTGATAATTTACGTCTGCATACTAAGGAAGAGTATGACTTCCAACAATGTATTATAGATGAAGTACAGCATTTTACTGACGCAACTGGACTAGAATGTCATGTTAATTTCAGGATTATGAAGCAACTTTCCAATACAATATCCGAACACTGTTTACGCATTATAACTGAATGCTTATCAAATATAGCACGTCATGCAAAAGCAACAAATGTCTGGATAAGGATTGAGGAAAAGGATGGAATTCTCTCTCTTTTGGTAAAGGATGATGGAGTCGGTTTTAATATTGATATGAAGATAGGTAAGGGGAGTCACTATGGCTTGTTAGGTATTCAAGAAAGGGTACGCATTATAGGAGGAAAAGTAGATATTGATAGCGAGAAAGATAAGGGAACAAATATACAAATTAACATCCCACTGCAAGGAGCTGAGTAAATAAATGCAACATAGAATATTAATTGTAGATGATCATCTTGTAGTGCGAGAAGGTCTTAAGTTGCTTATTGAAACAAGTGATAAATATGCCATAGTAGGAGAAGCTGAAAATGGAAGAATGGCTATAGATCTAGTAGAGAAGTTAAAGCCAGATGTAATTTTGATGGACTTGTACATGCCGGTAATGAGTGGATTAGAAGCAATTAAGAAGATAGGAAGAACCACCCCTGGAATACCTATCATTATCCTCACTACTTATAACGAGGATCAATTGATGATGGAGGGGATTGAAGCAGGTGCTAAAGGATATTTATTAAAAGATACAAATGTGGAGAACCTATTCGAATCCATTGATTCAGCTATTAGGGGAGAGACTTTGCTACCACCTGAAATTACAGAACGAATCAAAAATTATAAAACAAAACTTCTTAAGGATCAAAGCAAAGCCAAAGTAGTGTTAACGCAAAAAGAAATAACAATCTTACAAGCTGTGGCACGTGGCTCTACAAGTAAAGAAATTGCTTATGATATAGGAATTGCAGAGAGGACAGTAAAGTCTAAGTTAACCAGCATTTATAACAAATTAGGAGTAGATTCAAGAACTGAAGCTGTAGCTGTAGCCATTCAATCAGGTATCCTCCATTTATAGAGCGAAAAAAGAGGAGATGAATTATTTCTTCTTTTTTCGCTTTAAGCAGGACCTTCTTTTCAAAGCTATTCTACATCAGCCATATAAAAAGCTAAGATTTGATGAATTAAAAACGGTAACTCTTTTTACAATTTATCTGATCAAAAATTAAGTATTTAAAATACATTTGTTCAGTAGCAACAAGTAATAAAAAGACCTCTATATATAAAATAGAGGTCTTTGTGTTATTTTTCATATCCTAAGCTATGCTTTTTCTCTTGTTTATTTTTATCCTTTTTTAATATTTCGTTTAGACTATGCCCCTCAATATCGACATTTGGAATAATTCTATCTAACCATTTTGGTAAATACCAAGATGCTTTACCCATCAGTATCATAAGACCTGGGATAATGGTTAATCTAACAATAAAGGCATCAAAGAGAATACCAAATGCGAGAGACAATCCCATTGATTTAATCTGTAAGTCTTCTGGGAATATGAAACCTGCAAACACAAAAATCATGATTAATCCAGCAGCAGTAACAACAGGTCCACTGAATTTGATACCGGCTTGAACAGATTCTCTTGCAAGCCCTGTTTTTACATATTCTTCTCGCATACGACTAACAAGAAAGACTTGGTAGTCCATAGCAAGACCAAATAAGATACCTATCACAAGGACTGGTAAGAAAGCTAAAATTGGTCCTTTGGCTGGAATCCCAAATAAATTACCTAAATAACCATCCTGTAAAACGAATACCGTAAATCCTAGCGTAGCTGTCATGGTCAATAGGAAGCCTAGAACCGCCGTCAGAGGAACGAGCAGTGATCGGAATACAACTAGTAGTAGCAAGAAAGCAAACCCTACAATTAGACTAGCGAATACCGGTATAGCTTCATTCAGTTTTTCTGCTATATCAATATTAACTGCTGTAATACCTGTGACATATATATGTGGACTCTCTTTGCTATCTGCTAACGTAACATCGCGGATATCATGTACTAAATCTGTTGTTTCTTTGTCATTAGGCCCCGTTTTAGGAGTAATATTAACAATGGCGTATTTCCCATTTTCACTTGGTACCGCAGGAGTTGCGCTAGCTACATTGTCTAATTTTGTTAGCTTTTTAGCCATGTTGTTGATTTTATCCCTTTTGTTTCCATCTATATCAGATGCATCAATTAATGCAACGAGTGGACCGTTAACTCCTTTACCAAACCCTTCTGCCATTAAATCATAAGCTTGCCTTTCAGGTGTATTTTCACCTTTCATGCCGTTATCAGGAAGACCTAGTCTTAGATGAAGCGCGGGTACACTCACAGTCAATAGAAGCAAAATACCAATAATCGTAATCAGTAATGGCTGACGTTGGAGGAATCTTCCCCACCAGTTGATTGATTGGTTTTGATTTTTTTCTCGTCTTTTAGCAATGAATTGAAAAATGCCCGAAGCCTTACGATTGGGTCTCATTTTATTACCTGTCCAAGCTAAAATAGCTGGAACTAACGTGATAGAAATAAGTATGGCCATCAACACACTAATAGCTGCAGTTAACCCCATCGTGGCAAGGAAAGGAACACCAACTACGGTCAATCCGCAAAGTGCTACGATTACAGTTAAACCAGCAAATACAACAGCTCCTCCAGCTGTCCCTGTTGCTTGTGCAATGGATTTATGAATATCTATCTCTTCTGATAGTTGTTGTCTATGCTTAGAAAAAATAAATAATGCATAGTCAATACCAACTGCTAAACCAATCATGATGGATAGTGTCATACTTACTGATGAGATATCGAAGAATTTAGTAGATAGGAATGTAATACCTAAACTTGTAGCTAATCCAATCAGAGCCGTAAAAATTGGTAATCCTGCAATCAGAAATGAAGTAAACATTACAGTTAGTACGATGAAAGCCATAATGATTCCAATTACCTCAGATACGCCGCCAATTTCAAGGGAAGAGAGTGTAATATCCCCACTTAATTCTGTTTGGATACCTTTATCTTCTGTCATCTTCGCACTATCTTTGACTAATTTTTTGGACTTCTGTGTTATATTTTCAGCTTTTTTCTTGTAAGTAATATCAGCATAGGCAACAGTACCGTCACGACTAATAGTTCCCACTTCATAAGGATTTGTAATAGATTTTACTGCTTTATCTTGTGATATTTTTGTTAGGGTGTCTGAGATAGCTTCTCGATTTTCTTTCGAATCAAGTTTTTCATTTTCACCGGCACCGAAAATTATCCTTATTGATCCTACCTTAGGTGCAGATGGAAATTCTTCAGAGATAATATTACCTGCTTTTTCAGAAGGTGTACCTGGAATAGCCATATCATCACTGAATGTTGGTTTTAATGTAAACGCGATGGTTAGAATAGCAACCATTATAATAATCCACCCACCAAGAACTTTGAACTTATTTTGGGCAGACCAACCTCCTATTTTATACAACAATTTAGACATATCGTTCTCCTCTCAATCTATTGATCAAGACACATCGTAACAAAGTAATTCAAAGCTGAATACGTACGTTTGGGCAGATTTATTATTCTCTTAAAAATTTCTATAATGAAGTTCTCAAAAAGACTTATTATCATTTCTTTTTTACTATTCGAATGCTTTTTCAATGAATCTAAATCCTTCTCTAGAAAATATGCATTAAATTGCCCTTACGTACGCTTTTAAAAGTTGATTTTATATTAAGATAAATCAAGTTATTCTAATAGAGACAGTCTTATTTTGTACAGCAAACCAAAATTTAATCTAACGGATCCTTCTACAAAAAAACAAGATTGACTCTCCTCTTAGGGTAGACATTAAACTTAAGTTATAAATTAATAGAAGGGGTGTTTGGATATGGATTGTCTTATTTTGTGAGATTCGAAAAAGTGTTTATCCGGAAATAAAGGAACTCGTTACTATGATGGAAAACTTCGATAAATTCATAATAGATAAGCATTTCATTAATAAAACCTTATCGGCATATCTTCGTACGGTACTATCAGACAGTAGCAATTGACAAGTTCTATGGTACAGAGAAGTTCAAAATATTTTTAACGGAGAATATACCTGTCACGATTTAAGGAAAAGAATGCTTAAACCTGCAGATATGATAAAACGATGGAGTTTAGAAAGGAAGGGCAATATTTATGGATATTAAATCGCTTGATTTATTTTCACAACAGTTCCACCAAAACCCTTATGATTATTACGAAAAAATTCGTCCACACCAACCTTTTGCAAAAGTGAAGATGCTTAACGACGGACACAATACATGGATGGCTTTTACGTATAAGGCAGCAGAAGCCGTATTAAAGGATAATAGGTTTATAAAAGATATGCGGACCGTCTTTCCTGATGAAATGACAGATGAAAATTTACCGCCAATTGCTCAAAGTATGCTTTTTGTGGACCCGCCAGATCATCATCGCTTACGCAGCCTAGTACAAAGTGGGTTTACACCAAAAAGGATTGAGAAGTTAAGGGGGCGCGTTGAGGAAATTGCAAGAGAACAAGCTAAGCTCATGAATAACAAAGGAACAGTTGACTTTATTAACGCTTATGCGTTTCCGATTCCAATTAGAGTCATTTGTGAATTACTTGGCATTCCACCTGAAGATCAGCTTGATTTCCAGCGCTGGTCCAACGCACTGGTAGATATAAATGATGATTCTGAGTATGACAAAGTTAATGTGGAATTTGTGGCTTATTTGGAGAAATTGATCGAACAAAAGCGTGTTTCTCCTAAAGAAGATCTAATGTCTCATTTAATTCAAGTTGAGGAGGGAGGGGAACGGCTGACCGTAAGTGAATTGTATGGAGTCGTCATGCTTCTTATTGTGGCAGGACATGAAACGACTGTGAATCTCATTGCCAACGGTTTACTAGCACTACTTACACATCCAGAGCAACTTGTGTTGCTAAAAGCAGACCCTTCCCTTGTGGCGCAGGCTATTGAGGAATTGCTACGTTTTAACGGACCGGTTGAGTTCAGTACAGACCGTTGGGCGAAAGAATCCTTTACGTTTATGGGCCAGCAGGTTGAGAAGGGGGACCACGTTATTGTTTCACTTGCATCAGCTGATCATGATCCGGCGGTGTTTGCGAAACCTGATACTCTCGATATTACAAGAGAGAAAAGTCCGCATCTTGCGTTTGGTAAAGGTCTTCACTATTGCCTAGGTGCTCCACTGGCACGACTTGAAGGGGAAATTGCCATTCGGGTTTTGCTCGAGGAATACCCGGATCTTACTCTTGCAGCTGAACTGTCTGAATTAGAATGGCGGCAAAGTCTTATAATTCGTGGTTTGAAACAGTTACCTGTTAAGCTCTTTTAAGGAGATATGTTAGAATCAACCCAGTTGAAGGTATTTATCAACTGGGTTGTGTCAGATTGTCACAATATAAATTTCAATAAACACCTACCTATATCTTTTAATTAGAGGAATTCTTATTTAAAACCTGTCAATATCATAATTGCTATGACTAATTAGGATTTTATGCGAGGGGTAATATGAAAAAAAGGTCTAAACTATATTCCATAGGTGAAACTTCCAAACTTAAGAATTTATCCATTAAAGCTTTAAGATATTATCATAAAGAAAAAATTCTTATGCCTGCATATATTAATGAAAGCACTGGCTATAGATATTACTCTGCTGAACAATTTATCCATATTGATATTATTAAGGCTGGACGTCAATTGAATGTAAGTATTGAGGAAATGCGAAAAATTTTTTCTTCTGCAAATACTGAAGAATTGCTATTTTTCTTAGAGCAAAAGAAGAAGGATATTGATGCACAAATAAATCAATTAAACTCAGCTAAAAATAAAATCGATATTCTCAGAAAGAGAATCGATGATTCATTCAATATAATGAACGATGAAGATTTTAAAGTAACACATTTCCAAGAGCGTTACTTAATGATTACACCTTCTACTGAAGGAACAGAGTCATCGGATTTATTAGACTATTCGACTTTAGATTGCTTAATGGAGAACTATAAAATAAAAAGCATTTATGAAGGTGGAACTCTATATTATATTGATGAAACAGGTCATCCAACACCAACATTTGTTTTTGAATTGATAAATAAAGAGGATTATCTTAAAAATAAAGATTTGTTCTCTATCCTTCCCACAGGAAATTACTTAACTTTATCCTACACAAATAAAAATCGAAATGAGAAAATGCTTCAATTAAAGAACTTTATACTTGAAAACAAATTACATGTAATTCACTGTTTAGAATTATATCTATTTACCGATATTTTTGATTTAAATGCGTTTTCTTGTCAACTCCAGGTATATATAAAGGAATACAATTAGGGTTGACCTTGTAGTTTTAACAAACATGCCATTTTTGAAGAGCAGACGACCTTCTGGTCGTCTGTTTTTTAAAGTTGTTCCTAATAGTGACAAAAAGGCCCTTTCTTAGTAAGATATTTAAAATGTAGATTATTAAGATATGCAATATAAATAAAAAAACTATAGATTTGCTGGATATATAGATAATTTCATATTATTAATAAGTATAATTATCAACGCATTTTATTCAAAGATATTTCAATATTTATCTACCTTGTAGAAAAAGTTCATATTTGTCGTCATTTAGAGTAAATGATAAAACTTTATTTTTTATAAGTTTGTTTATATATTTACTTCTTTGTAAAGAATATGTTTGTTTTATACTTTTAACAAAGGTTAACTTATAAAAAATATATTAAAATTGAATGTGTATAAGATTTTATTGTGTATGAAGTATAATACCACCTGTTAGTGTGAAATGATTTTAATAAAAAATCTTTAATTGAAATATACATTTTTAACTTTGCATGTATGTGAGTGTATAAATCTGGTCAGACTGAGGATGTATTTCTCATATTCTTTCGTCAAACTTAAAAACCCTTTGCCTATATCAGCAAAGGGTTCTTTTTTAGTTTCATTATATGTTAGTGAAAATTGATTACTCTTACCATGCCTTCTTTTAATTCTGACGCCTTGTTTTAAATATCTCCATCCTTCTTTAACTAAGTAAATAAAAAGACTCACTATGGTTAAGATTAACAACGCTATAGTTACTTCATAATAGTATCCACCCGTGGGATGATATTGTTGAACAATGTACCAATCCCCAGCTTCCAAGACTTCTGTTACATAAAATGAATCTGCTAAAAATCCTCTTTTTACTTGTCCACGCAGAGGATAAACATATTGGGCTTATTCCACAAGTATTATAAAGAGGGTTCTTAAACAATCGGTCGTTATCCTGGAACAAGAATAAGTGCTCATTTTCATTTTAGGACCAGATTTTTGAAGATCAGAAGGTTTTTAGACTTACAATGATGAATGAACTAAGAAGAATTAAAAAAATATGTTGATATTAATCTGTAAAAATATAATAAATTAGGAGGTGCTTAAATGGGAACTATCCAATATACATTAGAACCCCCTGAGGATTTTTCACAATTACAAAACTTATATGATTCTTTAGGATGGAATTCACTCAAATTAACAGTCCATGAATTGGAAGAAATGTGCAATCAAAGCTGGTATGCAATTTATGCTTTCGATGAAAAAAAGATGGTGGGTATGGGGCGGGTTATATCAGATGGTGTGGTTACTGGAATTATTTGCGGAGTCGGTGTGCTGCCGAATTATCAATCCAAGGGTATCGGCAAAGAAATGTTAAATCGAATAATTCAACATTGTGAACAAAATCGAGTTATACCTCAACTTTTGTGTGTAGAAAATTTAGAATCATATTATGAATCTTTTGGATTTAAGAAATTTTCAATTGGAATGACAAGCAATATAAAACGATAAACGCTTAACACCAATAGGCGACCTATTCCTTCTGTTCAGAAAGATAAAGTCACCTACACGATTTTTGCATTCATTATTATACACCCTTTCACTTTTTCTTATTTATAAATTTATTGATTTACATGTTCCTGTTCTAACTGATCTACTACATCTTCCTGACATTCATTGATAAATAAATAAGTAAGGTATGAATGTAAATCAAATCTTTCTTCATTAATAAACGTAGAGAAAACCTGTTTATATTCGCTCAATAGTTTGGCCTCCTTTATGCAAGTTCCTATTTTTCATTATTGCCCAACTAGCAATCTCTTACACATACAAATTAACAAAATATTTTATATGATAAGCTATTTTCATCTTGTACTGGCTCCGCCTACGCCATGTACAATGATAGCCACGCTTACTATCCAACCTAATATTCATTATATTTAAGAGGAGGGTAATCCCGTTGAAAAAAAGAGCTTTAATGGTATTTTCATTACCAGAATATAAAGAAGAAATTGGCCGATGGCTGTGGTGTTTAGAAGATGTTCGCCGTACGCTTCTAACACAATTAAATGGAATCAGCCAGCGTATGCTCGATACAAAAATTGATGAAAGACAAACGATTAGTACACTATTGTATCATATTGCATTGATCGAGGCAGATTGGTTATATGAAGAGGTCCTTGTTACCGAATGGGATCCCGAAATACGTTCTTTGTTTTCATTAGCAGTTCGTTCTGAAGATGGCTCTTTAGCCCACATTGAGGGACAAAGCTTAGAAGAGCATTTTTACCGCCTTCATAAGGTACGAGAAGCATTTCTTTCCCACTTTCGTTCAATGGACTTAACAGACTGGCGTAAACCAAGGGTACTTGAACATTACGACGTTACACCTGAGTGGGTTGTTTACCATTTGATTGAACATGAATCTCATCATAGAGGTCAAATTTTCCAACTACTTAGAGAATTAAGAAACGATTGAGATGTTAAAGTAATGAAATAAAACAAAAGAGGTGCCAAAAATAACTATTTATATTGCTTTATTACGGGGCATTAACGTAGGTGGACACAAATTAATAAAGATGCAAGAATTAAAGAACGTATTAACAAACATGGGATTAGATAAA
>Ga0209574_10000481_pt1 | contig 10374 bp, 7 predicted proteins | sample AgamicMgMarz_FD_187168 | JGI IMG/M metagenome (GOLD analysis project Ga0209574, IMG submission 187168) | Agave microbial communities from Guanajuato, Mexico - Mg.Ma.rz (SPAdes) (version 2) | ecosystem: Host-associated > Plants > Phyllosphere > Phylloplane/Leaf | place: Guanajuato, Mexico... | reverse complement strand
CGCGTCCGTTTGAAAGAACTCGCGCGCCGCTTTGTAATCGCCCAAATCGCCGCTTTGTAATCTTTCAAGCGAAATTTCAAACGAGCGGAAATTTTCAGTTTCAGACAATAAACTGACGACGCTGATTTTCGGCGCGGAATCTTTTTGCAGGCCACAGAGCGTTGCTTCACGAATCGGATATTGAAGTACGAGCGAGCCGGAATAATCGGCAATTCCGCCCATCAAATCCAATCTTCCCGGCGCACGGGAAATGAAAATTTCTTTTTCCGCGTCGAAAAATTCCGCGCCTTGCTGAAAGACACTCAGCTTTTCGACGAACTCCGCAACGTCCGGCAATTCTTTGTTTTTATCTGAAATTATCGGGAACATCTTTTTTAATTAAAAGAGATTTCGTTTTCTCAAACCTGCCTGCAAAAGAGGTTCGATTTGCGCCTGAATCGACGGATTCGCGTAACCGACCCAATCGACATCAGGCTCAACTGAAAGAATCGAATTGACCAAATCTCCGCTTGCGTCGGTAATGATAACGCCGAATTCCCGCGCAATCAGTTCGGTGCAAATGTCGTACGGGTGACAGCAAATGCCGAGTGCCAGCCCGCGCTCTTTCAATTTCCTTTCCATCTGCGGGCGCAGATCGGCGGTAAAACGGTCGTGCCCGCTGATGAGTTCGTAAATCTGTCCGCCCGTCGAAGTATATTGATCTTCGAAACAATGCGCCTTGCCGGGCTGAACATCGCCAAGCGCGCCGCGCACGATCTCTTCGTCAATCGCGGCGAGTTCTTCGCGGGCGCCGGGGAAAAATCTGGAAATCTGCGCGTAGCCGTGCGCGATCGTGTCCGCGCCCGAAGGTTTTAGGAAAAGCGTTTTGCTTTCGCCCGTAATTCGATTGAATCTCTCAGCAAACGCGCCTTGTCCGCGAATTGCCCAGAGCGTGTCCGAAAGATGTTGTTTGACGAGCGGAATTTCCGTTTGCACGGCAAGCTCGATGTCTTGAATTCCGGTATCTTCGCCTTTGTTCGGCGCAACGCCCGTCAGAATCCAAGCCGGGCGTTTTTGATACATAATCCCGCGTGTGCCGTCGATCGGGTCAACAATAATACGCCATTTTGCGTCCGTTTCAAGCGCGCCGACCGGCAGAACGATTTTGCCGGTTTCCAAGCCTTCGGCAATCAAAACGATCGGCGTTATTTGCGCGATAGTTTCGTTGAAATATTTGACGATCAGTTCTTCGCTCACGCGGTCAACGGCGTAAATCGTGTCGCCTTCTTCTTCCTTGGCAATCTGCGACAAATCGGCAATCGCCGTCTGCTCGCAGGCTAAAACGACCGCATCACGGATTTTTTCGTGCAGGCGGCGGATGATTTTCAATAAATTTTCTAATTCGTTTTCCATTAGAGTGTTTACCCGCCCGCTCGCGGCAGGCGGTTCTGACTTTTGTAATGAACAGCCGATTGTTTTTGCAGCTCCAAAGCTTTTTCTTCGGGCGATGTATCGGACAAAAAATTGCCGCCGCCGATTTCGGGTCCCGCCAGATATTTCAACAAATTGGGTTTGCGCAGCGGCGGATGAAATTCGATGTGAAAATGAAACGCTTCGTAATTTCCGCCGTCGGTCGGTGCCTGATGAAGCGGCATCACATACGGAAACGGCATTTGCCAGAGATTGTCGAAACGAATCAGTGTTTCGCGCAGAACTTCCGAGAAATCGGCGACTTCTTTATCGGACAAAGCCGCGAGGCTCGGATGAGTTTTTTTCGGCGCGACATAAACTTCGTAAGCATACCGCGCAAAATAAGGCAAAAAAGCGATCGCCGTTTCGTTTTCGGCAATAATGCGCCGTCCGTCCGCTTGTTCGGCTGAGATAATGTCCTGAAAAAGATAATTTCCCGTTTCGCTGAAATGCCGCGCGCTCGCCCGTGCCTCGGTTTCGATGGTTTTGAAAACAAAGTTCGTCGCGTAGATCTGGCAGTGCGGATGCGGGTTCGAGACGCCGACCGCCTCGCCTTTGTTCTCGAAAACAAGCACGTGATTTATTTCGGGTCGCGCTGCTAAATCCGTGTATTGCCGCTGCCAGGTCGTCAGAAGATTTTCGACTTCTTTTATTTCCAGCTCCGCGAGCGTCAGATTATGTTTCGGGCTGTAACAAACGACGCGGGCAATGCCGTCCGCCGCGCGGTTTTTGTAAATTCCGGCGGGTTTCGCCAAATTTTGCGGCGCATCGAAACCGACGCACGGATGGTCGTTATCAAAAACAAAAACCGAATCGTAATCGGGATTGCTTTTACCGCTGACGCGGCGGTTTCGTGGGCAAAGATAACAATCTTCAACGTATTCAGGCTCTTTTTCTTCGGAATGCGAAAGCGTTTCACCGCTCCACGGGCGATTTTGGCGATGCGCGGCGATAATCACCCATTCCTCGCGAAGCGGATGCCAGCGCTCTTCCCAGGTTCCAAAAGGTTCGCTCATAAATTAATCGACGCCGAGGAGGATCTCGATCGTCAACTGGTCGAGCCGTTCGTATTTCAATCCCTTCGACGCCATTTCCTCTCGGTCGAACTCTTCGCTGAGCAGCTTTTCTGAGCCTTCCGCGCTGAACTTGCCGATCTGATTGTCTTTATTCGTTTCTTCTATTTCCGCGAGGATCGATCGAATCTCTTCGTGATTGTTCCACCGCTCGGCTTTCTCCTTGAAGATCAGGTAGGTGCGCATACACCCGCGCGCGAATTCCTTGACCCCTTCGTAATCTTCCGTCCGGTAGGCGTGCGCGTCGAAATGCCGCATTCCCTGATAGCCGGCATCTTCGAGGAATTTCACGAGCCAGAAAGATTGCTTCGGTGAAACGGAACCGAACCTGAGATCCTGGTCGTAGCGTCCCGGGTATTGATCGTTCAGATCGATATGAAACAGCTTGCCCGCTTCCCACGCCTGCGCGACCGCATGCATCATCGACAGTCCCGGCATTTGTTCGTGCGCGACTTCCGGGTTGACGCCGACCATTTCCTTGTGGTCGAGCGTTTCGATAAACGCGAGATACGCCGCCGTCGTCGGAAAATAAAGATCGGCGCGCGGTTCGTTGGGTTTGGCTTCGAGTGCGAATTTATAACCGTAGTTTTGCGCCTTGTTATATTCGCACAAATAATTCAAACACTCGCGAAAACGCCTGATCGCTTCCGTCGTCTGGCGGCAGGCATCGGTTTCGACGCCTTCGCGTCCGCCCCACAAGACGAAAGTCTCCGCACCGAACTCGGCGCCGAGCTCCATCGCCCGCATCGTTTTCTGGACGGCAAAGGCACGCACTCGCGAGTCGTTTGCCGTGAAGGCGCCGTCACGGAAAACGGGTTCGTAAAAAAGATTGACGGTCGCCATCGGGACTTTTATGCCGTTACCGTCGCACGCGGCACGAAAATCTTTGACGATCGCATCTCTTTCCGCGGCAGTGGCATCGATCGGGACGAGATCGTTATCGTGAAAATTGACGCCGTAAGCGCCGACTTCCGCGAGCATTTCGACGATCCCGGTCGGGGAAAGTTTTCTTCTCACCTGTGCGCCGAAGGGATCGGCACCGCGATTGCCGACGGTCCAGAGTCCGAAGGTGAATTTATCTGCCGGTTGGGGCGTGTAGCTGCCGTTGTTCATCTCTAATTCTCCGTTCAATTTATTTGGAATTTTTACTGTTCTATGAATTATGTATCAATTTTACCTTATAGTTAATTTAAAACCATAACCAATTATCAATACTATTCAAAATTATCCGCAAATAAATCTTCGTTCGATTTAGCCCGAACGGAAAATTAAAAAAGGATTTACTTCGCTCTGATTTGATAAAAATTAAGCTTAAACAAATATGCGGGATATTTATTTTAATCTTGAGATTGGCGTTTAATCTTTCATTTAAAAAAAGTGAAATGTTGAGTGGCGTCACATTTGGCGAAAATGACGATACTCAACATTTCTTGGAGAAGGTGAGGTTAACTTTCGGTTTCACGCTGAACGGTAAGCACATTTATCGAACAATCATGAATTTTGAGCGATTTTTTCGGGGGTAGCCCTGGCTGATATTTTATTTGCTTGCCTGCCCGTTGAATTTCAGCCATTCCGCGATTTCTACTATTGCGACTCTCGTGCCAAACCGGTCTTTTTCGCAGTTTTTCAGTAAATATGCGGCTATCATTAAAGAATAGAAAATCAGTTTAGTTATTGAAGGGGCAAAAGAGTATCAGAATTGACACACCCAAGCTGTCAATTTTGATACTCAAAAAGCGTAGTTTGAGTTTAATAATCAAAAAGATGTGATAAATTATTTGTGTTAGACAAATCTTTAATACGCCAATTTATGATGAATCCCAGACTGATTGCTATTTCAAGCTCTTTTGAAGGCTCGGTTTTCGCATTGAAAGACAGCGAAACCACCATCGGACGAGATAAAACCAATGACGTTCGCATTCCCGACCGTTCAATTTCGCGTCAGCATTGTCTGATTAAAAGCGAAGGCGAAAGCTTTACGATAATCGACTTTGATAGTTTCAACGGAACTTTTGTCAACGGCGCGGCGGTTAAAGAACAAACGATAAATCACGGCGACCAGATCACGCTCGGCGATGTTCCGTTTATATTCTTTCAACATGAAACGGAAAACGATTTTGTCCCCGGGATGATCGAATTCGGCAACGAAATGAACGCCGGTTCGACGATCCGGCTTGAAAAAAAAGATGCGCTTTACCTGAATTCCGCGCAGGTTTTGGCATCGCTTCCGGCAAACGACAAAGCGGCGCGTAATTTAAGTGCGCTGCTGGATTTAAATATCGAGCTCGGCAAACTGCGCGATCTGGAAGCTCTGCAAAAAGCCGTTTTCAATGCGCTTTTCGCGGCGCTTCCGGCAATCCGCGCCGCAATTGTTTTAGTCGAAGAAAATCTCGAAAACATCACCGCCACTTTCAGCCGTCACAAATCCGGCGAAACCAATCAGCCGATCAGAATCAGCCAAACGGTTGCCGAACAGGTCATCAACGAAAAAGCGGCTGTTTTATGCCGGAATGTCGGAACAAACGCAAATTATAACCGGGCGGAAAGCTTGCTTGCTTCGCAGACCGATTCGCTGCTCTGTGCGCCGCTCACGATTCAGGAAAAAATCGCGGGAATTATTTATCTCGACACGAGCAATCCGGCAAACGGTTTTGACGAAAATCACCTGCAGTTTTTAATTGCCGTCGCGGGGATCGTTTCGATAATTCTGGAAAACATCAAACATCTCGAATGGCTCAGCAGCGAAAACCGGAGGCTTCGCGAGGAAATCAATCTCGAACATAATATGATCGGCGAAAGCGCGCCGATGCAGAAGGTTTTCCGCTTTATCGAAAAAGCCGCGCCGACTGGTGCGACCGTTCTGATTCGCGGCGAATCCGGGACGGGCAAGGAGCTTGTCGCGGGCGCGATTCACGAAAACAGCGAGCGCGGCGATAAACCGTTCGTCGCGATAAACTGCGCCGTCTTGTCGGAAAACCTGCTCGAATCCGAGCTTTTCGGACACGAGCGCGGCGCGTTTACAACCGCTATTCAGCAGAAAAAAGGCAAGATCGAAATCGCCGACGGCGGCACACTTTTTCTCGATGAGATCGGCGAAATGTCGCCGACCACGCAAGCCAAACTGCTTCGCATGCTTCAGGAACGCGAATTCGAACGCGTCGGCGGAACACGCACGATAAAAGTTGACGTGCGCGTGATCGCGGCGACCAATCGCGATCTGGAAGCCGAGATCAAAAACGGGAGTTTCCGCGAGGATTTGTATTATCGTTTGAATGTTGTCGCGCTCTTTATGCCGCCGCTTCGCAGCCGCCGCGAAGATATTTCGCTGCTCGCAGATTATTTCGTTTCAAAATACAGCCAGAAATGTAAGCGGAAAGTGACGGGAATTTCCAAAGAAGCGCGCATTTTACTGACGAATTACGATTTTCCCGGCAATGTCCGCGAGCTCGAAAATGCCGTCGAGCGCGCCGTTGTGCTCGGTAATTCCGAACTGATTTTGCCGGAAGATCTGCCCGAATCGATTCTCGAATCGGAAAGCGCGGAATTGCCCGTCATGGAATATCAAAAAGCGGTCAATGAAATGAAGAAAAATCTGATCATGAAAACGCTCGAACAAACGGACGGCAATTACACCGAAGCCGCCAAACTGCTCGGTCTGCACCCGACGAACCTGCACCGTTTGATTCGAACGCTGAATATCAAGGCTTTCTTAAAGTAAACCTGATTGGGCTTTGCCTAAAAAGTGGTTAAAAAGTATGAATGTTTCAAATTGTCACGGTTTTCAAACTCCGGAATAGGTGAAAAGTAAAAGGTGATAAATTACTTGTCACTTTTCACTTATCAGTTTTCACCTATTGCGAATCGCTTTGTCTTTCACTTTAAGCACCTTTTAGGCAAAGTCACCTGATTGCAATTCCTATTATTTGTTGAAAAATTACTGCCCGTTTTTAAGAAGTAACTGCCGCTTTTCAAAAAGTAACTGCCGCTTTTCAAAAAGTATTTGCCGGTTATTAATAAATATTCGCTGGGTATTAACAAGTTATTGTTAATTATCAAAAAATCACTTCCTATTTTTGAGAATACCTTTCTTGTTGTTAAAAGGTTCTTGTTTGTTTAAAAAAAGTTCTTGCCTGTTTAAATAAAAAAGTTGTAAATTTGGAAAAAACATAAACATTAGGAGGTGAAATATGCTTTATTTGAATGTTAAGAGAATTTTGGATCTACGCGGCATCAGCCGACCTTTTGCTTATCTTTTGAATAACGGTTTTATTCGTTCGACAGCACATAGATTTGTTCGCGGCGATGTCAGGCAAATCAGGTTCGACCATTTGGAACAGCTGTGTCTTTTGCTGAATTGTTCCCCGAACGATTTACTTGGCTGGCGGGCAGATAAAAATATGAAAATCACCGAAAATCACCCGTTACAGGCGTTGTCAACGCCGAAAAATCCGCCGCAATTAAGCGAATTGGTCAAAGATATTCCGGTTGATAAGCTGGATAAAATCGCGGAGCTGCTCGATCAGTTAAAAAATTAGAGAATTCGCGCAAACATCAAAGCGCGAGCGTCTCAAAGGCTTCGCCCGCGAATTTGAAATGTCTTTCGTCGTCGTTGCGGTCTGCGCCGAGGCGTTCGTAAAACCCGATCGCCGGCGCGTTCCATTCCAAAACCTGAAAATCGATCCGTTCAAACCCGCGCTGTTTGGCAATTTTGGCGATATATTTAAGCATCATTTCGCCAACTCCGCGCCCGCGCGACCGTGTTGTCAGATAAATATCTTCCAGATAAATCCCGCGCTGACCGCGAAAAGTCGCAAAATACGGAAAGAAAATCGCGTAGCCGATAACGGTTTCGCCGTCCAAAGCAACAATCGCTTCGGCAACTTTTCCATCACCGAAAAGCGCGATTTCGAGGCGTTCTTCCGTCACTTCAAAACTGTCGAGAAGCTTTTCGTATTCCGCAAATTCATAAAGCAACGCGAGAATCTGCGGAATATTTTCGGGCGCGGCGTTTTCGATGCGAATTGACATTATTGATTCCAGGCGATTTGGCTTTTAAGTCTTAAAATCGAACGTTCCTTGCCGATCGTTTCAAAAACCGCGAGCATCGAAGGTCCGACCGCGAGACCGGTCAAAAGCGCGCGGGCGCCGTTCATAATGACGCCGAATTTTGTGCCTTTTTCTTCGACGAATTTGCCGACCGCGTCGTGAATTGCGTCGTGCGTAAAATCTTCGACCGACTCGAACCTTTCGGCAAGCTCGGGAAGCCACGCCTTCAAATCGGGATATTTTTTCAGGTTTTTATCGATCGCCGCCGGGTCGAAATCGAAATCTTCCGAAAAATATGCGCGTCCCTGCGACGAAAAATCCTTGAGCGTGAAAAATCGTTCGCGGATCAGATCGACCGTTTTTTCAAACCACGCTTTATCGTCGTCCTCGTATTCCTCGCGCCAGAGCTTGGCGGATTTCAGCTCGGCTTTGACGAACGGCAAAAGTTCTCCGAGCGGCATTGTACGGACATATTCGGCGTTCATCCAGATCGCCTTGTCGTCCGTCCAGCGTTTCGGATTGTTCGGCTCGAAATTGAAAATCGCGTTGTTGCGGTGAATTCCTTCGAGCGAAAATGTTCGGACAAGCTCGTCCAAAGTCATAATTTCCTGCTCGGTTTTCGGCGACCAACCTAAAAGCGCGAGAAAATTACGAAACGCCGACGCCAGGAATCCGGCGTCGCGGTAAGTTGTCATCGAAACGATTTCGCCGTGAATGCGTTTTGACAGTTTTTTCCCGCCCGGCGCTAAGATCAGCGGAAGATGCGCGAATTTCGGCGGCGTTTTGCCCAATGCTTCATAAATCAAAATCTGTTTATGCGTGTTCGTCAGATGGTCCTGACCGCGAATGACATCGGTTATTTCCATCTCGATGTCGTCGCAGACGACCGCCAGATTATAAAGCGGATGACCGTCGCTGCGCAGCAGAACGAGGTCTTCGATTTCCGCATAGTCGCGTTCGTTCAAACCGTAAACCGCGTCTTCAAAACTCGTTTTTCCGGTTTCGGCAACTTTCAAACGAATCGCGAAAGGCTCGCCCGCTGCGGCTTTGGCGGCGGAGTCTTCACGCGACAAATCACGAAACGGATTATCGCGCATTGATTTGACGCCTTGATTCTGACGGGCGCGGTCGGCGATCGTTTCTTTGATATTTTTGTCGGTCGGTTCGGCTTTCGGCGTAAAATCCCGATACGCTTTGCCTTCTTCCAAAAGTTTCAAAGCGGCGGCGCGATGTTTGTCGGCGTTATTTGACTGAAAAACGATTTCTTCATCGGGCGCAAAACCGAGCCACGCCAAACCTTCGAGGATCGAACGCGTCGATTCGTCCGTCGAACGCGCCATGTCGGTATCTTCAATGCGCAGAAGAAATGTTCCGCCGACGTGTTTGGCGTAAAGATAATTAAAAAGCGCGGTCCTGGCTGAACCGATATGCAAATAACCCGTCGGACTCGGGGCAAAACGAACTCTTGTCATAGTAGTCAATGGTCAGTGGTCAGGTGCAAGTCTGACAACAACAAAACTGACAGAAAAATTTACTGTAAAAATAATTATAGCCGGTAGTCAAAAATCAATTTTCAGCGAAAAATCCGTCTGACTACTGATTACTGACTACCGACTACTAAAATACCGGCGGAGATGATATTAACCGCATTCTTCCTGCAAACTGGACAAAAGAAACGGGTTGCGGCAACCAAGAAAAACTCGTTCCGGCATTTTAAAGACTTAGCCGAAAATCCGCTCAAAATATCTATCCGTTTTTAATCAAATAGCTGACTTTCCCGACGAAAGTCGAAACATCAATCTTACCACTTTTTATTTGATTGTAAAGGTTAATCAAAACCTCGCTGACTTCCTTTCCCGCGCGCCGGTTCATCGCCTGCCGCCGGCGTTTTTGTCGGTGTGCGGGCATCTCAAAATGCGCGCGTCACGTCAAAGATTTGGCAGAGTATCGGATCAGGAGCAATATTTCGATATTCAAATCTCATATTCTAAAGCTAAATAGAGACGTTTTCATTAAAGTAAAGAAAAAGACCGTCGTAAAATACGGTCTTTTTCTAAGTCAATTAAATTGCTGACTTTTTTGTAGTTAAGGCACGAAAGCATTGGGAATCGGACGATCGCCGCCCGTCCCGAACGTCGTGATCAGGATTCCTGCCGTCGACCTGAGCACGAACCATTCGCCCGTCGCCGGGCGAAACACCGCCGGATCGAACTTCCCGTCGCCGTCGTAATCGCCCGGTGCCGCAACATCGCCCGCCGCGCCGAACGTGAACGAGAGGAATGAACCGTTTTCCGAGCGCTGAATGAACCATTCGCCCGTCGCCGGGCGAAACACCGCCGGATCGAACTTCCCGTCGCCGTCGTAATCGCCCGGTGCCGCAACATCGCCCGCCGCGCCGAACGTGAACGAGAGGAATGAACCGTTTTCCGAGCGCTGGATGAACCATTCGCCCGTCGCCGGTCGAAACACGGCGATGTCGGTTTTCCCGTCACCCGTGTAATCGCCCTGCACGGGTTTGTCCGTTGAGGCTCCGAAACGATAAACCCCGAATTGCGAATTCGTGCTTTGCAGATACCACCAACTGCCGTCACCGGGACGAAAGATGGCGATATCGGCTTTCCCGTCGCCGTCGTAATCCGAGGGGACGGGTTTATCTTCGGAGCTGCCGAAACCGACGATCGAAGTGCCGAAATCACTTGAGCGGCGGATGAACCAGGTTGCCGAAGCGGGACGAAAGACGGCGGCATCGATTTTACCGTCGCCGTCGTAATCGGCGGGTGCGGGAATGTCGCCCGAAGCACCGAAC
>Ga0209574_10000479_pt1 | contig 10394 bp, 10 predicted proteins | sample AgamicMgMarz_FD_187168 | JGI IMG/M metagenome (GOLD analysis project Ga0209574, IMG submission 187168) | Agave microbial communities from Guanajuato, Mexico - Mg.Ma.rz (SPAdes) (version 2) | ecosystem: Host-associated > Plants > Phyllosphere > Phylloplane/Leaf | place: Guanajuato, Mexico... | reverse complement strand
TGGCGATAGTCAAAAGCGGCAATAGCCGTTATCTTAATGAAGAGGCAAGCAATGCTTGCAATTAGGGTGGTACCGCGATCAATTCGTCCCTACTGATACAATCAGTAGGGACTTTTTGTATATCCGCGCATAAGCGGCTGTGTAGGTGTAAAACGGATTTTTCAATACAAACTAATCCAGAAGATCCGTTCAAGGTTATAAAATCAAAGGAGGATTTTTAAAATGACAAAATCACTAGAACAATTACGAGGACAAATCGACGAAATAAATTTAGAAATTTTAGAATTATTAAATAAACGCGGTGAAATCGCACAAGAAATCGGAAAAGTAAAAGGTACACAAGGTGTGAATCGCTTTGATCCAGTTCGTGAACGTAAATCGTTAGATCAAATCTTAGCTAACCATAATGGACCATTCGAAGCTTCAACAATTCAGCATATTTTCAAAGAAATTTTCAAAGCAAGCTTAGAGCTTCAAGAAGACGATCACCGGAAAGCACTTCTTGTATCTCGTAAAAAGAAATCTGAAGATACAATCGTTGACATCAACGGTACAAAAGTAGGACCTGGAAACTTAGAATTTGTAATGGGACCATGTGCAGTAGAAAGTTACGAACAAGTAAAAGAAGTGGGCTTAGCGCTTAAGGAACAAGGCATTACATTGATGCGCGGCGGAGCGTTCAAACCACGTACATCACCTTACGATTTCCAAGGTCTTGGAGTGGAAGGGTTAAAAATCTTACGTCAAGTAGGCGATGAGCTAGGTCTATCAATTATCAGTGAAATTGTTTCTCCTCAAGATATTGAAACGGCTCTAGACTACGTAGATGTGATTCAAATTGGTGCACGTAACATGCAAAACTTCGAGCTATTAAAAGCTGCAGGTTCTGTAGACAAACCGATTCTTTTAAAACGTGGATTGGCAGCAACAATTGAAGAATTCATTAACGCTGCTGAATACATTATGTCTCGCGGAAATGGAAACATTATTCTTTGTGAACGCGGTATCCGCACATACGAGCGTGCAACACGCAACACATTAGATATCTCAGCTGTTCCAATCTTGAAAAAAGAAACGCATTTACCAGTTGTAGTAGACGTAACGCATTCAACAGGACGCAAAGACTTACTATTACCATGTGCAAAAGCAGCGATTGCTATCGGCGCAGATGCTGTAATGGCAGAAGTTCATCCAGACCCAGCAGTAGCACTATCAGATTCAGCACAGCAAATGAACATTCCTGAATTCCACAAATTCATGGAAGAATTAAAAGGTGCAGCAGTAAAATTATCTTAATTTCATAGTGATACAGTGATAAGAAACTAGTAGCAAACATTTCCCTGTCTCAGAGAGCTGACGGTTGGTGGAAGTCAGTACACAAATGTGAGCGAATTACACTCTTTGAGTACTCTTTTACAGAGCGGTCAGCGGATCGTTAACAATTCGAGGTGGCAAGCAATGTTTGCAACTAGGGTGGTATCGCGAGAAAAACTCGTCCCTATGACGTAGGGGCGAGTTTTTTTATTTTTTATAACAGAAAGGAATCGATAATATGAGATATTTAACAGCAGGAGAATCGCACGGACCTCAATTAACAGCGATTATTGAAGGAGTACCGGCAGGGCTTGAATTAACAGCCGAACATATTAATGAAGATTTAGCAAGAAGACAAAAGGGACATGGGCGCGGACGCCGCATGCAGATTGAAAAAGATCAAGTTCAGATTAAAGGCGGGGTTCGCCACGGTGAGACGCTTGGTTCACCCATTGCTTTAGTCGTTGAAAACAAAGATTTTACTCACTGGAGAAATATTATGGGTGCTGATCCAGTTGATCATGATGAAGAAGTAAAGCGACAAATTACAAAACCTCGTCCAGGTCATGCGGATTTAAATGGAGCGATTAAATACGGTCACAGAGATATGCGAAACGTATTGGAACGTTCATCTGCTCGTGAAACGACGGTGCGAGTAGCCACAGGCGCAGTTGCCAAACAAGTACTAAAAGCTGTAGGCGTAAATATTGCATGTCACGTGCTTGAAATCGGCGGTGTGAAAGCTGAAAAAACGGCATATGAGTCACTGACAGAACTTCAGGAAAAAACAGAAGCGTCACCTGTTCGCTGCTTAGATGAAGAAGCGGGACAGAAAATGATGAAAGCAATCGATGATGCAAAAGAAAATGGAGACAGCATTGGTGGCGTAGTGGAAGTAGTAGTAGAAGGAATGCCTACTGCAGTGGGAAGTTACGTGCACTATGATCGTAAGTTAGATTCAAAGCTAGCTGCTGCTATTATGAGCATTAACGCGTTTAAAGGCGTTGAAATCGGCGTAGGCTTTGAAGCAGCTCGCAGACCGGGAAGTGAAGTCCATGATGAAATTCTATGGGATGAACAAAACGGCTATACGCGTAAAACGAACAATGCTGGAGGTTTAGAAGGAGGCATGACAACAGGGATGCCGATTGTTGTGCGAGGCGTCATGAAACCTATTCCTACCTTATACAAGCCGCTGCAAAGTGTAGATATTGATACAAAAGAGCCATTTGCTGCAAGTATTGAACGCTCAGACAGCTGTGCAGTACCTGCGGCAGCGGTTGTAGCAGAATCAGTGATTGCTTGGGAACTAGCATCTGCTATTATCGATCAATTTGGGGCAGATCGAATTCAGTTAATTCAAGAAAATGTAAAAAAACATGAAGAATACGCAAAGCAATTTTAATGAATAGAGGAGAATGAAAGGTGAAAACACGTGTATTACTTATTGGCGTCGGCCTTATTGGAGGATCATTAGCGCTAGCTATGAAGAAGCATCGTCACGTCACAGTCGTTGGAGCTGATATCAATACAAATGAAGTACAAGTAGCCAACCAGCTAGGTATCGTTGATTATGTAGCTGAAGATATAAAAACAGAAGCAGCCCAAGCAGATTATATCGTGCTTGCTACTCCAGTAGAGTACACGACAGCATGGATACACGACCTTTCTACTTGGAAGCTTAAAGAAACGGTTATCGTAACGGATGTCGGAAGTACCAAAGGTGAAATTATGAAAGCAGCCGAAGCGCTGAATAAGAAACGTATTTCATTTATTGGCGGGCATCCGATGGCTGGTTCTCATACGAGCGGTGCAGTCAATGCACGAGCGGATTTATTTTGTTCGGCGCGCTATATTTTAACGCCGTTTGAAAATGAGCAAAAAGAAAAAATAGATGCGCTTATGCATTTGCTAGAGCCTACAGGTGCACAATTTGTACCGCTTGATGCAGCTACTCATGACCAAATCACTGGAGTTGTCAGTCATTTACCTCATGTGATTGCGACCAGTCTTGTAAGACAAGTAAAAGGATATTCAGCACAGAATCATCTTGTCACGGAAATGGCAGCAGGCGGTTTTCGAGATATTACGAGAATTGCTTCAAGCAATCCTCATATGTGGAGAGATATACTAAAACAAAACCGTTCTATGCTTTTAACATTGCTTGATGACTGGATGAAAGAAATGGAACAAGTAAAACTATTAGTAGAAAAAGGTGACGGTCACGAATTATTTGATTACTTTTCAGATGCCAAAGAATTTCGTGATTCGCTTCACGCATAAAAGGAGAGACATATTGTGACAGTAAAAGCTTTACGAGGAACGATTCAAATTCCAGGAGATAAATCCATTTCTCACCGTTCCGTTATGTTTGGTTCAATCGCAGAAGGAACAACAACGATTAACGGGTTTTTGCCAGGAGACGATTGCCTTAGCACCATTTCCTGCTTTCAAAAACTAGGTGTAGACATTCAAATGATTGATGAACAAAGCGTCGTAGTAAAAGGAAAAGGGATACAAGCTCTAAAAGAGCCATCTGATATTTTAGATGTTGGAAATTCGGGCACAACGATTCGCCTTATGATGGGGATTTTAGCAAATACACCCTTTCATTCAACATTGATTGGAGACGAATCCATTGCCAAACGCCCCATGAAGCGTGTGACCGGTCCGCTTCGTGATATGAATATTCATTTAGATGGCCGAAAAGACGCTAATTTTACACCGCTTGTTATACGAGGTGGGCAAGCAAAAGGGATACACTATACATCTCCCGTTGCGAGCGCACAAGTAAAATCAGCTATTTTACTTGCTGGACTGCAGGCGGAAGGAACAACTTCTGTAACGGAACCGGCGAAATCGCGTGATCATACAGAACGTATGCTAGAGGCATTTGGTGTTAAAGTCGAAGAAGAAGGCTTAACCGTTTCAATTGAAGGCGGTCAAACGTTAAGAGGAACGCATGTAGAAGTGCCTGGTGATATTTCGTCAGCTGCATTCTTTTTAGTAGCGGGGGCTATTATTTCAAACAGCCGCATTGAAATTCAAAAAGTGGGGATGAATCCGACTCGAACGGGTATTTTAGATGTGCTTTCAAATATGGGCGCTTCGATCGAGACAGTCAAAGAAACAAAAGAAACAGCGGAACCCTATGCAGATTTAGTTGTAGAAGCTTCTCACTTAAAAGGTACAGAAGTAGGCGGAGATTTAATTCCACGCCTAATTGATGAAATCCCAATTATTGCACTAGCTGCCACCCAAGCAGAAGGGATTACAGTTATTAAAGATGCTGCAGAGTTAAAAGTCAAAGAAACAAACCGTATTGATACGGTAGTGAATGAGTTAACCAAAATGGGAGCTAACATTGAAGCAACGGAAGATGGAATGATTATTCACGGAGGTACAAAACTTCACGGAGCAAATGTAAACAGCCACGGAGATCACCGTATCGGTATGATGCTTGCTGTTGCCTCTTGTATTGCAGAAGGGGAAACAATTATTGAAAATCGTGACGCGGTATCCGTCTCTTACCCGCAATTTTTTGCTCACTTAGAGTCTTTACAACAGTAAATTCCCTTATTATGTTAAAATAGCAGTTTGAAAGTTGTAAGGAATTTATAAAATTAAAACCAATGACTCTATATTTCGCCGGAGAAATCCGATATAATCATTACAACACCTCTAGTATTAAATAGAATTTGGTGAATGATTATGTTTTTGATGATTGTCTACATCGGGGCCATTTTATTTTTTATAAAAATGTTTATGGATCGAGATTTTATTTGGTTTTTATTTTTATTGCCATTTTTGATGTTTGTTATGTTTTTTGAAACAGACTATCTTGATCATGTCCCTGAATCTGGAAGGTTAATTATCTTTACGTTTTCTTTTTTAGTCATTTATGCAATGGTTTTGGTGTATAATCGATACTTTAGAAAAGAAGGATGTAAAGAGTAAACTCAAATGTGAATCCATTGATAATGATAAAAAAAGCATGCCCTACGGCGTGCTTTTTTTATCGCTTGAATTGACCTCCACTGGCGTAAGCGGCTTTTTAGCAGGGCCTTCTACCACAGATCCGTCGTAAGAGAAACGAGAACCGTGACAAGGGCAGTCCCACGTGCGGTCACCAGCGTTCCAATTCACTTCACATCCTAAGTGCGTGCATGTAGTATCCACGCAGTGAAGCTTCCCTTGAGGATCTTTATAAGCCCCCGTACGTTTGCTGTTTACGTATACGACCGACCCTTCATCATTTTGAAGCTGATCCAGTCCTTTTTCAGGCATTGAAAACTTACCGGTAATAAAATGTTCAGCCACATCAAGATTTTGACGAAAGAAATGCTTAAGGCTAGGGTCCGCATAAAAACGAGATGGATTATACAACTCTGCATATGGGTTGTCTTTTCCGGTTATTGCATCTCGAATAATATGTGCTGCAATGGTGCTATGAGTCATTCCCCATTTTTTAAATCCGGTGGCAATAAAGATATTTGGCTTGCTTTCTTTAATGGGACCGATATATGGAATTTTATCAAGCGTAAATAAATCTTGTGCAGACCATTTATAACGAAAATGTTGAACAGTAAAATTTTCTTCGGCGAACCTCTGAAGGGACTCATAGTGGAACATAGTATTAATTCCTTGTCCAGCTTTGTGGCCTTCTCCACCAATTAAAATGAGTTCTTCTCCGTCAACTTTTGTTGAACGCAGCGAATGAGTAGGCTGATCAGCACTTAAATACATGCCTCCAGGGTAAGCTTGTTCAACTTTTGCTGCTAACACATACGAACGTTTGGCATACATGCGCGTATAGTAAAAGCCCGCTCCATCATAAAATGGAAAGTGTGAACACGCCACTACATATTTGCAAGAAATTCGATGGCCGTCTCTTGTAACAACGGTGGGCGACGTGCTTTCTTCTACGTCCGTTGCTACGGTGTTTTCAAAAATCAATCCGCCGCTTTCTGTGAATTTTTTCACTAAATGAAGCAGATATTTTAGCGGATGAAACTGAGCTTGATCTTTCATAATAGCTGCTGCCCTAATATCAAAATTAAAAGGAAGCTCTGTTGCAAATTCACATGGAATATGTAATCGCTGATAGGCTCGAAATTCTTTACGAACTCGATGATCAAACTCCAGCGTTTCTCCGTACAAGTAAGCATCTTGTACCGAAAAATCACAGTCAATGTTTTCCGTTTGAATTAAGTTTTTCATAAACTGCAGAGCTTGTTCGTTTGCTTTATAATACAGCAGCGTTTTTTCTTCGCCAATGTGTGAAAGCAGCTCATCGTAGATAACGTCATGCTGAGCTGTAATCTTTGCTGTTGTGTGACCGGTTGTCCCATTTAAAATATTATCAGCTTCAATTAACGCCACGTTCAGTCCTTCTTTTTGTAATAAATAAGCTGTTGTAATACCGCTAATACCGCCTCCTACTACTACAACATCAACTTTTCGATTTTCTGAAAGAGATGGGTATGTTGGAAACTTTAAATGATCGCGCCAGTAGGGCTCAGTATCCTTTGGGATATTTGCCACTTTATTCACCTCCATATGATAAGTCTTATTTTTACCATAGTTTTCTAAAAAATGTATGCAAAATAAAGGAATCTACTCTAATAGTGTCTCTTTGCTATACCCATTTAAGCAAAAGGAGAGGAAAAGAGTGATTACAATCAGCCTTTGTACGATTGTTGCGAACGAAGCAGAGGCTAAACGAAAATATTTGCTCTTCAAGATTCCTCTGTTTCAAGGTGGCTTCCGCACCTGCACCTTGCCGTTTGCTACGATAGAATTGGTGAATAAAAAGCAGAGTATGAAATAGTAAAGGTTACAGATTTAAACATGAAGAGCAATAAATTCATATAAATGATAGGGAGCATCATATAATAAAAGTATAGAGGCTTAATTCGGCAAAAGATATTTAAACATACAAGGTCCAAATAAAAGGGCAAACGGCATGTTTGTCCTTTTTTCATGATTATAGTGACAATTTTCATATATAGTAATAAAGTATATATATAGCAAAAAAATCCCAAATTTCAAGAATATAAAAAACGGCTTAAAACCAAAACAAGTTGTACTCTCAGAGTATGTAGAACGTGCAAAAAAACGAAATAATATGTAGTATTGTAATACAGGACGTAATTGGGAAGAAAAATGAAAACGTTGACAAAAAGAGGAGGGGTACCATGTTGGGTTCACTACCTAATGTTATAAATACGTCAACGCTTGTGTCTTCAAGTGAACAACAAGAAGCGTCATCTGAATCATTTAAAACATATACTCATAAAGGAAAAAAATTCAAGGTCTATTTACCTAAATCCTATCATATTTTAAAATCTTACCCACTAATGGTTATGCTGCATGGATGTACACAAAATGCAGATGATTTTGCGATAGGCACGCAAATGAATGAGCTCGCCGACGAAAAGGAATTTATTGTCGTATATCCACAGCAGTCTTCTAACTCAAATATGAATAAATGCTGGAACTGGTTTGAACCTCTTCATCAAATTAGAGGGTTTGGCGAGCCAGCTATTATTGCAGGGATTGTAAAGAAAGTCCAAAACATGCATTTTATTCAGAAAAATAAAGTGTTTATTGCCGGTCTGTCAGCAGGAGGAGCAATGAGCATCGTTATGGGGGTAACGTATCCAGAACTGTTTGCTGGAATAGGTGTGTCAGCGGGTATCGAATATCAGGCGGCTCTTAACGTATTTAATGCGTATTCTGTTATGGCCAGTAAAGGTCCTTCCCCCGTTAAACAAGGGAGAATTGCTTATCAGCAAATGGGAAAACGGGCAAAGCCACTGCCGCTCATTGTATTTCATGGTAACGCTGATTCTACGGTAAATGTAGCCAATGCAGATCAAGTGGTTCACCAGTGGATTACAACGAATAATCTTGCTTATAACGGAAGAATAGATGGATGGATTCAAGATAGCCCGGTTAAAACGAGAGAAGAAAAAATTCTCTTTGGACGGGATTATACAACATATCGCTACGAAAGCAGTAAGGGAGAATTGGCTATTGATAAATATATTATCAATGGAATGGGGCATGCATGGTCAGGAGGGAATTCAGCGGGCAGCTATACAGATCCTAAAGGCCCCAACGCTAGCCGAATCATGTGGGACTTTTTCATGAGTCAAAAAGTATAAACAGAGCATATAATGAGGTTCAGTTGCGTTCTTATCGCAGAGAAGAAGAGCTGAAAGTAGCTCTTCCGGCCCTTATTAGTATAAAAAAGCAGCTGCAGGAACCATTATTTTAACTAGACGTGTTTTTCTAAAAATTAGGATTTGATTATTTAAAAAACGGGTACTGTAATAAAGAAAATAAGAAGCCAAAATTACATAGCTTAGGATTGACAGCTTATAGTTGTAAATGTAAGATAACTGCGAGCTGCATTTTGTATGATTAAAACATTCAAATAAACCGAAAACTGAAAAAATAAATAGAAATTGTAAGATGAGCGGGTAAGGAAAAGGAGATTAAAAAATGAATATTGCATTTTTCTTAGTACCAAAAAGTGATGTTGTAACACTAAATATTCAATCCACATTAAGACAGGCTCTTGAAAAAATGGAGTACCATCGCTATTCTACAGTTCCGCTGGTTGACGATGATGGTAAATATGTGGGCGTTCTTACTGAAGGAGATCTTCTTTGGAAGTTAAAAAGCCTAGGAGACTATCGCTTTCAAGATACGGAAAATATTAAATTAACAGAGATTGACCGCTATCAAGATTATAACCCAGTTGCTATATATGATGAAGTTCAAAACATCCTTTCAAAGGCAATTGACCAAAATTTTGTTCCTGTAACGGATGATCAAGGTGTATTTATTGGAATTGTGAGAAGAAGAGAAATTCTAGAGTTTTATGCAGAAAGCGCAAGTAAAGTGAAAAATCAAATATAAAAAAAGCCATCTCTAGATGGCTTTTTTTCTTGTCTTATCTGCCCCGTACATACTCCTAAAAACAGGCTTAGGTCATGGCCCACAGCAATGCACTTCCTTGTACTAGTTTACATAATCTATCTATATAGGTATAAAATTGCCTATATAAATCTTATTTATAGATAAGGATGGTTTATGTGAGTTACAACAACAAAAAGAAGTGTTGCTGGTGTTCTAATCAGTATTATTACAAAACTTCTGGCTATGATCCAAGAAGTAGCCACGAAGGAAAATGCTGTAATAACGATTATAAGCATAACGATCATTGTCCTAAACATGATGATGATCATCGTTCTGGGCATAAAAAATGCCATCATGGTGGCAACCATGGCGGAAGTCACGACGGTAACCATGGCGGAGATCATGGCGGAGGTCACGGCGGCAACCATGGCGGTAATCACGGTGGTTGCAAAAGACGTCGCTGCTGTTGGGGCTGGGTGTTTTAATTCAATAAACATTTGAATTAAAATGAAGCGTTGATTTAGCAGAAAGAACTCAAGAAATTGAGTTCTTTTTTTGTAAGTTGAAACTTATAAACGGTATACTTCGTATATATAGTAAGAGCATTTTGGAGGAGGAAAAAGAATGTTTAAAAAAATGTTTGCTAAAATTGGGGTTGGAGCTGCCAAAGTCGATTTACGATTAAATGAAACGGCTTATACCCTCGGTCATGTAATTGAAGGAGCTATCGTCATCCGAGGCGGAAACGTTCAGCAACATATTAATTTAATCGATGTTGAATTTTGGCTTGAAGTTCAAATGAAAAACGGTCAAATGCATACACATCGTGTTGAAAGCCTGCGCGCAGCTTCTTCATTTACAATTAATGAAGGAGAGAAAAAAGAAATTCCATTTACATACCATTTGCCTCTGGATCTTCCAATCTCTGCAAGTAATGTTGGCTATTTCTTTAAAACACACTTAGATATTGAAGGGGGAGTTGACTCAACAGACCGGGACCCTGTGCGCATTAAAGCTCCAAAAAGCTTATATCGGCTAGTGGAAGGCTTTGAAGCACTTGGTTTCAGAGAAAAGCATCATTCAGGAAAATTTAATGGATACAAACAAGAATTTGCATTTTTCCCTACAGACTTCTTAAAGGGATATGTAAA
>Ga0209574_10000477_pt1 | contig 10429 bp, 10 predicted proteins | sample AgamicMgMarz_FD_187168 | JGI IMG/M metagenome (GOLD analysis project Ga0209574, IMG submission 187168) | Agave microbial communities from Guanajuato, Mexico - Mg.Ma.rz (SPAdes) (version 2) | ecosystem: Host-associated > Plants > Phyllosphere > Phylloplane/Leaf | place: Guanajuato, Mexico... | reverse complement strand
CGCGCGAGAGCGTCATCCACGGCCTGGGCCGGATCGGCAAGGTGATCCTGTTCGCCGGTTTGATCATGGCGTCGGTGTTCCTCGCCTTCGTGACCCAGACCGACGTCATCGGGAAGATGTTCGGCCTCGGGCTGGGCCTTGCGATCCTGATCGACGTGCTGATCGTCCGACTGGTGATCGCTCCCGCGGTGGTCACACTGCTCGGCGACCGCGCCTGGTGGCTGCCGCGCTGGCTCGACCGCATCCTGCCCAACCTCTCGCTCGAGGGCCACCTCGTGCAGGGACTCGACCGCGAGCTGACCACCGAAGAGCGCGAGAAGGTCACCGTCTAGCGGAGCGCCGCGCCAGCGCGAAGGTCAGCCCGCTGGGCGGGTGCGATGGGTCCTCCTGATGCGCGGCTGTGTCCTGGGCGTTACATGGCCGTGACATTGCTGCTGGAACCTGTCGGGTGTGCGCCCCGACGCCAACGACCCTGGGGCAGCCTCATGACACCCGATGAGGATCCCGGCGCCGTGCTGAGGCCGGCGCTGCTGCGCGCGACGGAGTCGCAGCTCGTCGCGCGGCAGCTGCAGAGCCCGGCCGAGATCGCGGTGATCGTGCGGGCCGAGCGGCTGCTGTGCCAGCGGCTGGGCATGAGCGCGGGATACGCGTGGACGTGCCTGTGTCGTGCCGCCGAGGGCCGCCGCGAGCGGCTGGTGGAGGTGTCCAACCGGGTATGGGACCGACGGGACACGCTCGACGCCGGCCCGTGGTGAAGCGCCCCGGCCGCACCTCCACGAACGCGTAGGCCCAGGCTGTTGGGGGAGGCGGTCGGCCGGACGCTGAGGGCGCGCATGAACGGCTGCGTCGCCGGCTCGGGCGCGCTGGTCAGCCCAGCTCCCGCTCGACCTCGTCGAGCCAGTCCGTGTGGGCCTTGACGATGCGGCCCGCCAGGCGGTGGTTGAGGCGCAGGTAGCGCTCGCGGCCGGGGATCGTGGCGGCGATGGCCTCGGCGGCGTCGAGTCGGGCGAAAATCTCGGCGATCTCCTCGCGCAGCGCCCGCAGGCTGGCGAGCACCGCCTCCTCGCCGACGAGGTCGGCGGCGAGCAGTCGGGTGACCGCCTCGTGCTGGATGCGCGGGAAGCGGGCCGGCTCCTGCATCCACTCGGCGAGCGCGTCGCGGCCCTTGTCGGTGAGCGTGTAGTGGGTGCGCGGACGCGTGCGGCCCGGCTGCTTGCGCGAGCTCAGGTGGCCGAGCACCTCGAGGCGCTTGGGCTCGGCGTACCACTGGCTGTCCGCGGCATCCCAGTAGACCCGGCCTGACCGCGCCATCCGGACGAGATCGTGGGGGCCCGCGCCGCCCTGCCCGACGAGGGTCAGGACTACATAGGAGAAGGGTGTCAGCGACTCGTTTGACAAAGCTCTGAAACGGAGATATAAACTCCGAACCCGAGTTTAGCACTGGAGGTCGTCATCATGGCGCTCGCAGCGACATCCACCGAACAGCTGTGGTTTCTGAACACCCTCCACACGGTTCGCGTCCCTCACGACCAAGGCGTGGATGGGATCTCGGTGACGGAGACGCTCGCTGCGCACGGAGACTCGCCCCCGCTCCACGTGCACCAGACCGAGGACGAGGTCTTTCACGTGCTCCAGGGCGAGCTGCGCGTGCGCGCGGGAGACGCTGACGTGACGATCGCGGCCGGCGAAACGCTGCTCGCCCCCAAGGGCGTGCCGCACACCTACCGCGTCGAGTCGCGCGAGGGAGCCCGCTGGCTCGTGATCACCACGCGCGGCGACTTCGAGCGCTTCGTGCGCGCCCTCAGCCGCCCGGCGCAGCGGCCCGTCCTGCCCCCGTCCCAAGGGCGGCCCACGCCCGAGCAGGCCGATGCGCTCGGGAGGGCCGCCCGCGAGCACGGGATCGAGCTCGTCGGACCCCCGCTGGACTGACCCGGCCTCCCTCTCAACGCGGCGGCAGAGGCCGCCGTGAACTGTCGATCTGAACGGGTCCCGTTCGTCTTAGGGGTGAAACGACAGTTAGGAGGCATGAGATGCAGACCCCCAAGCAAGCACCCCCGGGACGCCCGCCCCGGCACAAGATGGCCCTGCTCACCTGGGCCGGCGCCTGGGCACTCATCACCCTGATTCTCTGGCTGCTCGGCCCCGTTACGGCCACCTGGCCGTTGCCGCTGCGCACCCTCTTGATCAGCGTCTTGATGGTCCTGGGCCTGACCTGGGTGGTGATCCCGAAGCTGACCCGCATCTTCGCGGGCTGGCTCGCTCCGACACCCCCAGCGGCAGACCGTCGGCACTCCGAACCTGGAGCTCGCCATCGGCCAGGGCGCCTGGTGAGCCTCACTCGCTAGCGCAGAGCACCGTAGGATCGATGCCCTGCCGCTCGTAGCTCACCGCGACAGCATCCTCGTCGTCGTCGACGCGCAGGAGGGGTTCTATGGCGACCACCTCCCTGCGCGCGACGGCGAGCGGGCGCGGGAGGCGCTGGCGCGCATGGCGTGGCTGGCGAAGGTCGCGCGCCAGCTCGAGATCCCGGCCGTACTGACCGAAGAGGACCCGCCGCGGAACGGCGCGACGTACGCGCCCATCGCCGACACGTTTCCCGACGCCGATGCCCTGGTCAAGCCGACCTTCGGGCTCACCGGCACGCCCGAGATCCTCGGCCGGATCGAGGGCAGCGGGCGCAGGACCGCCGTGCTGGTTGGGTTCGAGACCGACGTGTGCGTCGCCCAATCCGCCATCGGGCTCAAGGAGCGCGGCATGCGCGTGGTCGTGGTCGAGGACGCCGTCTTTGCTCCGGGCGAAATGCACGAGCGCGGGCTGGCGCGGATGGTCGCCGAGGGCGTCGAGCGCAATCACTGCAAGGGCCTCGCCTATGAATGGACGCGCACGGTCGAGCGGTCCCGGTCCGTGTTGCAGTCCCCGGAGGTCGGGGACCCACCGTTTCCCCTATAGGCGAGCTGCGGGTGGTCGTCATGCCCCCGACCGGCGACAGCCCCGGCGGCGCCGGCGAGTTCTCCGTCGCGCCATGGATGGCCGCCACGGCCTGCGCGTACGCCCGGGCCACCGGCACGCTGCCGACGAGCGTCCCCGTCAACCACAACCGGTCCGACCAGATCAAGGCGCAGGGCCGCGACGTCACCGACGTCGACCTCGACGAGATCCGCAACATGTGCCGCTGTGGCACCTACCCGCGCATCCGTCAGGCGATCAAGGCGGCCGCCGCGAAGATGTAGCTAGCTCTCGTAGCGCCGGACCCATTCGGTCAGGAACGGCTCGGCGATCCGGTACTCGCCGCGCCCGATCCGCTCGACCAGCTCCGCGCGCTCGAGCGCCATCAGCGCGGTCTGGACCGTCGGGGTCGCCGGCAGCGAGTGCTCGCGCTGGTAGTCGGCACTCAGCGGGCGCCCGGGTTGCTGCGCCGCGAGGGCCTGGAGCATGCGCTTCTGTGCCCCCGAGGCCCGATCCCAGATCAGGCTGAAGTGCGAGTGCTCCGAGCGCAGCGTCGCGTCGAGCGCGCCATCGATCGCGGAGCTGTCGGCGGCCTCACCGGGGGAGGTGGCCTCCCAGAGGAAGTAGAGGAGCTCCTGGGTGGCATAGGGGTGGCCGCCGGTCAGCTCGATCGCGCGCTCGGCGGCAGCGGGCTCCAGCTGCTTGCCGGTCCTCCTGAACCGCGCCCGCGCGTACCGCTCGAACAGGTTCGGCGGGATGACGCCCAGCTCCGTCTGCTTCGCGCTGCGCCAGAACGGCTCGTTCTCGTCGTTGAAGATCTCGCGCATCATGTGGCGCTTGCTGCCGAGGTAGACGTGCGCCACGTCGGGCTGCTCCTGGAAGACCGAGCGCATCAGCTTGATCAACGCCGGATCGATGTCGACGATCTCCTGGAACTCGTCCAGCACCAGGACGACACGGCGCCCACGGTCGGCAGCGATCCTCCCGATCATGGTGAGCAGCTCCTCGAGCGTGGCGTCGATGTCCTGCTTCGCCGCGCGCGCGTCGAAGCTGAAGGAAACGGTGCCGTCGTTGGGGTCCACCGTGATCGTGGGCGCCAGGCGCAGCCCGGCGAAGACCTTGAGCCGCTCCTTGGCGTTCATCAACCGCGTGGCCAGCTCCTCGTGGATGGTCTTGGCGAGCTTCGCCGCGAGCTGGTCCTTGGTCGGCGTGCGCATCAGGTCCACCTGCGCGACCAGCACGTTCTCCTTGACGAGCTCCTGCGCCGCTCGCCAGACGAGCGAGGACTTGCCGTAGCGGCGCGGCGCGAAGATCACGACGTCCTGGCCGTTGCGGGCGTCGGCGACCAGGGAGTCGATCTCGGCCTGGCGGTCGGTGAACGCCTCGTCGAGGGCGAGTGGCCCGAATCTGAACGGGTTGACAGCGGACTTGCCGGACATGGCTCGCCATTATGGCAGACAACATTATGAATAACAACATAATGTTTGCCAGCATAGGTCACACTGCGGCCCGGTGGAGGACGCCGACGCGACCCAGGGCGACGCGGGCGCGGCCCACCCAACAGTCGGCATGCGAGGCTTCCGCCGTGCTCCGCGGGGGGATCGTCCGAACGCTCGCTGTCGCGGCCTGCCTCGTGCTCGCCGTGCCGGCGCAGGCTCTGGCTGGCTCGACCGCCCGCGAGGTGGCCGAGGCTCTGCGCGGCGATCCGGTCTATGTCGCGCCGCAGGTGCGCGGGTTGCTCAGCGTGCCCGAGCGGGGCCGCCTGCGGCTTCGGATCGTGCGGCGCGACATCGGCCGCATCCAGATCGCGGTCGTGCCGTCGGGCAGCGCCGAGCGGGCCGGTGGGCTGAACGAGTTCGCGAACGCCATCGACCAAGCGATGCCGGGGCGCCGCGGCGCGCTGCTGGTCACGACCGGATCGGCGTTCCACGTGATCACCTCCCACGCGGTGGTCAACCCCACGCTGGCGGCGGTGCGGACCGCCGTCCAGTCGAATCGCCCCAAGGGGCTCGACGGCCAGCTGCTGGCGGCGGTCGACGGGATCGCCGAGGTCGACCCGGGGGCGCGCGCGGATCCGACCGCCCCGACCCCTAGCCCCGGCCAGGGGCCGAGCGCTGCGGCGCCGAACGGAGACCAGTTCCTCGACGACGTGGGGGACAGCTTCCGCCTCGGCGTGCTGATCGTCTCCGCCGCGGTCGCGCTGCCGTTCCTGCTCGGGGCGCTCGGCCTGCTCGTTGTCTGGCGCCGCCGCCGAGCGACGGCCGAGGAGCGCGAGCAGCTCACGGAGCGCGACGCGCGCGACGAGCTGGTCGCCCTGGGTGAGGAGATCCGCGGCCTCGATCTCGACGTCGACATGCCGGACGTGAGCCAGACCGCCCGCGACGAGTACGAGCGCGCTCTGAGCCTCTACGACCGGGCCAACCAGCTGCTCGCCGGCGATGACCCGAGCGACGTCGAGCTCCACGAGGCGCGGCGCTCTATCGAGGAAGGCCGCGCGCGCTTGGCAGCCGCCCGGGCCGCCCTGTCGCCGCCGTCCGCGCCGCCTGCCGCGAACTAGACGGCGCCCTCCTCCACGCCGAGCAGGATCTCGCGCACCAGCCCGCCGATCGTCTCCAGGTTGTAGCCGCCCTCCTGCACCAGCGCGGTCGGGAGTCCCAGCGCGCCCAGCTCGCGGCCCGCCGCCCGCAAGCCGGCCGGCGTCACCTCGAGCGGGCTCTCCGGGTCGCCGGCCGCCGCGTCCACGCCGAGCGCCACCACCAGCGCCTCCGCGCCGCCGGCGCGCGCCCACCCCGCCAGCGAACCCACCGCCTCGAGCCACGCCTCGTCGCCGCTGCCGGCCGCCAGCGGCAGGTTGCGGTTGGCCCCGCCGCCGGTCTCCTCGGCGAACCCCAGGAAGTGGGGGAACCAGCCTGTGCCCGGGTCCACGTGCACCGACCCGGTCAGCACGAGCGGGTCGTCCCAGAAGATCGCCTGCGTCCCGTTGCCGTGGTGGGCGTCGATGTCGATCACCGCGACCTTGCCGCCCACTCCCGAGCGCAGCCGAGCAGCCGCCGCGGCCGCGTTGTTCAGGTAGCAGGAGCCGCCGAATCCGGCGCGGGTCGCGTGGTGGCCGGGCGGTCGGCAGCACGCGTAGGCCGCCGGCTGCCCCTCGAGCACCAGCTCCGCCGCCGTCACCGCCGCGTCGACTGCCGCCCGCGCGGCCTTCCAGGTGCCGGGCCCGATCAGCGTCATCGTGTCGTAGGCGAAGCTTCCGGCGCGGGCGCTGGCCGCCGCCGGAAGCGCCGGCGCGAGGCCGGCGGAGAAGAGCGACGGGTGCGGGAAGATGTAGGGCACCACCCGGTCCTGGCCCGGGTCGCGCGTCAGCCCGGCCGCCTCCCAGTCGTCCCAGGCGCTCGCCAGGTAGTCGAGCAGCTCGGGGTCATGCAGCGCCAGCGCGACCTCGTCCGGCTGCGGGCGGGCCTCAACGATGGGCGCATCCGCCAGGGCGCCGCGAATCCGATGCGCGCGTTCGGGCACCTCCGTCCCGGGGGTGCGGAGGCCCACCCAGACCTCGCCGCCCGGCTCGTGCAGACGGTGCAGGTCGGTCCAGACGACCGGTGTGCTCAGGCGAGGCTCGTCGTCACCCAACGTTGGAACTCCGCGATCAGCTCCTCGCTCGGCAGCATCAGCTGGCCTCGATCGAATGCCCCCGAGCGGATGCCGCGCTGGACGGACTCGACCAGCTCGCGGTCCTCAACGCCGACCTGGTCGTCCAGCTCGAGGTAGTCGGCGATCCAGGCCGGATCCGCGTCGGGCGGGAAGAAGTAGTCGAGGAAGCCGTCGGTGCGGCCCGGGTCTACCGGCACCAGCGGGCCGATCGACAGGTTCGGACTCCCCGGCATCACGTTGACCTTGATGTTCGGCCAGATCAGGTGGAACTGCCCGTTCATCCCGTCGCCGTCGCGCAGCCGCACGTGATGGCTGGCGAAGGTGGCGTGCGGCTCCAGCCGGTACGAGTCGGGCGACACGTCGACCACCTCGCTGAAGCCGGGGTGCGCGACGGCGCAGTGGTAGCACTCGAGGAAGTTCTCGACGGCGACCTTCCAGTTGCCCTCGAGCGAGTACGGCGCGCGCGAGTGGAAGGCGAGCGAGTCGACGTCGATGCCGTCGTCGCGCACCAGCTCGGGCAGGGAGCCCAGCGTGTCCGCCAGCGGTGGCGCGTCCGCGTCCGCGTTGACGAAGATGAACGGGCCCCAGGTGTCGACCTGGGCGCGTCGCAGGGCGAGGTCCGAGCGGTCGAAGCCATCGTCCGCGCGCGGCGCGGCCCTGAGTGCGCCGTCGAGCCCGTAGGTCCAGGCGTGGTAGTGGCACTGCAGCGTCGTACAGCGCCCGGCACCCGAGACCACCTCGGCACCGCGGTGGCGGCAGACGTTGACGAACGCCGTCAGCACATCCGCGCGGTCGCGCACGACCACCAGCGGGACGTCGGCCACGCGCAGCGTGAAGTAGGACCCCGGCTCGGCGAGCTGCCCGCTGTGCCCGGCGTACTGCCAAGCGTGGGCGAACAGCCGCTCGCGCTCGCGCGCGAGGACTTCGGCCTCGACGTACCAGCTGTAGGGCAGCGTGTCCGTGCCGGCAGACTAGTGTCCTGAGTCGTGTCCTAGAGCCAGCCGAGCACGACCGCGCGGACCGCCCGCGCCTGCGCCACCGGGGCGCTGTCGATCAGCTTGAAGCTCACCCGGGCGGCCCTCGACTTCTTGCCGGTGGCGTCCGTGGCCACCAGCTTCAGCCGGTAGCGCCCCACCGGGAGCGAGCGCGTGCGCGACAGGCGCCCGCGGAACACCAGGCTGTTCGCGCCGGCCTTCCCCCGCATCGACAGGGTCGACTTCAGCAGCGCGTAGCGCGTGCAGTTGGGCCGGGCGCCCTTGGCCGGCTTGCCGCAGCGCCCGCGCACGCGCCGGCCGGCGAGCTTGCGCTCGAACGAGAAGACGACCTTGGCGGCCTCGCTGAGGCGGAAGCCGATCGTAGTCGACCCGCCCTTGCGGAACGTCGCCCGGGACAGCTTCAGCTTGGTGAGCGCCGGAGCAGGGTTGGACCCAGTCGAGTTGCCGCCGCCCCCGGCGCCCCCGCCACCGCCAGTCCCCCCACCGCCCTGGTTCTGGGGCGTCTTCTTGGGCGGCAGCGTGTTCACCTTGTCGCCGTCCACGTTGTGGACGTTGACGGTGACGGGAGCGGACGTCGCCGCGATGCCATGGCCGTCGCGCGCCACCGCTGTCAGCGCGTGGTTCCCGTTCGAGACGTTGATGCTGCCCCACGGGACCGAGTAGGGCGCCGACGTGTCAGGGGCGCCGATGTTCGCGCCGTCGACCTTGAACTGGACCTGGCTGACGCCACTCGGGTCGGTGGCGTTGGCCGACACGGTGGTGACACCCGTGACAGTCGAGCCCGAGGCGGGCGCTGTGATGCTCACCGCCGGTCCCTGCGTGTCGGTGTTCTGGACGGTGACGGTGGTCTCCACGGTGGTGGACTTCCCGGACGCGTCCCTGGCTGTTGCACGGACGGTGGCGGGTTGGCCGTTGGGGAGCCCGGTCGTGTCCCAGCTGGCGCCGTAGTGCATCCCGGAATCGAGCGCGAGCGGGTTGCCGTTCACGGTGAGGCCCACGCTGGTCACGCCGCGGTCGTCGGAAGCGCTGAAGCGCACCTCGATCGTCCCGGCCACCGTCGCGTTGCTCTGCGGCGCGTGCAGCGTGACCGTCGGGGGCGTCAGGTCTGGCGGCGCCGCGGTGCCGCACCCCCCGAGCGTCCCGCCCTGCTCGAGCTTCACGAACTTGGCGACCGACGGGACACCCTGGTCGTTGACCAGGAACAGCATGTAGATGCCCGGCGGCGCGGCGTCGATGCCGGTCGGCATCGTGACGCTCACGCATCCGGTCTTCTGCGTCACATTGAGCTTGAGCAAGCGCTGGTTCATGTCCACGCCGTGCGTCACGGCACCGGGCGCGGCCAGCGCGGCGCTCGTGATGTTGGTGTTCGGCGTGCTGACCCCGACGGTGTTGCCGTAGCCGATCGTCTGCATGCCGGTGGCGGGGTCCGTCTCGGTGGGATCCCCGACGATTCCCAGAGGTCCGATCGTCGGCCGCGGGCCGCGGAACAGGTAGGGCGGCTCGTAGATCTCGACCGTGTCCTCCATCGGGTCGTTGTCGACGCTGGCGTTGACCTTGCCGGGGTCGCCGTTGAAATCGTCACCCGCCGACATCACCCGGCCGTCCGGCAGCAGCAGGGCGGTCGAGTGGTAGGCGCGCGCCTCGGTCTGGGCGGGCCCGAGCCGCCAGGTCTGGCTGGCGGGGTTCCAGAGCTCGATGTGGCGCTGCTCGGCGTCCGCGTAGTGCAGCTCCGACTCGAAGCCGGGCATGCTGCCCCGCCCGCCGCCGACCTGGACCATCGAGCCGTCCGGCAGCAGGACCGTGTTGGCGTGGCCGCGGCCGTACAGGTTGTCCTTGCCGTCCTGCATCTGCCAGCTGCCCGGATTGTTCTCGTCGAAGAGCTCCGTGGTGGTGGTCGACGGCTCGCCGCTCCACTCGGTGCCGCCGATGGCGAGCAGCTTGGTCGGCCCACCCGGACCCGACGGCAGCGGAACCGTGGTGCCCCAGGCGCGATGGCGGTTCAGGTTCGGGATGTCGCCCCACGTGAACGGGTCGGGGTTGTCGATGAACCAGCTCGTCCCCTTGTCCGGCCCGGCCAGGATGGTGCGACCAGAGGCCATCACGACCATGCGCGGATAGAGGTCGCCGATCGGCTTCTTCGCCCGCTCGTCTGCGTCGCCGGTGCCGATCGAGCCGATCTTCTTGATCGAGCCCACCCCGCTGAGCGTGCCCGAGGGCGTGAACAGCTCGATGTCCTGGTTGGTGTTCGAGTGCGGGATCAGCTGGCCGGACTCGTCGAGCCCGCTCACGATCGGGATGCGCCCGTCGGGCAGCCGCACGCCGGTCGGGTACCAGCGCCCGTGGGCCATCTTGGGCTGTTCCTTCCAGGTCTCCGTCCACGGGTTGAACGTGAAGACCTTGTCGAGGCCCTTCCACGTGGGGGACGGGTTCTCGTATTCCAGGTTGCCGCCGAACACCACCAGCTCGCCGTCCTTCGTGAAGGTCTGGCCGGCGCACCAGATGTTGGCCTTGCCGGGCGGGTCCTTCTGCACCGGTGGCGCGGTCGGGTTGGCCGGGTCCCAGAGGTATGCCTCGGCGTTGTTGGGCCGGCCGGGATAGGTCGGGTAGGAGAAGAACATCACCTTGCCCGTCGGCAGCAGGGCGGCGTGGATGGCCACGATCGGCCACTTCGACTTCGCTGCGATCCACTGCCCCACGTCGGCCGGCTGGCCGTCCACCTCGAGCTCGGCGTCGGCGGCGGCCAGCTTGGGCTCTGCGGTGGCCGCCGGCTCGACCGTGTCGCCGCCGGCCTTCTCATCCCTGATCGCGCGCCGCATCAGGGCATGCTCCCGCGCGTGCGC
>Ga0209574_10000476_pt1 | contig 10429 bp, 8 predicted proteins | sample AgamicMgMarz_FD_187168 | JGI IMG/M metagenome (GOLD analysis project Ga0209574, IMG submission 187168) | Agave microbial communities from Guanajuato, Mexico - Mg.Ma.rz (SPAdes) (version 2) | ecosystem: Host-associated > Plants > Phyllosphere > Phylloplane/Leaf | place: Guanajuato, Mexico... | reverse complement strand
TCATCGCGCCGCGCACAATTTCGTAGTCCTCAACATCTATCCATACATTAGCGGCCACCTGCTCATAGTCCCCTACCTGCACGTCGCGCAACTCTACGCCGCGCCGAAAGAAGTGACAGACGAACTGATGGATTTGACCAAACGCGCGCACTCCATCCTCGAAGAGACATATCATCCGCACGGTTTTAACCTGGGAATGAATCTCGGACGCGCCGCCGGAGCCGGGGTCGCCTCGCACATACACCTGCACATCATGCCGCGCTGGACGGGCGACGCAAACTTTATGTCAACCGTTGGCGAAACGCGCGTCATCCCCGAAGACTTAGAGACAACTTATAAAAAGCTGCGCGGACAATTTTGAAGAATCAACGCTTGACGGTCTTATGCGGGATGGCTTCGTCTTCGACCTCGCCGCCGCGACTGATGGGAATCTCCGATGGCTTGCTATAGCTGACGCCGCGTTCTTCCGTATCAAGCTCAGGTTGCGGGAAGGCTGGCAGCGTGCTTGTCGAAGGAGGATTGAAGCCGGGATAGTCTATCCGCGCGTGATAGATGGCCGTCAGCGAGGTAATCAGTGATTCCTTGATGGTGGTCAACTCGCGCAGCGTGAGGTCGCACTCGTCCAACTGGCCGTCGCTCACGATGGCATCGACAATCTTGGTGACGATGGCGCGTATGTTCTCAGGGTCTGGACGAGCGAGCGAGCGCGCCGCAGCCTCGCACGAATCCGCGAGCATCATAATGGCAGCCTCTTTAAATTGCGGCTTCGGCCCCGGATAGCGAAATTCAGTCTCGTCAACTTCTTCGCCTTCTGCTGCCTGCGCCTGCGCTTTGCGCAAGAAGAAGTGCAAAGTTCGCGTGCCGTGATGCTGTGGGATAAAGTCTGTTATGCGCTTGGGCAGGCCAATCTCTTTGGCGAGCTTCATCCCGTAGGTGACATGGCTCGTGATAATCTTCGCGCTCTGCGAAGGCCGCAGGCGGTCGTGCGGATTTTCGCCCAATTGATTCTCGACGAAAAATTCGGGCGCGGCGGTTTTGCCTATGTCGTGATAGAGCGCGCCGATGCGTGCTAATAAAGGATTGGCCCCGACCGCGCGCGAAGCTTCTTCGGCCAGTTGGCCCACAGCATGCGAGTGCTGGTTCGTGCCCGGAGCGCGTAAAGCTAATTGGCCCAGCACAGGCAAATCCGCATTCGATAGCTCAAGCAGCTTTACGTCCGTCAGGATGCCGAACATCGATTCGTTGACGGGCAGTCCGCCCGCAGTAAAAACGGAAGTCAGAAGCCCGCCGCCGATGCCGCAACCCATCGCCAGCAGCAGCGCATTCAACGGCAAAGCCTGTTGGGCATAAGCCATCAGCGCGACGGCCATCAACGCATTGACCGCGCCGACCAATGCTCCCGCCAACGTGACGGACTGCCTTTCTCTGTAACGACCGATGCCATAGATTGCGGACGCCGAAGAGATGACGGCATAGAAGGCTATGAGCATCCCGTTCGGAGCCATCAAGCCTGCGAAGAGAGCTATGAAGAGTCCTGTGATTAAAGCCAGCTGTGTGTCGGAGAGCATCGCCACCAAAAGGGCCGCCGCCGCGAAGGGAATGGCAAAGCTCCAGAGCATCGGCTCGTTCAAGGGAGGCCGGAAGTTCTGCGCCGCCGTAAAATCCGCGAGCGTAAATCCTATGCGCAGCAGGATTGTCTGCACGACGACGGCAGAGCCTATGAGCGCGAAGGCTCTTCGCTTTGAAAGACCGAGACTGACGGCTGTGCTCCTGTGGTCAACGAATTCCCAAGCCACCCAGTAGAGAGCTATGACAAGGAAGAGAAGGCCGAAGAGCTTGCGCCACGGACGCTCTGTGCGTTCGTAAGCGCGCACGGCTGCAAGCTGGGCCAGAGTCTGCGGCTTGACCGTATCGCCTTCGCGCGCGATGACCTGATTGCGTTTGAGAGAGATAACCGCTGGCACAGTCTTCGCCGCAGCCTCTTCGCGCGCGGTTCTGGTCGCCGCCTCGTCGAACATCACATTGGGCCGCACGAGCGAAAGCAGCATCGGCGTAATCCCTGCCCTTTGCTCCTCCGTCCAGCCTTTCAGGTTATCAACGCGCGACTTCACGTTCTGATGGGCGACAGAGAGCGGCGTCATGCGGCTCTGCGGCAAAGAGACAATCGGCTGCACGTTCGGATTCTGAGAATCAACGAGCACAATCTCATGCTTGAAGCGTTGCTCGTCTTTGTCTTCATAAATCATCCCGCTGGCCGAATCGCGCAGCAGTCGCGTGATGGATTCCAAATCGCTCTCGTTAAAATGGCGCTCGGCAAAGACGCGCGCAGCATCCACGCCGCCCGCGCCCGGCCAGGTCATCGAATTCTTATTCGCGCCGCGCGCTTCCGCCGATTGCTTCTTGAGTTCTTCCCATGCCGCACGAAAGCTCTGCACAGTTCTCTCTGGACGCGCGGAATCGTAAGAGAAGACGGGCCGCGTGGCTTCCATAGCCTCGCGCTGGCGTCTTTCCGTTTCGGTCGTGTCCACGCCCGCAATGTCCGTCGGCGAATAGATAGTGCGGCCCACGACATCGCCTTCTTTGTAGGTCTGTATTCCGGCGCGCGAGAAGGGATTGCTGAGCAGCAGAGTTGTGACGAGAACGAAAAAGACAAAAGTGATGATGAATCGCTTTTGCGGCGAGAACCATTTGAAGGGGCTGGTCAGGAGGGCCAGCGCGTTATTGCGCGCTCTCGCAATCGGGGAAACCAGACGTGGACGGCGTTTGCTAGTCATTTAGCGGTTTGCGCCAACTCTTCCTCTTCAACGATTTCAGAAGCTTGCTGATGCGCTCCCGGACTTTGAATCAGGTCGCGCGCCAGAATCTCGCCAGCCCTTTCGAGCATCGGCCTCAGCGACTGCGGCTCAAGAGCCGAGACGGCCACACACTCGCGCGCCCCTGCCTGCGATGCCGTGCGCATCATCGCTGCCAAATCTTCTTTCTCAACGAGGTCTGCTTTATTGAAAACGACCAATCTGGGGATTTGTCCAAGCTCAAGGTCGCTCAAAATTCTCTCGACCGATTCGACCTGCTGCATCCAGCGGGGATTGCTCGCGTCAACGAGATGTATGAGAAGGTTGCTGTCCGCAATCTCTTCGAGCGTGGCGCGAAAGGCTGCAATCAAGTCTGGCGGCAGGTCGCGTATGAAACCGACAGTGTCGTTGATGATGACTTCCTGCTCGCGCGGCAAGCGCAGACGCCGCGAGGTCGGGTCGAGCGTCGCAAACATACGTTGCTCCGCATGCACATGGCTCGCCGTGAGCGCGTTGAGCAAAGTAGACTTGCCCGCGTTCGTATATCCGGCGATGGAGATAATGGGAAACTCGCGCCGCATGCGCTCCTTGCGCCGCTCCTGCCGCCTGTGCCTTTGCGCCTCAATCTCTTTCTCGAGCCGCGTGATGCGGTCGCGCACGCGTCGTCTATCCGTTTCGAGTTTTGTCTCGCCCGGCCCTCTGCCGCCGATGCCGCCCGCGAGCCGCGAGAAGGCCGAATCATGTCCGGCGACAAGCCGCGGCAAAAGATATTTCAACTGTGCAAGCTCGACCTGTATCTTGCCCTCGCGCGATTGCGCGCGTTGAGCAAAGATGTCAAGGATGAGTTGTGCGCGGTCTATCACTTTCAGGTCTGTGGCTTCGGAGAGCGAGCGCACCTGCGACGGGCTCAACTCGCGGTCAAAAATAATGAGGTCTGCGCCAAGCTGCAAAGCTCTTACAAGAAGCTCTTCCAGCTTGCCTTTCCCTAGAAGCGTGCGCGGGTCAATCGCCGGTCGTCTTTGAATAATCTCATCGAGCACGACTACATCTGCTGAGGCAGCGAGTTCGCGCAACTCAGCCATAGACTCTTCGGCTTCCGAAAGCGAGCCTGTCGTGACGCCGACGAGAATCGTGCGGTCGCGCACGTCCGCGCGGCGCGCAGCGCGACGATTGCGCGCCATCTCTTCTTCCAGAGAATTGATGAGCGCGAGAAAGTCTGTGTCCAACTGCGAAGGGATTTCCGGTTCGAGAAAAGCGTATGGCAGCGTTGCTTGAGACGCCTCAAGAGCGTCGGCGGTCGTCGGCAGAAGATGCGCTGCGCGCACGAGTCCTGGCAAGCCTGTGCGCTCGTCCACATCGAGCGCGACCATGAGGTCTAATCTCAAAAGCGCAAGGTCTGTCAAATCGTCCTGCGTCAACTCTTCGCCGCGCAGGTGCGTGTGCACTGCGCGCAGTCCGCGAAAGCGGTCAGCCGCGACGCGCGTGCGTTTCAGGTCTGGCCATTCAATGCGCCGCGCGTCTCCGACAATGACATATTCCACGTAGCCTTTGCGGTCAATCAGCGCGCCAATCTGCCTGCGCGTCTCGTGCGAGAGTTCGGTCAGTTGCCGTGCAAACTCAGGCGTCACAATCTGGTGCGGCGCGATGCGACGCGAGTAAAGCTTTTCGATGCGCCGCAACTGATTGGGTTTCAAACCCTGTGTGTTCCCCTGTACGTTACTGATGAGTCTTGCCCTCCGAAGAAAAGTTTGGAGCGTTCGGAGAGTTCGGAGAGTGATAAGAGACAAACTGTCCTGCACTCTCCGAACCACACGAACTCTCTGAACTCTCAACTCTATTGATACAAAAAGATTGAAGCGAGCGGTAGGAATCGGACGCTGTGAGATAACCCTTAAAATTGCTCTGCGAAATGGTTTCGCTTGGTCGCTTGAGCATGGCGAAATTTTTAGCCAAGTCCTTAGATGCTTTAGAAAAGCAGAAGGACACCTCTCGTTCTCTAAGAGCGCGCCCGCAAGAGCTTGACTGGCGTGGATTATAACATAGCGCGCACGGAGCGGAAGCATGGAAAATCGTCCGGGCGAAATATTTACAACTCTTCGTCAGGCACGCGCGGAATGCGCTGCGGTGTCAATTAGACACCACTCGCGCGCTCGTCGTAATATGAGAAACAAGGAAATTTTTATCGGAGGCGAGATGAGCGGAGCAGGGCAGATTAAGCGCATTAATCCGGCGGCGGGGATACCGGGCGGCGAGGTCGTGGTCGAGTGTGAAGGCTTCGACACCGCTCAACTATATTCATGCGCCTGCCTGTTCGACGGAGAGCGCGCACATCTGGTCGGAGCGAGTGCGCGGCGCGTGCTGGCACTGATTCCCGAAAACAACTTCGGCGGCAAAGTGGATGTCATGCTCGAAAGCGACGGCGAGCGCAGTACAACTTCGAGCCTCGTCGTCGGCACGAAACTGGCGGAAGACCTGCATCCGGTCGCCAATCCGGCTTTTGACCCTGACGACGGCTCACTCTATGTGACGCGCTCAGGCTCGCGCGGCCAGCAACTTCCCGTCACGCTCTTTCGCATAGACACCGGCGGAGAGATACAGGAATTTTCCGGCGACATCACCAATCCGACCGGCATAGCTTTCGACCCTTCGGGGCAGATATATGTCACGAGCCGCATGGACGGCACGGTCTATCGCATCACGCCTTTTAAAGAGGCCGTCACCTTCGCGCAGAATCTGGGAGTCGCCACAGGGCTCGCTTTCGACAAAGAGGGACGCATGTATGTGGGCGACCGCACGGGCACAATCTATCGCATCAACGGCATCGGCGAAGAGCAGATGTGGGCGCAGCTAGAGCCTTCTGTCTCGGCCTATCATCTGGCCTTTGGCCCGGACAATGCTCTGTACGTCACAGGGCCAACCGTATCGAGTTATGAATCCATCATCCGTCTTGACGAACGAGGGACGCCAAGCTTTTTCTATCGCGGACTCGGACGGCCACAGGGCATGGCTTTTGACAGGGAAGGCAACCTCTATGTCGCGGCTTCTCTGGGCGGGCGGCGCGGCATCGTGCGCATCGCGCCGGACGGCAAGGATGCGGAGCTTTTCGTCTCAGGCATGAACGTCGTCGGCCTTGCTTTTAGCTCGGCGGGAGACATGGTGGTCGCAACCAACGATGCTGTCTATAGCTTGCCTCTCGGCATCCAGGGAACGCTGGTGTAAAAGCAGGCTGAGAATGAAAGAGATGCTTTCGTTCTGAGTCCTGAGCCATGCTTTTTGACACGTCTATGACTGCATGCTAGTGTGATGCGTTACGCGCACGGACGCCTGTTTTTGTTATTGAGACAGTGATGGAAAATGACATCGGACAATTTATCCTGTACATGGTGGCGCTGGTTTTCTCGCTCTCCGTGCACGAGGCCGGGCATGCTTGGATGTCGAGCCGTTTTGGCGACGACTTGGCGCGCTCGCAGGGACGCATCACGCTCAATCCAGTCTCGCACGTTGACCCAATCGGCACGCTGCTTTTTCCTGCCGTAGCCTTTTTCACAGGCGCGCCGCTGCTCGGCTGGGCGCGTCCAACACCAGTCAATCCGCTCGCGTGGCGCAACAAGCGCGTTGCTAACATCTGGGTTTCGGCGGCGGGCGTGATAGGCAATGCAATCATCGCCATCACCGCGGGCATCATCATACGCATCCTGCTCTTGAGCGGTGTGTTGATAAATACAGACCAGAGCATCATCGTCAATTCAGAGTCGGACATCTGGCTGGCGGGAGTGAAATTGCTCGACGCTTTTTTCAGGTTGAATGTCGTGCTCGCGGTCTTTAACCTGATTCCGATTCCGCCGCTCGACGGGAGCAAGATTTTGGGAAGCCTGCTGCCGGAAAGATTTGAATCCGCCATCGAATCCCTTGAGCAGTTCGGCTTCATACTCTTATTCATCGCCGTCTTTACAGGCGTGTTTGGCACAATCTTTCGTTTCGTGATGCCGATTGCGGAGAGACTTCTCTATCTCGGCGCTTAAAGTAAATCGGATGAAAAGAATTTTTAGCGGCGCGCAACCAACCAACCAACTGCACTTGGGCAATTATCTCGGCGCGCTGCGCAACTGGGTTCATCTGCAACACGAGTACGAAAGCTTCTTCTGCGTCGTCGACCTGCACGCCATCACCATCCAGCAAGACCCGAAAAGCTTAGCGGCCAAGACAAGGGAACTGGCGCGCATTTATCTCGCCGCAGGAATCGACCCGCAAGTCTCTACCATCTTCGTGCAATCGGATGTCGCGGAACATGCAGAGTTGGCATGGCTCTTGAACTGCGTGACGCGCGTGTCTGAGCTTGACCGCATGACGCAGTTCAAAGAGAAGGGACGCAAGCAGCGCGAGAACACCAGCGTCGGCCTCTTCGACTACCCTGTCTTGATGGCCGCAGACATCCTGCTCTATCAAACAGACCTCGTGCCGGTCGGAGAAGACCAGAAACAGCATCTCGAATTGACGCGCGACATAGCGATTCGTTTTAACCGCGATTACGGCGGGATTTTTAAGGTGCCAGACCCTTACATTCCGAAAGTCGGCGCGCGCATCATGTCGCTCGACGACCCCGCGAAGAAGATGTCCAAGTCGGACGAGAATCCGAACGGCTCAATCCTGCTGCTTGATGAGAAGGATGCTGTCAGCCATAAGTTCAAACGCGCTGTCACGGACTCTGGAACAGAGATACGCTTTGACGAGTCGCGCCCGGCAATCACAAATCTGCTGACCATCTTTCAGCTTTTGACGAACCAGAGTCCAGAAGAGATTGAGACGCACTTCGCTGGCAAAGGCTACGGGCAACTGAAAACCGAACTCGCGGAGGTCACGATAGATTTCCTCACGCCGTTTCAGGAGCGCATGCGAAACATCAGCGACGCAGAGTTGGACAGGATTCTTGCGAGGGGCGCGGAGCGTGCGCGCGGGATTGCCCGCGTAACGCTTGATGAAGCAAAAGCGCGTATGGGTTTGCAGGGAGCGCAAGCTGCGAGCCTGTAAAGGAGGAGACAGAGGATGAGCGAGACGATGGAATCATCTGCCGAGAACTTTAGCGCGACCACGACCGGAGCGGTCAACGTTGCGGGCGCGTCGCCGGAGATTGTCTCAGACCGCAGCGGCGAAGAAGTCAAACTTATCTTAGGCGAATTCGCAGGGCCGCTCGATTTGTTGCTCTACCTTATCAGGCAGGAGCAGGTCAGCATCTATGACATCCCTGTCGCGCGCATCACGGATGAATATCTGCGTTACCTGCGACTGATGCAGGAGATGGACATAGCCGTCGCCGGGGATTTTCTGGTGATGGCTGCGACCTTGATTGAAATCAAATCGAAGATGCTCCTGCCGCCAGACCCTCTGGCCCAGGCGGAACTGGAAGACGCTCTTGACCCGCGGCGCGAATTGATTGACCGCCTGCTTGAGCATCAGAAATATAAAGCCGCGGCACAGATGCTCTGGTCGCGCGCGACTGTCGAGCAGGCAGTCTTTACGCGCGCGCAGCTTGAGACGGACAAGCAGAACCCGGAAGTCTCTGCCGGCGTCTTCGATTTGCTCAGAGTCTTTCAGGAGATTCTCGCGCGCCACAAGGAAGAGGTGCTGTTAGAGATTGAGCGCGACGAGATGACCATGACGGAGATGCTCGAACGCTTGCGCAATATGGTTTTGTCTGCGGGCGAGTTGAACCTGCGCATCTATTTTGAGCGCGCCAACTCGCGGCGCGAACTGGTGCTGGCTTTTCTCTCCGTGCTTGAACTGGTACGCACGACCGAGATTTCATTGATTCAGCGCGAAACCTTTGGCGAGATTACGGCTCGCGTGAGCAGTTAAGATTCGATATGGCTAAAGAGAAGCAAGAGGCTGCGGCAGAGATGCATGTGGATGAGGAAGCGGCTGACGGGCAGGTGGTGATACACGACGCAGATGCCGAAGATGCTCTGGAAGAGGCGCGGCTGCGTTTCGTTGAAGATGATTCTGCCGAGCCGCAGGAAGATACGCCGCATGGCGTGCGCGGCATGGACGAGATGGTGGCAATCATAGAGGCTCTGATTTTTGTCTCGGAAGAGCCGCTCAATGTCAAAGCCCTCGCGGATGTGCTGAAAGAAGATAGGGGCTGGATAGAGGTCGCGCTGGAAGAGCTTGCGCGCGAGTTCAATGCGCGCAACGGCGGGCTATACTTACGCGAGGTCGCGGGCGGCTGGCAGTTTGCCACGCGGCCAGAGCATCACGAGCACGTCCGCGCTTTCCTGAAATCGCGCCCCTCTGCCAAGCTCTCTTTAGCCGCGCTCGAAACCCTGGCCGTCATCGCCTACAAACAACCGATTACAGTCCCAGAGATTTTAGAGATACGCGGCGTGCAATCATCTTCGGCCATCAAAACCCTCTTGGACAAACGGCTCATCATCGCCAAAGGCCGCAAAGAGACAGTCGGGCGTCCGATGATGTACGGGACATCGAAAGAGTTTCTCTTGCAATTCGGTTTAAAAGATTTGACGGAACTGCCGAACGTCGAAGACTTTGAAGATTTAGCCGGTGGAGTGTGAAAGGATTTGCGATTGGATAAGGACAGGAACTCTATCAAATAAATCCTGTAGTCTGCTTCAAATCGCAAATCAAAACTTAAAATCTAAAATATGCCTGAGCGTTTACAAAAATTAATCGCGGCTGCGGGAATCGCTTCGCGTCGTCATGCGGAAGAGATGATTGCGGCGGGCGAGGTGACTGTCAACGGGAAGGTGGTCACGGAATTAGGAACGAAGGCAGACCCTGCGCGTGAGCATATCAAGGTGCGCGGGCGGCTGATTAATCCGCTGCTGGAATCGCGCGAGAAGGTTTACATCCTGCTCAACAAGCCGCGCGGTTATCTGTCGAGTGTGGCAGACCCGGAGGGACGACCGCTCGTGACGGAGCTTGTGCCGCATGCCCTGGGGCGGTTGCATCCTGTCGGGCGTTTAGACTTCAACACGGAGGGCCTGCTGCTGCTGACCAACGACGGCGAGTTTACAAACTTCATCACGTCCGCGCGCAATCGCGTGCCGAAGGTCTACGAGGTCAAGGTCAAGGGCGTGCCGCCCGAGGAAGCGATTGAACGTTTGCGCAAGGGCATCCGGCTGGATGATGGCGTGCGGTCTGCTCCGGCTGAGATTGAGAGAGTTGACGAGAGCGAAAACAACGCCTGGTTTGAAGTCGTGCTGCATGAAGGTCGCAACCAGCAGATCAGAAGAATGTTTGATGCCATAGGCCATTCGGTTATCAAACTGCGGCGCGTCAAAATCGGCGGCCTCACGCTTGAGCCGCTCGCGCCGAAACAGTGGCGCATGTTGACGCCCGCAGAGGTTTCGCGGCTGATGAAAAAGCCGGGCGCGAAGAGTCCGCCAAGAGCCGCCAAAGCGCGCCGCGCCGCTCACGGCAGGAGCCGCGCTTAGGGTACAATAAATCGAGTGATGAGTGATGAGTGATAAGTGATAAGCACGGACAGCTTTTCTCTTATCATTTATCACTCATCACTCATCACTTGCGTTAAGGGGTTTTGAGAGATGGAATTCGAGCTGAACGAAGAGCAGCAGCAGATACGCATGAGCGTGCGCGAGTTTGCCGAAGGCGAGATTGCGCCG
>Ga0209574_10000474_pt1 | contig 10458 bp, 12 predicted proteins | sample AgamicMgMarz_FD_187168 | JGI IMG/M metagenome (GOLD analysis project Ga0209574, IMG submission 187168) | Agave microbial communities from Guanajuato, Mexico - Mg.Ma.rz (SPAdes) (version 2) | ecosystem: Host-associated > Plants > Phyllosphere > Phylloplane/Leaf | place: Guanajuato, Mexico... | reverse complement strand
ATCTTCGGCGGGGGTCCGGGGGCGCGAGCCGGCCAGGGCACAGCGGCGAAGCCAATCTTCGGCCGGGGTCCGGGGGCGCGAGCCGGCCAGGGCACAGCGGCGAAGCCAATCTTCGGCGGGGGTCCGGGGGCGCGAGCCCCCGGCTGCCATCAGTTCAGCGCGGCGGAAAGGCGCCGGCGGTAGTCGCGCGCCAGCGGGTCGTCGGCGCCCAGCTCCGTGAAGATCGCCACCATGATGCGGCGGATGGCGTCGCGTCGCTCGGGGTCTGCCAGCGCCTCATGGAGGCGCTCCAGGGCCGTGGCATGGTCGCCGGCGTCCCAGGCCTCGAACGCCGGGGCCAGGTCCTCGTCGTCGACGAGGTGGGCGCGGGCGGCCAGCCCGTCCGCCACGAAGTCGCCAGGCACTCCCTCCAGCAGGCCGAGCGCCTCCGCCGTGTCGCCCCTGCTCAGCAGCAGGCGCCCGAGCTCGCGGCGGGCGACCGCGTGGTCAGGATCGGCCTCTAGCGCCCGGCGCAGCGACTGCTCGTCGCCGCCGCCGACCAGCGCGTCGGCCTCCGACGGCACCAGCCCGGCCACGAAGCGCTCGACCACCAGCGGCGGCTGCGCGCCGGTGAACTCGTCGACCACTTCGCCGTCGCGGAAGGCCTTCACGGTCGGCAGCCCGCGCACGCCGTAGCGGGCGGCGGTCGCCTGGTTGCGGTCGGTGTCGAGCTTGGCGAGCTCGATCTTGCCGGCGTGGGCGTTCACGGCCTGCTCGATCACGGGCGCGAGCATGTGGCACGGGCGGCACCAGTCGGCCCAGAAGTCCACCAGCACCGGGAGCTGCGCGGAGCGGTCCAGCACGCGCTGCTGGAAGTCGGCGTCGGTGACCTCGATCGGCTCTGCCATGCGATCGAATTTAGCGAGGCTGCCCCCCAAGCTGCGGGCCGAGACGAAGGGAAACGACGGCGATCAAGGGCTGCCACCCGGCGTGCGAAGGGGTCCCGGAAGAAGGTACACCCATGGTTGACCAACTTCCGGAGCCCCAAGGCACCTAGGCCGGCCACCCTTGATCGCCGACGCTCGCCGGCGCCCAGGCGAGCCCCTGGAGACCACCGCGGCGCCCCGGGCCGGTGCCGCTGCATAGGGCGGCTTCAGCTCTTGCGCACGGTCGCCCGCTCGATCACCACGGGTTGCAGCGGCGTCCCGGCCTCGCCGCTGGCGGGATCGCCCAGCTCGCCGATCGCGTCGACCACGTCCTGGCCCTTCACGACCTTGCCGAGCAGGGCGTACTCAGGCGGCAGGCCCGCGTCGGGGGCGGTGACGACGTAGAACTGGCTGCCGGCGGTTCCAGGTGGCTCGGTCTGGGTCTTGGCCATCGCGACCGTGCCCTTCTTGTAGGTCGTGCCGGCCGGCGGGACGTCGCGGGTCGAGTAGCCCGGCCCGCCGGTGCCGGTGGCCGTGGGGTCGCCACCCTGGATCACGAAGCCGGGCACGATCCGGTGGAAGACGCTGTCGTCGAAGAACCCGGCCTCGGCCAGTCCGGCGAACGAGGCCGCCGTCTTCGGGGACGCCTTCTGATCGAGCCGGATCGTGATGTCTCCGCAGCTCGTCTTCAGGACGACGTCGTAGTTGGCGTCTGGGTCGAGCGCCTGCGCGGGCCGCTTGGCGCCGCCGTCGGGCTTCGGCTTCGGCTGGGTGACCTCCGCGCAGCCGCCCGACTGCTGCTGGTCGACCGTCGGCGCATCCTGCGGCTGCTTGGGCTCGCCGCCGCCGCCGTCGTCGTCATCGCCGCCGCACGCGGCCAGGCCGAGCGCGAGAGCACAGGTCAGGACCGCTGCCGTTTGCCGCAACACGGGCGCGTAGGCTAGCGGCGGTGCCGCTCACCCCCCTCGCCGCCCGCTACGACCAGTTCATCCTCGACCTCGACGGCTGCGTCTGGGTCGGCGGCGAGCCCACGCCGGGCGTGGCGGAGGCGCTCGAGGAGCTGCGCGCCAGCGGCAAGCGCTTCGCGTTCGCCACCAACAACGCGTTCGAATCGGGCGAGGACCTGGTCGCGCGGCTCTGGAAGATCGGCGTGCGGGCCTCGCTCGGCGACGTCGTGACGGTTGGCGGCGCCATGCAGCACCGCCTCGCCGAGCGGCACACCGGGCGTACGGCATACGTGATCGGCAGCCCGTCGATGCACAGGCACGTGGCTGAGGCCGGCCTCAAGGTGCTGAACGGCACCGATCTTGCGTCGCGTGCGGAGCTGGTAGTGGTGGCCGGCACGACCGAGCTCGTCTACGCGGACCTGCGCAACGCCATCCAGGCCGTCCTGCGCGGGGCCGACCTGCTCGCGACCGCGCGCGACCCGACCTACCCGCAGCCGGATGGGCTGTGGCCGGGCACCGGCGCGATCCTGGCGGCCGTGGAGTACGCGACCGCGCGCAAGGCGGAGATCGTCGGCAAGCCCGAGCCGCAGCTGTTCGTGACGGCGATCGACAGGCTCGGTGAGGGATCCACGCTGGTCATCGGGGACCGGGTCGGCTCCGACCTCGCCGCGGCCGCCGCCGCGAACCTGGACGCCGCGCTGGTCCGCAGCGCCAGCAGCGACCACGACACGCTGGACGGCTTCGAGCCCCAGCCGGTGGCGATCGGCGAGACGCTTGCGGGGTTGCTCACGGGGGCCTGAGCGAATGCTCCGGCGCGCTCGAACCCCGAGCGGCTGCCTGCAGCTGGTCGGCCGGCGGCTCACGCCGACGATCTCATGCCCACCTCCCTCGCGTCGACACCGATCAGCGCGCACGCCTCGGGCGTTACGGTGAGGCCGGCACGCGCCGCGCGCGCGAGCCCCTCGGCCGGGTCGAGGGCGCGCACCTCGTGCAGGTGCGCCGCGCAGACCGCCGCCACGAAGTCCGTGTAGCTGTCGCCGTGGAGCGCCACGGCGCCCATGCTCTCGAGCTCGGCGCGCAGCAGGGGCAGCAGCTCCTCGAGCGCCCCAGCTCCGTCCCGAGTCCGGTTCACGGGCACGTGGTGCCAGCCGAGTCCGGCCGCCTGGTAGGCGGTCAGGTTGTGCCGCGAGCGCATCACCGAAACGACTAGCCTCACCCCGCGGCCGCGCAGATACTCGATCTCGGCCGCCCTCCGGGTGGCGCGATGGTTGCGTCCCCCACCCCCCGGCCGCTCCAGCGCGCACAGCTTGCGCGGGCGCGCCCACCAGATCCGCCTCGGTTGCTGGACCGCGAGCTCCATCGACCGAGAAAGCGGCTGCGCGGAGAGGTTCGCCCCCGGTAACCTCTGGCACGTCATGTGCCGTGTCTTCGGGTGCGTAGCGGCAGAGCCGGCCTCGATCCGGCACGAGCTCGTCGAGGCCGAGAACCCGCTGATCCGTCAGTCCGAGGAGCACGACTCGGGCTGGGGAATGGCCGTCTACGAGCGCGTCGACGGCCTGGACCCGCGCTGCGTGCGCTTCGCCGAAGCCGCCTTCAGCGACCCCGACTTCATCGAAGCCACGGAGCTGAAGGGCCGCATCTTCAACGTCCACGTGCGCCGCGCCACGATGGGCGGGCTCGCGCCCGAGAACACCCACCCGTTCTGCCTTGGGAGCTACTCCTTCGGCCACAACGGGACGATCCTGCGGTACCCGCGCCTGCTCGAGCACCCGAGCGTGACCCCGCCGAACGGCGACACGGACTCCGAGGCCTTCTTCAACTTCCTGATGACGACCTACGACGCCGGCGACCCGATCGGCTCGCTGCGGCGCGCGATCCGCACGACCGTGGAGCGCTCCCCGTTCAGCGGGCTCAACTTCCTCTTCTCCGACGGCGACCGCCTGTTCGCCTACCGGCTCGGGCTGTTCGAGCTGCACTGGCTGACCCGGCCCGGCCAGCTGCTGGTCGCCTCCGAGCGCGTCACGGACGAGCCGTGGCACACCGTCCAGCAGGACGTCCTGCTGGTGCTGGATCCGGATGACCTCGAGCAGCCTCACGCGGAGCGCCTGATCGGCGACGAGCTGCTCGAGCAGGCTCGGGTGCAGAAGGTGGACACCCAGGCTCACCTGCGTGGCGAGGCCCGCGGCGAGGCCGCCGCGGAACGCGCCCGGGCGGCAGTGGCAGACAGTTGAGCCGCCGCTTCGCGCTTCTCGTGAACCCGGCCTCGGCCGGGGGCCAGGCGCTGAAGGCGCTCCCGATCGTGCACGAGCGGCTCGACCGGCTCGGCGCGCCCCACCGAACCGTGACCACACGCAGCACCGAGCACGCCGCCGAGGAGGCGGCCCGCGCCGCCGCCCAGGGCGAGACGGTGGCGGCGCTGAGCGGCGACGGGCTGCTGCGGCCGCTCGCCGGCGCGCTCAAGGGGACGTCCGTGGCGCTGGCGGTGATTCCCTGCGGTCGCGGCAACGACCTCGCGCGCGTGCTCGGCATCCCGACCGACCCGGCGGAGGCTGCACAGCTGGCGGTGGACGGCCCCGAGAAGCTGCTCGACGTGGCCGATGTCGACGGCGTCCCGTTCGTGGGGATCGCCAGCTTCGGGTTCGACTCCGAGGCCAATCGGATCGCCAACGAGGCCAAGCTCGTCAGGGGCAACGCCGTCTACCTGTACGCCGCCCTGCGCGCGCTGGCCGCCTGGAAGCCGGCGGCGTTCAGCGTCAGCGTCGACGGCGAGCGCCACGAGGTGAGCGGCTATTCGGTCGCGGTCGGCAACTCGAAGGCCTACGGCGGCGGGATGATCGTGCTGCCCGAGGCCGAGCTCGACGACGGCAAGCTCGACGTGCTGATCTCGAAGGACGGCTCCAAGCTCGCGTTCCTGCGCGGCGTGTTCCAGACCTTCAAGGCCGCGCACGTCGACTCCCCCAACGCGCAGTTCCTGCGCGGCGCCACGATCGAGGTGAGCTCGGACCGGCCCTTCGTGATCTACGGCGACGGCGACCCGATCGGCACCACTCCCGCCACCATGCGCGTGGAGCAGCGCTGCCTGCGCGTCATCGTCCCGGCCTGATGCACGGCCCCGCCACTGCGCTCGCCCGGATGCTGCGGGCGACCAGCCGGCGCCTCGGACGCAGCGGCGGCACCACCGCGCCCGGGCGGCTGCTGCTGCGCCTCTCACCCGGCGCGCTCAAGCGGATGGCGGGCGAGCTCGACGAGGGCTCGCTGCTGGTCTCCGCCACCAACGGAAAGACCACCACCTCGGCGATGCTCGCCGCCTGCCTCGAGCGCGCCGGGCGCCCGATCGTGCACAACCGGGCCGGATCCAACATGGCCTGGGGAGTGGCCACGGCTCTGCTGGACGCCGGCCGCCAGCCCGGCCAGCTGGGGCTGTTCGAGGTCGACGAGGCGTGGCTGCCGAACGTCGCCGAGCAGATCGAGCCGCGCCTGCTGCTGCTCTCCAACCTGTTCCGTGACCAGCTCGACCGCTACGGCGAGCTCGAGCTGCTCGCCGATCGCTGGGCGGCGCTGGTCGCGCGTCTCGACGGCAGCGCCGCCTTCGTGCTGAACGCCGACGACCCGCTGGTGGCCGATCTCGGGCGCGAGCGGCGGCAGGTCACCTACTTCGGCGTCGAGGACGACTCGCAGGCCCTCCCCGGGATGCAGCACGCCGCCGACTCCAAGCACTGCCGCAACTGCGGCCACGCGTACGGCTACGAGGCGATCTATCTCGGCCACATGGGCCGCTACCGCTGCCCCAACTGCGGCCGCGAGCGCCCGACGCCGCAGGTGGCGGCCACGCGGGTGGAGCTCGACGGCATGACGGGGTCGCGGGTCGAGCTGCGCACGCCGCATGGGCCGCTGGCGCTGCGCCTCCCCCTCCCCGGCCTCTACAACGTCTACAACGCCGTTGCGGCGGCAGCAACGGCGCTCGAGCTGGGCGTGCCGCTGACGGCCGTGGGAGAGGCGCTGGAGGCCTTCAGCGGGGCGTTCGGGCGCGTGGAGACGATCGCGGTCGCCGGGCGTCAGATGTCGATCCTGCTCGTCAAGAACCCGGCCGGCGCCAACGAGGTGCTGCGCACGCTCACGCTCGAGGACGGCGCGCTGGACCTCTGGCTGGGGCTGAACGACCGCATCGCCGACGGCCGCGACGTCTCCTGGATCTGGGACGCCGATTTCGAGGTGCTCGCCGGGCGCGTGCGGCGCGCCACCTGCGCGGGCACGCGCGCGGAGGAGATGGCGCTGCGGCTGAAGTACGCGGGGATCGACGCCGAGCTGGTGGTCGAGCGCGATCTGGAGCGCTCGCTCGACGGGGCTGTGGCCGGCGCCGCGGGCGAGCGGCTCTACGCGCTGCCCACCTACACCGCGCTGCTGGAGCTGCGCGACCTGCTCTCCCGGCGCGGCCTGGCCCGGCGGTGGTCGGAGTGAGCGACGCCGTGATCTGGCACGACGTGGAGAACGGGGGCTACGACGCGGATCTCCCGGTTTGGCGGGCGCTGGCCGCTCAGGTGGGTGGGCCGATCCTCGATCTCGGCGCGGGCACCGGGCGCGTCGCGCTCGACCTGGCGGCGGCCGGGCACGAAGTCACGGCACTCGACTCGGACGCAGTGCTCCTCGACGAGCTCGCGCGACGTGCGCGGGAGCGCGGCCTCGAGGTCGCCCGGCTGCAGGCGGAGGCGCGCGGCTTCTGGTCGATCGGAAGCTTCTCGCTGGTGATCGCCCCGATGCAGTTCCTGCAGATCATGGGCGGTGCCGCGGGACGCGCCCAGGTGCTGGCCGGGGTCGCCGGGTGTCTGGCTCCCGGTGGCACCTTCGCCGCGGCGATCGCCGACCTCGACGAGGCGGTGGCGGCCGAGGATGCCGCGCCGCCGGTGCCGGACGTCGGCCAGCGCGGCGACTGGATCTACTCGAGCCTTCCACTCGACGTCCGGCCCGAGCCCGGCGGCGTCGCCGTGGAGTGGCTGCGCCAGATCGTGTCGCCCGCGGGCACGCTGACGGAGGAGCGCCATACCCAGATGCTGGACTCGCTGAGCGTGGATCAGCTCGAGCGCGAGGCGGCCGCCCACGGCCTGCGCACCGTGGCGCGGCACGAGGTGAGCCCGACGCCGGCCTACATCGGCAGCATGGTGGTCGTATGCAGGCGCTGAGGGTCTGCTCGCTCTACCCGGAGCTGATGAACATCTACGCCGATCGCGGCAACATCGCGATCCTGCGCGCGCGCTGCGAGTGGCGCGGCATCGGCTTCGAGCACGCGGCAGCCAGCCTGGAGGCGCCGCTCGACCCCGACGCGCACGACCTCTTCTACATCGGCGGCGGGCAGGACCGCGACCAGGCTGCGAGTGGCGCGGCATCGGCTTCGAGCACGCGGCAGCCAGCCTGGAGGCGCCGCTCGACCCCGACGCGCACGACCTCTTCTACATCGGCGGCGGGCAGGACCGCGACCAGGCTGCGGTAGCGCACGACATGGCTCAGACCAAGCGCGACGCCCTCCACGCGGCGGCCGCCAGGGGCGCGGTGGTGCTGGCCGTGTGCGGCGGATACCAGCTGCTCGGTCACTCCTACCAGTTGGGCGACGAGCAGCTGCCGGGCGTCGGGCTCGTGGATCTGCGGACGGTGCGCGAGCCAGGGCCGCGGCTGATCGGCAACTGCGCGATCGAGGCCGACCTCGGCGACGGCCCGCGCGTGATCGCCGGCTTCGAGAACCACGGCGGGCGCACCTATCTGGCCGCGGGCGAGCGGCCGCTCGGCCGAGTGCTCGCCGGGCACGGCAACAACGGCAGCGACGGGTTCGAGGGCGTGCACCGCGACAACGTGATCGGCACCTACCTGCACGGCCCCCTGCTCCCCAAGAACGTCTGGCTGGCCGACCGCCTGATCGAGCTCGCGCTGGGCCTCGAGCTGGAGCCGCTGCCGGACCAGGAGCTCGAGCAGGGCGCGCACGCCTCCGCCCTGCGCGCAGCCGGGGTCTGACATCCGGGGGCTCACGCCCCCGGGCCCCCGCTGAAGGTTTGGCTTGCGGCTGACATCCCGGGCTCACGCCCCGTGGACGAGCGCCTTGCGCCATCTGTTAGGGTGCCCTAATTAGGTAGCCCTAATGGAGGTGAGCATGGGTAGGTACACGGGACCCACCGAGCGACTGTCGCGGCGAGCCGGCGTCGAGCTGGAGCTGAAGGGCGAGCGCCGGATGGCGCGCAAGAGCGGGCTCGACCGCCGCGCCCAGCCGCCCGGCGAGCACGGCCATCGCTCTGGCCGGCGGCCCTCCACCTACGGCTTGCAGCTGGCGGCCAAGCAGGCCGCCAAGCACTACTACGGCGTTCGTGAGCGTCAGTTTCGCCGCTACGTGCAAGAGGCCCAGCGCGCGATCGAGGCCCGGACCGGCGAGCGCCTGCTTCAGCTGCTCGAGCTGCGCCTGGACAACGTGCTCACCCGCCTCGGCTTTGCCGCCACGCGGGCCCAGGCGCGCCAGTTCGTGGTGCACGGGCACGTGCACGTGAACGGCAGGCGCTGCGACATACCCTCGCGGCGGGTGGCGCCGGGCGACGTGATCGCGATCCGCTCCGAGAGCCCCGTTCGTCCGGCGGCTGCGCTCGCGACCGAGCTGACCGACCGCGTCGCGCCCTGGCTGCTGGCCGACACGGATGCGCTCATCGGTCGGGTGCTGCGCGAGCCGGCCCGCGACGAGATCCAGGCGCCGGTCGAGGAGCAGCTGATCGTCGAGTTCTACAGCCGCGTCTGATGTTCGCCCCGCTCCCTTTCGCCCTGCACGCCACGACCGGCTGCCCCCCGCACGCCGAGCTGGCCTTGTCGCTGGCCTGGACCTTCGAGGATCTCGACGCGGCCGAGCTGGACGGTCGCCTCGATGCGCTCGCCGAGCGGTTGCCGGCCTCAGCCAGCGCGCACCCGCTCGACGAGCTGAAGACGCTCGCGTGCCTCGGCCCCGCGCCGGGCACGTCGGACGCGATCGACACCGACGCGCTATTGCTGCACACGGCCCTCGACTGCAAGGCGCCCCACCCGCTGATGGTCGCGATCGTGGGCGCCGAGCTCGCGCGCCGGCGCGGCCTCGCGATCGGGATCGTGAGCAACGGCAGCGACCATTGCCTGGCACACACCGAGCTGGCCGCGCCGCTGCTGCTGCCGATCGGCCGTGGTGAGCTGATGGAGGCCCACGAACTGCCGGCACCGCTGACCTGGCGCTGCGCCCACGAGACCGCCGGGCTGCTGCTCGACGAGCTGGAGCCGCGCTGGCTGGCGCAGGGGCGCATCGACAGGGCCCTTCAGACCGCGGAGCTGCGCATGTGCCTGCCGTTCGACGAGGACAGCCAGCGGATCGCGGAGCGCAAGCTACAGCTGGTCCGCGCGCGGCTCAACTAGAGGGCGAAGTCAATCGGGGGCGCGAGCCCCCGGCTGTCATCTAGCCGGCCGAGCTGCCGGCAACGCGCAGGACCTCGGCCACGGACGTGACGCCTTCCTTGATCTTCTCGAGGCCGTCCTCGCGCAGCGTGCGCATGCCGTGCTCGCGCGCGTAGTCGCGCATCTGGTCGGCGGAGCTCTTCTCGAGGATCAGGCGGCGCAGCCCCTCGTCGATCGGCATCACCTCGTAGATGCCGAACCGGCCGCGGTAGCCGGTGTGGTTGCAGCGCACGCAGCCGACCGGCTCGAACGCCTTGAAGCCCTCGTCGCAGTCGAAGCCCTGGTCGGCCAGGACCTCCTTGGTCAGCTCGACCTCGGTCTTGCAGTCGCATAGCCGCCGCACGAGGCGCTGGGCGACGACGCAGGTGACACCGGAGGCCACGAGGTAGGGCTCGACGCCCATCTCGACCAGCCGGGCGGCCGCCAGCGGCGCGTCGTTGGTGTGCAGCGTCGTGAGCACGAGGTGACCGGTCAGCGCCGACTCGATCGCGATCAGCGCGGTGTCCTTGTCGCGTACCTCGCCCACCATGATGATGTCGGGGTCGGCGCGGACCATCGAGCGCAGGCCGGCCGCGAACGTCAGCCCGGTCTTGGGGTTCACCTGCACCTGCTTGACGCCGGTCAGCTCGTACTCGACCGGGTCCTCGACCGTGATGATCGTCTTCTCCGGCGTGTTGACCGTGGTCAGCCCGGCGTACAGCGTGGTGGTCTTGCCCGACCCGGTCGGCCCGGTGACCAGGATCGCCCCGTGGGTCGAGTGCAGCGCGTCGTTGAAGCGCGTGCGGTCGTGCTCGGACATACCGAGCACGTCCAGGTCCATGACCACGGCTTCCTTGTCCAGGATGCGCATCACGATCGACTCGCCGCGGACCACCGGGAGCGTGGCCACGCGGAGGTCCACGTGGCGGCCGTCGACGCCGAGGCCGATGCGGCCGTCCTGGGGCACACGCCGCTCGGCGATGTCCAGGTTGGCCATGATCTTCACGCGCGAGATCAGGCCCGCGACCAGCTGGCGCGGCACGGTCGTGGTGTCCATCACCACGCCGTCGACGCGGTAGCGCACGCGCATGTCCGACGAGCGCGGCTCGAAGTGGATGTCCGACGCGCCGCGCCGGACGGCGTCGGCGATGACCGAGTGCACGAGCTTGACGACGGGCGCCTCG
>Ga0209574_10000471_pt1 | contig 10498 bp, 12 predicted proteins | sample AgamicMgMarz_FD_187168 | JGI IMG/M metagenome (GOLD analysis project Ga0209574, IMG submission 187168) | Agave microbial communities from Guanajuato, Mexico - Mg.Ma.rz (SPAdes) (version 2) | ecosystem: Host-associated > Plants > Phyllosphere > Phylloplane/Leaf | place: Guanajuato, Mexico... | reverse complement strand
AAGCGTCCATTTGGAAATCCTCATTGTTTTGAGTTGACAACATGCATAAAGATAAGCTACTGATCCCTGTTGAGTAGCTTTTTCTCTTATAGGCTGTATATGGCAGACATATTTAGTTAACATAATCACAGTTATCGGAAATTAAAGAGGCGATTCTTGTTGAACTAATACCTTTGTTAGTCCAACAAGAATTTCGATATTGATATGATAGTTTGTGTCCTACAACTAATTTTGAATCTAAATTTTTTCATACCTTTTTGACTAGAATAAATATATATTTCCAACTTTTAGTGGATTATGTTCATCTTCTTTTACTTTCAAAAATGTACTGAAATCCATATAAGAGAAAAGCCTTGTAAAAGAAGTAAAGGAAGAATTGAAATGCATTAAATCGAACTAATTTAAATAATTTTATCTTTACAAATAAAGTTTTAGCTAAAAATGCAAAAAATAATTGGAAAAGAGCATTTAGCGTAATAAACTTTTTGAAATTTCCGTATGTCCATTTTAATGACCATAAAGCCACCGCCAGCATTGGACCTATTAAAAAAGGAAATTCATTATAAATAAAGGAATGTGGTTTATTATAAAAAGACCACCATCTAAATTTCTTTCCAATAGGAACATCAATACAATTTATTAAAAACGCAAAAATAAAAGCCGGGAAAAATCTTTTTATACTGCGGCAGTCCAAAAAAGATATTGATACCCAGGAGAGTAATACCATTGCAATATTAAATAACCACTTATTTTTCATTGACATATTTAAACTTCCTTTTATTTCTTTTTATTTAGAGTTTCTTTTTTTGAAAGAAAATATGCATTTATGGTTAGTTAATAAAAAATGCTTTTTAAACTAATCTGTTCGGTTTGTTGAAGAAGATAATACATAAGTAAATAGCCCATAAATTCATTCGTGGGCTATTTACTTTTTAAATGAATATGATATACACCCTTAGTTAAGTCGGGTAAGCGAGGGGCATCACTGCCCCTGACTCCCCTAAGAACCGTACGTGAGCCTTTCAACTCATACGGCTCAAGCCTCCCATTGCAGGTCCATTTGCTGTCGTATCTTTGTCACACACCATAACGGTAAGTAAAACGTACGCCGACGCTCCAAGTGGAGGTATACATAACAGTACGTTTCTTTCGTCAAAAGATAGCCACAACCTTATGTGCCTACGAGAGACCAACGAGAAGTAGGCTCCCTTTCGGGCCTATCATGGGTTTGTCCGTAAGGACGATAGTATCCATCCAGTTATACAGTTTCCTGCTTTCCTGTTCTCTTTCGAGACAACGGCATTCGCTTTCTCTCGTATCCTTTACCCTCTATCACATCGTTTGACTTTACAGTCATCCTACTGTTTACACAGATGACAAAGGGCTTACCAAGTTCCGCATCTTATAGATACGACGAGGTTAGGTGGGTTCTTTACTCCGGGCAAGGTACGGGACGCGTCACAGCAGCTTTATGAATCTGCTTTTCCTCTTGCCAATACCCAGGCAATTCTGTGCACTATCCTAAGCTAACACTTACGAAGCTTACAAACCTTCACTAATGTTCACCATACTCATCTTCCCCTAGCAGTGTTCCGAGTCGTGCACTGACTCTCTTTTTCCGCATTTCCTCATGCAACCCACGAGCCCGTTAGCAGGCCCGAAGTTTTGGACGGGGATAGTTTTTGCATCTAAACCAGTGGCGTGAGCCACGCTATATAAAAGCGACTTCTTGTCGCACCATAAAGTCTCTTATCGGTAGTAAAAAGAATCTTTGATTAAAGAGGGATTACCAGAAAAGCACGGATGTACAACGGTAAGAGAAAGAAGAAGAGATCTCGCCAAAAATCACGAATTTTCGACAAGCTTTTTTTCACCAAAAAAGCCGGATTCCTGCACGCTAAGGGGTTCCGGCTTCTTGTTCGTTTATGTTGCTATTGATTCCCGTTAGCTGAACAAGTAACGGAACAGAATTAATCCGGTTTGCAAATTGGAACTCCGAAGTAAACAATTGATAAAATAGTCAATAACAAGGTAGCTAACCACGCCCAAATAGGTCTCGTATGATGGAGACGTATAACAGGAAGCGTGACAAACCAAAACACGACTGACCACCAAATGTTCCATCCATTGTGATAGGTTATTATCGACGCTTTAGCAAGAAGAGCTTCTAATATCGATAAGAGAACAACCCAGAATGTAATATAGAAAAACTGTTGAATAATTCTTTTATAACCATAAAAAGTAAGAAAAAGTAAGCAAATAGAAGGTAAGATAAAAAAATCCAACCGTAATTCTTGTAGTGTGCGATTTGGAAAGAGAAATGAGCTGTGAAACTTCCACAATGGATAATTATCCGTAAGATGAAGAACAACTAGACTTACAAGAGTTAAGAAAAGAATCGATGGGTAATACTTCCTTAAGTTTCTCCAATCCCCAAAACGCCATGCTGCTGTTAGGAACAATATGGTGAAAATTAATGGCATGTATGTACGAATGGCGGTTAACATTGATATGTCTCCTTAATAGGAACTTCTTGTTAATAAGCCTTAACTTCTGAATGGGTTTTAAACCTGATAAAAACCAGTTATTTTTGTATCCAAATCTCCTTAATGTTGTAAATATGCGTTTTGCTGGTGATCGCCCATATAGAACTTCATTTTCTATCCCCAAAACTCATTGATATTAGCACAAACAATTAATAAGATGCTGTCCATTGAAATGAATATCATATATAAACTTAGTTAGCATAACAGAAGTTATCGGAAATAAAATAGTAAAAAGCATTTTTAATTTCAAAAATTTATCAGAATTAAAGAACATTTCTAGAAGACATCTTTATCAAGGAGGGTACTTCATAAGTATTGTAGAAATGATATCAGGACGCTTATATATTGGAGGACGAATAAGAAAGTTCGATTGGAATTTTATTTATAGCCATATTTCAGCTATTATTAATCTTCAACTAAAGCAGGATCAACCACCTTTTGACTTCAGTCACCGGATCATGATTTGGGCGCCCCTCACTCTCTCTTCACCTCCAAGTCTGCAATGGATCATGGATATGACTAATTTGATAAGTAATCTAATTGATTCCGGGTACTCTGTTCTATTACATGATACTGCAGGAATTCAACGTCTAGGATTTGTCATTACAGCGTTTTATATGCAGCGCTTTAGCCTAGGAAGGGATCAAGCTCTATCGGTTATACGTCAAAGAAAACCAGACATTAATCCACCCGAGAACTATATGAATTTGTTAGCTCAGTTTGAAGTTTATCTCCAACGTCCATAATTCCTAATTTATTTTAAATATGACGATATTCCTTTCAATCAATAAGTTAAATGATCGGAAATTATAGTTTACAAAAAAGCAGTTGATTATTATTTCAACTGCTTTTTTAGATGTAGCATATGTTGAATGTACTTTTACCATCCTTTTTGATTTCTTAATGTTGTAATATGAGCAATATGATGCCTTCCATGCCAAGCATAAGTAGCTATCAATTGCTCAATCGTTAGTTGGCCATTTTCAGGGTGTTGGACAACTCTCTTTAAATCTCTTTCATTCAGTGAATGTAACAATTTATGAAGACGCTCATGTAAAGCTGAAAAAAGTTGGAGAGAAACTTCTATAGGTAAATCATTATCTACCAAAGTAGCCCAGGCTACCTCATCATATGGCTTAATAATAGGCTCTTGCTCTGTTAAGCCTACTTTAAAACGAATATAACTATTTACATGTGAGTCAGCTAAATGGTGGACAACTTGACTTAATTTCCAACCACCTTCTCGATAAGGTGTAGCTAATTGCTCTTTTGTTAGTCCCTCTACAGCATCAGCTAATTGTTTTGGTGCATTTCCAATGTCACTAATCCAACCTTGAATATCGCCTTTCTGGATATCTTCTTTCATTGTAAATTTTCCAATGGGATATTGATTAAACATATTTCTTCCTCCACTTCTATTTTTATCAATATCTATTATAACAACTTTATTTATATATAAATTTAAATATTCAGAATTTATTTACCCAGATAACTTGCTACAAATTATGAATACAAAATACATCTTTAGTTAACATAATTCAGATTATGTTTAGTTTTACTTTCCACCATATTATTATCCTACTGCATTGGGGTAGTTTTCTGTTTTTGATGTATAGATTATTTCTTTCTTCAATATTTTATTATTCTGTAATAAACAGGCATTAATATATAAATGTTACAAATACCCCTTCGTAACACCTATAGTAATATACACTAGACTAAGTATAATTAATAATATGAGAATTACTAAAAAAGAGGTAACTATAATGTTAAAAAAAAAGCCAGAAAAACTACAAATGTTTAAGGTAGACTACTCAGTATTAAAAAATAATAAAATAGTTAATGGCTTTGTCATTATAAAATCTGTTATGGATACAGATAAAATTGTAAAACTAGCTAAATTAGATATATCTACAAAGGAAAGAGTATTTATTCAAGATGTAAAAGTCTTAGAATTCAACCCCTTTTCATCTTGAACTTATAACTCAAAGACATAAGAAAAAGAGTGAATGAGACATTAAATTTTGAGCAAACTACAAAAGAGGATTTATCCTCCCGACATTTTCTTTTTTCTGAGGTACAAATGAAGAAACTACCTTACTCCCATAGGGTGGTTCTTTCATTTGCTACTTTTTAACCTGGGGTAGCGTCAGGAAAATGCGAATTTACAACGTTAAAGAAATTCTAATATTAAAAAGCCCATATTTCTTGGTATTAAAATTGAGAAGTTAGGCTTTTTTCGTTGTTTCATTAAAGTGTCCGATTGTTGAAGGTCTTTTATTAAAGGAGAACTACTCGTTAGTTTAGTTTTTAAATTTTTTGAGTTATAATATTAAGCGTTATAAAGAGGGACTTGGAGGAAACAACAAAATGAGCAAGAATGATGAAGTACGCGATCAAATTATAATGACTGCTTTACGCCTTTTTAATACAAAAGGATTTAGCCAAACTTCCATTCAGGATATTATGGAAGCTTCTTCTTTACCAAAAGGAGCGATTTACCGTAGATTTACTAACAAAGAGGCAATCGCTCTTGCTACATTCGAAAAAGCAGGAGATATAATTTGGAACCATATGGTTCAAGCAAGTGAACAAGCGAATACGGCTACTGATAAAATAATAGCAATAGCATACATTTACCAAGACGCTGTCAATAATCCTCCTATTGAAGGCGGTTGCCCGTTACTAAATACTGCAGTTGAAGCCGATAATACCTACCCAGATCTTCAAAAGGCTGCTTCCGAGGGTTACAACCAAACACTTCTGTTTTTGCAATCAATTATTGAGGATGGAATGCGTGATAACGAATTCCACAAAGATATAAACTCTCTTTCTCTGGCTTCATTTCTACTGTCTTCTATGGAAGGCGCTATTATGGCGAGTCGTTTATCATTTAATAATGACCATATTTTTTATTGCATTGAACAAATTAAGGCTTTATTGAATCACTATTCTTCTTGAATGACCCCCACTTCCTAAGTTATTGGGGGTTTTTTCATTAATAATTCACAATTTCATTATGTACAAACAAACAAAATACTATATAATACAATTATTAGACCGGACGGTTCGGTCCGATAATAAAAAATAGGATGTGTATATAATATGAAATTCCAGGTTGTTTTATTTGACGGCTTCGATTTAATGGATGCAATTGCTCCTTTTGAGTTTTTTGCAGCTGCAGCAATTCTTTCACCTGAAAATATAATAGTAGAGTTGGTAACAGCTGAAGGGAAAAGACGAGTCAAAAGTGGCGTTAATGACGTAGAAATTGAAGCCACAGGAGTAATTGATCCGAACGCTGAAGGTGTTATTTTAGTTCCGGGTGGAGCTGGAGATATGTATGGCGATGGTCCCAATTCGATAGTAACTAAATTAAAGAAAGCTTCTGAAACGAAGCTAAAAACCTTGTTAAAAAAAGCAGCGCAAAACCCTACTATTACCTTAACCACAGTATGCGGAGGTTCTACCCTTATAGGGATGATGGGACTATTAAATGGCCGACATGCTGTTACACATCATATGGGAATGGATGCATTACCGGCTATGGGGGCTAGGCCAGTACATGCTCGTATAGTAGATGATGGAGACTTAGTATCTAGTGGTGGTGTAACTTCAGGTATAGATATTGCCATTTACACAATTGAACAAAAACTAGGCCCAAAGATTGCTCACTATATCGAGAAGGTATTTGAGGTTGAACGTAGAGGAACAGTTTGGTCAAATAAAGGTCAGGAACCTTATTTGAATTAGAATAAAGAGGCTCTTTTCCTTTAATTATTTGTTCTCTATTAAAACAAAAAGAAAGGGATATGCTTATGTATCCTCTATTATTACTTGTTCATGTAATTAGTGCGGTACTTCTTGGGAGTTACCTTACATTACCTTGGCAAATAAAAAAAACGCTGAACGTTCCAAGAGACAGCCTGGTACTTCGCATTAATTTTATTCAATCATATACACGCGCAGGTCATTATTCACTCATCCTCCTACTAGTATCTGGAGGCTTAATGATCGTCATATATTCTGCTTTCCCCTCAATAATTTGGGTAGTAGTATCCGGCATCACTTTACTGCTTATTAGTGCTTTTATGGGCATGATTAAAAAAAGACTTACACAAATAAAGGATTCAGAAAAACCAGAGGATCTTTTGCAGAAGAATTTTAAAATTTTGAGTATGTTTAGTTGGGCATTATTCTTTTGCATACTCTTTGCACTCGTTATAATGACTAATCCTTCTATACTTTTATAAAATTGAGGAGGATAGGTATATGAAGCAACGCAAATTCCTAATTACGATTTTATCAATTATTTCAGTAATGTGGGTAATGCATACACTATCAAAGAACTTTGTAGTTGATCCAAGTTTTCAGGGATTTCTATCAAAAAAAGATGAACTTCTTTCTAATCAAATGCTATGGGTATTGATGATAAGAGTTCATATTATTCTTGCAATAATTGCACTACTTACAGGACCTCTTGGAATAATTAAACGATTACGTTTGAAATCCTTAACATTTCATCGATGGAATGGTCGAGTCTATGTTTTATCTATTTTGTTAAACTTTATTCCCGGATTATACATTTCGTTCTTTGCGACAGGCGGCTGGTCAAGTACAATAGGGTTCCTTATTTTAAACACATTATGGCTTATAACAACAATATTCGGTTATATGTATATAAAAAGAAAAGATGTCTTACGGCATAGTCAATGGATCACCCGAAGTTTCTTTCTATCCTTTTCTAATATGATTATTTATATTATTGTCGCAATTACACATAATGGATTAGATTTTTCCTATGGTCTTTCCTATACGATTGCTGTATGGCTTTGTTGGATTTTTAATTTATCAATAGCAGAAATTGTGATTAGAAAAAAATACTTATATGATTTTAAATAATTACGATCCTTATTGAAACCTTGTGGTTTACATTTTCTGTTTATGGATATTTAATCTTCTTGGTTAGCTGCAAAGAGGAGTTAATATAAAGACATAACCAATATGGAGGCGATTACAATTCTTAAACGTCCGAAAACGAATGAATACCATCCATTTTTTGAGAGGTATATAACACTTGTGCCTGGTGGAGAATTACTTGATATTCTAAAGAAACAACAGGAAACAACTATTAATTTACTAAGAGATATATCTAGTGAACAAGCAGAGTACCAATACGAAGCGAAAAAATGGAGTTTGAAAGAAGCACTCGGTCACATGGCAGATGCTGAACGCTTACTAAGTTATCACATTTTTGCAGTTGCTCGTGGAGAGACTCTTTCATTTCCCCCATTTGATATAGATGCATATATGACTAATGCAAATTTCAGCCGACTTGATTTCCAAGATATACTTTCAGATTTTTCAATTGTACGACAATGCACCTCTTCATTGATCGCTGGTCTTTCCGACAATGTATGGATACGTACGGGAACAGTTTTAAATCATCCAACTACTGTACGTGCACTGGCGTACATAATTGCGGGTCATGAGCTACATCATCAAGCAATTATTAAGGAAAGATATTTACTAATGTAAATCTGCATTTTCCTGAAGCCCCCCATATAGTACAAAGCTACCTCATCTCCAATTTTGAGGTAGCTTCTTTTGTTTGTTATAAATAAACTATAGTTTTAGAAGACCCAAATCAAATGGTAAAACAATAATAAAGTAAATGATAAATTTATTTATATAAGAGAGTAATAGTTAACTTATTTTATTTATAAATATTTTAATTATTACTTACTTTGTAGAAAAATGATCCATTTGTCGTCACTTAGAGTAAATGGTAAAACCTTAATAATATATAAAGTACTTTGATGTTTACTTACCGAAATCCGAAACAAAACTAAGGTCATTTCTTGAAAACAGATTTAATTGTAACATTTATTTTTAAAGATATATGTATATGAATCTACAAATCTGGCTACACTAATAACGTATTCCCCCTATTCCAATAAATTTGAAAACCTTTTCCTGTATGTGTAAAGGTTTTCTTTTTATGTAAATGTTTTTCAAGGTGCAAACCCTTGAAAACTGACAGCAAGATAGATACCAAACGAAAGAGCACATAAGGAAACAAAATGTAATGTTAAAAAAGGGATTTTCTGTTTACCTTTGATAAAGAAAGAATAAATAAACCCGAGGATTGTAACTAAGGTTAAAATAGGTACAGTAATCTTTATTACAGCACCAAAAATATTCGCTGTAACAACTGATAAAAGAAACAAGACAATTATAACTACATATAAAATTATCGAAGTGACTAAAGAGGCTATTGATACCTTTAAAGCATTTTTAAAAAAGTTCTCCATATAATTTCCTCCTATTTTTAGCATGGCACATTTACTCTAATGCACACCATTTAAGAAAACAATTACCTTTTACCTTTAAGTACAGTATATTTCTAGTTCACATGATGTGATTTGTCACAAATAAAAAAGCCTCTGGAAATTACAAAGACCATTGATTAAATTGTTCTCGAGACATATTTCCTTTAAGAACTTTCTCTAACTTATTTATCAAATCTTATTTAGTTGGCTGGCTTTCAAACATTGATTTCATCTTTTGCTTTCTGAATGACATCTGTTATAAATGGTGCTTTAGCTTCTGTATATTCAACTCGGTCAAAACTATATTTTTGAGCCAATTTAATCTTCAATTGATTATATTGATCGCGTATATCTGAATATTTTCTTAGATAATTTCGAAATAAAATGTTATTATTCCATTCTTCGCTTTCGTATTTATATATGTGTAAATGATGTGTTCCTGCTCGCCATAATCCTTTTCTAAAGAACCTTCTATTTGGAAACTCCTCATGAAATATATGTTCATATCCAATATTATTTAGTGGTTCAACAAAGCCAACTACTTCTTCTAGATTACAAACCCCAACCATAATGTCTAATATTGGTTTAGCTCCTAATCCCTCAACAGATGTACTTCCAATATGTTCAATTGATATGGCCTTATTGCTCATAATATCTTTTAAAAGTTTTTCCTCTTCTTTAAAATATAAGGCCCAATCATACGTATATTTCTCAATAACTACTTGTTTATCCATATGTATGTCTCCCTACTTTCATTTTGAGTACAATATATATTTTGGGTTACCATCATCACCGTTACCGGTAGAAAAAAGGACAACTATTTAGTTATCCTTTTTTCCTACCGATATAAAGTAAATGTGATGAAACCCCTAAAGTATAAGGGTCGGTTGCTGTTTTCTTTAATAATTCAATTAATCGATCAACTTCGACTTGTCCCTTATTTGTCCAGTAATCCCATTGTTCTTTAGATAAAAGGGAACCAATACTAGATGATCCCACTACACTTAGGGTTTCAAATCCATTAGATTCCATAAAAGGATTAATTTCTTGTATATCAAAGTAATAAGCCCCTGTAAATCTTCCTTCATCCTGATGGTTAAAGTCCCCAGTAGCAATAAACTCTTCGATGTTGCCCATTGTATTATTGGGTTTCCACGCCTCTGGATGTAACAATGAAGAGATAGTATGTCTAATTCGGGACATAAAGGCAACAAATACAATCCCCTTTTCTTTTGTTACACGGTACAGTTCTTTAACAGCTGTGTCACGGTCTTGTTCATTCTGTAGATGATACATTGGCCCCATCATCAAGGAAGCATCGAATTCGTTGTCTTTTAGTAAATTTAAATCCGTTGCATCCATAATATGAAATCCGTTAAATTGATTAAAAAGCTGAAGTTCTTTTGCTTTATTTTCAGCTACCTTTACTAATTTAGGAGTGAGATCAGTTAGCGTTACCTGAAATCCTTTCTCGGCTAGTTTCATTGCATATTTACCAGGACCAGCACCATTATCTAATATAATGCCGTTTTCCGGTAGATATTTTTGTATATAATGCCAGTTTATTTGAAACTCTAAGGGTTCCCTATCTAGGCGTCCCCACTCATCAAATGTTGAGTA
>Ga0209574_10000470_pt1 | contig 10500 bp, 12 predicted proteins | sample AgamicMgMarz_FD_187168 | JGI IMG/M metagenome (GOLD analysis project Ga0209574, IMG submission 187168) | Agave microbial communities from Guanajuato, Mexico - Mg.Ma.rz (SPAdes) (version 2) | ecosystem: Host-associated > Plants > Phyllosphere > Phylloplane/Leaf | place: Guanajuato, Mexico... | reverse complement strand
GCCGCTAGGCGACGCGCTCGGTGACGCGGGCGGCGGCCTGCGTGCCCCGCGTGATGCCCGTCTGGACGAGGTTCTCGACGCGGGTGCGGCGGCGCTTGAGCTCGCGCTCGACGCGGGTGCGCTCGCTGCGGCCGCGGCGCGTGGAGACGGGCCAGACGCTCCTGGCACAGCGGCTCGGGCGCCTGCGGCCGGGCAGGCACCGCCTCGTAGTCTCGGTGACCGACTCGCTGGGAACCGCCGCCGCGGTGACCGTGTCGCTGCCCGTGCGGCGCGGCTAGAGCCCTGACCCCGGCAGCAGCCCGTTGTCGTAGGCCGAGCGCACGTCGGGAGGGTTGTCGAGCACGTTCTTCTCCTGCGTCCAGGCGCCGAACGCGTCCCACTCCTCGGGGTCCTGCCAGCCGAACGGCTTGCCTGCGGGCGCCATGAACAGCGGCAGCGTGACCTTCACGGACGCGCGCTGCAGCTCGGGGTCGAGGTCCGGGTTGGCCTCGAGCAGGCCCTCGATCGCGCCGTCGGGGTCCTCGCGCAGGTCGCCCACGCCGCGCGAGAGTGCTCCGATGAACGCGCGGATCTTGTCGCCGTCGCGCTCGAGCGCGTCGGAGTTGGCCACCAGCACCAGCTCGTTGTAGGTCGGCACCCCCGCCTCTTCCATGCGGATGATGCGCGGGCGCTTGCCCTTCAGCTTCAGTTCGACGCCCTCGTAGTTCCAGAAGGCGCCCAGCACGGCGTCGACCTTCCCGGCCAGCAGCGCCGGCGTCAGGCTGAAGCCGACGTTGCGCTCCTTGACCGAGTCGCGCGGCACGTTCGCCTCGTCGAGGATCGTTTGGAGGTAGGCGGTCTGGTAGTCGATCCCCGCGGTGCCGACGGTCTTGCCCTCGAGGTCGGCGGGCTCGCGGATCTTCGCGTCGGGCAGCGAGATGATCGAGGTCAGCGGCTTCTGCACGAGCGCTCCCACACCGACCACGCTGAGGCCCTCGTCGCGCGCGCGCAGGAGCTCCGGCTCGTACGAGATCGCCAGGTCCACGCGCCCCGCGGCCACCTGCTTGATCGGCGCGGCCGGGTCAGCCGGCTGGCGGATCTCCACGTCGAGGCCGGCCTGCTCGAAGTGCCCGCCCGCCTGCGCGGCGTAGATGCCGGCGTGGTCGGCGTTGGGGAAGTAGTCGAGCATGAGCGTCAGCTGCTTCGAGCCGGACGGCTCCAGCGCGTCCTCCTTCTCGCCGCAGCCGAGGAGCAGGGCGAGCACCAGCAGAGGCACGACACGTTTCATACGGAGGCATCCTTTCGATTCCATGGGACCGCAACGCGCTCGGCCAGCGCCGCGAGCGCGAACAGGCCGACCGCCATGAGCGTGAGGATCACGATCCCCGCGTATACGCGCGGGGTCTGTAGTTGGTTGTTGCCGAGCAGGACGAGCCGGCCGAGGCCCTCGTCGGCGCCGGCCCACTCGCCGAACACGGCGCCGATCACCGAGACGGTCGCCGCGATCTTGAGGCCGCTGAACAGCGACGGCAACGCCGCCGGCAGCTCGACCGAGCGCAGCGTGCGCAACCGCGAGGCGCCCATGCTGCGCATCAGCTTGAGCAGCTCGACGGGCGTGGCCCGCAGCCCGTCGAGCAGGTTGACGGTGATAGGGAAAAAGCAGATCAGGGCCACGATCGCGAGCTTGGGGCCGATGCCGTAGCCGAAGGCCAGCACGAACAGCGGCGCCAGCACGACGATCGGGATCGCCTGAGAGCCGACCAGCAGCGGGTAGGCGGCGTCCCGCAGCGGGCGCAGCAGGTGCATCGAGACCGCGAACAGCACGCCCGCCACGACCGACAGCGCCAGCCCCAGCACCACCTCGACGAGCGTGACCCAGGCGTTGTCCATCAGCAGGGTCCAGTCGTCGCGCAGCGCGTCGAGGGTCTCGACCGGGGAGGCGAGCGTGAGGTCGTCGACCGAGTCGAGCGATGCGAGGCCCTGCCAGCCGAGCACGAACAGGGCGACCAGCGCCACGGCCAACGCGATCCGGGTCACCGCAGCGCCTCCAGCGCGCGCGCCTTGAGGTCGGTGAACGCGCGGGCGGTAATCGAGCGCGGCCGTGGCAGGTTGACGTCGAAGTCGGCGACCACGCGCCCCGGGCGCGGCGACAGGACGACGATCCGGTCGGCCAGGAAGACGGCTTCCTCGACGTCGTGGGTGACCAGCAGGACCGTGCGCGGCTCCTCCTCGAGCGCCGCCGCGAGCCACTCGCGCAGGTCCGCCCGGGTGATCGCGTCGAGGGCACCGAAGGGCTCGTCGAGCAGCAGCACCGGCCGGCCTTGCAGCAGCGTCCGCAGGAATGCGACCCGCTGGCGCATTCCGCCAGACAGCGCCGCCGGGCGCACGTGCTCGAACTCGGTCAGCCCGAACCGCTCGAACAGAGGCTCCGCGCTCCGGCGCGCCTCGGCGTGCGGCACGCCCTGACACTCGAGCGCCAGCGCGGCGTTGCCGAGCGCGTCGCGCCAGGGCAGCAGCAGGTCGCGCTGGGGCATGTAGGCCGAGGGCTCGCGGCGGATCTCGCCCTCGTCGGGCTCTTGGAGACCGGCCACCAGCTCGAGCAGGGTCGACTTGCCGCAGCCGGACGGGCCGACCACGGCGGTCACCGCGTTCGCGCGCAGGTCGAGCTCGATGCCAGCGAGGGCGGTCAGCGCCCCGTAGCGCCTGGTGACCTCCCGCAACGAAAGAGACTCCGTCACGGGAGCCTCTGTCTCTGTCGGCATTGCTCCCTCCGCGGGCATTACCCCACAGGTTCGAAGGGTCAGCGCCGGGCGACACGATGTCGAAAGCGCTATCTCAGCCCGCTGCCCGCGAGCCCCCCTGGCTTGTCGCGCCGCAGTCTAGTGGGCGCGCTGCTCGGGCGACAGAGCGGCCCGGGTGGCCTCGGCGCTGAGCTGCTCCAGGCCGAACAGCATCTCGCGCAGGAGCGCCAGCGGCTGCTGGTCAGCCTCGCGGACCCAGTCGGCGCGCTCGCGGGACTCGACGAAGCGCGTGACCGCGTCCAGCAACGTCGACAGCCGCGCCGGGCGCAGCACCACGGTGCTGGCGCCGGCGGTGAGCTCGCCGAGCTCGTCCGCCAGGGCCGTCAGGTCGCGGAGCTCCAGCACGTCGTCGGCTGACATCTCCGTGGTGCGGAAGCGCTCGCCGGCCACCGTAACCACCGCGTGCGCGGCTGCCGCGACCTGCTCGGGGGCGAGATCGAAGCAGGCGTACACGACGGGGTTGCCGTCGAGGTCCTGGGAGATGTCCACGCGGGCGCGCTCCATACCGTGTCAACCACCGTATCGGCGATTTGTTGTCGCTGTGTGACGTTTGTCTTATGCCCGCTTTTTTTCTTGCAATCACCGGGCAGCTGGGCTCGCTCGGCCGCGGCGCGCCAGGCTCAGGCCTCGATCAGGCAGGCGTCGTGTGCCGCCACTGCGATCCGGCTGCGGGCGATCACGCGGCCGCCCTCGCCGACGATCGTGACCGTGCCGTCCTTCAGCGAAGGGGTGATCACGCGGCCGGCGCCGTGCTGGACGTTGTACGAGCCCTTCGCCACCGCCGTGCGCGCGAGCCGCTTGCCGTCGCCCACGCGCTGGGCCTCGAGCGAGCCGTCGTCGCCGCTGGCCACGTAGGCGCGGCCGGCGCCGAAGCTCACGTGCTGCGGCGGCGTGCCCGTCGGTAGCACGGCCAGCGGGCGCGAGCGGCCCGGCGCGTACAGCGCGAGCTCGAAGCGGTCGCCGGAGCTGATCCAGAGCCGGCGCCCGCCCGGCGAGCAGGCCACGTCGTGGGCGAGAAAGGGCGGGTGCAGCAGCCCGCGCGTGCGCGGTCGGCGCGGCTTGGACAGGTCCACGACCGCCACCGCCGGCGCCTTCGAGCCGAGCGCCACCCAGAGCGTGCGGCCGTCGGGCGCGATCGCGAGATGGCGGGCCAGCGCGCCGACCTCGGCGCCGCCCACCACACGGCCGCGCTCGAGGTCGATCACGATCAACTCGCCGGTGCCCGAGTCGGTCACGTAGGCGTACCGCGCCGCTGGGTCAACCGCGGTGTAACGCGGCTCGGACATGCCGCGCAGCACGCGTCGCACCCGCACCGGCGGCCCCTCGAGCAGCGAGACGGCACCCGAGCTCGTGTGTGCGACGACGGCGCGCAGGCCCCCTGCCGCCTCGATGCTGCGCGGCTCCTCGACCGTGGCCACGCGAGCGCGCACCCGCCCGGTGGCGGCGTCGAGCACGGCCACGTGCGACTCGGTGTCGGCCGTGGCCAGCGCCAGCGCCGGGCGCCCGCGCTCGCAGGCGTATGGGACCAGCGGCAGCAGCCCGAGAGTCGCCAGAAACTCGCGCCGCCGCATACCCCCCTTACGTCAGGAGCCGACCTGCAGGTCCGCGATCGCGTTCACGAAGACCTCGAGCTGCTTCGTGGTCCAGCACTCGAAGACGCCGTCGCAGAAGGGCTCGTAGGCCGACATCACGGAGTCGCCGTAGTTCCAGTAGAGGCGCGGCTCGGGGTTGATCCAGAACGTGCGGCCGGCGCGCTCGGCCACCTGGGCGAGCACCTGGGCGTGGGGTTCACGGCCATTTGTGCGAGCGTCGCCGAGCACGATCACCGTCGAGCGCGGATCGAGGTCGTCCACGACCTTCTCCAGGAACTCGAGCCAGACACGGCCGTAGTCGGTGTAGCCCGACACGTCGGCGACGCCCGCGTCCGTGGCGATCTTGCGCGACACCGCTTCGAACGAGCGCTCGCGCTCGAAGACGTCGGTCACCTCGGAGATGCGCTCCACGAACACGAACGAGCGCAGCTTGCGGAACTGGTCGTGGAGGGCGTGCAGCACCGACAGGAAGAAGACGCTGGCGCTGGTGACGCTGGTCGACACGTCGCAGAGCACGTACAGCTCGGGCCGCCGCGGCCGGCGCGCGCGGTACTTCAGGTCGAGCGGGACCCCGCCGGTCTGCAACGAGGCGCGCATGGTGCGGCGCACGTCCACCTGCCACGACCGGCGCCGGCCGCGGTGCTCGCGGCCATGGGACGCCAGGCGCCGCTTCATCTGCGCGACCACCCGGTGCACCTGCTCGCGGTCCTGGGCCGGGTTGGTCGGCAGGCTGCGGTCGAACTCGCGCAGCGGCTTGGCCGGCGGCAGCGACCGCGTTCGCTCGATCATCTGGCGCTCGAGCTCGCGGCGCACGTGCTGCTCGAACTCCTGGAGCGCGTCGCGCGGCACGGCGTCCGGGTCGGGCAGCTCGGCGCCGAGCCGGTCGCCCTTCAGCCCGAGCGTGCGCCTGATCCGCTGCACGTCCACGCCGATCACGCCGGATCCCTCGCCCTGGCGGCCGAACGCGGCGATGGCGAGCCGCGCGAGGTCGCGCATCTCGCCGTCGGTGCCGGCCCGCAGCGCCTCTCGGATGCGCTCCCGTAGCGCGTCGAGGTCGAGGCCCTGGGCGCCCTGGAAGCGCTCTTCGGTCAGGCCGCGGTTGACTGCCTCGCGCTCGACCGCGCGGAAGAAGAAGCGGTCGAACAGCACGTCGAGCACGCGGCGGTCCTCCTGCGACTTGGCCAGCGTGGTCGCGAGTGCCTCGCGGAAGTCGACCTGGGAGGTCCAGCTGACCGCGTCCAGGGCCTCGAAGGCGTCGAGCAGCTCGGAGGTGCCGACCGCCACGCCCTCGTGGCGCAGCTCGTCGGCGAACTCGAGCAGGCGTGGTGCCATGCCCGGCGGCCCGGGCTCCGGCATGCCTCCGTACAGCCCCGGCTTGCCCACGGTCAGCCGGCGCGCTGGGCGCCCAGGATGCCGCCGTCGCCGAGCTTGATGCCCACCCGCTCGGCCACCAGGTCGAGGTCGGTGCGGTGCTTGACGATGATCGACATCGTCTTCTGCAGCATCGCCTGGTCGATGTCCTCGGCGCCGAGCAGCATCAGCGCGCGCGCCCAGTCGATCGATTCGGCGATCGACGGCGGCTTCTTCAGGTCGAGCGCGCGCACCATGTGCACGACCTCGACCAGCCTGCGTGCGATGCCGGCATCCAGCTCGGGCGCGTGCAGGTGCACGATCTCGAGCTCGCGCTCCACGCTCGGGTAGTCGAGCCAGAGGTAGAGGCAGCGGCGCTTGAGCGCCTCGGTCAGCTCCCGCGAGTTGTTCGAGGTCAGCAGCACCAGCGGCCGGGTGCGAGCCTCGACCACGCCCAGCTCGGGGATTGAGATCTGGAAGTCGGACAGGACCTCGAGCAGCATCGCTTCGAACTCCTGGTCGGTCTTGTCGATCTCGTCGATCAGGAGCACCACCGGCACATCGGCGGTGATCGCGTTGAGCAGCGGCCGGGCGAGCAGGAAGTCCTCGCCGAAGATGTCGTCCTTGACCTGCTCCCAGCCGGCCTCGCGCGCCTCGGTCTGGATCCGCAGCAGCTGCTTGCGGTAGTTCCACTCATAGAGCGCCTTGGCCTCGTCGAGCCCCTCGTAGCACTGGAGCCGGATCAGCGCGCGACCGGTCGCGCGCGACACGGCCTTGGCCAGCTCGGTCTTGCCCACGCCCGCCGGGCCCTCGACCAGGACAGGCTTGCCGAGCCGCCCGGCCAGGAAGGACACCAGCGCGGTTGACTCGTCCGCGAGATAGCCGGCGTCACCGAGCCCCTTGCGAGCTTCCTCGATCGTCCCGAACGCGTCGCTCATCCGCCTCCAAGGATACTTTCGCGTCCTTGGACGACCTGCACACGCTGCTGACCGCGTCGTTCGTGCTGCTCGGCACGGGCATGGTGCTCGGGGCGCTCGGCCACCTGACGCAATTGAAGGTGGTCGTGGGGATCGGGATCGCGCTGGTGTTCGCCGGCACGGCGTGCTTTGTGGTGGCCGTCGGGCAGTACGGCTAGCGCGGCGCTGCGCGGAAACCCTCGCGCCAAGAGCGCCAGCGCGGCTCCCAGCCAAGCTCGCGCTTGGCCTTCGCGTTGGAGGCGCCGGGCTGCACGCTCATCGAGTCGACCATCTTGCCGGCCACCAGCCGCGCCAGCCAGACCGGCACCCGGCGTGGCGGCGGGGCGCCGATCGCCTCGGCGTAGGCGGGCACCCAGTCGCGCAGGGTGGCCGGCTCGTCGTCGACGACGTTGTAGACGCCCGGGGCGCCGCGCTCGACGGCGGCCAGGGTCGCGTTCGCGGCGTCGTCCGTGTGGACGAACGAGAACAGGCCGCTGCCACTGCCCACCACCGGAAAGCGGCGCTTGCGCACGTCCGCGGCCATGCTGCCGCCCTCGCCGTAGTAGGTGCCAGGGCCGTAGAACCAGCCGTAGCGCAGCACCAGCCCGGCGAGATCGGCGTCGAGCACGGCTCGCTCCATCTCGGCGATCACCCGCGTTCCCTCGGCGAACGGCGGCGGCGCTTCGAGGTAGAGCGGCGCCTGCTCGTCCATGACCTCGGGCGCCGCCGCCGGCGCGTAGGCGAACGCGACGCTCTGGCAGACGAAGCGCCGGGCCCCGGCGGCCCGGGCGGCGTCGAGCAGGTTGCGGGTGCCCTCGCGGCGGATCCTGTTGGTGGCGTCGTAGAGGTCGCGCTTGCGCGGGTTGAAGCGCTCCGGCAGCGCGGTCAGCTCGTGCACGACGACCTCTGGCGCCGCCCGCTCGACCGCCTCGCGCAGCGTGTCGGCGTCGAGCGCGTCCACGATCGCGGGCGTGGCACCCGCTGCTTGGATGGCCTCCGCGCTGCGCTCCGAGCGCGTCGTCCCCGTCACCTCGTGGCCGGCGGCGACCAGCCGCGGCACCAGCGGGCGCCCGATCGCGCCGTTCGCGCCCGCGACGAACACCTTCACCGTGCCATCTCCCGCTCGGCGTTGAGCATCCAGGCGAGCAGCGCGGTCGTCAGGATGAGCGAGACGAAGTTCACGGGGCCGAGCCACTCCGGGTCGGCGCCGCCGATGTCGATCAGGTGGTTCAGCGAGTGCAGCGCGTTCTGGGCGAACGCCAGCGCCAGCACCGGCACGCGCCAGCTCGCCTGCCGCAACGCGATCAGCGCGGCCGCGCCGAGGGCGAGGTACCAGGTGGCGAGATCGCCCAAGTAGTGGTCGTTGCGCACTCCGTAGGGACCGATCTCGTCGAAGAAGAAGCCGGGCGTGAGCCAGAGCAGCAGGCCGAGCACGAGCTGGACGGCCCCGAACAGACCAAGCAGCGCCTTCATGCGAAGGCATGATCGCGCACGACGCTACGGCTCGCTGGCGGCGGCGGCGCCTAGCGCCGCGTGGCGAACGCGATCCCGTCGCCGATCGGCAGCACGCAGGCGAGCCAGCGGTCGCTGTCGAGCAGCTCGGCGTTCAGCTCCCGGGCTGCGGTCAGTGACTCCGTGTCCCACTGGCCGTTCTCGCCCCCCGGCAGCGCCACCTCGCCGGACATCAGCATGTTGTCCACCACCAGCACCGCCCGCGCGGACAGCTTCGGCTCGGCGAGCTCGATGTAGCCGCGGTACTCCGCCTTGGTGGCGTCCACGAACAGCAGGTCGATCGGGCCGTTGACGGCCTCGATCGTCGCGCGCGCGTCGCCCTCGATCAGCTCGACGCGGTCGGACACCCCGGCGCGCTCGAAGAAGTCGCGCGCCTGGCGGGCTCGATCCTCGCGCAGCTCCAGAGTGATCACGCGCCCCTGCCGCAGCTGCTCGGCCATGTGCAGCGTCGAGTAGCCGATCGCGGTGCCCACCTCGAGCACGACCGGGTCGAGCGTGCGGCACAGCACAGCGAGGAAGCGCCCGGTCTCCCAGTGCACGATCGGGACGTCGTCGCGCTCGGCCACGGCCTCCATCTCGGCCATGATCTCGGAGCGCTCGGGCTGGAGCCCGCGGATGTATCGCTTGACGCTGTCGTCCAGGATCGGCACAGGCTGCAATGTACCTTGGTCGCGCGCCCGGATCGGTCGAGCAGATCCACGTGGCGGCCGTGGCGCGGGGAGGATTGCGCGCGGGCATCGTCAGCGCGGCCGAATCGCCGTGGGGGACGAGGTCCTGCGGTTATCCTCGCCGGTGAATGGCTGAACTGATCGAGGTTCCCTCCGGGCTCGAGGGCGTCATCGCGTTCGAAACGTCGATCGCCGAGCCCGACAAGGAGGGAGGCGCGCTCCGCTATCGCGGCGTGGACATCGAGGAGCTGGTCGGCCAGGTGCCCTTCGAGAAGGTCTGGGGGCTGCTCGTGGACGGCACCTTCGAGCCGGGGATGCCGCCCGCGGAGCCGCATCCGCTGGCCGTCCGCACGGCCGATCCGCGCGCTGATCTCCAGGCGGCGCTGGCCATGCTCGCGCCGGAGTGGGGCCTGCAGGCGCTGATCGACATCTCAGACGAGCAGGCCCGCAGGGACCTGGCCCGCGTGTCCGTGATGGCGCTGTCGTTCGTGGCCCAGTCCGCGCGCGGCGTGGGGCGCCCGCCGGTACCGCAGCTCGAGGTGGACAAGGCGCGGTCGATCCCCGAGCGCTTCCTGATCCGCTGGCGCGGCGAGGCCGACCCCAAGCACGTCAAGGCGATCGACGCGTACTGGATCTCGGCGGCCGAGCACGGCATGAACGCCTCCACCTTCACGGCCCGCGTGGTGGCCTCCACCGGCGCCGACGTGGCGGCCGCCCTGTCGGCCGGCGTCGGGGCGCTGTCGGGGCCGCTTCACGGCGGGGCGCCCTCGCGCGTCCTGACCATGCTCGACGAGGTGGCGGTCGAGGGGGACGCGGAGCGTTGGGTCAAGCGCGCGCTGGATCAGGGCGAGCGCCTGATGGGCTTCGGCCACCGCGTGTACCGGGCCGAGGATCCGCGCGCACGCGTGTTGCGCCGCACCGCCCGCGAGATCGACGCGCCGCGGCTCGAGGTCGCCGAGCGGCTCGAGCAGGCCGCGCTGGCCGAGCTGAAGGCGCGCAAGCCGGACCGGGTGCTCGCGACGAACGTCGAGTTCTGGTCGGCCGTCGTGCTCGACTATGCGGACGTGCCTCCCGAGCTGTTCACGCCGATGTTCTCGTGCGCCCGGGTCGCCGGCTGGGCCGCCCACATCCTCGAGCAGAAGCGTGACGGTCGGCTGATCAGGCCCACCGCCAGGTACGTCGGACCGAGCCCGCGTGGAGCGGATTCGGTCAACGGCTCCGCGCCGAGCTGATGGAGGCCGCCGCGGGCGGCGGGCAGGGTGCGCTCTCACGGCGCAGGAAGCAGCTGGTGCTGGCCGCGGCGATCCTGGGGACGACCGTCGTCACGGTCGACTCGACCGTCGCCAACGTGGCTCTGCCGGCGATCGCCGACGACCTGGGCGGCGGCCTGGCGGGCCAGCAGTGGACGGCCAACGCCTATCTGGTCACGCTCTCGTCGCTGCTGCTGATCGGCGGCTCGCTGGGCGACATCTTCGGCGAGCGGCGCGTGTTCGCGCTCGGCGTGCTCCTGTTCGGCGCGACCTCCCTGGTCTGCGCGATCGCGCCCACGATCGAGGTGCTGGTCGGCGCCCGGGCGTTGCAGGGGATGGCGGGCGCGCTGCTGACGCCGGCGGCGCTGGCGGTGATCGTGTCGACCCTCCCG
>Ga0209574_10000469_pt1 | contig 10501 bp, 7 predicted proteins | sample AgamicMgMarz_FD_187168 | JGI IMG/M metagenome (GOLD analysis project Ga0209574, IMG submission 187168) | Agave microbial communities from Guanajuato, Mexico - Mg.Ma.rz (SPAdes) (version 2) | ecosystem: Host-associated > Plants > Phyllosphere > Phylloplane/Leaf | place: Guanajuato, Mexico... | reverse complement strand
ACAAGATCAATTCGCAGACGGACGCGAGTTTCGGCATCAACCCGCAATCGGGCGGCGGCGAAATCCGCATCAGCCGCGGAAGCATCGAAACAACGGTCGGCGGCGAGAAAACCCTCGTTAAAGAAAACGAATTCGCCGCGCTCGACAACGGAAAACTCGCCAACAAGGAAAAACTCATCGCGCCGCCGGTGCATAATTCGCCGTCATCCAACGAACAAATCGTCGGTTCTCTGACCGGTGCGGCAGATATTATATTCCGCTGGCAGAGCCCGGATGTCACATCGGCTTTGACCTATAGTTTGCAGGTTGCCAAATTGCCGTCCTTCGCGCCGGATTCGATGGTTATCGAGCGGCAAGCTTTAACGAGTCCGAATTTTACGCTGGGAGGATTGCTTCCCGGCGCATATTACTGGCGCGTACAGGCAAACGCGAGTTCGGGGCAAACAAGCACCTGGAGCGAACATTGGAAATTTACGGTCGTCAAACGCGAAGGCAGTACGTCGATCGGCGTAGACGGTTGGCAGGTTGAAGATTTAGGCGGAAGAATTTATCGCATCAGCGGCAAAACCCAATCCGGCGCAACGGTGCGCGCACAAGGCAAACAAACCTTTGCGACCGGCGACGGCTCGTTCTTGCTCCAAATAACTTCGCCGTCCCCGCAAACAACGGTCGAAGTGAGCGACGAACGCGGCAATCGAAGCGGTTTTGTTTTGAATTTAAGCAGCGGTAAAGTCATAAGACAATTTTAAATTAGCCACGAATTACACAAATAACACGAATTTATTAAGGAAAAACCCATTCGTGCAATTTGTGTAATTCGTGGCTAAAATATATTAGATGAGCGCAAATCACACACATTCGCATACACACGGGCAGCGCGGCGCGGAAAGCGTCAAGAAACTGAAGCTCGCGCTCGTCTTAACGGCTGTCTATATGTTTGCCGAAGCGATCGGCGGCTGGCTGACGAATTCTTTGGCTTTGCTCGCCGACGCCGGACACATGCTGACGGATGTTGCCGCGCTCTCGTTGACGCTGGCGGCAATCTGGTTTGCTTCGCGCCCGGCGACGGCGAAAAAGACTTTCGGTTATTATCGTCTGGAAATCCTCGCGGCATTCGTCAACGGCATCGCGCTTGTTTTGATTTCGCTCTGGGTAATTTACGAAGCCTACGAACGCTGGCAAACTCCGCCCGAGATAAAAGGAACGGCGCTGACGATCATCGCGGTCGGCGGTCTTTTTATAAATCTCGTCTGCGCGGGACTTCTTCACGGCGACCACGCGCACGATCTGAATATGCGTTCGGCGTGGCTGCACGTCATCGGCGACGCGCTCGGCTCGGTGACGGCGATCGCGGCGGGCGTTCTCATCATTTCTTTCGGCTGGCTCTGGGCAGATGCCGTTTCGAGCGTTCTGATTAGTCTAATCATCATTGTCGGCGCGTGGAACCTCATCAAGGAGTCGGTCAACGTCCTTCTGGAAGGCACGCCCGCGCATATCAACTTAAAAGCCGTCGAAGAAACGATTCGCCAGACGGAAAATGTCGAGGACGTTCACGATCTGCACATCTGGACGATAACTTCGGGAATGGAAGCCCTGAGCGTTCACATCATTCACCGCGACGAAGTTTCGCAGAAGGCGCTTCTGCAAACCGTCCGCACCAAACTGCACGACGAATTCGGCATTGACCATCTGACGATTCAGATGGAAACGCTCGAAGAACAAGCACCCGCGCACCCGTGTTTTTCGGGCGCGAATTGCTTCGATTCGGATGTCAAAGTCAGAGCGACGAACAACTAGAACTTATGCCGATCGCTCAACTCCGCTACGGAAAAACTCAGATTCCTTTTGAATACGACGAAACTCAGTTTGAAATTTTAGGCTCCGAAAAACGAACTGCTCCGCTCACAGATGCCGAAATCGGCGCGAAATTCGATCATCCGATCGATTCAAACCCGCTCGAAGAAATTATCAACGAAGGCGAGAGCGTTTTAATCGTGGCGCCCGACGCGACGCGCCAAACGGCTTGCGGACAGGTTGTCAATCTGCTTGTTCGGCGTCTGATCGCCAACGGCACGCTTCCTTTTAACATCAGCATCATCTTTGCAACGGGCATTCACCGCAAAGTTACCGAAGAGGAAAAACGCGAGCTGCTCACGCCGTTTATTTTCCAGCGCATTAAAACTTTCGACCATAGCGCGAAGGATTTAATGCAAATCGCGGGGCTCGCTTCAAAACAATTCGTCAATTTCGGTGAAATCAACAACACGCCGGTCGAATTAAATAAGGCTTTAACCGAACACGACCACGTGATTATCGTCGGCGGCATTACATTTCACTACTTCGCGGGATTTACGGGCGGGCGTAAATTGATTTGTCCGGGCTTGGCTTCGGCGCAGACGATTTCCGCGACGCACCGTCTCGCCTTTGATTGCGAAACAAAGACGAGACGCGCGGGTGTCGGCACCGGGATTTTGGACGGAAACGCCGTTCACGAAGCCTTTATGGACGTGACCGCCAGGATAAATCCGTCGTTTTCGATCAACACGATCGTCAATGAGCGCGGCGATGCGGTCGAATTATTCTGCGGCGATTGGATCGGGGCGCATCGTGCAGGATGTGAGTTTTACGCCGCAAATCACACGATTGAGATTGCCGAAAAACGCGATCTGGTGATTGTTTCGTGCGGCGGTGCGCCACACGATTTGAATATGATTCAGGCGCACAAGGCTTTAGAATCCGCATCTCACGCCTGCAATGACGGCGGCACGATCATCTTTTTAGCCGAATGCGCCGACGGTCTTGGAAGAAAAGATTTTCTGCATTGGTTTGAAGCCGGGACGAGCAAACAATTAGCCGAAAACCTGTGCGAAAATTATCAGGTCAACGGTCAGACGGCATGGAATCTTTTGCGAAACGCCGAACGCTTTAACATTCAAATCATCACTTCTTTGCCCGAAAACGAAACGCGCCGGATGCGTCTGCACAAAGCAAATTCACCGGACGAAATTCTGGCTCGAATTGACGAAAACCAAAAAGGCTATCTCCTGCCGTTCGGCGCAAAATTTTTGATAAAACAATTTGAGGTAAGTGAAAAGTGAAAAACGAAAAGTGAATAACTAAACTTTTCACTTTTCGTTTTTCACTTTTCACTTAAACAAAAGGCTTGCGGAGGAATTCCGCAAGCCTTTTGTTTATCGCTTTCGCCGTTTTTACGGATTGCTTATCCGATAAGGCGAAGATGCGGGTTGATCGGTCGCAGTTCCCCAAACCGGTGCGCTAAACGTATTGTAGGCTCCGTTGTTGCTGTTGCTGATATACCACGTTCCGCTTGACGGACGGAAAACGGCAAAGTCGGTGCGCTTGTCGCCGTCGTAGTCAGCCGGTTGCGGAATATCGCCCGTCAGTCCCCATTGGAATGCAGCGCTGGTTCCGACCGCGCCGTTCGTCGTAATGGTCGCACTGCGCTGGTAATACCAGTTTCCGTCGCTCGGGCGGAAAACCGCGACATCGGTTCGGGCATCGCCGTCAAAGTCGCCGGAAACGATCCTGTCGGTAGTTAACCCGAATGTCGGAGCGCTTCCGCAGAAAAGCACGCCCGAAGGACAGCCCAGAGTAAACCCGTAATTAAAGTTACTCTGAAGGATATACCATTTATAATTACCGCTCACGGGACGCGCGATGGCATAATCGGTAATCAAATCGCCGTCGTAATCGCCCGTCACAGGCGTGTCTCCGGTTTGTCCCCAATGGAAGACGGACGAAGTGCTGGTCGAGCTGCGGAGAATATACCAATTACCGTCGGACGGTCGCCACACGGCAATATCTGTTTTGCCGTCCTTGTCATAGTCGCCCGGGACGGGAACATCGCCGCTCGCTCCCCATTGAACGTAAGTTACATTGGTTTGCGGCGAAGTCTGACTGGTACTGTAAAACCAGGTATTCGTCGTCGGACGATACGTGCTGACATCGGTTTGACCGTCGCCCGTGTAATCGCCCGGCGTGACGATGTCGCCGCTCAATCCGAAATTCAGAGTGTTTGTTCCGCCTGCCGAATTCAGAATATTCCACGTTCCGGTGCTCGGCGTGAAATAGGTCGGGTCGGCTTTTCCGTCATTACTGCGGTCATAACCCGATTGCCGGCAGTTTGTCCGGTAAGTAATCGTAAACGTATAGCTTGCGCAGCCTGAATTAGCGACAACTTCGTGAACAACCAGCGTATAGCTTGCCCCGGCGGCAACCGGAAAGCCCAACGAGCCGGTGGCAATCGTACTGAATCCGGGTTTGCCGATGACATTTGCGCCGGCAGTCGCCGGATTAAATGTCGAATAAGCGTTAAGCTGTGTCGAGTTGGCTCCGCAACCCGCAAAGTTAAAATCAACCGTTACACAAGCGTCTTGTCCGGTCGGATTAGTAAAAGTGTAGGAATCATAATGATATGTTCCGGCAATTGCCGCCGTCACAGGCGTGCCGCCCGTGCAGCTTGACGGAATACCGTCACGAAAAACACGGGTATTCTGGGTCGGATCGGCAAGCACGATTGAACCTGTCTGCACGATCGGACTGCCGTTCGGCTGGCAAACATACTGCGATAACGCGATCTGATTTGCCGATAAAAGTAAGACGTAAAACATTATAGCGGAAACAAAAGCCTTTGCTCCCAACTGATTTTTTTTCATAAAAGTTTCCCTCCTCAATGAAATTTGTTGACGTGTAAATTCAAGAAATTCTTGTTTTGACTGTAATGACCAATTGTCGGGGTTTTGTCCCCAGCTATCGTAAAAGTGGTTTGCAACCAACATTTAGAAAATAATTGTGATTAAAAAATACTCCTTTATAAAAACTTTTACAACTAATTTCTTACAGATAAGTAAATTTTGGAAAAGCTCCGGTTTCTTTAAAATCGAGTAACGCGCCCGATGCATTTGCAAAAGGCGCGTTTTTTGGAAGAAATTTTATCGGCTTCGGGTAAAAAGTACGAAAGGTAATATCTTAACTTTCGGCGCGAAGTTTTTGATTCAAAACTGAAATTTATTTCTTTTTAATTTCAAAAGTCCGCGCAATCGAATCGGTTTGGTTGCGGACGGTCACCAGTTTTTCCTTCTGAGCCGTAAAGCGCAGCACGTAAACGGTGGTCGGATTAGCCTTGAGAAAATAAAATCTGCCGCTCATATTTCTGCCCGAACGGATATATTCATAATTAAAAACCGTGCCTTTCAGGTTTCCCGCAAAGTTTTCTTCCTTGCCCGCGACATAGCCTTGCAGAAATTTCAATTTTTCTTCTTCGCCCGCGATCACATCCGACATCAGATCGTCGGCTTTGACGCTCAGTTTGCGGACTTCGAGATAACCGGCGGAACGGTCGCCGTAAACGTATTCGACATTTGGACTTGTCGTCGAAGGTTTGGCGGTCATTTTCCAGGTCGTGTTCGGCAGATCGAAAGTATATTCGACATTCGCATCGCTGAAGGTTTCGGTCTGGGCAAACGCGGAAATTGCCAGAAACAAACCGATAACGGCGGAAAACAGAAACGAAAACTTATTTAATTTCATCATTTTATTTCCTTCGGGTAAAATTTCCCCGTTATTATAACTGATTTTGAGGTAAACTTCGACATTTTAGATGCGGCTTTAGCGGTCGCCAGTTGTCTTTCGGGCAATATTATCAAAATTCCGCCGAATACTGATGACAACGGACAAATGACGGCGGAGAAATAATAAATGACAAATATTTTTTCGCCCTTTTCAAAATCCTTTGCGTCTAACAAAATAGAACTTTTTCGCGCCAGGCGAAGCAATCATAAATTTTAGAGGTTTTACCGAAAATGAAAAGAAATTACTCTGTGATTCATAAAATTACCGCATTTTTAATGGTTTTCGCCATCAGCGCGCCCGTTTTTGCGTTTGGCGGCAAGTCCCTGACCGACAAAAAAGGAAAAGCCCTGACCGCAGACCAAAAAATTCTTCACGTTCTCAATCGTTTAGGATTCGGCGCGCGTCCGGGCGATGTCGAGCGCGTTAAAGCGATGGGTTTGAACAAATATATCGAAGAACAGCTCAACCCGAATTCGATGACCGATCCGGTCGCCGATCTGAAGGTGAAAAATCTGGAAGTTTTTAATATGACGACCGCCGAAGTTTTCGCCAAATACCCGAATCCGGGGGCATTGCTTCGCCAGCTCGAAGGCGGCAAAAACAATCAGGCAAATAACGCCAATAGCAATCAGAATGCCGACCAGCAAACGACGGACAAAGACCGTCAGGAACGGCAGGCAAAACTCCGCGAATATTACAAAGAATATAATTTGCGTCCGGCTGCTCAACTTTTACCGCAAATCACTTCAAACCGCGTGCTGCGCGCCGTTTATTCGGAAAAACAATTGCAGGAAGTAATGGTTGATTTCTGGCAGAATCATTTCAATGTCTATGCCGGAAAAGCCGCCGTGCGCTGGTATATTCCGTCGTATGAACGCGACGTGCTTCGCAGGAACGCGCTCGGAAACTTTAAGGATCTGGTCGTCGGCACCGCGCAGCATCCGGCGATGCTTTTCTATCTCGACAATTTTGAGAGTATGTCGCCGAACGCGCAAAACAACAATAATCGCGCGGGCGGACGGCTTCAGAAAGCCCTGCAAAGCGGTAATCTTTCGCCGCAGCAGCGTGAGCGAATCAAGCAAAATCGCGGTTTGACCGATGCGCAGCTCGACCAGCGGATGAAGCAAGCCCAAAATCAGAAAAAACGGCAGCGCGGCATCAACGAAAATTACGCGCGTGAGTTGATGGAGCTGCACACACTGGGCGTTGACGGCGGTTATACGCAAGCGGACATTATCGAAGTCGCGAAAGCCTTTACGGGCTGGACGATTGCCGACCCGCGCGGTTACCGCAAAGCCGCCGCCAATGACATCAAAGGCACGGAAAATAAACAGTTGAACCGTTTGCAAAAACTCGCCGGAGTTCCCGACGACATCGAATCGGGCGAATTTTATTTCAACGAACGCTGGCACGACACGGGCACGAAAACCGTTCTCGGACAAAAAGTTAACGAAGGCGGCATGAAGGACGGCTTGAAAGTGATCGATATTCTCGTCAGCCAACCGGCGACCGCGAAATTTATCGCGCGCAAGCTCGCCGTCAAATTCGTTAGCGACAATCCGAGCGAACAGTTCGTCGGTCGCATCGCCAAAGCCTTTCAGGATTCAAAAGGCGACATCAAAACGACCTTGAAAGCGATATTCACCGACAAGGAATTTTACGCGCCGGAAAATTACCGCGCGAAAATCAAAACGCCGTTCGAGCTCGCCGTCAGCGCGATTCGGACAATCGGCGCGGACACCAATTCGAGCGGCGCGATCCTCGCAATGCTCAACAAACTGGGCGAAGTCCCATACGGTTACCAAGCCCCGACCGGTTATCCCGACACGGCTGAAGACTGGGTCAATGCGGGCGCACTGCTCGAAAGATTGAACTTTGCCGTCGCGCTCGCGTCGAATCAGATTCCGGGAACGAAAGCGGATTTGAAAATGTTCGAAGCAGGCAGTAAATCGGCGATTCTGGATAAAACGATCGCGGTCGTTCTGGACAACGATATTTCGCCGAGCACGCGCGCAACGCTTTTGAAACAGATCGAACAGCCCTTGCCGGACGTGAAATCGCCCGATGAGGTCGAAGATAATCTGGAAGCAACGAATATGCGTCAGGGTCAGGGCAACCGAATGAACCGTCAGGCGCGTCTGCTTGCGCCGAGCGGCAACGCGGAAGTCTTTAAAGTTGTCAGTCTGGTTCTCGGAACGCCCGAATTTCAGCGCCAATGATTAGGAAAAAGGGGAAAAGGGGAAAAGTCTTGTTGATTCTTTTATAAGCCAACTTTTTCCCTTTTATCCCTTTTCCCTTTTACCCTTTTTTCTCCCCTTCGTAAATATCTTTTTTAGCCAAGCCTTTTTTGACGACTTTTCTGATCGCGGTTCGCAGATCGCTGTCTACTCTTGTCACCAGACGGCGGATCGTTTGTTCGGGACGCGCCTGAAAATAGGTGACGTGCGTTGTTTCGTAACCGTTCGGCGAATGCGGGGAGAAATAATAATTTGAAACGCAGCAGCGCGAGCCGTCAACCTTGACTTCGTTGACCGAGTGATAGGATTTATCGTTTGTCGCCATCAGCACGAGGCGGTTAAAAAGGCTCGGAATTTCAACCGCTTTCGTAACTTTTTCGTCCCAGAGTTCGAGATTCCCGCCGTTTTGCGGGTTCCAATCGGGCGTTACGTAATAAAGCAGATTCAAAACGCGGTAATCTTTTTGCTCGTAATCGTGCGAATTATCGAGATGCGGATTCAGGAAATGCCCTTTCGACATCGCGCTGATGCCGCCCGCGTAAAGATGCGGATCGCCTTTCGGGTCTTCGATTCCCGTTAGTTCGGCGACCTTTTCGATAATTCTTTCGTCCTGAAAAGCAAAAGTGATGGCTTCGATCAGCGGATCAAATTTCTCGAACGATTTTGAAGTGTATTTTTTCTCGCGGAAGCTGTTCAAAAGCCGCATCTCGTCGGTCGGCGGAAAGGCTTCGTAAATTTGTCGCGCTAAGTTTTCGGGCAAAAGATTATCAATTGCCGCAAAATGCGTTTTAACGCCTTTATCCGCGTGAAAATCCGCTTTGATCGCGTCAGCGTCTTTTTCCAATCGTTCCAGGATCAGTTTGATAAGTTCTTCTTTCATAATGTGCGTTGCTGAAATCTATTTGAATTATGAAAAAACCTCGCGGAAAGGTCAAAGCCGGAGAAAATTAATTTTTGTTGAATAATAAACTAACCAAACCGGATTCCCGTGCGTCTAAAAAATAGCTGAAAAAGCACAAGATTTATATTCAAGAGGTAAGCATTAATGGATAGACGATATTTTTTGAAATCGAGCGGCATCACGCTGGCGAGTTTCGGGTTGATGGCGGCGGCACCGGATTTTCTTCACCAATTTGCCAACGCGCAAACATTGACCGATAAAAACGGCAAAAAGAAAATTCTGATCACGATCTTTCAGCGCGGCGCGGTTGACGGATTGAATATGGTCGTCCCCTACGGCGACAGCGAATATTACAATCTGCGCAACAGTATCGCGATTCCGAAACCGGACAAAACGGACGGCGCGGTCAATCTCGACGGTTATTTCGGACTTCACCCCAGCTTAAAGCCTTTTGAAACGCTCTGGAACAACAAACAGCTCGCCGTCGTTCATTCGGCAGGCTCGCCCGATAATACGCGCTCGCATTTCGACGCGCAGGATTATATGGAATCGGGAACGCCGGGCAATAAAGGAACGCGCGACGGTTGGCTGAGCCGCGTTCTGCAAACCTCTTCGGGCAAAAACGATTCGGCGTTCCGCGCCGTTTCGATGACGCAGCAAACGCCGCGCAGCATGATGGGCAGATATCCGACGATTTCAATGACCAATCTCGCCGATTTTTCGATCAAAGCGGGGATTTACACGAAATCCGTGCAAGGCGGTTTTGAAGGCGTTTACGAACAAAATTCAAAGGACGCTTTGGGCGAAACGGGCAAGGAAACTTTTGAAGCCGTCAATTTTTTGAAAAAAGCCAACCCCGCGCAGTTCAAACCCGAAAACGGCGCAACTTATACAAACACGCCGTTCGGACGTTCGCTGCGGCAGATCGCCCAGCTGATCAAATCCAATGTCGGGCTCGAAGTTGCGTTTACCGACACGCCCGGATTGAATTGGGACACGCATCTCAACGAAGGCGGCTCGCGCGGGCAGCTTGCCAATCTTTTACGCGATTTCGGCGCAAACATCGCGGCGCTCGTGACAGATTTGGGCAAACGAATGGATGATGTCGTGATTTTAACAATGAGCGAGTTCGGCAGAACGGCGCGTCAGAACGGCTCGAACGGCACCGACCACGGACACGGCAACGCGATGCTTCTGATCGGGAACTCCGTCAAAGGCGGCAAAGTTTACGGCGACTGGAAAGGTTTAAAATCCGACCAGCTCAACGACGGACGCGATTTAGCCGTGACAACCGATTTTCGCGACGTTTTCGGCGAAATCGCCGTACGCCATCTCGGCAACAAAAATCTCGGCAAAATCTTCCCGAATTACACGGCAAGCGCCGCTAATTTCAAAGGTTTTCTCAGTTAAATTCCCCCGAAAAGCATTTAATGAGAATAAAAGCCGTCTTCATTCATCGAAGACGGCTTTTATTTTTTCTGCTTAAACTGCTGGCAAAACTATGCATTAGTTAAGAATTTGGTGACAGTTCTGACCTTAAATCAGACTAAAAATCTCCTTCCGTTATATTTTGGTATAAACTTTTTTATTTTGAAGGCTCATCGGGACTTTTTTCCTTTGGCTTAACGGTTGAGCGAATGACCATAAACTTATTGAGCAAATCAAACCAAAACGGCGCACCCAAAGAAATGGCAAAAGCCGTAATCAACCAGCCAAAAATTTTTAACAACAACCCGCCAAAACTTTGGGGAATTAAATTAGGGTCACCCCA
>Ga0209574_10000468_pt1 | contig 10508 bp, 7 predicted proteins | sample AgamicMgMarz_FD_187168 | JGI IMG/M metagenome (GOLD analysis project Ga0209574, IMG submission 187168) | Agave microbial communities from Guanajuato, Mexico - Mg.Ma.rz (SPAdes) (version 2) | ecosystem: Host-associated > Plants > Phyllosphere > Phylloplane/Leaf | place: Guanajuato, Mexico... | reverse complement strand
CACGCGCGCCAAAACTTCCGCCGCTCCAAGATGAAGTCGTACGCGCGCGCGCGAGCGCAAAGGTCTGGGCGCGCTCTTTAAGACTTCTACGCGCACATCCAACACTTGCGTCGCGCGCAGGCGACCAGCGGCGGCCAGAGTCATCCCGCGTTCAATCATTACGGCTTCGACGCCGCCCAGATTGACAGCCGTGCGCTGTCCTGCCAGAGCCTCCTTGACAGACTGCCCGTGCACCTGTAACCCGCGCACGCGCACGCGCATCTTTGCGGGAAGAAGCTCCATCTCGTCGCCTTCACTTATGCTCCCTGCGACGAGCGTGCCCGTGACGACCGCGCCAAAGCCGCGCATCGTAAAGGCTCTGTCCACTGGAAGACGCGCGACAGATTCTGCCGAACGCGGCGGCACATCGAAAGCCACTTGGCCCAGAATCTTCTTCAACTCTTCCAGCCCTTCGCCCGTCCGCGCACTGGCTGCGACGACCGGCGCGCCTTCGAGAAAAGTTCCGGCCACAAGCTCTTCCGCTTCCGCCTGAACAAGCGAGAGCAGTTCTTCGTCAACCGTATCCGATTTAGTGAGCACGACGAGGCCGGACTTGATTTCCAGCAGGCGACAGATATCGAAATGCTCACGCGTCTGCGGCATCACTCCCTCATCCGCCGCGATGACGAGCGCGACCACATCTATCCCATGCGCGCCCGCGAGCATGTTCTTAACAAAACGCTCATGCCCCGGCACGTCTACAAAACCGAGCCGCACTCCATCAAGCTCAAGCTCCGCGAATCCCAAATCAATCGTGATGCCGCGCCGCTTCTCTTCCGGCAAGCGGTCTGCATCCACGCCCGTCAGGGCGCGCACCAACGCGGTCTTGCCGTGATCTATATGCCCTGCCGTGCCGACGATGATTGAGCGCATAGGAGAGATGATAAGCGATAGATGATATTTGAAGAATCGTGAAATTGATTCCCTCAAACAAACCTAGTAGCCGACAGACGGAAGATACGCGCCGCGCGGCTCTCGATATTCTCCCATCGTCATCAAGTTCAGAGGCTTAGTGTTGAAGATTTAAGAGCGAAGAAAGTTTCCCGCACAGGCGCAAAGAAAAGAGAGGTTGTTTTTCTATGGGCCTGTGCGGGAAACTTTTTCCGTCATGCTTTACTTCTCGACAATCTGAAAATCTATCCACTGCGTCGCCGTGCGCTGCTTATCTTTGGCGAGCATGTCTGTGACGATGACTTGCACGACATAATCGCCGGGCGTCATCTCTGTGCCGATTTGCAGGCGGCCTCCGGCGTTGAGCCGCTTGAGGTCTGTTTGCTTGCTGGCGTCATAGTTAACCAGGTTGCCCGCGAAGATTTCCTGACCGTCGCGGAAAAGTTTGAGTTGAGTCTGGAGTTGCGGACGCTGCGTGGCTTTATCGAGCCGCGCGTTGTAAATCACATAGCCAATGTCCAGAACCATTCCGCGTCGCAGTCTGCGGACGGCTGGCCCGGCATCCGGTTCTGATTCGACAACGGCGTCCGGTGCGCCTGCCACAGCATTCTTTGTCTGCTTCGCAGGGTCAAAGCCGTTGATGATGAGGCCGGAAATCGTCAGCCGGTTCTTGCTGATGTCTGGGACTTCTATGAACTGGCTGGCAGAGCCGACGCGCTCTGTCGCGCTGTCGCGCAGGGCCGTGCGAAGTTGGTAAGCTCCGGCCTTTTTAATCGGGACGGTGATGACGTACTCGAAACCGTTGCGCATGATGCGCTTGTAGGTTTCGCCGCGCACGCGTACCGTGTGCGTGCGGCTCGCTTCGTCCACGATGCTTCCGTTATCGCCAAAGGTGACGGCCATAATATCGAAAACGACTTTGTGCCAGCCGTCAGCTTCCTCCGCGAAGGTCAGGCCCTTAGCGTCCACGTGCAGCAGCGAGCGCATGAATGTGCCGGACTTCGGGTCGTTGGCAAAGAGCGAGGTCAGGCGCACGCCTATGTCGCCCGAGGAGAAAGGCGAAGTGATGGCGCGAATCAACTGCGCCTGACGCGTGCGCGGGGTTTCGGGCCTGGCCTGTTCGTCCGTGATGTTGAGAAAGCCGTTGCGATAACGAACCTTGAGGCCCGGCCTTTTGACTCTGATTTTGAGATTGGTAAAACGTATGCGCTTCGGGTCAAATGTTCCTTCGTCCGGGCGATAGCCAATCAGATAATAACCCTGCTGGTCGTCGAGCATCTCTTTGATACCCGCACTCAAATCATTAGTGCCGCGTATCGCAAGGCCGCCCGTCTGCTTTGCCAGATAAATCAATCCGTTCTGCGATTCTATGTAATCATTGCGACGATTAAAGAGGCGTGCTTCAACCTGCTGCGTGGTCAGACCTGAGACATTATCCTCAGCCGTCAGCGTCAGGGTCTGAAGGCCGCGCGCATCCATTGTGTAGATGACTACGGAAGCGCGATTGGCAAGGTCTGTGAGGCGGCGCAGCGAATCAAGGATGCGGTCGCTCTCGCCCGCGCGGTTGAAGATTCTGATGCCGTCCGAGACAAGCATCACGGATTTACGTCCGGGCATCTCTCTGAGGCCGCGCACAATATGGTTGAGCGCGCCGAGCGTGCCGACACTATATATCTCATCACGAAACTGATTGAGGTCGTCGTTGATGTCCGTCTCGGAAGTTCTGCCGGGAAGACCTCCGACCGTGTCTGTCGCAATATTGCCGCCTTCAATCGGCGCTATCGCAGAGACGCCGCCGCGCCCCAGTTGATTCCACTTCAAACGTTCGATGGCCGCATAAAGCTGTCGCTTGTCGGAGGTGAAAGCCTGCAAAGCTCCCATGCCGCCGCCCGTGCGGACGATGGCCACAAAGTCGCCCTCCTGCATCTGCTCGTCCACAAATCTTTTCAAAGCGCGGCGCACATAATTAGTGCTCTCAAACGAAAGACCCAAATCATCCACGACGAGCGCGATGGTGCGGCGCACCTGTTCCGGCTGCACGCGCGCGGGCGGCAAGGGCGGCGCGTTCTTATCCGCCGGAGTCGTATTTGCCGCTGGACTTCTTCTGCTCATGGGCGCGAGCGGAACATAAGAGAAGTTTGTAATCTCCTGCTCCTTGCCGTCTTCCAGAATCTCAAAATCCTCCGCGCGCAGGTCTGTCACAGGCTTGTCGTTTTTATCCGTGACCACAGCATCCACCTGTATCAGGTTGGTCGTGATGCGCACCACATCGTCGTCGTCGGAAGTCTGCGGCGCGGGATTCTGTCCGAAGATTTGCGCGACGAGCGCGAGCATGAGGATGATTGAGAGCGAGGATTGTTTCTTCATTTGAACCTCCTGAAGGTTTAGCTTTTGAGCCTGCGACGATGTGCACAAAAGTTAGAGTTCGGTCGCTGGCTTTTCAAGGGGCAATATGCGATGCTCTTGTGCCAATAAAACTCCAATGCAGAGGGTTAATATGATGCCAGAGCAAGCGAAAAAAGGCGACACAGTGCGCGTACATTACGAAGGACGCCTGACGGACGGGCAAGTCTTCGACTCTTCGGCGGGCGGCGAGCCGCTCGAATTCGAGGTCGGCTCAGGTCAGGTCATCGCGGGCTTTGACGAAGGCGTGCGCGGGATGAGCATTGGCGATAAGAAGAGGATTGAAATCGAATCGGATGACGCCTACGGGCCGCGCAATGACGCGCTCAAGCACGCAGTCCCGCGCGATAGCATCAATCTTGAGACAGACCCGCAACCCGGCATGAATCTCGTCCTGCAACTGCCGGACGGCAACGAGATTCCCGTCGCCATCACGGAAGTGACAGAGGACTCCATCACCCTCGACGCCAATCACCCGCTCGCAGGCCAAAAGCTCATCTTCGACATCGAACTCGTCGGGCGCGACGAGAGCAACAAAGAATAGCTTTGAGAGATGAGTGATGAGAGAAAAGCTTTTTGAGAAATCGCTTTTCTCTCATCACTCATCTCTCAATCTTCTCTATCATCCTCCGGGCCGACGCCGAAGTAGCGCATCCATCCAGAAACATCTCTCTGATTAACTTTTAGCTCCGCGTCCGTCGAGCTTGATTTGTCTGTTGCAGTCTCTTCCAGACGCTTGCGAAAATCGCCAGAGCGTATGACCTGCACGCCGCATTGCCGTACATAAGAAGCAAGCTCGCGGTCTGAGGTGACGACCATCAGCGTGCGCCGCTCTCGCGCCTCATCCACCATTCGCTTGATGCGCTCGTCCGCGTTCGAGCCGCGCTCTGCATAAAAAACTTTGACGCCTTTGTAGCTTGAGCCGTCAGCGAAATGCTGTTCCGGCTTTCCATCAAAGACGACCGAGACACTGACGCGCCTCGCGCTCGCAAACCGCGCCAACTCTTCCAGCAACCCGCGCCGCGCTCCCGGCTTGTCCCTGTGCCAGCCGACGCGCTGCCCCATCACGTTATTGCCGTCAACTAGATATGACATAAAAATTCAGTCGGCGGCTCAAGCTGAATTTTCATTCAACCCTTTGCGAGCTTGAGTCCTTCTCTTCTTTGCGCCACCGGCGAGAAACCATAACGCACGGTTTTCGCGCCGGTGGCGCAAAGAGAAAAGATAAGCTCGCAAACGGGTTGAATGATTAACTGCCCTTGAGTTTTGAAATCAAAACTCAAGGGAGATAAGCTGACGGGACTGCGCGGTCGCCGCCTGTGCCGAACTGCTCGGCCCTGAACAGGTTGTCGGAGCTTTGCGAGATGTACCAGAAGCCCGCGCGAAAGACTGCTATATCCGTGCGCCCGTCTCCATCATAATCCGCCGGCACAAGCTCGTCGGTCTGAATCCCGAACTGCTCTGCGCGGAATCCGGCTGTCGTTTGCTGTATGTACCAAGTGCCGCTCTCCGGGCGGTAGACGGCGAAGTCCGTTCTGCCGTCGCCGTCGAAATCGCCGGGCGCGGGTCTGTCAGTGCTGATGCCGAACTGCTGCGCGCGGAAGGCTCCATCCGAGCTTTGCAAGACATACCAACTGCCCTCTGCCGGGCGAAAGACAGCGAGGTCTGCTTTGCCGTCTCCGTCATAATCGCCGCGCGCGGGTTTGTCTCCGGCGAGGCCGAACTGCTGTGCGCGATAAGCCTGATTAGAGCTTTGCAGGATATGCCATGCGCCGTCTCGATAGACGGCGATGTCGGTTCGTCCGTCGCCGTCATAATCCATTGGGACAGGCACGTCCGCGCTGATGCCGAACTGTTGCGCGCGCAAAGCGTTGTCGGAACTCTGCATGATATACCAGACGCCTTCACGATAGACCGCGAGGTCTGTCTTGCCGTCGCCATCAAAGTCGCCCGGCGTGATTCTGTCCGCGCTCAGGCCGAAGGTTTGAGCAAGCAGAGAATTGTTAGAGCTTAAGAGCGCGTACCATCCGCCATCAACGGGGCGAAAGACGGCCAAATCGCTCTTGCCGTCGCCGTCAAAATCGGACGGCACGAACGCGCGCACATTCGTCGCCAGGTAACGCGCGAGCGCGATGTGTGTGGCTTCGCCGTTGCGCGTTGAACCCGCGACCACGATTCTGCCGTTCGCCTGTAAGGCCGCGACGTTCGCCGTATCGCTCAGACCGAAAAAGTCTGTCATCACTTTGCCGTCCGTATCAAAGCTCGTATCGAGCGCGCCATTCGTCTCGTAACGGGCCAGAGTAAAGTCGCGCTGTGCGGTCGGGCTTAAGGCATAGCCGACGACAACTATCTTGCCGTCGGACTGTATGACAACGTCGCGCGCCCAATCATTGACGCCCGCAGAGAAATCTGTCGTCAGCTTGCCGTCCGTGTCAAAGCTCTGATCCAGAGTGCCGTTGCTCAGATAACGCGCGACAGCGAAATTGGTATCAGTGTTTGCGATGTTGGCCCGCCCGACGAGGATTAACTTTCCGTCAGCTTGCCTCGCAAGCCCGAACCCTATGTCGCCGGAAAATGTAATGTCGTGAGTGTAGATGCCGCCCGTCCCGAAGTCCGTGTCAGGCGTGCCGTTCGTGTTGTAACGCGCGATGGCGAAGTCCGAGCCGTTTCCGGGGATGTTGGCGTAACCGCCGATGACAATTTTTCCGTCGGGTTGCAGGAGAGCCGTGTGCGCGCGTGCGTAAGTGACGCCGAAGGTGTTGATGACTTTGCCGTCCGCGCCGAAATCCGTATCGGGGCTGCCGTCGCTGTTGAAGCGCGCGAGGGCTGCAAAAGAGATTATGGCAGTAGGGACTGTCTGATTCTGACTGCTGCCGACGGCGATAATCTTGCCGTCCGGCTGGACGATGATTTTATAAGCAAGGTCTTCATTCATTAAATCTTCGTCTACGAAATCCGTCGTCAGCTTGCCTCCCGTGCCGAAGCTCGTATCAAGGCTGCCGTCGCTGTTGTAACGCGCGAGGGCGTAATCCGCCGTATTAAAAGACTGGCCCTGTCGAGCAAATCCGCCGGCGATTATCTTGCCGTCCGGTTGGATGGCGAGCGTTTGTATCTGGTCTATGAAACCGAAGAAGTCTGTGATGACTTTTCCGCCGTCGCCAAAGCTCGCATCAAGGCGGCCATTGGCAGAGTAACGAACCAGCGCAAAGTTTAGATTCCCGCCCGCCATCACGTTGTAACCGCCAACGACAATTTTGCCGTCCGGTTGAATGGCGATGGCCTGCGCCACTTCATTGCCAGTAATCTGCGTCGAGACTTTGCCGCCCGCGCCGAAAGTGGAATCAAGACTGCCCGCCAGCTGCTGTGCATGAGCGGCGCTTAACATTCCCGATAACAGAATTAAGATAGCCATGGCGCGCAATGCCAATGCACGCGCCGGTTTCGTTAAATCCGCCTGCCGCTTTAACAATCCAATGCTTAGGCGGCTCATTTTTTGATTCATCAAAATCATGCTCATAATCCTTATTTCAAACAAATTATCTTCAGTTTTCGCACGAAGGCGCTGGCGATTATCTAACACCAATCGTCTGGCAATGACTCTAGCTTTTAAGTGCCAAGGTGCGTTTTAAGAATGGGAGACTTGCAGGCTGATCGCAGATTAATGGGGCCAGCAGCCCCGGCATTGTGCCAGAACCGCAGATTCCCTGCAACCCGCCAGCAAGCGATTTTGGGTCTATTCTTCGAGCGTAAATTTATAGGTCAAGATGCCTGTCACCTTGACGGGCTTGCCCGCGAGCAGCGTTGGAGAAAACCGCGCCTGCCGGGCCGCGCTCACGGCAGCAGCCTGTAAGAGCGGATGCCCGCTGACGGCGCTTGCGGAAACGACTTTTCCTTCTTCGTCAACAGTCACCTGCACCGTGACAGTCCCCTCTGCGCGCGCCGCTTTGGCCGCAGCAGGATAAGGCGGCTGCGGTTTGCTGGTGGCCTTGCCGTCGAGCACGCCGCCGGAGATGGTCTTACTCTGGTTAGAGTTTCCGGCGCGCGGCTGATTGGCATTGCTGTTAGCATTACCGTTGTCGTTAATGTTCGTGTTGCCTTCCGGTTTCCCTTCGTCGCTGTCATTCATCGCATCTACGACAGTGACTATCTCGCCGCCCTTTACATCGACATATGCGTGGTCAATGCTCCACTTGCTCTGCGCGCGATGCATAACCACGTAATAACGCCCGCTCGCTTTCTCTCCTTCAACAGACATATGGAAGTCTGCGCGGCCCGTGCCATTGCCTTTTTCCTCGAAACTGCCAAGCGGAAAGCCCGTGCTCTTAATCTCTCCGAGCTTCTCTTTGACTGCCGGGCTCTCTTTGAGCGTGGACTCTGCCAGCACGTAAGCTTCGGAGGATTTCAAAGTCTGTTCGAGATACCTGTAGCCGTAATAGATTGCAAAGCCCACGCCCGCGGCAATCAAGACCAGCACGATGCCGATGATGAGCAGAACTTTGCCGACACGTGACTTGCGCTTGGGCTGCGGTGTCGGCGCAAACTGCGGGTCTTGCACCCATGAAGACTGCATCTGATTGACCGGCGGCGCGTAGCCTTGCGCGCTCGCGGGAGTCCCGCACTTCGGACAGAACTTCAGAGATGGAGCAAGCTCATTACCGCAGTTTTGACAGGTCATCGTCTTTAGCCTCCGATTTCAAAATCGCAGATTTCCATAGTCGCAATATTCCACAATCGGGCAACGCTCGCAGAGCGGGTCGCGCGGGCGGCAGAGCGCGCGCCCGTGCCGCACGAGGTTGACGTGGAAGGAATAGAATTTTCCGTGCGGCACGATGGAGTTCATTATCTCGTGCGCGCGCTGGTCTGTGCATTTCTGCGGAATCAGGCCGACGCGGCGCAGGATGCGGAAGATGTGCGTGTCAAGGGGAAAGACCTCTTTGCGGCACGCAAAGAGCAACGTGCAGGCAATCGTCTTTGGGCCAATCCCGCGAAACTGTCTGAGATAATCCACAGCTTCCTCGGCAGACATCTCGTGCAGAAAGTTTAAATCAAGCGTGCCGTGCTCAGCTTTAATCTGCCTGAGCAGAGCCTTGATGACTTTCGCTTTTTGATTCGCCAGCCCGCCCGCTTGAATCACGTCAGCGATGGTTGATTCTCTGGCCCGCAGCGCAGCTTCCCATTGCGGAAAGCGTTTCTTCAAAGCGGCGAAAGTGCGATGGCTGTTCGTGTCGCTCGTCGCCTGCGAGAGAATGATTTTAATGAGCATGTCGAGCGCGTCGGAGGCGCGCTCGTTGACGGGCACGCCGTAGGTGCTCTCCAAGTTCTGTATGATGTGGCGAATCGGTTTTTCGCTTGACGAAAAATCCGCTTCCGAGGTGGCCGCTCTATGCGGCGAGGACGCGCTCATAAAAGTTTATGTACCGTGGAATGATTGAATCTGTGCTGTAGCGCGAGAGGGCCGATTCGCGTGCGCGCCTTCCCATCTCGCGGCGCAAGGCTTGGTCTGCGACGAGGCGCGCGGCATCCGCGCTCATCTTTTCGACATCTCCGACCTCGCTCAAAAATCCTGTCTCGCCGTCTGTCACGACTTCCGGGATGCCGCCCACGCGCGAGGCTATGACGGGGACTTCGCAGGCCATCGCTTCGAGCGCGGCGAGGCCGAAGGATTCCTGTTCCGATGGCAAGAGGAGCACATCAGCAGCCGAGAGATAGTCAACAATCTTCGGCTGCTTGCCGACAAAAGAGCAGGCTTCATAGATGCCCAGACAACGCGCGCGGTGCTCCGCGTTGGTGCGCTCGCTGCCGTCTCCGACCATCACGAGCCGCGCCTTTGTCTGCCTCAGGACGCGCGCCAGAATCTCCACGCAATCAACCGGTCGCTTGACCGGGCGGAAGTTTGAGACGTGTACCAGAAGAGGCGTTTCCTCCGGCGACAAAAGGCTGCGCAACTCCGGCACGTCGTGCCTGCGATAGTCCGTGCCGCAGATAAAGTTTGGAATGACTTCTATCTTATCGAACTGAAAAGTCTCAATCGTCGCCTGCTTCAAGTATTGCGAGATGGCTGTCACGCCGTCCGACTGAACGATGCCGTAGCGCGTGATTGGAAGATAAGAGCGGTCTGCGCCGACGAGCGTGATGTCCGTGCCGTGCAGGGTCGTGATGACCGGAAGGCGCAAGCCTGGTTTCAAGGACTCGCGCGCGAGTATCGCGCTGATGGAATGCGGAATCGCGTAATGCACATGAAGCAGGTCGAGCTTTTCCGTCTCCGCGACCTTCGCCATCTTGGTTGCGAGCGCGAGCGTGTATGGCTGATGCTCAAAGAGCGGATAGGACATCATCTCGACTTCATGGAAACGCACGCGCTCGTTCAGTTCCGTCAGTCGCGTCGGCAGAGCGGACGCGATGAAGTGAATCGTGTGGCCGCGCGCCGCAAGCTCTTTGCCAAGCTCGGAGCCGACGATGCCGCTGCCGCCGTAAGTCGGATAAACAGTAATGCCTATGTTCATAAAAGCAGAATGCCGCGTGTCTGCTGCCGGATGTTAGCTTGCGCTTATACTAACATCTGACCTCTGACATACGGCAAATTTTCTGAGCCCCATAATAACGAGAAAGCAGGCAACCCTCGCAATTGCCTGCTTCTCGTCTCAACTTGTCTCACCTGCTAACAGGGGGGTCAAGCGAGACTTGGAAGTATATACCCACCACACGCCTTTCGCAACGGTTTGCTTGCAAGAAAACACGCAATTTATCGTAAATCAAAATGCCCGCCCCGCTTCACACCAAGAGATGTCAATTACCTCACAAAAATTGGCCCAATCTTGCAACCGTCGCGCCCCGTAAATCTTTTCCGCAGGGCCTTTGACGAAGACCCGTTGCGGCTGCAAGAGCTTCGGAAACAGGGTATAATTGCCGTGTCTGTTCGAGACATAGAAAATTTTTATTGGCCGTCAGACTTTCATCTTACAAGGCGGCGCATTTATGGAGATTAGAGAATGCCTAAGATTAGTGATATTGAAGAGACGCCGAATCCGAACGCCGTCAAATTTATCCTCAAAGAGCCTGTCAGCAACGGCACTGCGCATCAGTTTGCTTCGAGCGAGGCCGCGCAAACCGATGCGCTCGCCAAATCCCTGTTCGATGTCGGACAGGTCGTTTCGGTCTTTTATATGGACAGGATG
>Ga0209574_10000467_pt1 | contig 10530 bp, 10 predicted proteins | sample AgamicMgMarz_FD_187168 | JGI IMG/M metagenome (GOLD analysis project Ga0209574, IMG submission 187168) | Agave microbial communities from Guanajuato, Mexico - Mg.Ma.rz (SPAdes) (version 2) | ecosystem: Host-associated > Plants > Phyllosphere > Phylloplane/Leaf | place: Guanajuato, Mexico... | reverse complement strand
AGGTGACGAAAATAAAGAAGCAATCAAAGCGCTTGTAGAAGTATTGCATTCTAAAGAAATTCAAGATTTCATTCTAAAGGAATACAAAGGTGCAGTTGTACCGGCGGATAAATAATTCAAGAATGGTGGCCTGATTTAATTCAGGTCGCAGTTTAAAAAGGTTTCGGAATGGTCTCATTCCGAAACCTTTTTGTTTTTATATTGGATTTGAATCATAATAGCCCTCTATATTTGTTATTGAGTGCCGATGGGCAGGGATAACAACCAAAACGCTCATATTACACATAGCCATGGTTGCGGAATCTGCGTAAACAGCTTCAGGTTTTCCAGCCTTATTAATCACTTGTTCAATCAGAGGCTCTTAATCGAGTATTTCCGGGTGTTACTATCGTCCCAACACAAATCCGTTACGGTCTGCTGAAGCATAAATGAATAAGCGAGCTGGTTTGTCCGTTCAGCTTTTACATAATGCGTCGCTCATAATTTTTTCCGAACTTAGAAAAGTGAGGCACTTTATCATGGAAACTTTAACCGGCATGGAATGAATAAAGACTGTAGGTGAAAGTGATTCTATCTGATTGTTTAGTCTTAGTGGATTGGAACGGAAGGTACGAGACTCCTGCGGGAAAAGCGAGTCAAGGGAGACCCCGCAGGCGCAAAAGCGCCGAGGAGGCTTACGGACCGCCCGCGGAAAGCGAGTGCCTGAAGTGGAAAGTAACGTTCGAATTTTGAAAACCTAAAAACTGTAGATAAACTCATTGATCATCCAGTTTGTTTTAGTCTGCAGCTTAATGTAATTCCTTTCATGTTTAATCAGGAAAGGAAAGGGTATAGAGATAATGAAGGTGAAAAAAAGATACACAAATTTGAAAGGATGGTTCACTATCAATACTCTGGATTTAAATGTAACAAGCGAAATGGAAAAGGCGATGCAGTCTTCACATGGGATTGGCTACAATGAGTACAGTAGAGACTTAGACCTCCGTATCGAGGTTGAGAAAGAACGGGATAGGGAACATGTAAAGTGCAACAAAATGGTCCAGGAACTACAACGCAAAATTCACGGCTAAGCATATAAAAGAATTCTTTAAAAGATCGGTCTGTAGAGGTAAAATGGAAAGTGGTCCATAAAATAAGGGTTTCCTTATTGGATAAACTTACATAATACCTGACAGTCCGATTTTTTTCTTTTTAAGCGGAACGTTCATACCTTGCAATCGAATCCTTTGAACATATAGTAATAAGGACGAAGATTTGCCGAATAATAAGATAATTTTAACAAAAGCTAAAATAAGTATGAATATGCAGTAAACAGGCCATATCTGTTAGTATTGTAAGAATGGGACAGGTTTTTAACATGGCCGAAGTAGAAACCCCTATCTATTTAGTTGATTCCAAATTGGATTTGTTATAAAATTGGAATGAGAATAAAGTGAGAATGCTTTTACGCAAATTATAGTAATGAAAGTAATCTTTACTTTCTGGTAATAAAATTGGAATTAGTTCACGGAGGTATTATTATGTCAGCTTCTACATTAACGGTTAAAGATCTGCACGTATCAATTGAAGGCAAAGAGATTTTAAAAGGGGTAAACCTTGAAGTTAAAGGTGGGGAAATCCATGCGATCATGGGACCAAATGGAACTGGTAAATCAACTTTATCATCAGCAATCATGGGTCACCCTAAATATGAGGTAACTAGCGGAAGCATCACATTCGATGGTGAAGATGTATTGGAGATGGAAGTAGACGAGCGCGCTCGTGTCGGTCTATTCCTAGCTATGCAATATCCAAGTGAAATCAGCGGTGTTACCAATGCAGTCATCTTACGTTCTTCCATTAACGCACGCCGTGAAGAAGGCGATGAAATTTCATTAATGAAATTCATCCGTCAAATGGACCAAAAAATGGAATTTCTTGAAATGGATGAAGATATGGCGCAACGCTATTTAAATGAAGGTTTCTCAGGCGGAGAGAAAAAACGCAACGAGATTCTTCAATTAATGATGATCCAACCTAAAATTGCAATCTTGGATGAGATTGATTCAGGTCTAGATATCGATGCACTTAAAGTCGTTTCAAAAGGAATCAACGAAATGCGCGGAGAAGACTTTGGATGCTTGATCATCACTCACTACCAACGTCTATTAAATTACATCACTCCTGATTTTGTACATGTAATGATGCAAGGACGTGTCGTAAAATCAGGCGGTCCTGAACTTGCTGCCCGCTTGGAAGCGGAAGGTTATGACTGGATTAAACAAGAATTGGGCATTGAAGACGAAACTGTTGGCGAAGAAGCGTAAGTAGGAGGATTTGCAATGACTACAGAAACGAAATTACCGTTTGAACAAGAGGATATAAGCTCCTATTCAACTAAAAATAATGATCCAGCTTGGCTATCCGAGCTTCGGATTCAAGCGTTTTCTGAATTAGAAAAGCTCCCGATGCCAAAGCCGGATAAAACGAAAATCGATAAATGGAATTTCACTTCTTTCCAAACCCATACGGTTGAGAGTGAAGCTTTTGCCTCTTTAGAGGAGCTTCCGGAAGAAATTAAGTCCATCATTGAAGAAAATGAAAACTTATACATCCAACGCAATAATACGCCGGCACATATCAATCTGTCAGCAAATGTGAAAGAACAAGGCGTCATTTTTACGGATATTTTATCAGCGGCTCGTGATCATGCTGAGCTCGTGCAAAAATATTTCATGAAAGACGGCGTTAAAATAGATGAGCATCGTTTAACAGCGCTTCATGCTGCATTGGTTAATGGGGGAGCATTCCTTTATGTTCCGAAAAATGTAGAAATCAAAGAGCCGATTCAATCGGTATTCCTTTTGGATAATCCGGATACTACACTTTTCAACCATGTCTTGATCGTAGCTGAAGATAATAGCTCTGTCACATATGTAGAGAACTATTTCTCAACCGTTGAGTCTAACGAAGGTGTTGCCAACATCGTAACTGAAGTATTTGCAAATGCGAATGCCAAAGTCCAATATGGTGCGGTCGATACCCTTTCAAAAGGCTTCACGACATATGTTAACCGCCGTGGAGTGGCAGGACGTGACGCACGTATTGAGTGGGCGCTTGGCCTGATGAACGACGGAAATACGATTTCAGATAATACAACATATCTAATGGGCGATGGCTCTCACGGTGATACAAAAACCGTTGTAGTCGGACGCGGGGAACAAAAGCAGAACTTCACGACAGCCATCATTCATTATGGCAAACGCTCTGAGGGTTATATCCTTAAGCACGGTGTCATGAAAGAATCCGCATCCTCCATTTTTAATGGAATTGGGAAAATAGAGTATGGTGCTACAAAGGCCAATGCCGAACAAGAGTCACGTGTATTGATGTTAAGTGAAAAAGCACGCGGAGACGCCAATCCGATCCTCTTGATCGATGAAGATGATGTAACGGCTGGTCATGCTGCTTCAGTCGGCCGTGTCGACCCGCTTCAACTGTATTATTTAATGAGCCGTGGTATTACAAAGAAAGAAGCAGAAAGACTTGTCATTCACGGATTCTTGGCCCCTGTTGTTAACGAGCTTCCAATTGAGGGAGTCAAAAAACAATTAGTAGCGGTCATTGAAAGGAAAGTACAGTAATGAACCCATACGAAATTCGTAAGCTTTTTCCAATATTAGATCAAGAAGTCAATGGTCAGCCATTAGTTTATTTAGATAGTGCTGCAACCTCTCAAAAACCGGCTGCAGTGATTGAAGCGATTGAGCAATATTACCGCGGCTATAACTCGAATGTTCACCGCGGGGTGCATACACTAGGAACAAAAGCTACGGATGCGTATGAAGGTGCTCGTGAAAAGGTACGTAAATTCATTAATGCTTCTTCTACAGAAGAAATCATCTTTACCAGAGGCACAACGACTGCTTTAAATACTGTAGCAAGAAGTTACGGTGGTGCAAATATTAAAGAGGGTGACGAAATCGTCATCTCTTACATGGAGCATCACAGTAATATCATTCCGTGGCAGCAGCTTGCCAAAGAAAAAGGCGCTGTATTGAAGTATATTCCGCTTCAGGAGGATGGCACGATTTCCGTTGATGATGCGAGGGCTACAATTACGGAAGCAACGAAAATCGTGTCCATCATGCAGGTTTCGAATGTGCTTGGCGTTATCAATCCTGTGAAGGAAATCGCCCAAATTGCCCATGATCACAATGCTGTAATGGTAGTCGACGGGGCACAAAGCACGCCGCATCTAAAAGTGGATGTCCGTGATTTGGATTGTGATTTCTTTGCCTTCTCAGGTCATAAAATGGTCGGTCCAACAGGCATCGGCGCATTATATGGCAAGAAAGATCTTCTGGAAAAAATGGAACCGATCGAATTCGGCGGAGAGATGATTGATTTTGTAGGTTTGTATGAGTCTACATGGAAAGAACTCCCGTGGAAATTCGAAGGCGGTACCCCAATCATCGCCGGCGCCATCGGCATGGGGGCTGCCATTGATTTCTTGGAGGAAATCGGTTTGGATAATATTGAACGGCATGAACATAAGCTCGCCGCTTATGCAATGGAGAAAATGTCAGCAGTTGAAGGGCTGACCATTTACGGTCCTAAAGATGCAGAAAAGCGTGCTGGTGTAATAACCTTTAATATTGATGACGTACATCCACATGATGTCGCTACCGTTCTTGATGCAGATGGAATTGCTGTCCGTGCCGGTCACCACTGCGCACAGCCATTAATGAAATGGCTTGACGTATCAGCGACAGCAAGAGCAAGTTTCTATCTATATAACACGGAAGAAGATATTGATAAGCTTGTGTCCGGGCTTGTTAAAACGAAGGAGTATTTCAGTAATGTCTTTTGATAACCTTGATACACTTTACCGTCAAGTCATTATGGATCACTATAAGAAACCTCGTAATAAGGGCATGCTAGAAGATGGAAGCATGACAATCGATATGAATAATCCAACTTGCGGCGATCGGATTCGTTTAACGATGAAGATTGAAGACGGCAAGGTCAGCGATGTTAAATTCGATGGTGATGGTTGTTCGATATCCATGAGTTCGGCTTCCATGATGACGCAAGCCATTAAGGGCAAAGACGTTGATACTGCCCTAGCGATGTCCGAGACTTTTTCCTTAATGATTCAGGGAAAAGAATACGACGATGAGATGGACCTTGGGGATATTGAAGCCCTTCAGGGTGTTTCTAAATTTCCTGCCCGAATCAAGTGTGCTACCCTAGCTTGGAAAGCCATGGAAAAGGGATTGAAGGAATAATTAAATTAAAATGAGCTGTTGTAATTCAGCCATTTGAAATGGAGGAATACGAGCTATGGCAAAGAAAATGCCTGATATCGGCGATTATAAATATGGCTTTGCGGATAAAGATGTTTCCATCTTCCGTTCAAAGCGTGGTCTGACAAAAGAAATCGTGGAAGAAATTTCTCGAATGAAGGATGAACCGCAATGGATGCTTGATTTCCGTTTGAAATCATTGGAGCATTTTTACAACATGCCAATGCCTCAATGGGGCGGCGACATGCAGAGCCTGAACTTCGATGAAATCACATACTATGTTAAGCCATCAGAGAAATCAGAGAAGTCTTGGGATGAAGTTCCTGATGAAATCAAACAGACTTTTGATAAATTGGGAATTCCTGAAGCCGAACAAAAATACCTTGCCGGTGTATCAGCCCAATATGAATCTGAAGTGGTTTACCATAGCATGAAAGAAGAATTGGAAGACTTGGGTATCGTGTTTAAAGATACGGACTCAGCACTTCGTGAAAATGAAGATATCTTCCGTGAGCATTTCGGGAAAACGATCCCGCCTACTGACAATAAATTCTCTGCATTGAACTCGGCAGTTTGGTCAGGTGGATCATTCATCTATGTACCAAAAGGCGTTAAAGTGGATACTCCGCTTCAAGCTTATTTCCGAATCAACTCTGAAAACATGGGGCAATTCGAACGTACGCTAATCATTGTTGATGAAGGCGCATCCGTTCACTATGTAGAAGGTTGTACAGCTCCTGTTTATACAACTAACTCCCTTCATAGTGCGGTTGTTGAGATTGTCATCAAGAAAGATGCTTACTGCCGTTACACGACGATCCAAAACTGGGCAAACAACGTGTTTAACCTGGTTACGAAACGTGCGGTTTGTGACGCTAATGCAACAATGGAATGGATTGATGGTAACATCGGTTCGAAATTGACAATGAAATATCCTGCTGTCATCTTAAAAGGTGAAGGCGCTCGCGGTATGACATTATCGATTGCCATTGCAGGTAAAGGCCAACACCAAGACGCGGGAGCGAAAATGATTCACCTAGCGCCAAATACATCTTCAACGATTGTATCTAAATCAATTTCTAAACAGGGCGGTAAAGTAACATACCGTGGTATCGTTCATTTTGGACGTAAAGCGGATGGAGCTCGTTCCAACATTGAATGTGATACATTAATCATGGATAATCAGTCTACATCTGATACGATCCCTTACAATGAAATCTTGAATGATAATATTTCCCTTGAACACGAAGCGAAGGTTTCCAAAGTATCTGAAGAACAATTGTTCTACTTGATGAGCCGCGGAATTTCTGAGCAAGAAGCAACGGAAATGATCGTAATGGGCTTCATCGAACCATTTACAAAAGAACTTCCAATGGAATATGCGGTTGAAATGAACCGTCTGATCAAGTTCGAAATGGAAGGCTCCATCGGATAATAACCGACTGGCCTGCCTGTAAGGCGATTTAGAATAATCATTCATACAAAAGCCTGCCAGGTTTGACTGGCAGGCTTTTTGTTTTGATATTTTGATATTCCACACCCTTATACGAAAGATTAGATATGGCTCAATAAGGGTAAAAAAAATAAAAGAAGAAATCAGGAAATGGTCCTGTCCCAAAGGAGTGATGATGCAGATGATTTATATTGGTGTGACCGGTTGGGGTGATCATGATAGTTTATATCATGGAGGTGTTTCCCAACGTGATAAACTCAAAGAGTACGGCGCTCATTTTCCCATTGTGGAGGTGGATGCCTCATTCTATGCAGTCCAGCCAAAGAGGAACAGTGAAAAGTGGGTATCCGAGACGCCAGCATCATTCCGGTTTGTCGTTAAAGCCTACCAAGGGATGACAGGACATCAACGTGGGGAAATCCCATTTGAAAGTAAGAAGGAGATGTTCAAGGCGTTTTGCGACTCACTGGAAGCATATCGGAAGTCCGGCAAGCTCGCGATGGTCTTATTTCAGTTTCCGCCATGGTTTGATTGTAAACGTGAAAATGTGAATTACCTGCGATGGTGCAAAGCTGAAATGGGCGATATCCCAGTTGCCATAGAGTTCCGGAATCAAAGCTGGTACAGGCCCAACGTAGTCCAGCAAACTTTGGATTTTATCGAAAAGGAAGGCTGGATCCATACTGTATGCGATGAGCCGCAGGCTGGTGAGGGATCCATTCCTGTCGTTCTGCATGCCACCGATAAAGATAAAACCCTGGTACGCTTTCATGGCCGTAACCTGCATGGTTGGCAAAGGCCTGCTTCGGGAGATAATTGGCGTGAGGTCAGGTACCTATATCGATATAATCATCAGGAATTGACTGAATGGGTGAAGAAAATCAGGATATTGGAAAAGGAATCCAAGGAGTTATATGTCCTGTTCAATAATAACTCAGGCGGGGATGCAGCTGATAATGCCAAACAAATGATTGAGTTGCTTGGTATAGAATATGAAGGGCTGGCTTCTAAGCAGCTTGGTTTGTTTTAAGAGGAATTATATAATGAATAATGAGATGATGTGACAAGCTAGTAGAGGTAATATCCTCACAAACAGGTAAAGGCGGATTTTTTCATGGTATGGTTAGTGTTAGTGGGTATTGGATTATTAGCGGGATCAATCGGCGCTCTTGTCGGTCTGGGCGGGGGCATCATCATTGTGCCTTCCCTTTTATATTTAGGTACATCTACAAATATTATCGATGAGCTGACTCCACAGGTCGCCGTTGGTGTTTCAACCGTAATCATGATTTTTACCGGCTTATCTTCCACTCTATCTTATTTAAAACATAAGGTGGTGGATTATAAGGCCGGCTTAATCTTTTTTATTGGCAGTGCACCTGGTGGAATAATGGGGGCCCATGTGAATAAAAACCTTAACGCCGAAGCTTTTTCATTGTACTTTGGAATTTTCATGGTTTTCATGGCCATCGTGTTATTAGTGAAAAATCGTTTGAAGCCCATGCTTTTCAAGCCTGGAAAAGGGAAAATAGTGAAAACGTATAAAACCGAAAATGGACATTCATTTTCCTATGGTTACCACCCTCTGTTAGCTGTACTTATTTCTTTTGTCGTGGGATTCAGCTCCGGGTTATTTGGAATTGGCGGCGGAGCCTTAATGGTACCCGTCATGATGCTTCTTTTCTTCTTTCCTCCGCATATGGCTGTAGCGACTTCGATGTTCATGGTATTTCTATCTTCCATCACTAATTCGATTACGCATATTTCCCTTGGAAATGTAAATTGGCCATATGCTTTTGCCCTGATTCCGGGTGCGTGGTTCGGTGCTAAATTGGGCGCATTCATAAATACGCGCCTAAAGAGTGCGTCGCTGGAAAATATGTTGAAAATAGTGCTGATAATCATTGGTTTACGTCTTATATACCAAGGCATTACAGGATAAACGAGGAGGAAAAATGATGTCAGAAATCATTCATTTATATCACACCAATGATCTCCATAGTCATTTTGAGAATTGGCCTCGTATTGATAAGTTTCTTAAAGAAAGAAGACAACTTCATCAAGAAACGGGAGAAGAAGCGATCATACTGGATATAGGCGATCATGTGGACCGCTGGCATCCATATACAGAAGGTACGTTGGGTAAAGGAAATATTGAACTGCTTAATGAAGCGGGCTACCAATATGTGACCATCGGCAATAATGAAGGGATCACTTTACCTCATGATGCATTGGACTCCTTATATGATCATGCAAGGTTCAAGGTCTTGGCAGCCAATATTTATTACGGTGATAATGAAAGGCCGGAATGGGCGCTTCCATTTTGGATACATACAACGGCAAAAGGCACCAAAATCGCGATGATAGGTTTGACAGCCTTTTTTCAAAAGTTTTATTCTGCGATGGGCTGGGAAATAGCGGAACCATTCATGGAGTTAAAGGCGCAGCTCGAAAGGGTCAAAACAGAGGCGGATGTAATCATCATCCTTTCCCACCTGGGCATCCATGATGATGAGAGGATGGCAAGGGACTTTCCGGAGATTGACATTATACTTGGCGCGCATACCCACCACATCCTCCACCAAGGTAAATTGATCAATGACACACTCCTTTGCGGGGCAGGGAAATATGGTTTTTTTGTTGGACAGGTGGAAATGACGGTCAATCAGGAAAAGAAAATTAGCCGGAAGAGAGCCATTCTTTATGATACCAATGACTTTTTGGAATTGGAGAATGAACGGTCTTGGATTGAAGAAATATACCAGGCCGGAGGGAAAACGCTAAAACAGGTTGCAGTGGACTTACCGGTGGCACTGGATAATGATTGGTTCAAACGAAGTCCTTTGACGGAAATCCTTGTGGAGGCCCTAAGGGAGTGGAGTCAGGCGGATTGTTCCTTTTTGAATGCAGGTCTTCTGCTCGAAGGTCTTCCGAAGGGACCTGTCACAAAAGGGGATATTCACAGAATCTGCCCACATCCCATCAATCCTTGCGTCGTTGAAGTAGATGGGGATGAGTTAAAGGAAATCTTGATGCAATCGAGAAATGAAGAGTGGCCTCATATTCAGGTGAAGGGTTTCGGTTTCCGCGGAAAAATCATGGGAGTCATGCATTATGATCAAATAGAATTTAACGAAATGGAGAATGGAATCGTAAAAGGGATCCTTATAAAAGGAGAGAAACTGCAGGCGGATAAGTCCTATAAATTGGCAATACCTGATATGTTCACGTTCGGGCACTTCTTTCCAAGTATCCATCGCTCCAATCGCAAGGAATACTTACTGCCGGAATTCTTACGGGATATCCTTTTATGGAAGCTGAAAAAAATATACACTAACCCCTGATACGAAATCACGGTTTTGCCCTTTTTTTCATAAAGTATGGGGAAGGAAGGGGCGAAACCAATTGATTAACATGATCCCAATAATTCTTGATAATCATACATTCCTAGCCATTTCTGTCCGACTGCCGAAAACGAATTTACTTGCTGTCGCGTCCGAAAAAGGGTATATAATGTGCGGTGCGTTAGATGTTGGATTGCTGAACGATAAATTGAGAGATCGTAAAATCCTTGCAGGGAGGGCCACAGGAGTTAAATCGATTGAAGAGTTATTGGAAGCGCCGCTTGAATCAGTCACCTGGGAGGCTGTGGAAAAGGGCATACATCCAGGAATGATTGGTAAAGAGGCATTAATCAAAATGATTTGAAAAGGCGGGCTTTCTTTCTTCCGAAGGGGGCCTTATTTTTTAAAAGTAAATGCTGATATTTTTTCAATAAATATGTTCCAA
>Ga0209574_10000466_pt1 | contig 10534 bp, 14 predicted proteins | sample AgamicMgMarz_FD_187168 | JGI IMG/M metagenome (GOLD analysis project Ga0209574, IMG submission 187168) | Agave microbial communities from Guanajuato, Mexico - Mg.Ma.rz (SPAdes) (version 2) | ecosystem: Host-associated > Plants > Phyllosphere > Phylloplane/Leaf | place: Guanajuato, Mexico... | reverse complement strand
GTCGGTATTCTATAGCATAATGGCGGCCAACTAGTTATTTAGTTTTCTTAACTTTTATCAAAGGCGGTTGGTTTTTTGATATCTTCTTCATCAATATTTCTAGAAAAAAAAGCTAGATAATTCTATCTTTTGAGGGTGAAGACTAAAAAGGCGGCCATACTGGTTTCAAATAATAAAGCCATGATCAAAACTTTTAAAATATTAATTTGCATGGCCGCCCATATTTATTTAATATAGTTGCTCTATCTAAAGAAATTTAAAAGTATAAGAGTAGAAACTAGAAATTTATATCCATTTCTGTATGCATACACTTAAAACTTGAACAGTAAAACTTCACTGTAAAATACTAAGAAATAGTTTTAAATAGGAGCCATACTAAGTTGTTGTTTCCTGAAAAAAGTGTGAATCAATCTAGTAATAATAACATCATTTAGCTGTTTAAATATGAATAAAAAGTTTACAAAAAAAGCTCTAAATATTAAAGGAAAAGAAACACGGTTTAGCCATGAAGTAAAAAAAGAGATGTCGCCACAAACTCGCCAATGTGTCGCCGAAGGGTCGACAGAAACCGTTTTTGAGTCGCCAGAGAGTTGCCACCTTAAGGGTTTCCGTGATATCACGGTTAAGCTAGGCTCTGCCTAGCCCCACACGTCCTGTGGGGGCAAAAACCCCTTATGCTCTTCTCTCTTTTTACAGAGAGCACTATTCTTTTAAGGACAGTCATGAAAAATAGTACATAAATTTTAAAAACGAATTGTATTAGGTTGCAAAAAATTAGCAACTATTAGTTAGTGTTATTCCGTTTAATACATACCTCCAAGTCGAAGCATCAAGAAGGTTAAAGAAGATGTTAACTGAACAAATTCTACTTAATCCTCAATCCAGTTTACTGACATTTTGTAACCTATACATTGGACGTAGGCCAAGATGGATTTGGTAAAGAGAATCGTGATTGTAAGGCGGATTTTACAAATGTCAAAGAAAACAATCGAGGGTAAGTCATAAATAGCGAAGGTTGCTGATCTACTCTTGAACAATGGTCCAACTATGCGAATAAAGCTTTAGAACAAGCTCAAATCAATGAACGTATCACATACCTTTTTCAAAAAAAGCGTGTATTCGAAACACTTCCAATGATTAATTCGGGATATTTTGTAAATTACATTAGGAAGAAAGGCAATATTAACGGTTCTGGTGCGAAAACCATTTTATAGAGACATAGAACCTACATAGTCTGTTCCATTCCAGATTATGATGAAATTCCAAACAACTTATGTATGAATTCAACTTCATTTTGGCCAGACTTCACCTCTCGGTGAAGTTGTCCTTTTTTCACCATATGTATCACTTCAATGCCACTCAATATAGAAGTAGCCGTTTCATATGACTTAAATCCCAACATAGAACGCACACGTTTCTTAATGAAACGGTGATCTTGTTCCACGATATTATTGAGATATCGAACTTGCCTTATTTGTATGCCTTCAGACATATGTTTCTCTTCTTTTAACTCTTGAATTGCCACAGGATAGGCTGGGTTTTTGTCCACTGTTATAACACGCGGTTTACAAATATGAGAAGCAGCCAAGGCTTTCTTGAAAAAGCGCTTGGCTGCTTGTTTGTCTCTTGATTTACTTAGATAAAAATCAATGGTATTCCCTTCTGAATCGACCGCACGATATAAATACATCCATTGCCCTTTTACCTTGATATACGTTTCATCAACTCTTCAGGAGTCATTTGTTATCTTAAGGTGATGTCGTACTCTTTCATCTAATTCAGGTCCATATTGATGAACCCAACGCATAATGGTCGTGTGAGCGATAGATAAGCCTCGCTCCTCCATCATTTCCACCAAATTACGAAAACTTAGGTTGTACCGTAGGTACCATCTCACCGTTAGTAAAATAATATCAGGCTGATAATGCTTCCATTTGAACAAACCTTCTTTTTCCATACCGATCACACACCCTTTTTAGACTGATAGTATCAGTATGTCCAAGATTTAGAGATTCATTGCAATTATCTTGAAGTTTTTGCACCAGAACCCTATATCACAACCTATAGTGGGGGACGCTAACCAACCAGTTCGTGTCCAAGTTCAAAATGGTTCTACAGCACAATCCTTTACTGCTAATGTAAGAGGAAGATATTATGCTAACTTAGGTACAGCAAAGCCATTGAATCGTATGGCCTCAGAGCGTAGATTAAGTGTTTCCACTAATAATACTACCTTTATTCCACTTGTTAGCTTTCAAAGAAAAACGACATTTCCATCGGGAGCAACCAAAAGCAACTCTATAAATGTAACCGTTAATGGTTTTGATCTTATTACTTCAACAGATATCTCTTGGCAATTACGGCAAGGATCAACCCTTACTGGAGCGAATTGGGTTAATCCAAGTGAGACTTTATCTAATGAAACTTGTTGTCTTACAGATACATCAGCCACGGCAATTAATTTATCAACAGGCGTAAAAATAATAGGGGGGCTTGCTACTTCCGGTACACGTGCTGCATTAACATCATTCCCAGTAGACATAGTCATGAGTGGAGATACTCCTGTAACACTATGTGTACGAAATATAACCTCAAATACAGGGACAGTTAGCGCGGTTTTCCGTGTCCATGAAGAATGGTAAGTAAGGGAGAGAGTATAATTTACATTTCAATAATAAGGAAAAGGAAACATAACAAGGACCTGCTTTGTTGTGTTTCCTTTTTTAACTTTATTAAGTGTTAATTACAGTAGTAACAGCCAATGTGCTAGTTGGAGTTGAAGTTGAAGTCGCAGCGTGAGCAACCAATTCTACAATAACAGGAGCTCCTACTGTCACATCATCATCAATTACTAGATCGGTTGTTGTCAGAGTATAAACAATAGTAGGTTGCATTACCCCATTGATATATAAATTGGCATAAGAATTAGCTGTTACCTCAGGTAAAGTTGTAATTGCTGTTCCAATGTCATTAATAAAACTTCCAGCAGGTACTGTTGTTGTACCTCCTGTAACCATTGGTGCTGTTACAAATGCTGTAAATCTTGTAGGTGTGGGAGCAACACTAGTTGCCGTTGCTACCGTAATGTCACCAGTAATCGTACTGGTTGCGGTAAAAACAGGTTTAATAATAGGCATATATTTTACACTCCTTTCTAAACATTTGAGATAGAAAGAATACTAAATATTCCTTCTATCTATTCATAATCAAGTTTTGATTACCTGCAACTGTCAAATGTCTATATAGGTAGTCCTCATTTTGTGAATTTTGTTAAATAATACTATATGCTAGGTATTGCGCCGTTTCTGAATTAAAAAAGAAGAATAATAAATAGAGAACAAGCTTTATTCAAAAATAAGAAGATAGGAACATCTATATGGTTTTATCTTCTTGTTTTTTTATTCATAGAAAAAAGCCCCCCAAAAAACGGATAAAAGATCTTTTAAAAAGGAGGAAAGATAAATGCCTATTATCAAACCTTTTATGAACTCTTTAAGATTTAGCACTACAGCAGGAGCTGGTACAGGCACTGGCGCTGCATATAATATTCTTGCTACAGCTTTTACTACTGACGCTGGTGCAGCTGCTACTGCCTTTCCAGCTTCTCCTGCCTATTATAATCTCTATATTAATGGCCAAATTCAAACAGGCGATACTTCTGCAGCTACCACTACTGCTATTACTATTCTAGATGGAGATACTCTCTCACCCCTTACTCCAATTGTAGTTGAGTTTGTTGTAAACTAGACATATGACATATTTAATTTTGAACTGATTCTCAATTAAGAAAATCAGTTCCTCTTTTTAAAGCTCTACAATACTTAATTTGGTTTCTTCTTTAATCTTTACATATAACAAAATATAAAACCTTTATTATAACTAACTACTTATTAATTAGTATAAATTGAAGTGTAATTGGAACGTCCTCTGCTGGAACATCCTCTGTTAACAAAGTTAATTTATTCTCTTCAACCTTATAGTTAGTATGGGGTTGAAGAATACCATTAATAAACAAATTGATATAAGACACTTCATTTGGTCCCAATATCTCAGTAATTCCATATTTATCAATTCCATCGCTGTTAGTGTACAAACGCTTTTCTCCGTCTGAAAAAGTGAAATATAATAAATTGGTTGTTGGAATCAAACCTGAAAAAGGTGGTCCCTGTGGTCCTTGAGGACCTGATGGTCCCTGTGGTCCTTGAGGACCCGATGGTCCCTGTGGCCCTTGAGGACCCGATGGTCCCTGTGGCCCTTGAGGACCTGATGGTCCCTGTGGTCCTTGAGGACCTGATGGTCCCTGTGGTCCTTGAGGACCCGATGGTCCCTGTGGCCCTTGAGGACCCGATGGTCCCTGTGGCCCTTGAGGACCCGATGGTCCCTGTGGTCCTTGAGGACCCGATGGTCCCTGTGGTCCTTGAGGACCTGATGGTCCCCGCGGTCCTTGAGGACCTGGCCGATAACAGGTATTTGATGAATGAGATATCAACACAGAATGCTTCTTACGAATAAAAGGGTCATATAACAACCTCTTAGAGCGTTTTTTCCGTTTCTTTTTTCTACAACATACCTCTCTAGAATGAGAATCCCTACACCCCATTTTCCGCAATCCTCCTTTTACTTTATCTTTTTTAATCTATTCAACAATTAAGTGAAAGGGGATAGACTTAAATAAGGCATGTAAGTGCTAAAGTTAGTTCCCCCATAAACTGTTGCTAATTTTCTATCAAAGGGTTTGGTTTAAGTATACAAAGTACTCTGCCGAGTTTAAAATGGACGTATTAACGTATATTGAAAAAACGGGAGCGTCTATTCGTGAAGCATCTTCTGTATTTAATATCCCTTCATATTCAACGGTTATAAAATGGAGGAGGATCTTTGAAGAACAGGGCATGGACGGCCTGTATGCCAAGACCAGGAGGCTGCCAAAAGTGAAGAAGAATCCGATTAAAAATAATGATTCACAGAAAACAAATGAAGAGCTAGTAAAGGAACTTGAATATTTACGAATGGAAAATGCGTACTTAAAAAAGTTGAACGCCTTAGTACAAACATCAAGGGAATTAAAGAGCGAGAAAAAGCCCAAGTAGTGTTTGAATTAAGGCATGAGTATAAGGTCGTCGACCTTATCAAAGTAGCTAGAATCGCCCGTAGTACGTATTATTATTGGATAAAAGCCTTTAAGCGCCCTGACAAATATAAAGAAGTTAAAGAAACCATTCATCATATCTTTCATAAACACAAAGGGAGGTATGGTTATCGTCGTATTACGCTAGAATTACACCGTCTAGGCTATCTTATTAATCATAAGACGGTCTGTCGATTGATGAAAGAGCTAGGCTTAAAGTGCCTCGTTCGGCTCAAAAAGTATCGTTCTTATCGTGGGAGAACAGGAAGAATCGCTCCAAATATCCTTAAACGTGATTTTAAAGCATCTAAACCAAATGAAAAATAGGTAACCGATATCACAGAGTTTCACCTATTCGGAGAGAAGCTTTACTTATCGCCTATTTTGGACCTTTTTAATGGGGAAATTATCTCCTACCATATCGACAAGAGACCTGCATTTTCACTGGTCACTACGATGTTACATAAAGCATTTGACCGTTTAAATGAGGGAGACTGCCCTATTCTTCATTCTGATCAAGGATGGCACTACCAAATGACTAAATATCAGCATTTATTGAAGGGAAATAACATTACTCAAAGCATGTCCCGTAAGGGTAACTGTTTAGATAATGCGGTTATTGAAAACTTCTTTGGTCTATTAAAATCAGAGTTACTCTATCTACAAGAATTTGAAAGTATAGAACAGTTCAACAGGAATTAGAGGCCTATATCCTCTATTACAACCATCTACGAATAAAAGAAAAATTAAAAGGATTGACCCCTGTAGAATACAGAATTCAATCCTCATTAGCTGCCTAAATAACGTGTCTAACTTTTTGGGTTCAGTTCACACACAAGGGATTTCAGATAGGATAGATTACCAATGTATGCAGCTTTTTATACATCCTTGATAGACCAACATTTTTTAAACGAGTGATTAATGGAAAGGTGTATAAAAAGTGCACATTTTATACATATGCTAAACACTTCAAATAATTGATTTTATATGCAAATATGATATATTAAGGGTCAGACTATTTTTACAAATTTCAACGTAACCCTATTTACGAGCTACCTCGATTCCACTGCCGAGGTAGCTTTTTATTTTGTTGCTTTTTAACCTAGACAAAACATAAATCTATAAGATATTTTATATTTGCACATGTTTTATCTTAAAAAACCAAAAACCACGCTCTCTCCATTCTTTTTAGGGTTCTTTAATATGTTATAACAGTTTATTATTTCCTTATAATCCAGCTGTGAAAGTGCTGAATTATAAGGAAATGGAACTTCATTAGATTTACTTAGGTTCAACTTATGCTCGCCTTCCGCTCGTCTGTTCGCTCGGTTTAATTAAGCTATCCATCTCTAAAAATAAGTATAATAAAACAAAAGAGCCACTATATAATATAGTGGCTCTTTTGTTTTTGTGAAGTGCGATTTAAGGTAGTTGTGTATAATTTTGTGCATCTTGACTTGCTGCAATTATTGAGTTTGCAATTTTTATACACTCATTAAAGTTTCTTATCTTTCGACCATGTATCATTTATTAAATGCTCTTTGAACTTATGCTTAGTACTAGCACTTTTATTAAATCTTTTTTACAGGAATTAGTGAACAAGTATAGAATAACTCAATTATCCTTCTCTATTTCATAAAATGATGGTACTGTAATGGAATAGACTGCACCAGCGCTTCTTTATTCGTCTTAGTTCTCAAAAAGACGAGCAAAGAAGCCTTTTTTATTTTCTCTCTCTTCTTCCGGGGCCGCTGCTGTTTCAAGTAAATGTTGTTGCTGTTGTTTTTGTGATGAGCGAATATATTCCATCATTTCTTTATCGCGGCTCTCTATGTGTTTTTTCATCTGCTCGGATTGACTATCAAAGCTGGCTTGCAACTGTTTGAGTTGCCTATTTGTTTGCTCGCGATTCGCTCGCCTTTGTTCCTCTAACTCCCTTAAATCATTTTTAAAATCACTTAAGGCTGTCTTATACCCTTCAATTATCCCTAACAGCTGATTGTTTATTTCTTGCTGCTGTTTGAACTGCTCGGATATTGCTCCTACGACTTCCGGGGATAGTGACTTTTCAGAATCTTTACATGGGGGAAAATTACATAATGAAAAAAGTCGTTGGCTATGTTCGTATATCATCTGATTCGCAAATTGAAAATACATCTATTGAGGAACAAATAATATGGTATAAGTAAAAAGCTTAGAAAACAAAATTTTTTTAAAAAACCATAATACCTGTCCATACTCTTCTTGATTTTTCACATACTATGGATTATGCATATCAAAGCCTCCAAATCTTTTGATACGTAAGTTGAATTTTTATTGAACGAAAAAACTCCTGAATTCAGGAGTTTTTTCTATTTTAAACTACTTCATACATCTCCACATAATGTACCTTATCGACAATTGTTATGTATAAACAGGGAAAATAAATAAAAAAGCTAGCATAAAGCTAGCTTTTTAAAATAGGAAATAAAGCTAAATAATAATTAAAATAAAAATGATCTTTAATTATTAGCAACCGCCACCAAAGCCTCCGCCAAAACAGGAAGCACCAATAATGATTAATAAAATGAATAGTACAATGATTAAGGCAAAGCCACCACCACAGCCGCCTCCGCCATAGCCGTAACCGCCGCCATAACCACAGCCGCCGTAACCTCCAAAAAAGCCCATATTTCCACCCCCTATATGCTTAATACTTTTAGGATATGTATAAAAAGTGAAAATGCTCGCCCATACTCTGCACTGATAGAAATAACAGGATTTTTATAGATATATATAAACCCTTTAGATTACTTTACATAGAATGAAGGAACCATCCCATTGAATCCCAGTAGATCAGTTACCCTTCCTAACGGATTTGCAGTTGTTAAAAAACAGAGAAACTCCCTGCCGCCTGGGAGTTTCTCTGTTTTTTAGATGTATATCATATATATGTTTAGTTAACATCATGAATTTTATTGGAATTCATTATCTGAAAAGATTTTGAATATTATTAGAGAAGGCTCTAGGAATGCCACTTCGATAAAGCCATCTCTCTTTTAAAAGAAAAAACAATCTGTCTTCCAATACAGATTGTTTTTTCTTTTTTTGACTTTGTAAATGATGAAGGTGAAAAATAAAGTTAAAAGGATTCTAAGTGTGAGACGAAAATTATTCGAACTACATCATATTCCTTTATTTTCTTTTAGGTAACTTGCCTATTGGGAATAAAATTTTATTTTTTGAGCAAACTACACAAGATGTCGCCAAACACTGACACATACAACTAAATTTTTCTGTTTTTAAGCTGTATATCGTATACAGGTTTAGTTAACATAATCAGAATTATGGATATCAAATAGGTGCCGAATCACCGACAATCAGAAGAATACATAAAAATGACTAACTATGTAAAATAGGGAGGTGTTTTATGTATTATCACCAATATTACTATCCATATTTTCAATCCCAAATGAATCGTCAACCGCAACAACAGCAATATCCTCCAGTTGATACTGCTATTTTCGGTCATTCGGTAAGTGCCTTTCAAAAACTTGCTCTGGAATCCAGTACTTTACTTAAAATGTTTGCTGATCCAAGTTTTTCTCATAATTTGATGAAAGCAGCACAGGCTGGAAACCAAATGAAAGTTGACAGTTTAATTAAATCGATAGGAATAAGTACACCTGTGACAGTTAAGTACAATCCAGATGGAATTTTATTAACTATGCATGCTCAGGCTCAAGGTTCAGAATGTTGTACCTTAACCATGTTTCTTAAATGGGGAGAATTTCGAGAGAAACCTTTTTAAAAATCTAAGAGAATCGTTTGTTTTACGAACGATTCTCTTACTGCATATTCTATTTCTCTCAAGTTAATATAATGTGATTTATCGGCATTCATAAAAAATGGACATTTGGCATAATAGATAAAATAAAGGACCCAACGATAAAAAAACATTGGCTAAGTCTTAGCCAATATTTTTTTATTAGATACATACTGTTAAGAAGGTGTTTTCCCAGAAAGACGGATAATCTTAAGAATATAAATTACAGTATATTCATTGAGCTGTTTTTAAGTAAATTGTCTATATGAATAATATTTAAAAATTTGAGCAAACTACTCAAGATGCAATAGAGCATCATCTAACGACTATTGTTAATTCAACTTACAGAAAAAGACCATCTCTTTTGACTGGGAAGAGATGGTCTTTTTCTCTTTTTGACTTTACAAATCAGGAAGGTGAAAAAAGAAGGGCAAAAAGATTCTAAGTGTGGGACTAAAATTATTTTAACTACACTATATGAGTTAATTTCTCTTTAGGTAACTTGCCTATTATAAATAGGGATTAAGAAAAGTAGGTTCATACTCTGGGGTTCTTTTCTCATTAACTGAAGGTTGATTGGAAATCGAAAGGTTTTCTGTCTTATTAATGAGATTTTCGTTTTGTTTATGAGGCATTATTAATGTTCCTCCTTCTTAATACAGCTAATCTAATTAATTATTAAAATATTTTTATCCAAATAAAAAAGGACATTTCCTATATGTCCTGTTCCCTTGTATTAGCCCCGCCTACGCTAAATACTCTGACAGCCACTCATGCCGTCCAACCTATTATCATTATAATGATTAAATTAAATGTTCTGATTTCTGAATTAACTTTATTATATTCATTGTATTTATTTTATATGATTTGTTCATCATAAATATTTTCTTATATGATGAACAAACTACTCAAGATGCTTTCGAGCATCGACTCATACAACTAAATTCTGCAACAGAAAAAGACTACCTCTTTTGACTGGGAAGAGGTAGTCTTTTCTTTTTTTAAAATATATAGGGTATACAAATCTAGTCTACATAAGGTCAATAAAGTATAGAATCCCCTCAATAGGGAAGACTGCTAAAGTTCGTTGGATCATATACAATACCTGTTGTATGTAAATAGCTTTATTTCTTGTTGCAGTTGCAGACTTCCTAACAAGTCTGTTTCTTTTTATTTAATAATTATAAAAATGAATACTAAATAACATCTTGAGCAAACTACTCAAGATGCAATGAGGCATCACTCATGAAACCCAATTACGTAACAGAAAAAACCTACCTTTTTTGACTAGGAAAAGGTAGGTTTTTTCTGTTTTTACGGTGTATATGGTATACATGTTTAGTTAACATAATCAATGTTATGAGAAATCATAAAAGAAATTTTTCACTTCTACTTGTATACTCCCACTCTATTGATTAAAGTTAATTATTTTTTTATAATATCAACGCTTGTCTATGCATTTATAATTAATTTGAATATTATAAGTTATATTCCATCCTATCTATAAGAGTAAAAAAAGCTACTGCCAAACGAGCCAGTAGCTTTTTTTACTCTTATAGATTGTATATGATATACAGCTTTAGTTAACATAATGAGTTTTT
>Ga0209574_10000464_pt1 | contig 10536 bp, 18 predicted proteins | sample AgamicMgMarz_FD_187168 | JGI IMG/M metagenome (GOLD analysis project Ga0209574, IMG submission 187168) | Agave microbial communities from Guanajuato, Mexico - Mg.Ma.rz (SPAdes) (version 2) | ecosystem: Host-associated > Plants > Phyllosphere > Phylloplane/Leaf | place: Guanajuato, Mexico... | reverse complement strand
GCCTTTTAGGTTGATACCAAAGGGATCGTCGGACAGGTTAAACCACTTTTGAGCGGTTGCGTTTAATTCAATTTTTTCGGTAATCATTGGTTTGTATTCTCCATTAAAGATTTCAGCTAATTCGCTGTTGATTTGCGCGGCTGTCATTCCGCGCGTTAGTAAAAAATTCGGCAGATTCGCGGCTAAAATTTGTCGAAGTTTGCTGACATATTCAGGGTCCTCGATTTGATCGTGTAAAAGCCTTTGAATCGTCGTTCTTTCCGCTCTATTCGTTGCGCCACCTGCAATGGTTGATAACTCACTACGGCTGATATTGTGGCGACTACAAAAATCAAGAAGCGGTTTGTTGGAAATTTTAGTAGCGATGGTTTTCATAACAATTTTAGTCAGTGAAAAATTCGTATTTGATGGTTCCTGAAACTGCGACTAATTCAATTGTGGTTTTGCATTCGGGACAATCGACATCGCAGAATTCAAAATTGTCGTCGGTATCCCAAATCAATTTTGCAGGATAAAAATCAATGCTTTTCCCGCAATTGCAGCAATCAATTGCCTGCAAACCTGTTGCGCCGAGTAAAGCCGGTGAGCGCAAACCCTTTTCAGGATTATTCAAAGCGTCTGGATCATATTGTTTTTGTGTAAATTCTTTTCCCATTGGTTTCTCCTATTTGACCGCGTAAATGCGCGTCGGTTGTTGTTGAATTTCGCGGCTTTCAATTGCCTGTTCGACCTCTTTGGACGGCAGACGTTCATCAAAATCAGCGAAAACGGTTAGTAAAAAATCACGGCATTCAGCCGCAGTTTGAAAGCAGTCGGCGAACATTCCGACAGCTTGCCAGTAATCAATTTGTTTACCCGCATAGACGCTTGGCGCGACCGGCGCAGCAGCCGCGACTTGTTCCGGCGTAACGGTGATTTCCTGATGAGGAAAATGCGCTACATTCGTTTCGGGAGTTTCGATCTTCACGTTGAAATGCGGAACGCGGAAAACCTCGCCGGTCTGTTTGAGTTTTTGTTTGTCGGCAACATTATCCGTCTTGAATTTTTCTTTGAGCTGTTTAGTTAATTGCTGCGCGGTGCTTTCAGCATTCGATTTGTAATCACCGGCTTTATCAGCGGTATGAATGATTTTCGGAATTTCGCGGTAATCCTTATCGCCGGGTAATTTGATAAGCATTAAATCAATGTTCATCGGAACAACGATGTTGACCCATTGCCCGGTAAAATCAACAAAGGGTTTTTCGCCCGGAATGCGGTAAGTGATGCCTTTGCGCTCGACGGTCAAGGCTTCATCAAGTTTTGAGTCGAATTCGTCGGCAAGCAACGCGGATTCGATAATTTCGTGCGGCAATTTACGAACAACGATGCGCTTTGAATGCCATCGCGTTATTGGCGTTTGGTTTGTTGCGCGATGAACGCGATTTGCATAAATCTCGCAGATGTTATCGGCAAAAGGGTTCAAATGGTCAATCGTTACATTCAAGCCTTTAGCGATTGCTAAACCAATGTATCTGTCCATTTTTTCAGCCCACTGGTGGGCGACTTCGACTTTGCCGGTGGCTTGCGGATTATTCGGTAAATGGCGTTCATGCCGAAAACCGCCGAGTTGTTCCAAAATGCTGTTAAGAATCTTCTGAGCGCGAATGAAATAACCTTGAAACTCGCTGCCTTTATCGGTGTAGATGCAGAGCGGAACGCCCCACGCATCGAAAAGCTCGATGACAAATTCGACCATATCGCGGCTTGTAATATGAGTCGTGCAAACGTAGCGCAAAAAGCGGCGGCGCGTGTGATCGTCAACCGCCATAATTTGCCAAACGCGGATTTTCTTGTCATCAAGATTCGGGTGGTTTTTATCTACACCTTCGATTCTCAGAATCCGGCGCGTTTTAATATCTTCCCATCGGACTTTTAGTGCGGTAACGTCAATCTGAATTACTTCACCTGGGAATTCGGCTTCCCATTGGCGATACGGACGACGCGACGATTTGCGCTGCTTTCCGTTAAGTCCATGTTGGCGCAAAAGTCTTTGAAAATATTCGAGCGACGGCAGATTTGTAATATTGTTCTGTTGGCAAGTTAAAAGAGCCTGGTCGGGGTCGAGCTTGCCGCCGACGACGAGCGATGCGGCAGTAAAGATGTCAGTTCCTTCTTTCAGCTCGTATTTGCGTTTACCTTTATCAGCGCGTGTTTTATTTTTCGGGCGCACGGATTCGGTGATTTTGTAAATATGCTGTTTTGACACGCGAAATTTTTTAGCCAAATGTTCGGCGGTTTGCTTTGCGGGTGCGCCGCGCAAACCGGACATTGCAGCATTTATTTCTTGTAATGCGGTATTTCCTAATGTAATATTGCTCATAAGATTTTCGGACAGACGACCGGGAATCATTGGTTGAAGGCGCGGGATTAGCTGATAATTTCCGCGCCTTCGGTTTTTTACATAACGTATGCAGGCGGTTCGTAAGCCTTCAGAAATGCCACGAAATCTGCAAGTTGTTCTTCGGTTAATTGATTGCTGTGAGCGACTTTGTAGCGACTCCAAAGCTCGTGATACCAAAGCGATTTATCCGGACCTTTGATTAGTCCTTTTTCCGCTCCAATTGCATGAGCCTGGTCAAGCAACGATTTGTAATTCGATTTGACCTTTAGCTCCAAACCATCAGTTCCGGCTTTTGCCGCGAAATGTCGTTTAATCAGATCAATTCCGGCAGCCTTCAAAGCATTCCGCAATGCGCGTGATGCGGCGAGATTGTAAAGTTGCGCGTATGATGCTTCATTATCGTTTATTCGTTCCGCCGTATTTGCTGCGCCAACCGCACTTCTATACAGGCTGTTTGAGAGTGTCAAAGCACAGCGGACAGAAATTGCATCCTCGCTAACTGGCGGAATTGGTTCAATTTCAATCGAGCTGATTTTAGCTAGAAAGTTTGCAAGAATTGCACTCGCTTCATACATCAAAAACGGCTTTGTCGAATCATCGTAAAACAATACGCTTTCCGGTTCGATGTCGTAGGCTTCGACTAATTCAGTAACTAAAGCAGTTTGTTCTGCTGATAAAACTTTTCGTGGTTCATTCATATTTTTAACTCCAATTTATATTTCTTTTTCATCATTCCAATCGCCGGTTTCTTCGACAGCCTGAACAGCAAGCGGCGATAAATCTTGCGTGTCAGGCGTTTGTTCGTCCGTAAAAACAAAATTTTCTAAATAGAGCGCAGAGCGAACAAGTTTCATTTGCGCCATTAGTGCGGTGAGATCGTCGCGCCCGCGCAAGCCTTTCTCGACCAGTGGCGTTTCTTTGGCGACGGCGGCGAAATTAACCAAAGCACCAACCGCTTTGACTAAAGCCTGTTGATATGGTGTTCCTTCATTTGCGGCAAGTGTGGCGCGGCGCAGCTCTTCGTATTCCTGCGTTCCGGTTTGGACTTGATTTGAAAGTTTTTCAATTTTGGTATCCTTTGCTTTCAAAACGTCTTTCGCACCGCGAATCTCGGCAGCCAATTGCTGCACGACCTGCTTGATTTGAGCATTGTCGGAAATTGACGTTTCGACTTCGCCGACAATCAATTTGTCGCCGTCAACGTATATCGGAACATCATTGTTCTCAACCAAAAGTTTGCGGGTTGAAATTGGTATTTTCGCGTCGTTGAAAGCGTCAAAAAGCTGCGCTCCTTCTGTCTCGAAAACCTTTTTCCGGTCGTAGAATTCATTTTTCGTCATCGGCGAGTATTCGTAGTTGTCCAGAAAATCTGCGAATCTCTTAAAACCGAACGCTTCATGTAAATCGGTTTTCTGAAACTCAATCAATGCACCGATTGCCTGTGATGAGACATTTTTAGAAATGTGATCGGCGGCGCGAATGCCGCCAAGCAATAAATACGCTCTTTCTTTTTCACCTTCGGAAAAAGACTTCGGCGTTTCTTCAGGTTTTGTTAAAGTTTCTTTTTTCATAAATTTGAAATTTAAATTCTGAAATTTCAGAATTTAAAACCGGCTAAATCTTTCAAAAATTCAATAAAACTCGTGTTTATGTGAGTTATTTAAATTCTGAATTCAGAATTTAAATTCATTCCGTATCGTCGTAATCTTCGGTTAGTTCTTCGCGCAGCCCTCTACCGAATTCATAAATAAGACTGGCGGCACAAACCATAAACAAAAGTTCTAAAAAACCGGCTAAAAAATTCATACTTTTTTAATTTTGGCGGCGATTCTAACCGTATATTTTTCAGTAAAGTTAGGGTCAAGGGTCGCGCAAACATTCGACTGAGGTTCGCGTTTTTTCATACAGTCCGGGCAATATTGAAAAAGGCAGCCGTCAAACCAATCCTTTTCAAATCGCCGGTAATCATCATCTGTTTTGGCGATAAAAACAGCCGGGCAGAAATCGCATTTATAAACTGTGATAAAAGCCAAAATCATTAAATAAACTCCTCTTCCCAAACTTCGTCGGGCGTTTCTTCAATCAGCTCTGGATATTCAAAACTTTGTCGTTCGACCTTGCGACCGTATGCAAAAGCAACCGGTGCGGCGATCACAACGCCGCACAAAATTAAACCGCAACCTGTTAAAATTAAATCCCAATCCATTACGCCACCTCTTTTTCGCTGAATGCGCCAAGTGTCGCCTCGCGTTTATTCATGGCTTTCACAGCCTCAATGACCTTATTGCAATCTTTGGTAGTTCGCGGTTTATTAAGTTTCAGCATCCGAAAGCAAAGAGATTCGAGACCGCTTGGCGTTCGATCCTTTTTTGCGAACCACAAATCATTTAATTTTTGTAAATGTTCCTGAGTAACTATCTGCTCGACACCGGCTTGCTGTCGGCGATATTGAACCGTGCGAAGTGAAGGCTGTGTTTGTTGCGGGTTTAGATAGTTCTGAAGCCTATCAATAATTTCAACAGCTTCGGAATAATACAGCTCGCTTGTATGTTCGGTGCGACCGTTGGTTATTTCAGCCGTCCAGTCGCGCAAATCGTCATGGGAAACACCGGCTTTACCGGCGAGTCCAAACATTAAAGAATTTTGTGCTTTAGTTCGCAATGTTGGTTTTTTCATTGTGTTCTCCTTCAAAACTTTGAAAGCCCAAATCAAGGGCAATTTCTTGCACTGTGCAAAGTGCAGTCACAGCCGCAGATTTCATACTTATTGCGCCTTGCGGCGATAAATCGGTTTTGACTATTTCAGACAAAGTGCCGTGCATGGTTATCAGCATTCCGGTAATTTTTTCAAACTGTTCTCGCACGAATGCAAGATCGTTATCACCGTTGGTTGAGAAGGCTCGGACAGTTTGATTTTGGTTATTCATCACATTTCTCCAGTTCCTTATTTAGTTCGGCAATGGCTTGTAAAATCTCTGTTCTGCGCTCTGCTTTAGGTGCTTTAGCGAGAATTGAAGTAACGGCTTCCGACACCTCTTTGTGCAGGGATGCGGGGGTTGACGGTTTGGCGTTTGGTTCAAGAATACGAGCGCAGCGCGCATTAAAATCTGCTTGAACCATTCGCAATCTTTCCGGCGCATTTCGACCTAAGGGATTAAGCAGCCGCCAACTTTTCGCGTATGGATTGTTTGTGCCGAGAATGTGATAAATTCTTTTATCCGTAATTCCTAGTTCGTCGGCAACTTCTGAAATATAGCCGTCAAATGCGGCGGTTATAACTGAGTTAGGGTCTTGCATTGAAAAAAATCTCCATTTTCAACATTAAAAATTGTGTAAAATTCAACCTGTTAAAATTAATAAAAAAAAAGTAGGCTTTAACTCGGACGGTCAAACCTACAGACCTACGCGCCCTGCTTTAATTTCTGGCGAACAGGCTGATAATGATTTGGTCTTTCGATAGTAATGTCGTAAGTGTTTTTAAGCCTTGCGGCAATCGAAGGATAGAAGCGTTTTCCGTAGAGAGTATCGGAAACCATTGTTTCGACACTGCGAAAAGTAGCGTTTGAATCTTTGTGAAATTCACGCGCAATTTCGGCAATAGTCAACCCTTTTTCGATAAGTAAAATTTTGATTTGTTTGACCGACATCGTTTATAATTCCTGTTGTATTTACAACTTGTGAAAACAAGTAAATTTAGACTATACAACCTGTAAAATATTGTCAAGTAAAACTACACAATCCGTGCATATTATAGGGTTTGGAAATCGGATGCGGGCAGCGTTTGGCGGCATTAGCAATGTCGAAATTGCAGACGAAATGAAAAAAACGCCCTCAGCAATTACAAATTATATGGATGGTAGAGTTACCTTGCCGCTTGTAATGGAAATCTCAAAGTTAACAGGTTGTTCAGTAGATTGGCTGTTAACAGGTGAAGGTGAAAAATTTATTACTCAAGAAAAACAAATAACTCTTGATGAGGTATTTGAAAGCAAAATCAGGATAATCGTTCAGGAAGAACTGAGTAAACAACTTCAAAAAGAACGTGGTCGCCCAAGTTTACCTTTAGACTTAAATAACTCAGACGAAGACTACAAAGCAGCATAAATATGAAATTAGAACTTTACTTCCCTAAAGAAGCTGAAAATTTAGTCCCCTTTTTCTCAATTCCGATTCCAGCCGGAAAGGCTCACGAAGTTGACCAAATTGTTGACTGGATTGATTTGAATGATTTTGTCCGGCGCGGGTCCGACCCGGTATATTATTTGCGCGTGAACGGTAATTCAATGGAAGAATCTATTTTTCATGGCGATCTGTTAGTTGTTCGGCGTGTCGAAAACGCAGAAACCGGCGACATTGTTATTGCTGAAATCAATGGCGAATTTACTGTAAAAACTTTGAAGCGTGAACACAAAGGACTATATTTAGTTCCGAAAAACGGGGATTACAAAACCGTAAAGATAGGTCGCCGAGATAAGTTTGCCGTTTGGGGAATCGTAGATTTTATTGTTCGCAGCACTCGAAAGAAATAAATTTATGAAGATTTCAAAAATAATTTTTTCATTCATTTTAACCGCAGTTTTTTCCACATTTTGTTATTCACAAGAATCAGTTTTAACAAACGATGATGTTTTGCAAATGGTCAAATCAGGGCTGTCCGTTGACTTGATAAACGCAAAAATTAAATCATCAAAAACTCAATTTGATACCTCGCCTGCAAAATTAACGGAGTTAAAAAAGAATGGGATTTCTGAGACTATCCTTGTTGCAATGGTTGAATCCGGCGCAAAACCTACTGTGGCAACTACTGTTAAACCCAATATTCAAGTCGAGGCTGCGCGAACTGCTTTGAAAGCATTAAGAAGACTTAATAGCGCAACTGATGTAGGAATAAGTTATGTAAACTACTCACCATTAGTTGCTGAAGTAAAAGCAGAAGTTGAGGATTCATTACCGAAAATAGACAGTGATAATTTAAGACGAGAAATTAAATCGGCAATGGATGAATATGCCTTTGCCGCTTCAGTATGGCAAGCAACATGGCGAAGTGATCTAATTGAAGGAAACCTAAAGGAAATTGCGATTAATCAGTATAACGTCCAAAAAAAAGGTTGGCTAAAAGTCGTATGGCGCAATGATTTACTTACCGCAATTTGGGGACGTGCCAAAAATCATTTTGCAATTGCTGAAGGGATTTATACACAACTACAAAATACAACAGACAATCCATCAAATACGGATAGCTTTGCCGGAGCTTGGAAATTGACAATTGAAAATAATGGACAAACAGTTGAATTTTTTATGACTATAATTCGTTCTGGTGAAAATTATACGGCTACTTTGCGTTCCCAATTAGGAAATTCAACAGGAATTCCAGTTAAGAAAACAGATAATACATTTTCACTTACTTATTCAGAACAACAAAATAAACAAACAATAACTTTCTCCATTCAGGGTGTAATTTCCGAAAATGCGTTAAAAGGAAATGCTAATTTTAATGATGGTAAAGAAACGAAATCATTACCATTTTCCGGCACGAAATTAATGAGTTAATCAAAAAATCGTGAACTAAAAAAGGCGACGGAATATGTTCCGTCGCCTTTTTCGTTTACGTTCTAAAAATTATTTCAAGCAGTAATTGCTGCATCCATAGCCTGCGCCCATTTCCAAAATGACTCTTCAAAAACGAGCCATCCGAAACGTGTAGGAATTGGGCTTCCGGCTGTGTCTTTTCCAACAGATTCAAAAGTGCCGTCTTCGCACATTCCAATTAATGTTTGCCTGCTCGGACAGGGCACAATAATCCGTTCTTTGCGAATCATCCTTTCAATTTCGGAAAGTTTTAATTTTGTTCTGGGTGTGAAAAATGCTGAGTTTGTCTGGTTCAAAGTTATCTGGTTGTTCATATTTGCTTATCTTCTAAATCTTCTAAATCTTCTAAATCTTCTAAATCGTCCAAATCATCTAAATCGTCTATTTCTTCCATACCATCCAAAATACTGATGCAATGGCACGGTTTCCTCAATACTCTATAAGAGCCAGAAGATGATTTCATTAAATTGTTTATTACTTCGGGTGACGGAAGGCATATAAGCAGACCAGACGAAGAGGCTCATTGTCTTCCGAACAATAATCTACAACAAAAATTACCGAATAACAATAGTTTTATGAATAAACCGCAAATTTCCAGTGCTGAAGCAGCAGACATCCTTGCCGCAAACAAAGTCAGCGATAAGATCGCCATCATTGGGATTCGTGGTTATTACCTAGATTCTTTCGGTAAGCGCGGGGAAAATGATCGCAATGTCTATGATGACGTAATTTTAATTATTTCTGCCCGTAAATTTGAAACTTTCCGCGCAAACGCCGATCCGTCCGTTTACCGCAAAGGAATTGCGACCATGAAAACGGGCGTTCATCGTTACTACAAAGGAAAGCACAAAAACCGCTATTGGGCTTTGCGGCTCGTGGGCGAACAAGTTCCGGTTACCCGAGACGGTCAAGGCAGTTCAATCGGCGTTGCTTTGAACATTCACAAAGGCGGCAACCGCACGACCGGCTCGGAAGGCTGCCAAACCTTAATGCCCGCTGATTGGGATGATTTCATTGAAATTGTCTATGACGAAATGGAATTTTACGGTCAAAAAACCGTGCCTTATGTCCTCATTGATGAAAAAGAACGTCGCGCCGGTAAATTCAAAATGCCGCACATTTTGGCAAAAGAACTTACTTTGGATGACCGCGAAATTGATAATTTGTTGATTAGATTCGACAAAGATGAACTGGCTGCAAAACAACAGGTTGATACGCTACAAAATCCTGTCACCTTGCCCGCAAATACCCTTCCGACGCCGAAAGCTGAAAATCAACCTCAGTTGTCGAGCGTAGCCCCTTTGCAGCCAGTTCAAGAAATTTTTAATGAAACCGCCGAAAGTTTAGCCCTTCCGTCTTTGGGCGGTTATATCGAGAAGGCGCAGGAAACAGTTTCAAAAGCTCAGGGAACAATTGGCGGCGCGATCAACACGGCAACCCAAATCAAAGACGTAATTGATATGTTGAATTCGCACAAAGACAGCAAAAAGTCTTTTTGGACAGTTATCACACAAACCATCTTTCACGTCTTTTGGGCAATCATCGCATTTTTTATCGGCTTGCCGCGCGAAGTTTGGATAGTTGTAACTGTGATCGTCGCCGCGGTTGCCCTCATTTATCTTTACCGTCAAATCAGTCTCGGCAAAATCCGCGAAACGGCGCGACTCAAAGTTTTGGATTTAGCCGAATACCTCAAATAATTATGAACGACCGAACAACTCTTTCAAACCTTTTTTTGGCAAGTTTCAGCAGTGTTGCGCCGATTCTGCAAGCCTTCGACACTCAAAAGCTAATTCCGATCATTTCGGCGGTGATCTTACCAATATTTTTTTTCTGCATCGGAAAAACAGTTGATGTTTGCGTGCAGATTTACTTTCGCCGTCAAGAAGCAAAACGGCTGGAAAAACAACAACAAAATGCTTCGACTTTAGAAAATTCAACAGAGGAAAAACAAGAAAAATGAAAAAATTCAGATTAATTATTGGGGCGCTGGTAATGTCCTTGCTGGCATTGATCGTTTCGGTTCCATCGCAAGCAGCTCCGCGCTCAGTCGTGATGCCGCAGATACAAAATGAAGTGGTCAAAAACTTCGATCTTCAGGAACCGGTTTCCGACATCGTTTGTCCGGCAATGATTTTCCGCAACATTAACGATTACGCCTTTACGAGCGTGCGCGACGTTACGACTGATACGGTTACTGAAACCCGCATAACAGAGCGATTCGATTTGCTTTACTTTCCGGCGACAAGTTTTCAGACAGCGTTTTTATGGATCAACGGGAAAAGTCCGACGATAAACGAAACCGTCAGTAAACGCAGGGGATTTCGCTTAACAAACAAACAACCTTTAAATTCGGTTTTCGCCAACCGGAAAAATAAAAGCTCGCCGGTCAACCAGTAACAAATTAATTTAGTGAAAGGCGATGTCTGCAAAAAGGCATCGTCTTTTTTTGATAACAGCAAAATGGAAATCTCAAACAATACAAGCATACGAGCGAATGCGCGAATTAAAAGATCATTAGTTTTTTCGGCTTGCTCGCTAATTTATCGAATATGGAAGAGCTTTTAG
>Ga0209574_10000462_pt1 | contig 10564 bp, 9 predicted proteins | sample AgamicMgMarz_FD_187168 | JGI IMG/M metagenome (GOLD analysis project Ga0209574, IMG submission 187168) | Agave microbial communities from Guanajuato, Mexico - Mg.Ma.rz (SPAdes) (version 2) | ecosystem: Host-associated > Plants > Phyllosphere > Phylloplane/Leaf | place: Guanajuato, Mexico... | reverse complement strand
AATCTTCGGATTCGCCTCAAAGACGCTCTGGCCCGCGAAGTGTTCGACCTCACCTGTAAAGCGTCCGGCGTTATCAACCGGACAATAAATCTCAAGGCCGTAGCGTTTGCCGATGACGAAATCGTCATGCCCGTGACCCGGCGCGGTATGCACACAGCCCGTCCCAGCCTTGCCCGTCGCAGACCTTTCTCTAGCGTCTTTGACATCCAACTCAGTCTCAGCATCGGCCTCGCCGCCGAGCGTCACGTGCTCGCCGGTCATCACCAGCGAACTTCTCTCAAGCCACGCATGACGACATTCGAGCCCGTCCAGCTTTGCTCCCGCAAAGCGTGCGAGCACGACTGGCGCGCGTCTGCCATCGACATCCTCTGGCCCAATCCCGCATTTGGCGGCGACAGCCGTGACGAGTTCGCTGGCGACTATATAAACTTCTTCTCCGTTTTCAATCGCCGCATACTCGAAATCAGGATGCACTGCGATGCCAAGATTGGCGGGCAGCGTCCAGGGCGTTGTCGTCCAGATGAGAAAGAAGAGATTCTTGCCAGCTAAGCTTTCGTCAATCAACGCGGCATCGCTCTTTAATGGAAACTTGACATAGACGGAATCGCTCGTGTGCTGTTGATACTCGACCTCCGCTTCCGCGAGCGCGGTCTGGTCGTGTATGCACCAATAGACGGGCCGCGCGCCCTTATAGACATAGCCGCGCTCTATGAAGCGACCAAAGAGCCGCGCCGTCTCCGCTTCGTAATGATTCGACATCGTGAGATAAGGATTCTCCCACTCGCCCAAGACGCCGAGCCTCTGAAAGTCTCTGGTCTGTCGCTTCAAAGCTTCTGCGGCGTGCTCGCGGCAGGCGCGGCGAATACTAATGGCGGGCATGTTAGCCTTCTTCGCGCCGAGCTTTTTGTCCACGTACATCTCTATCGGCAAGCCGTGACAGTCATAGCCCGGCACATACGGCGCGTCAAAACCCATCATCGTGCGCGACTTGACGATAAAATCTTTCAGAATCTTATTCAAAGCCGTGCCGATGTGTATGTCCGAATTGGCATACGGCGGCCCGTCGTGGAGGATAAATTTTTCGCTCCCTGCGCGCGCGCGTCGAATCATGGAATAGAGATTCATCTCCGCCCACTTCTTCAGGCGCGCGGGCTCCATCTGCGAGAGATTGGCCTTTTGCCCGAAGTTTGTCTTCGGCAGATTGACAGTCTTTTTCAGTTCAAGCGGTGTTTCTGTCGACATACATTGGCTTCACTTTCAGGTTTCGGAAAAGAGTTAATAGTAGCAGCAGAAGAGCGCGCGCGCCAAAAGCTGTGGGCGGATTGTGAGGTGAAGAAAATGTTAACAGACACAAGAACCGCGTAGAGTTTGCCAGTCGGCGTCAAACTCTACGCGGGCCTTAGAAGCTGATTGAAAGCTCTCTTAAATTTTCTCTGCGCTCTAAAAATTGTAAACGATACTGCGCACCGTGTACGTCGCGCCGGGATTAAATCCTGAAAATCTTAATGTCACCGTCACGGTTCCCTGTAAGTTGACAGCGGTGCTGAACAGGGCAGGGCCGGGGTCGCCGACAAAGGGATTGTTTTGAAAGCCGGTCAGTCGTCCAGTGACAGTGGCAGGCAGAGTGATTTTGAACGGCAGTCTAGTATAACGATGCGGAATCGTCAGCAGTCCGCCGTTCAAGACGAACTGGCTGCGGATATACATGTTTCTCGTCACGCCGTTAACTGTCAGGCTGCCCAACTTCTCGCTGAAAAAGTTGCCGTCGATTTGCACGACTTCGCCAGCGGCGCATGGCGTGCAACTTGGGCGTGCCACTCCATCGCCGGACGGAATGTACCCGCGTATGGTCGTGCCATGAGTGACAAAATCATAAGTCGCATTCGGAAATGCAAGTTGGCTGATAGTGATAGTGCCGCCATTAAGAGCTTCGATGTCGCGGATTTGCGCGCTGGCAAATGATGCACAGCAGAGAAGCATGAGGACTGAAAGCAGCGCGGTGGATTTTCGCATGATGGACTCCTTCGTGGAAGACACTGTTCCAACTAAGGTCAGGGCTTGAAAGGCGACAGCCTATCACATATCTCAAGGAAAAGGTTAATGACAAACAGGTTCCGCTTTAACCGATGAACATCTCATCGTCGCCGTAAGTCTGGTTGATAGGCTTGGGCTGCGGCGCAAGCAGGACTTCGAGGCCGCGCCTGAAGCCTGCCATGATGGCTGCCAACTCGCGCGCCGGTTGGATAACTTTGGCCTGAATAAATTCCGTGGTCGTCGTGACCTGTTGATGCGTCTGGTCTATCGTGCGGCTGACGAGAGCCACCTTGTCGCGCGCCGTCACTGCCGTCTCTCCGACCAGCAGTTTAAGCTCGCGCATCTCCTCTTTAATCAAGGCCGCGGATTCCGAGAAGTGCATCGTCGCCGTCGAGAGATGACCGGACATGACGTTAAACTGCTCGGCAATCTCTTTGCCCTGCGCGGCGATGGCCTTGCCCTGTTCGCTCAGGGCCGTGACCTTCTGCATCAGCGGCTCGACGCGCTCTTCGAGCCTGTTGACGGTCGCCACCACGCGGCTCACGACGCGCGCGATGATAATCATCGCAATGGCTATCACGAGAAACGAGAGGGCGACAATCACCATCACCCAGAACATCGGGTCGTTAAGATTCATCTGGAGGGCAAGATAATTCATTTGCGATTTTTGATGTCTGGTTTGCGACCTGAGAATCGAAGACCAAACATCTCCCTTAGCTTTGTTGCTCGCCTTGATAGTTCGGGCCGGCTCCGGCGATGGCTGATGACTCTGTCTTGCGTTTCTCTTCCGTGTAGGCTTGCTTGCCGGCTTCGATGGCCGCGGTCAACTGGCCGCCCTTGCTGCGTGCGGCCTCGCGCGCAGCCTCCGTCAACTCGCCTGCTTTATCGGAAGCCGCGCTGTAGAGTTCCGCCGCGCGCTCGCGCGTCACTTCGTAATACTCGCCCGCGCGCGCGCCAATCTGCGTCGCGGCCTCGCGCGTGCGGTCAATGCCTTTGCGCGTCACGTCAGCTATGTCGCCGCGCAACTCCTGCCCGGACTTTGGAGCAAACAGCAGCGCAAGGATTGCTCCGATGCCGCCGCCGATTAAAAGATACGTCAGCCGCGTCGCGACCTCATTGCTCTCGCGCCGCCCGTAATCGTGTTCGTTTTGCATTTGATGCACCTCTCACAATCGGAAGCCCGCTGCTTCTGACCGTCATATTCAACAGACCAAGACGGCCAGACTATAACAAAAGCGCGGGAAGCGACGCAATGAGAACAGTGACAAGTGAAGTGTGAAGAGTTAAAGAAAAGAGCTTTTACTCATCACTCGTCACTCGTCATTGTTATTCGAGTATTGTTGGAGCTTGCGATAGAGAGTCTTGCGTCCGATGCCTAGAATGCGTGCGGCGCGCGATTTGTCGCCGGAGGTATAATCGAGCGTGGCTTCGATGGCTTGCCTTTCAATATCGTCCATAGCGGAAGGGACATCTATCTCAAGCGCGACGGCGCGGCCTTCGCTGGCCGCCTCGCTGCGCTCATGCCGCAGCTGCGTGCGTGCATCAAGCGCGCGTTTGCTGACGGCTTCGGGCAAATCATATAGTTCTATCTGGCGACCGGAAGCGATGATGATGGCCCGCTCAATGGCGTTCTCCAGTTCGCGCACATTGCCAGGCCAGTCGTAGCTGATGAGGGCTTCGAGCGCGGGCTTTGAGATGCCTGAGATAAAGCGTCCGGTCTTCTGCTTGTAGTGTTCCAGGAAATGTATGACGAGCGGATGAATATCTTCTGGCCGCTCGCGCAGGGCCGGCAGGTGAATCGGAAAGACTGAGAGACGATAAAACAGGTCGCGCCTGAATCTGCCCTCTTCGACTGCGCGCTCAAGGTCGACATTCGAGGCCGCGATGACGCGCACATCCGTCTTTAAAACTTCGTTGCCGCCGACGCGCGTGAACTCGCCGTCTTGCAGCACGCGCAAGAGTCGAACCTGCGCCGAGAGACTCATCTCGCCTATCTCATCAAGAAAGAGCGTGCCGCCGTCCGCTTCCTCAAATCGCCCGCGACGAAGCGCGCGCGCGTCCGTAAAAGCTCCCTTCTCATGACCGAAGAGTTCGGATTCCAACAAGGTTTCGGGAATCGCGCCGCAGTTCAACTTGATGTAAGGCTGGTCTTCGCGCCCTGAGTTGTAATGTATCAGGTTGGCGAGCAGCTCTTTGCCGGTGCCGGACTCGCCCTGTATGAGCACGGAGGTCTGCGTGTCCGCGACGTTGAGCGCCAACTCTTTGGCGCGGCGGATGGAGGAAGTCTGTCCGATGATTCTATCTTCCGCGCGACGCTCGTGCAGCGCGCTCTTCAAGCGCATCACTTCGGCGGAGAGTTGGTCGCGCTCAAGCGCGGTTCCAATCTGGTCTGCGATGCCTTCGACGAGCGCGACCTCGTGATCCACAAATCCCTCGCGCGCCACGCTCCACACCAGGCCGAGCAGCCCGAAGGTCTGCATGCCGACGCGCACCGGCGCAATCAGTGCCGCGCGACCGCCGAGCGTCGCGTTGAAGATTAAACGAAGCGGAAGCGGAAGCTGCGTATCGAGCAGGCGCAGCGTCTTGCCTTCGGCAAGGACTTCGACGACCTCCGGGTATTCCGTGATGTCGAGCGATTGACCGTGAGCTTCTATCAAACCTTGCACAGCATCCGTGACGGCGTGCGGCGCGGCTTTAAAAGCGGCGAGCGTGATGCGGCTCGCGGCAGAATCGAGCACGCCGAGCGCACAATAATCTGCGCCCAACAATTCGAGCGCGCGATTGAGTACCAGCGAAGTGACTTCCTTGAAATCAGAATGCGCGTTGAGCGCGTTGGCAATCTCTAGCAGCGCGCGAGTCCTTTCGGCCTCCAACTCCTGCGAAGTATAAAGCCGCGTGTATTGATAGCCGACCGCGATTTGCCGCGCGATGGATTGCAGGAAAGAGACTTCTTCATCGAGCCACACGCGCGGCTCACTCGTGTCATGCAGGCCGACGAGTCCGAGCACATCTCCGCCTAAGACAACGGGCACGACCAGCAGCGAGCGCGTGTGCAAACTGGCCGCGAGAAAACGCACCTTCTCATCAAGGCCGGGCTCGGATGTGTCGTTAAAGCGAATCGGTTTCGTCAGGTCAACATGCTCTGCGAGTTGTTTGAGGTCGAGCGGAATCGCCGTCCCTTCGCTCGAAGGGACATCATCTGAGGCGCGCCATTCGTGGCTGATGCGCAACTCCGAATCAGAAGCAAGCTGAATCACATCACAGCGGTCTGCCAGCATCATGCGCCCAAGCTCTGAGACGACGGCGCGCAAAAATCTGTCGAGGTCAATCGTCGCCGGGAGTTCGAGCGCGAGACGGTCAATAATCGCCTCGCGCGCTTCGTGCATCTTTATCTTGCGTTCGAGTGATAGGGATTGCGCCGTGGTGGACATATTCAGCATAGACCGTAGATGTCAGATGCGAGATGTTGGATGTTAGTTGATTTAACATCTCATATCCAGCATCAGACATCAATTTTCCAAAGCGCGGATGATAACGAAGGTGAAGGAAAAAGTAAAAAGGTAAAAATAAAAAAGCGTGGATGAAGATTCAGTATGAGCTGTTTCTTCATCCGCGCTTTTCGTCTCTAACTTTTTACTTCTATTCGGCGGCTACTAACTGTGCGACTTCCTGCTCCTGTACCAGATTGAACTGGACGCGCGCCTGCGATGGCTCAAGCATCGGGTGAAAAGTCTTGCCGTAGCGCGAGGTGATGATGCGCACGTAGTTCTGCGTCTCGTTGTAGGGCGGCACGCCGTCGTATTTATCAACCGCGCCTTCGCCTGCGTTGTAACCCGCGAGCGCGAGCACGACGTTACCGTCGAATCTATCGAGCAGCCAGCGCAGATATTTTGTTCCGGCTTCGATGTTCTGCACGGGGTCGTAGACATCCTGGCAATCAAAGCGCGCGGCGGTCGCCGGAATCAACTGCATATAGCCTTGCGCGCCCGCGCCGGATTTGGCTCTGAGCTTGTATTTCGATTCCTGCCAGATGACTGCGTGCAAGAGTCTGGGGTCAACGCCGTGACGCTCGCCCGCGCGCAGGATAACCAAGTCTAGATTCGTATCGCCGGACGTAGGAATGTCGGCAGGGATGTATGGCGCGCGCGCTTTTTTGGACGGGGCCGGGACTGCGCGAACGGCTGGCGCAAATGCGCTGCTGAAAAAGAAGCCTGTCAGATTATAAAAAAGGAAAAGAGAGATAAGTGCAAACGGTGTAAATTTGAAAGAGTGCAAACGGGGGAATCGGGAAAATCGGGAAACATTCATTCAGTTCGTTCTCCATGTGAGCGATGACTTTAATTACTTAAGTCATCGAGTCTGGGGTCAAAAATTTGACCGAAGGCTGGGGGCTGCGCATGGTGGAAACGACGTGCAAAGAGCAGTTCATCGAAACCGGGACTAAGATGGAGCAAGTGCCTTATCGGTTGCCATTAACGCATGAAATTTATGCGTCTAAGTCGTTTTAATGCATGTATTTAATCCATCCGAACGTAAGTCCTGATATAGCGCGATTTGCCGCCCGAATCGTTCAAAATGAGATGGCTTTTGAGCCTCCTTCTCACCTCTCGCGTACCGAATACTTACGAACTTTTTTTAGTTTTTAAATAATTCTCAAGATGAACGATTAGCGCGCAAACTGTGTAGCGTTTTAGGCATCTCAAAGTTCAGCGAAGTTGCAAGCTTATCGAACGGTTCGTATAATTTATCGCTCCCAAAATTCTTTAAGAGCAGAAGTTTTAAGAGGAGAAATTTCTCTGATGCCGATTTACGAGTATGAATGTCAGAAATGCAAAGCGCATACGGAAGTGATGCAGAAGATGACGGACAAGCCTTTGACGAAATGTCGCAAGTGCGGCGGGCGTCTGGAAAAGCAATGGTCTCCGACCAGTTTTCAACTCAAAGGCTCAGGCTGGTATGTGACGGATTACGCTGGCAAAAAATCCGACGCCAAAGAAGAGAAGGCGAGCGCAGGCAAGGAAGATAAACCGGCTAAGACGGAAACCAAGAGCGATTCGACAGTCAAGGACACGCCTCTCAAAGCCGAAGCCACAAAGAGCAAACCCAAGACCACTTCATCAAAAACGAGCGGCGACTAAAGAAATGAGAAATGAAAAATTGAAAATGAAAAAAGTGCTGGCCCGCGCAATCGCCGGAGCCAAGTTCTTATTTCTTCTAGCATTCTGCATTTTTAATTCTTCATCTGTCTACGCGCAGGCCGGAAGGCGCACGCGTCCCGCTGGCGAAGGCGCGACGATGCTCAATGTTTTCGCTTCGCGCGAAGAGGGTTCATCCGACCCGATTAACATGACGCACGTTGCGCTCTATGAGAACGGCGTGGAGCAGACCATCAAGAGCTTTGTCTCAGACCCTTCTCCGGCGCGTATCATTCTGCTCGTTGACAACTCGCTCACCCTGCGCGCGGACATAGACCGCATGGAAGCAGCCGCACGCGAATTTGCTTACGAGATTTACGAAGGCGATAAGCTGCTCATCGTCGGCTATGATGATAGTGCGGAGATAGTCGCTGACTGGACGGATGATTCCAAGAAGATAGAGTCCTCGCTCAAAGGCTTTCGCAAAAAGGGCGAGCCGCGTCTCTTCGACGCGCTGACTGCCGTTGTCAACGAAGCTCTCTTGCCGCTCGCGGCTTCAAATCAAAAGCGCGTCATCGTCGTCATCAGCGACGGGCTTGACAGAGGCAGTAAGAACAGGTTTGCGGAGACGCTCGGCCTCCTGCAATCGCAGGACATAACTGTCTATGCCTTGCAAGCGCCGGACAGGACTGGCGGCGCGCTCCGCAGAGACCAGCCGAAGCCTGTGCAGGTGATTGAAAAATTGGTCGAAGGCACGGGCGGGCGCGTCTTTCCCGTCAACGAGCCGCGCGCGGCAGCACAGACCATCTGCGACGAGTTGCGCAAGAATCGCTACATCCTCTCTTATTATCCGAACTCTGCTTCTTACCTTGACGCGCGCCGCCTGCTCGTCGTCGCAGAGCCGGGCATCAACGTCCGCTTCAAAACCTTTCAACCGCCCGTCATGAAGTAGCTGTAACTCTCTCTAAAGCCTCACGGCTTCTTTCTCGAATAGATAAAGAACATCACGACGACGACGGCGACAAAGATAAATTCCAGCAGCAGGAAATAGCCGACATCAAATCTCCCGTCCTCTTCATACGCCTGCGGGACGACGACCAGCGTGACGAGCAGGAGCGCGGTCGCAAGCCAGATAGATTGTCTCTTTGAATCCCACATCAGAAAATTTTAATTAAAGTTACTCTCAAATTCGCGCACGTAATTTTTCGAGCCGTTCGGCTGCCGCGTGTAAAGTCTCGTCACGTTTGCAGAAACAGAATCTCACTTGTTGAGAGCCGCGCTGTGGGTCGCTGTAGAAGCTTGAGCCTGGGACGCAGGCGACGCCGATGTCGCGTATCAGGTGGCGCGTGAATTCGACATCGGAGGCGAAGCCGAAGGCTGTGATGTCAGTCATGATGTAATAAGCTCCGTCCGGGCGGAAGGTGCGAAAGCCCGCGCGCTCAAGCACGGGCAGCAGCAGGTCGCGCCGCGCTGTGTATTCCGCCTGAAGCTTGTCGTAATACTCTTGCGGAAGTCTTAAGGCGTAAGCTCCTGCGGATTGAAGCGGGGCGGCTGCGCCGACTGTCAGAAAGTCGTGGACTTTGCGTATCGCGCCCGTGACGGCTGGCGGCGCGATGCAGTAGCCGACGCGCCAGCCCGTCACCGAATATGTCTTTGACATAGAGTTGACGATGACCGTGCGCTCGCGCATCCCTTCGAGTTGGGCCATAGAGATGTGTTTGATTTCTTTGTCTTCGCGCGGGTAGAGAATGTGCTCGTAGATTTCATCCGTGAAGCAGAGCGCGTCGTGCTCCTTGCAGAGCGCGGCGATGAATTCCAGTTCCTCGCGCGTAAAGACTTTGCCCGTCGGGTTGTTCGGATTGCAGATGATGATGGCTTTCGTCTTTTCGTTGAAAGCCGCGCGCAACTCTTCGCGGTCAAACGTCCAATCCGGCGCAGAGAGCGGAATGTAGCGCGGGCGCGCATCCGAGAGAATAGCGTCCGGCGCATAGTTCTCATAAAAAGGCTCGAAGACGATGACCTCTTCGCCGGGGTCAACCGTCGCCATCATCGCCGCAATCATTCCTTCGGTCGAGCCGCAGGTGACGGTGATTTCCGTCTCCGGGTCAATCTCGATGCCGAGATAGGATTTAGTTTTACTTGCAATCGCTTCACGAAAATCTCGCGCGCCCCAAGTGATGGCGTATTGATTGACATCATCGTTGATGGCTTCGATGGCCGCGCGCTTGATGTCTGCGGGCGCTGGGAAATCTGGAAAGCCTTGCGAGAGATTGACCGCGCCGTGCTTCAAAGCTTCGCGCGTCATTTCGCGGATGACGGATTCTGTGAAGAGGCTCGCCTTGCGTGAAACGTGGCGTTGTGGTGTCTGTGATGGAGTTGTCATGGCATTAACGCTTTCAAAGAATCTGCATGAAAGAAAGTGTGCGTCGAACCCGCGCGATGCTCTCATAGAGGATGCGTGAAATGCAATAAAGCAGGCATGCCGAAATAATCTCGCGCACAGGCGCTGGCGGGCAAGGAAAGCATGCCGGACAAGTAGCTGCTCGAATTCCTTTGCGCCACCAGCGGCTTTGCGGGAACTCTCTTTTCTTGACAAAGGCCATGCTGTGATTTAGTTTTTGCTGGCGAGAAACTCTTAAGCTTGCAGCTCTCTGCGATTGATTCTCAAGGCCGCCTGCTCTCGGCAAAACAGAGCGCAGAGCTCGTTCATCCAGTAATTCTGAATCCGTCACGCAGCCGGCGCATCCGTTAAACTGCCGGCGAAGAGAGAACGTGAAAGAAAATTATATAGATTTCGGCCCACTCAGACAGGAAGACTTCGGCGCGACGACGCCGAACATACGCGTCCAGCCGGAGGACATTCGACCCGCAACCGAACCGCCTCCGCCGCCTCCGCCGTTTTCTTCGCCTCCGCCTGGCCCGCCCGCGAAGAAGAGTTTTCCCCTCTGGATTTTTTTTATTATCGGCGGGGTGTTGCTGCTCGCGCTGGCCGCGCTCATCTATTTCCTGTGGCCCAGCAGTCCCGGCTTCACCTTGATTGTCAAAGGCGCAGAGCCGGGCAGCACAGTCTTTGTGGATAACAAACGCAACGGCGTGACGGCTGGCGACGGCTCGATTCAGGTTCCGAATCTGAAAGCTGGCAAGCGGCTCGTGCGCGTCTCGCACGAAGGCTTCGCGGACTTTAATACCTCCGTGACAGGCAAGGACGGAGAAGAGAAGATTGTCATCGCGCAGCTGACGCCGACTGGGCCGCAAGCCGCAGAGCCGTCAGTGCTCAACGAGATTGATTACAACGGCCCGATGATTCTCATCCCCGCCAGCGAGTTCATCATGGGCGACGACAATCACGAGGCGGACGAAAAGCCTGCTCATAAAGTGACTTTGCCGGACTATTA
>Ga0209574_10000460_pt1 | contig 10580 bp, 9 predicted proteins | sample AgamicMgMarz_FD_187168 | JGI IMG/M metagenome (GOLD analysis project Ga0209574, IMG submission 187168) | Agave microbial communities from Guanajuato, Mexico - Mg.Ma.rz (SPAdes) (version 2) | ecosystem: Host-associated > Plants > Phyllosphere > Phylloplane/Leaf | place: Guanajuato, Mexico... | reverse complement strand
GCACAACCTCGCGCTCGTGCGCGCGATCGCGAACCGCGTCGTGGTGCTCAACCAAGGCCACATCGTCGAAACCGGGTTGACCGCCCAGGTCCTCGACCTACCCGAGGACGACTACACGCGCACCCTTCTCGGCGACACCCCGGAGATCATCGTCCCCGGGGCCACGCCGGCGAAGAACCTTCACAGCCCCGCGTAACGTCAGCCGCGCGTACGTCGAGCTAGCCCGCGGGCGAAGCGTGGGCGATCATCACGTGCTTCAGCTGCGTGTACTCCTCGACGCCGAAGACGCTCATGTCGCGCCCGTGCCCTGACTGCTTGCCGCCGCCGTGGGGCATCTCCGGGGTCAGGAGACCGTGCTGGTTGACCCACACGCAGCCGAACTCGAGCGCCTGCGACACGCGCATCGCCCGGCCGACGTCGGTGGTCCAGACCGACGACGCCAGCCCGTAGTCCACGTCGTTGGCCAGCGCCACGGCCTCGGCTTCGTCCTTCACCGGCTGGACGGTCACCACCGGCCCGAAGACCTCGCTCTGGACCAGCTCGTCCGCCTGCCGAACGCCAGCGATCACGGTCGGGCGGAAGAAGTAGCCGCCGGCGTCGCCCTGCTCGCCTCCGGTCACCAGCTCGGCATGGTCGGGGCGGCGCTCCATGAAGCCCGTCACGCGGTCGCGTTGACGCTCGGAGTTGAGCGGGCCGAGAGTGGTGTCCGGGTCGAGCGGGTCGCCCATCCGCAGCTTCTCGGTCTCGCGGCTCAGGCCCGCGACGACGTCGTCGTAGATCCCGGCCGCGGCGATCACCCGCGTGGCGGCGGTGCAGTCCTGGCCGGCGTTGAAGAAGGCGCCCGCGGCGATGCCGGCGCAGGTGTACTCGACGTCGGCATCCTCGAGCACCACGGCCGGCGCCTTGCCTCCGAGCTCGAGATGTACGCGCCGCCCCAGGCCCGCGCACTGCTCGGCCACCCACTTGCCGGTGGCCGTGGACCCCGTCAGCGCGACCATGTCGACGTCGGGATGGAGCACGAGCTCGCGGCCGACCGGGTCGCCGTGGCCCACGACCACGTTCAGGACGCCCGGGGGCAGCACCTCGGCCGCCAGCTCGGCCAGCCGGATTGCGGTCGGCGGAGTCGTCTCGGCCGGCTTCAGCACGATCGTGTTGCCGGTCACCAGGGCCGGGCCGACCTTCCAGATCGTGTTTGCGAGCGGGTAGTTCCAGGGAGCGATCCCCCCGACCACGCCGAGCGGCTCGCGCCTGATCATCGAGGTGGCCCCGGGGATGTACTCGGCGGCCGCGGCGCCGTCCAGGCAGCGACCGGCGCCGGCGAAGAAGCGCAGGTTGTCGAGGATGAAGTCGAACTCGAACCCTCCGAAGGCCTGGATCGGCTTGCCCGCCGAGAGGCACTCCAGTTGCACGAGCTCCGCGCGCGCGTCGTCGAGCCGATCGGCCAGCTCCAGCAGGGCGCGGCTGCGCTCGCCGGGCGAGCGCGCCGCCCAGCCGGGCAGGGCGTCGTGGGCCGCCGCCACGGCGGCGTTGACGTCGGCCGCGCCAGAGCGCGGGACCGACGCGTACGCCTGCCCGGTGGCCGGGTTGAGCAGCTGCTCGCTCTCACCATCGGCGGGGGGCGAGGGCTCGCCTCCGATGAAGTTCGTGAACACGTCGCGGACGGTCGAAGTGCTGGCTGCGCTCATGCCGAATCGGTCTCCTTGCTCCCAGGGGTGTTTCCGCCGACGAAGTCGGCCAGAATGCGGTCTACGACTCCGTAGCGGTCGAGGTCTTCGGTCTTGGCCGTGCCCGCCGGCTCGATCTGCAGCAGGTGCCGCCAGCGATCGCGCGAGCCCAGGTAGACCACCAAGTCCAGGTCGCCCTTCGCGAGGTCGCGCAGGGCGCCGTCCATCTCCGTGGCACAGCCCTCCGAGCAGCTCCCCAGCGCGTCGCCGGCGGGGCATGCATCGTGCACGTACGAGCGCAGCTGCGACGCCGGGCGGGCCGGGCGCCCGGCGGCGCCGGACCAGAGCGCGACATGGGTGACGTCGGCAGCGCTGTCGTAGTAGGCGGCCAGCTCGAACGAGCCGCGCTCAGTGGGCAGCTTGACCACCACGGGCGGATCGATGATCGGCTCCTTGAGCCGGCGGTACTTGAGCACGTCCTCGACCGCCACGAGCGGGATTCCGCGCGCGGCGGCCGAGGCCTCGAGCTGGGTGTCGCGCAGCACCTCCTGGGCGGGGTCGAGCAGCTCGCAGAGGACCGCGGCCCCCGTTTCGGAGCCCGCCAGCCGCGCCAGGTCGACGGCCGCCTCGATCCGGCGACGTGTCGACAGCACTCCGCGCTCGCCCGCGCGCGCGGGGAACACCGAGCCGGGCGTGACGAAGTCGTCGCGGCTGGCGTCCGGCGCGATCGCTGCGGCGATCGTCGCGGCCCGGGCAGCGGCGGAGCTGCCGGCGGCCGCGTGGTCGCGGGCCTGGATCGGCGTGCCGAACCCTTGCGCGCCTTCGCCTCGCCGCCCCACGTCCTGCAGGATCTGGAGTCCCAGCGCGTCGAAGCGCTCGGGCGGCAGACACAGGACCAGCAGCCCGCCGCCCAGTTCCATCAGCTTGGCCACCGCGCGCGTGTCGGCGTGCTCGGCGACCACCATCAGGCTGCCCTGACCGCGGCGGCGCCCGGAGTCCACGATCGCCGCGACCCCACCCTCGCGCAGGCGACGCAGGGCCTCATCGATGCGCAGCTGGATCGCGTCGAAGCTCTGCGACATGGCTCGGCCCGCGTCCGTCACGCCGCCCCCGCGCCGTCCCCCACCGGTCGCTCCATCAGATCCCAGAAGGCGCCGCCGTAGAACAGGAGCGGATCGGCTTCCTCGAGGGACTCCCCGCCGCACACCTCGCCGAGGACGAGGTGGTGGTCGCCGGCGGTCAGCATGGATTCCACGCGACAGGTGAGGTACGCCAGGCAGCCTTCGAGCACCGGCCCCCCCTCGGTGCGGACGGTCGGCACCAGCTCGAACTTCTCCGGCTCCGGGGCCGCCGACGCGAACACGAGCGCCGCCTCCGCCTGCTCGCTCGTCAGGAAGCTGAGCGAGAACCGCTGCGACTGGCAAATCGTCGCGAACGTCCGGGCGGTGTCCGCCAGGCAGACCAGCACGAGCGGCGGTTGGAGCGAGACGGAGGTGACGGCGTTCACCGTACAGCCGCTGCTCACCTCGCACCCGAGCTCCTCGTCGAGGCGGGACGCTCCAACCACCGCCACGCCGGTCGCCCAATGCCTCATCACCCCGCGCAACCGCTCGCCGGTCATGCGCGGGCTGGCGGGCCGGCTCATGCCTCGGCGGTGGCGCGGGTGCTGTCGCTGGCGGTCCGCTCGAGCTCGTCGAGGAACTCGCCGACAAGTCGGTTGAACTCGTCGGCGCGTTCGACGTTCGGGAGGTGACCGCAGTCGGGCAGCACCTCGGCCCTGCCATTGGGGATGCGCTCCGCCACCTCGGGCGCGTAGCCGGGCTCGCGCAGCTTGTCGTTCGCTCCGGCGATCAGCAGCGTGGGAACGCTGATCTCCTCGTAGGGAGTGTCGTCCGGGCGCCCGAATGGACCGCCGCCTCCCTTCCGGACCGGGGCGCGGAAGCGCGCGGCCGCGGCGGACTCCCATGCGCCGGGCTCGAGCGAGATCTGGAAGCGCCGCTCGACGTACGCGTCGTCAGCCGGCCAGCGCGGGTTGTGGAAGAGCATCTCGATCGTCTTGCGCATGCTCTCGAGCGTGCAGTCGTAGGACTGGACGATCTGCCTGGCCTCGTTGTTGGGCACGAACCCGCCGCCGCTCGCGGCGACGACCGAGCGCAGCGGAAACCCGCGATCGTGCTCGGCCGCCACGCTGAGCAGCACCGAGCCAGCCATCGAGCTGCCCACGAAGTGCGCCTCGTCGATGCACATGATCTCGAGGAACCTGCGCATGTGGGCGAGCATTCGTCCGCGCACGGACGAGAAGTCGTGGACCTTGTCGGTCTTGCCGAACCCGAGCCAGTCGGGAGCCACCAGGCGGTAGCGGTCGGCGAGCGCGGGAATCGTGTCCTCCCAGCTCAGCTCGGCGCAGCCGCCGAACTCGGCGCTGTGCAGCAGCACCACCGTCGGACCTTCGCCGGCGTCGAGGTAGTGGGTGCGCAGCCCGTCGACGAGGACGTAGCGACTGCGCACGGGGACTGGCGCCGCGGCGGAGCCCATCTCGCTACGCGGCGGCACCCGCCGACGCGCTGAACGCTCCGACGCGCGGATAGACGCCGCTCGCGAAGTGCTCGATGCCCCGGACCGCGTCGGCGTGGCTCATGTTGCCGGTGTGTCCCAGCATCAGCAGGTGTCCGAAGCCGCCGACCCGCTCGTAGAAGCGCTCGAGCTGGCCGGCGACCTGATCGGCCGTGCCCGCGAAGACGATGCCCTGCTCGATCAGCTCGTCGAGGTCGGTACCGACCGGCCGGGGGCCGACCCGTCCGGTTCGCACGGCCTGCACGTTCGCCGCGATCGGCACGTAGCCCGGCGGATTGCGGAACTGGATCGGCACCTTGTTCGAGGTCAGGTACCAGAGCAGCTCCTGCGCCCCGGCGCGTCCCTCGGCCTCGGTCGCGCCGGTGTAGACCAGGGCGCAGTAGGCGAGCCGGTCGTTGGGCGTGTCCAGCCCGTCGCGGCTGCGGCGCTCGCGATAGGCGTCGAAGATCTTCTTGGCCTGCACGTGGCCGATCAGGAAGGTGGCGGCCACGTAGCCGTAGCCGCCGATCCGGTCCGCGTTCGGGGTCGAGGTGGTCGTGACCCAGACGGGCGGATGCGGCTGCTGGTACGGGCGCGGCCACACGTTCACCTGGCGGTAGGAGAAGTGCCGGCCCTCCCAGGAGAAGGGCTCGTTGCGCTCCTCCCAGCAGCGCATGATCAGGTCATGCGCCTCCCAGAGCCGGTCCGTCGTGTCCGCCGGCGTGATGTTGGCGGGCGCCGCCTCATAGGGCACGCCACGGACGAAGCCGACCTCGAGCCGGCCGTGGCACATGTTGTCGATCATCGCCATCTCCTCGGCCACGCGCACCGGCTCACGCCGGTTCGCGATCGGGTTGCCGAGGACGAGGATGCGCGCCTGCTTGGTCCGCACCGCGAGCGCGGAGGCCATCACCGGCACGGCCGGGACGATGCAGGTGGCCGTCTGGTGGTGCTCGTTGACCATGACGTTGAGGCCGGCCTCGTCGGCCGCGCACCACTCGGCGATCCGGTCGGCGTAGATCTGCGCGCCGACCTCGGGGTCGTACAGGCTGTTGGGGATGGTGACCCGGACAGACTCGTAGGCGTCCTCCGGCGGGAGATCCGGATACGGGGTCTCGCTGCAGTACCAAGCCTTCATCCGCGGCCTCCAACGGGCGGCGCCAGGTTCTCGCCGATCGCATTAGCCGCGAACTCGGTGACCACCTCGGCGAACCGGACCGGCTGTTCGATGTCGATGAAATGCCCGGCGCCGTCGATCGTGACGAGCTCCGAGCCCGGGATCCCGTCCTGCAGGACGGCCACGGCCTCGGGAGCCACCAGGCCATCCGCGGCACCGCGCACGATCAACGTCGGCGAGCTGATCCGGCTGAGCCGATGCACCAGGCTGGGCGTGTGGAAGTAGGGGTCCCAGCCGTAGGTCGCGAGCGCCTCGCGGTCGCGCAGGTAGGCGGTCAGCTCGTCGTCCGGCAGCGCGGGCAGGTCGAGCGCGCCCGCGTCGGGATCGGCCCAGAGCAGCTGGTCGACCTCGGGCGGCGACATCGAGAAGAGGTCGGGGTAGAAGCGAACGTCCGGCGGGCCGGTGCGGATGCCGAGCGGGCTCGCGAGGATCACGGCCGGGAAGTTGGCTGGGCACTTGGTGGCCATCTCCAGCGCCAGCCAGGCGCCGATCGACGAGCCCACCAGCACGACCCGATCGAGCTCGGCCGCGTCGAGCCACTCCAGGTAGCGGTACGAGACGTCGTCGACGCTGCGGACCCAGTCGACGGCCTCCGCCGATCCGAAGCCGGGAATCGTCGGGAAGATCACGCGATGACGGGCGGTCAGCAGCGCCAGGGCCTCGGCGACCTGCGCCGGAGCGCTCCGCATCCCGTGCAGGTAGAGCAGTGGGGTGCCATCGCCGCCGTGCACGCACTCGAAGCCGTCCATCGGGCCGTCCAGCCGGGACAGTGTGGGGAGGGATGTCTCGCTCGGCGTACGCGCCATTCGGATTGCAAGGCTAGGTCCACTTCGTCGAGCCGATGGCCGGCGGGGGCGCAATGCGACCTGACTGGCTTAGCGCTCCACGAGTGCGACCCTAAGATCCTCCCATGGCAATCCCCGCCCTGGAGAGATACGACCCGTTCGTCGGCGGCGAGTTTCGACCTCCGCGCGAGGGCGCGCGGTTCGAGAGCATCGATCCGGCGCGCGGGCACGCCTGGGCCGAGGTCGGCGAGGCCTCGCCCGCGGACGTGGACGAGTGCGTCCGCACCGCCGCGGCCGCGTTTGCGGGTGAGGAGTGGCGCAGCCTGTCCGCCAGCGCCCGCGGGCTGCTCCTGCTGCGGTTGGCCGACGCAATCGACGAGTCCGCGGAGCGACTCGCCGAGCTCGAGACGCGCGACAACGGCAAGCTCCACCGCGACCTGATGGCCCAGCTGCGCACGGTTCCGGATTGGCTGAGGTACTTCGGCGGCCTGGCGGACAAGGTCGAGGGCAGGACGATCCCGCTCGACCGAATCAGCATCTTCAACTACACGATCCCGGAGCCGCTCGGGGTCGTTGCGGTGATCAGCCCCTGGAACTCGCCCATCTTCCTGGCGCTGATGTCGGCAGCGCCGGCGCTCGCCGCCGGTAACACCGTCGTCGTCAAGCCGTCGGAGGTCACGTCCGTCTCGATCCTCGAGGTGGCCCGGCTCGCCAGCGAGGTCGGCTTCCCGCCCGGGACGTTCAACGTGATCACCGGCGCGGGCGCGACGGGGCGCGCCCTGGTGGACCACCCGGACGTCGCGAAGATCGCCTTCACGGGTGGGACGGAGGCGGGCCGCGCCGTCGCCCTGGCCGCGGCCGGCCGGCTCGCCCGGACGACGCTCGAGCTGGGCGGCAAGTCCGCGAACATCGTCTTCGAAGACGCCGACCTGGAGCGCGCCGAGGGCGGCATCCTCGCCGGCATCTTCGCCAACGCGGGCCAGACATGTGTGGCCGGCTCGCGCGCGCTGGTCCACGAGCGCGCCTTCGATCGGCTGGTCGAGCGGCTCGCGGCGCGTGCCGACCAGATCAAGCTGGGCGATCCGATGGACGCCGACACCGAGGTGGGCCCGGTTGCCACGCTGGCTCAGCTGGAGAAGGTCGACTCCTTCGTGGAGCGCGCGCGGTCGGAGGGCGCTGAGGTGATCGCCGGCGGCAAGCGCGCCGCGCTGCCCGAGCTGCCCGATGGCTACTTCTACCGTCCGACGGTGATCAACGGCGCGAAGCGCGACAGCGATCTGGCCCAGAACGAGGTCTTCGGCCCGGTGCTGGCGGTGCTTCCGTTTCGCTCCGAGGATGAGGCGATCGCGATCGCCAACGACACCCGCTACGGGCTGGCGGCCGGGGTCTGGACGCAGGACGTCAACCGCGCGCACCGGATGGCGCGGGCGCTCGAGACGGGGACCGTCTGGGTGAACATGTACCGGGCGATCGCCCCCCAGACGCCGTTCGGCGGCTTCAAGCAGAGCGGGATCGGCGTCCAGAACGGCCAGCAGGCCATGCAGGAGTACCTCCAGACGAAGAGCGTCTGGGTGGAGCTCTCCGAAGAGGTCCAGGACCCCTTCGCCAAGCGCTCCTGACGCCGCCCGTCAGGCGACCGCGGCGTCGAGCAGGTCCGCGGGCGCCAGCACTCCCTCGAGGTAGCCACGGGCCACCTTGCCCATGAAGCGCCGAACGCTGGTCTCCCTGTAGTCGAGCGGGCCGGGCACGTAACCGCCGGCCGCGAGGCCGCGGGTCACCGACTCGCACGCATCGAAGTCCTGCTTGTTGGTCAGATGCCAGAAGTCCTCAGCGAAGCTCGGGTCGAAGCCCGGCTGCTCGACGGACTCGGGCGTGAACAGCCAAGAGCACTCGACGTAGGTCTCGCCCGGCGACCTCGGCTCCAGGCGATGCGTCATCACGTAGTCCGGATGAGGGCTGATCAGGATGCTCGGGAAGAGCGCGTAGTAGTGGATCTTGCGCGCCAGCTCGTCCGACACCTCCGGCATCCGCGACCCGCTCGTCCTACCGTCCAGGGACATCGTCTCAGCGTGGTCGGCGAGCTCCATGTAACCGCCGATCCAAAGACCGGTCGGCGCCTCCGCAGTGCCGCTCTCGGGTGGCGAGACGCGGCACAGCTCCGGGTGGATCGCCGGGCAGTGATAGCACTCCAGGTAGTTCTCGACGATCGTCTTCCAGTTCGCCCGGACCACGTACTCGTGGCGTGCCTGCACGGTCATGGTCGCGGTCGGCCAGCGCTCGAGCAGCGCGTCGAGGTTGCCGACCCAGTCGGCCAGCGGCGGCCCGTCTCCGGAGACGTTGAGGAACAGCCAGCCTTGCCACTCCTCGACCGCCAGCCTGCGCAGCGGGTAGTCGTCGGGGTCGAAGCCGGGGATGTCCGAGAAGCGTGTGGCGGTCCGCAGCCGGCCGTCGAGCGCGTACGCCCAGGAGTGATAGGGACAGGCGATGTGGCGGCGGTTCACGCACTCGCCCACGCCCACCAGCTCGTGGCCGCGGTGGCGACACGCGTTGTGGAAGGCGTGCAGCCGGCCGTCCTCGTCGCGGGTCACGAGCACGCTCAGCCCGCCGCCCTCCAGCGCCCACTGATCGCGCGGGTTGGCCACCTTGTCCGAGCGACCGATACACACCCAGCCCCCGTCGAAGAAATGACGCCGCTCCCAGGCGAAGACCTCCTCCGAGACGTAGGCGTCGCGCGGGAGGGTGCGGACGGCGCCGAAGTCGTCCAGCAGCAGCGGTTCGACGTCGGCGGCGTCGAGGGGGGCGGGTGGGAACGGCCTGGCAAGCATCGTCTAGCTATCTCCGGGAAAGCGCATTTCTGCCTCCTGTCCAGCGTGGATCAACGTAATATGCAACTCTAGCGCTAGATGCCTGCGTATTGCGCAGACAGCGAATCAGACGTCGGAGAAGACATAGCGCAGCTTGTGCACCTGTAGCTCGACGAACGCCTCCAGAGCGAGCACCCCGTCGATCGCCGCCAGCCGTTCGTCGATCAGCTCCTGCAGCGCATCGAGGTCGCGGGCGACGATCTGGATCATCGCGTCCGCGCTGCCGGTGCCGGAGCTGAGGTACATCACCTCGGGCCAGGACTCGAGCGTGGCGAGCACGGCGCTCCGGCGCGGCGGAGCGAGCCGCAGCAGCACGCTGACCAGCACCCCGTAGCCGAGCTTGCTCGGGTCGGCAAACGCGTTGATGCTGATCGTGCCGCGCTCCAGCAGCCGGTTCGTGCGCGCGCGCACGGTCGCCTCGGGCACCTCGAGCTCGCGCGCGATCGACCGCAGCGGCGTGCGCCCGTCGACCTGAAGCCGCAGGATGATCGCCCGGTCGAGATCGTCGATCGCGTGAATGGTGGTGTCGCCACCGTGCGCCGCCGGCACGGCGCGCAGTCTAGAGCGGCCCGGACCCGGTCACCCGGGGGTGGCGAGGAAGGCGTTGACGCGCCGCGCGGCCACGAGGCCGCTCTCGATCGCACCGTCCATCAGCCCCGCCCAGCCATCCGCGAAATCCGAGCCCGCTATGAACACGGGCCCGTCAGGCGGCTCCAGCTCATTCAGCTTGGTCCACTGGCCGGGGCGCAGCATCGCCCAGGTGCCCCTCGAGTAAGGATCGGCGTGCCAGTCATGGCCCGTGCACCTCAGCAGCTCGACCCCGGGCAGCAGCGGGTCGAGCGCCGCCTGGACGCCGTGGTGGTCGTTCGGGTCCAACTGCTCCGCGTCGTTTCCGAAACAGAGCAGCAGCGATTTGTCGTCAGCCGAGCTGAACGTGGTCACCCACGCCAGCGGGTGCTGGTCTGCGAACACAAACCAGGGATCGACCGCGCCCTTGACCTCGGCCCACACCTTCGACCCGCGGCCCGTGTGGCCCTCGCGGGCAACTTCCCGCATGCCCGCGGGCAGCGGCGGGTCGAAGTCGATCTCCGCCAGCACGTTCATCGGCACCGCCACGACCGCCGCGCGCGCCTTCACCTCGCCGCCGCCGTCGACCGCGACCGTCACGCCGTCGTCCTCGGCGGTGACCCGGGTGACCGGTGCCTCGAGCCGAACCGCGAACCCGCCATCGGCGCAGATCGACTCGACCAGCTTGCCGGTGCCCTCGACCAGCTCGTACGTGCCCAGGATCTCGAACATCAGCTGCCAGTCGCCGCCGGCCAGGGCGCCCCAGCGCAGCAGCTGGGTCTGCGCGCCCTCCTCGCAGCGCCCGTGGAACTGCAGGTCGCAGAACGAGTGAACCACGCCGCGCTGCTCGTCGGTCAGCTCCAGCTGCTCGAGCGCCTCGAAGCTGGTCTGCCCGTCCAGCGCCTTCACCGCCGCGCTGTTGTCGGCGGTGGCGTAGGGGTTGAGGAACAGCTCGCGCGACCGGGCGAAC
>Ga0209574_10000458_pt1 | contig 10614 bp, 8 predicted proteins | sample AgamicMgMarz_FD_187168 | JGI IMG/M metagenome (GOLD analysis project Ga0209574, IMG submission 187168) | Agave microbial communities from Guanajuato, Mexico - Mg.Ma.rz (SPAdes) (version 2) | ecosystem: Host-associated > Plants > Phyllosphere > Phylloplane/Leaf | place: Guanajuato, Mexico... | reverse complement strand
ATTTGATTTGATTTTGTTTTTTAGGGTTTTAGGTAATCAAGGATGAAGTTTCTTGATTGATTAGTAGGAAGGCGTGATTTTAGGGGGTAATTAGTAGAAAGTTTTAGGAAAGTGCTTGAAAAGTGTAGCTTCTTGAAGGATCAAGAAAAGAGAAAAATTGGTCTCTCGGCGTTTTGTCTGTTCAAAAACTCTCTGAAATGCTTATAATTTAAGGCAATGAGCGAACTTGTCCGATTCGGGGTCAGCATTGACCAGGATTTATTGGAAAACTACGACCGTTTGATTAACGAGCGCGGCTATGCGACGCGTTCCGAAGCCTTGCGCGATTTGATTCGTGATGCGTTGATTCAGCAAAAGATCGAGATGCAGACCGACATTCGGGCGCTCGGCAGCCTGACGCTGGTTTACGACCATCACGCCCGCAATCTCGCGCAGGAAATGGGCGAAATTCAGCACCGTTTTCACGATAATATTTTGTCCGTGATGCATCTGCACGTGAGCCACGACGATTGCATGGAAATCGTCGCTTTGCGCGGTGTTGTTGCGGAAATCATCGAACTTGCCAACGCGCTTTTGAGCTTGAAAGGCATCAAAAACGGTAAATTGTTTCTGACTTTGCCGTCGTCGGTGATTACGGAGAAATAAATTTTGAATCCGAATTTTGCGCCGAAACGAATAAGCTAATATCTTCAGGTGTTACAAATTCAGTTTTTGTGCTACCGTTAAATAAATTCAGAGGTTGTTTTTTTGATGAAGGAAAGTTCAGCGTTTCGCAGATTCAGATTTATCGTATTGGTTTTGATTTTTCTCTTTAATTTCAATGCTTTGGCGCAAAGCGCGCGAACGTTTTCAGGAACGGTTTTGACGCAGATGTTTGAAGTCGTGCCGAATGTCACGCTTGAAATTCAGACTTCCGATAAAAAACTGACCGTCGCCACCGACGGCGAAGGACGTTTTTCTCTGCCGGTGCCGAATGAACCGCTTTCGGTCAAAATTTCCGGCAAAAACATCGAACCGCAGACGCGAATTTTCTCGACGCAGGATGCTTTGGAAGATGTCCAGATCAAGATCGCTTATATCGTTCCGCCGGTCAGCGAAAACGTCACGATTCAAGCCGACGCGCTTTCGCCCGAGATCGAACGGCGCAACGATACGGTTTATAAAAACAATCTTTTCGGGCGCGACGACCAGCTGATTTTCACGCTCAACGCCGGAATCAACGCCGGACAACACGAAGGCGGCGGCAAATCGCTCGAAATTCGGCGTTTCGGCTTTAACCTCGACCACGGCGGCATCAACGGCGGCTTGAAAATTCTGGTTGACGATATTCAGCAGAATCAGGGAACGCAGGGACACGGGCAAGGCTATCTCGGCGCGTTGAAATCGTTTTCGCCCGAGCTGATCGAAGATGTTTCGATCATTAACGGTCCGTTTTCGGCGGCTTACGGCGATTTTTCAGGGCTCGGCGTGGTGCAGATTCGCCAACGCGAAAGTTTGCCAAACCAGCTGACGGCGCGAATTCAAGGCGGTTCGTTTGGTACTTTTCGCTCGTTTCTGGCTTTCAGCCCGCAGATAAAATCGGTCGATTCGTTTATCGCTTACGAATTTTCGCGCACGGACGGACCTTTCAGAAATCCTCTGAAATACCGGCGCGACAATGTGACGGGCAATTTCACGCGTAAATTCGGCAAAACACAATCGCTCGGCTTTAAGTTCAATTTCGGACGCAACGATTTTTTCTCGTCGGGACAAATTCCGCTCGATCTGGTTTTTGCGGGCGAGCTTGACCGTTTCGGCGCGATCGACCCGGAAAACGGCGGAAAAGTCCGTTTGGGAACGGCGAGCGTTTATTACCGCAAAGAATTTAAGACGGGCGCGACCTTTAAGGCGGATGCTTTTGCCGGGCGTTCGCTGTTTGATTTGTTTTCAAATTTCACGTTCTTTGCGGCTGATCCGGTTTACGGCGACGAAATTCAACAGCACGATTCGCGCTTGCAGGAAGGCGGCAACGTCCAATACATTCAGCCGTATAAATTTTTCGGCAACGGTTCGCTCGTGACCATCGGCGCCAATCTGCATTTGAATCAAATCAACGTCGGGCTTTATCCGACCGTTTCGCGCAATCCGAACCGCAAATTCCTGCCCGAAAACATCAATAATCCTGATGTCTTGCTGACGCAGGCAAACGCGAAAGTCAATAATTACGCGGGTTACATTCAAAACGGGATTGATTTTTTCAACGGGCATCTACGGCTCGAAATGGGGTTGCGGTTCGATTATTTCTCGTTCGACGTCAACGGTTTTGAAATTTCAAACACGCGAACCGATATTAAAGGCAAGGAAAGCGCGGGCAAGTTTCAGCCGAAACTTGCGCTCGCGTGGTCGCCGTTCGAGAAAACGCCGGTTTCGTTTTACGCAAATTACGGGCGCGGAATTTCGTCGCAAGACGCGCGCGGCGTGGTTCGCAATCCCGATTCGCCTAAATTAGCGACGACCGATTTTTATCAAGCCGGAACGAGCTATAACGGACGGCGCGTTTCGGCGGTTTTCAGCTTTTTCGCGATCGATAATTCGAATCAGCAGGTTTATATTCCCGACGACGGTTCGATCGAATTCGCGGGACGTTCACGTTCTTACGGCTTAGAATTTCGCAACTCGATTCGCCTGACAAAAAATCTGAGCTTCAACGGCGGTTTAACGCAGGTTCTTCGCGCCTTTTATCCGGGACAATTTACCGAAAGCCTGCCGCGCCGCCGCGTTATCATTGACAGCGCGCCGCACACGACTTCGAATGCCGGATTGGTTTTGAGCGAATTTTACGGCTTTAATTCGTCGCTCGCGTGGCGTCATATTTCAAGCTACCGTTTGGACGCGGAAGACTCGTTAATCAAGGCGGCGGGTAACGATGTCGTCGATTTCAGCTTATCGAAACGCCTCAAAAAATGGGTTGATCTGAATTTTTCGGTTGATAATCTTCTCGACAAAAAATACTTTGAAACGCAGAATTATTTCGAGTCGCGCACCTGTCCGACCTGCGATATCGCCGCCAGAATCCACGCCACGCCGGGTTACCGGACGACTTTCAATATCGGTTTGACGTTCAGATTTTGGGCGAAAGAATAAGCTTTAATTGCAGAAATTCGCGTCAATCGGCGAAAAAATTTATCAATTCAGTAGAAATTTGCGTCAATCTGTGAAAATTCTTCTCAATCTGCGATAATTCATTAAAATCTGCGAAAATAGAAATTTATTAAAGTATGACACAACCAAAAATTTCCAAAAGTCGAATTTCCCAAAAATCTCTGCGGCTGACCGAATCGGTGATTCGCGAGATGTCGCGTGAGGCGGCAAAATATGATGCGGTCAATTTGGGGCAGGGTTTTCCCGATTTTGCCGCGCCTTTTAACATCAAGGAAAAGGCGATCGAGGCGATTGCCGCCGACCATAATCAGTATGCGATCACGTGGGGCGTCAAATCGTTTCGTGACGCGATTGCCGCAAAGACGAAGCGTTTTTTAGGTTTGGACATTGACCCCGAAGCCGAAATTACCGTGACGTGCGGTTCGACCGAAGGGATGATTGCGGGAATGATGGCGTGTATCGACGAAGGCGAAGAAGTCGTCCTTTTCGAGCCTTTTTACGAAAATTACGCGCCGGACGTGATTTTGTCGGACGCGAAACCCGTCCACGTGCCGCTTTATCAAACGGCGGAAGGCAATTGGTATTTTGAAAAAGACGAGCTTCGCGCCGCGTTTAATGACCGCACGAAAGCAATTATCATCTGCACGCCGAACAACCCGACGGGCAAGGTCTTTTCGCGTGACGAGATGGAATTTATCGCCGATTTGTGTAAAGAATTCGACGCGCTTTGTTTTACCGACGAGATTTACGAACATATTATCTATCGCGGAGAACGCGAAGACGGGCAAATGACGATGGCGACGAACAACCTGCAACATATCTGTATGGCGCAGATCGACGGAATGCAGGAACGCACCGTCGTCGTCAATTCGTTGTCGAAGACCTATTCGGTGACGGGCTGGCGTGTCGGTTACGTGATCGCGCCGCCCGATATTACGAACGCGGTTCGCAAAATTCACGATTTTCTGACCGTCGGCGCGGCGAATCCGCTCCAGCACGCGGGCGCGTATGCTCTCTCGCTGCCCAACAGTTATTACAAGGAATTGCAGAAGGAATATCAATTGAAACGCGATTTTATCGTGCCGGTTTTGCAGGACGCGGGTTTCAAATGCGGCGCACCCGAAGGCGCGTATTATGTGATGACCGATGTTTCGGACTTCGGTTTTGCGAACGATGTCGAGTTTACAAAATATATGATCCGCGAAATCGGTGTCGCGGTCGTCCCGGGTTCGTCGTTTTATCACGACAAATCTTTGGGTTCGCAAAAGGTTCGATTCTGTTTCTGCAAAAAGGATGAAACTCTGCAAGCGGCGGCGGAAAGATTACAGAAATTGAAAAAGGGATAAAAGAAATCAGCCACGAACAAACACGAAAACCACGAAATAGATTTGAATTAAATTTTCGTGCTTTTTCGTGTTTGTTCGTGGCTAAAAATTATTCGAAAGGCTTTTCTTCCAAAACTATCATCTTCGCGGACAAATAACCGCTTTTCAGACTAAGCGCAATATCTTCGGCAGATTCTTTGGTAAATCTGCCTTCGATCATTCCCTGGTCGAAGATTTGTCCACGGATCACGGGCGCACTTATAACTTTTTTATCAAGCACGATTGCTAAATATTGTCCGATGTTTTTTCCTGTCCAATCGCCGAATTTCGTTGCGGCTTCCGCATTGAGAGTAAATGAAATTTGATAATCACCCGCGCCGCCCGTTCCCGAATAAGCGTGGGCATCGCGAATCTGTTCGCCCGTGATAACGGCTTGTCTCTCGACGACGATAAATTTTTGAGCGGTGGCTGCTCCTATTTCCGAAAATGGTAAAACTTCTTTTTCTTTAGAGGCTGTCTGTTCGGCGGCTTCTTTTGTCGGAAAAGTCTGAAAACCGTAACCGGCGACCTTTTTTAATTCCAGCTGATTGGTCGTGAATAAGAATTTTTTAATTCTTTCCGCGTCGTTTGTGCCGTAAAGTTTGACCGAAATTTGATTTGGTTTGTCGGAAATGCGCGAAACTTCGCCGTCCAACCCGACGGCATCAATCCTCGATTGCGTTACTTTTACCGCGCGTTCGACAATTTCTTCCTTGTTCGGCTCATCAGTTTGAATTTCAACCGTGTAAACAGTTCCGCCTTTATTCGTCAATCTTGAAAAGGTTTGACAGCCCGAACAGACACACAAAAGCAGGACGAGAAGCAAAACCGGGTATTTTGAATTGGTTGAAATCATATTTTTTGTAGAAAAAAGGCTTTACGATTTTCACCGTAAAGCCTTTGAAAAAGTTTATGCACTTTCGCCTTTTGCCTTGTTCGGCTGGGGCGTGATTCGCAAATATGGTTTGACTTCGTTCCAGCCTTGCGGGAATTTTTCTTTCGCCTGTTCGTTCGTGACCGCCGGAACGATGATGCAGTCGTCGCCGTCTTTCCAATTAACGGGTGTCGCAACGCTGTATTGCGCCGTTAACTGCAACGAATCGATCACGCGCAGGATTTCGTCGAAGTTTCTGCCCGTGCTTGCCGGATACGTAATCATCAATTTCACTTTTTTGTCGGGACCGATGACGTAAACCGAACGAACGGTAAAAGTATCACTCGCGTTCGGGTGAATCATATCGTACAGGTCGGAAACTTTTTTGTCCGCGTCGGCGATCATCGGGAAATTAACCTTCGCGCCTTGCGTTTCTTCGATGTCTTTTGACCAGCCCTCGTGCGAGCCGAGCGGGTCAACGCTGAGACCGATGATCTTGACATTGCGTTTGTCGAATTCGGGTTTCATGCGCGCCGCCATTCCGAGCTCGGTCGTGCAGACGGGCGTGTAGTCTTTCGGATGCGAAAACAAAACGCCCCAGCTGTCGCCTAAATAATCGTAAAAATTCAATTCGCCTTCCGTCGTTTCCGCCGTAAAATTCGGCGCTTCATCGCCTAATCTGATTGCCATATTTTTTCTATTCTCCTTTTTTGACCGGTGACCCGTTCGGCGCGAAACACGCCTTTCCATTACCGGGTTTACAAATAAAATTTTGCTGATGAAACAATGTTATGACTTACGAAAAGGTTTTTCAAGTTTCGCTCAATGCAACCTTTTATTTCGGGCGTGCAACCTAAATTGCATATAGCGCGTAAAACAATTTACGAATATTTTTCTCCCGTAAGTTTTATTCAATAAATTCAAAATTTGGAGGTTTTATGTTAAGAAAGATACCTGCTTTTATTCTGCTTGCATTTTCAAGCTGTACGATTATTTTTTCCCAGAAAACGCCTGACCCCGCAAAACGACCCGAAAAACCCGCGAAACCGTCGGTCTTTTCTTTTCAATTTGATGGCGGAAGTTATCTCGGCTTCGAGCCGCAGGAAGTTACGAAAGAAAATTTCGGCAAATTCGGTTTAAGCCAGGTGCGCGGCGTGGCTGTGGAAAAAGTTGTGGAAAACTCGCCCGCCGCCCAAGCCGGACTGCAAGCCGGCGATGTCATCATCAGATTTGAAGGCGAAGAGATCGAGAGCGTCCGCAAATTATCGCGCCTGATCGCCGAAGTCGCGCCCGACCATCAGGTCAAATTAACGATTCTGAGAAACGGCAGCGAACAGGAAATCACCGCGACGATGGGCAAACGCGAAGTCCCGGCGATGTTCAACGGCAATTTCAAGATGGAAATGCCGAATCTTCAAAATCTGCCGAAAATGCCTGAAATGCCGAGAATGCCCGATATGTCGAAATTGCCGCAAGTTCAGGCTCTGCCGAACGGTCAGGGCGGATTTATCTGGAAAGGCGACGGCGAAACCGGCTTCTTTTTCGGCGCCAACCGTCAAATCGGCATCGGTGTTTCGTCTTTGACCAAACAGCTCGGCGAATATTTCGGCGCGCCGGACGGCAAAGGGCTGTTGATTAATAACGTCCGCGAAAACAGCCCGGCGGCGAAAGCAGGCTTGAAAGCAGGCGACATTATCGTCGAAGCCGACGGCAAGGAAATCAAAAACAATACGGATCTGATTCGCACGCTCAACGAGAAAAAAGAAGGCGACGTTCAGCTGACGATCATCCGCGACCGCAATCGTCAAACCGTGCAGGTGACGCCCGAAAAACTGAAAGGCGAACTGACACCGATGTTTGACGAAACTTCGCCGACGACGAATTTGCGCGTAGTTACACCGCAGATGCAAATTGCGCCCTTTACGACGACGGTTCCCGCAGTGACGCCGCAAGTTGCGCCTGTTCCGATGAAACGCGTTTTATAAAGGGAAAAAGGGAAAAAGTTTGATTGATAGTTTTCAACAAACTTTTTCCCTTTTCCACTTTTAACCTTTTAGCCTTTTTCTCTTTAACTTTTCCGGTTTAAACTTTCCTTCGCCAGGCGGTTTGCTTCTTCGCTCGATTGCCTGGCTTCTTCCATAATTTCCCTGAACTTTTCTTCTCTTTTATCGAATTCATCTTTAAATATTTTGCGCTGCGCGTCACTTTTCGGATCATATTTTTCGCGCAAAAATATTGCTACCTGGCGGCGTTCTTCAAAGGCTTCGACGTATTTTTCCAACGCCTGAATTTTCAAGCTCAGATATTCCCTGTAATCCTCGTTGATGTTTTTTTCCTGCGCCGTGCGGAGCTTGTTGATCGCCTCTTCGCCGGCTCGCGTTCCGGCATCGATTTCCGTCACGAGCTGGTCGGAAATTGACCTGACCTTTTCGGAGTCTTTTTCTTTCAGCGCGGCTTGGAGTTCCGCCAGGCGCGGTTCATTATCCTTAAACCGCTGTTTGATTTGTTTGAGCTGATCGTTGGCTTCTTTGACGACATCACCCGCATCCTTCGTTTCGTCGAAAGTAAAAATTCCGCCCGTTTGCGAAGGAGTATTTTTTTTCTCACACGCCGCAAAAACGAGCGAAAAAGCCAGAAACAAAATTTTGATGGAATCTTTTCGCATCTCAATCGATCACGCGCAAACCTTCGTTCGACTTTTTGCGCCAGATAAACCCGTCAAGAACATAATGCGTCAACTGCGGCACGGCAAGCAACGGGACAAGGAATATTTTTAAATTTCCCCAACCCCAATCCGCGCCGAACAGCCAATTTTTATCGTGCCAAACGCCGCGGTGCCAGAACAATTCTTCGACGTAAGCCAAAGCCCAGAGCGTTGCCAGAAAGACAAACCAGTTTGAAGATAATTTCTGGTAAAATTTTGAAGCCGCCACGCGCCGCGATTTTGCATAAAAATAGATCAACGCGAAATACGGAACGCCGTGAATGATGACGTTCGTGACGGTAAAAGCGTAATCGGAGTTGAAAAAGACAATCCCGACATACCAGCAAACGGCGGTTGTCGCGACGACAATATCTTTGCCGATATTCAAAAAGCCGTTTGAAAAATATAGATAAATCGATTTGCCGAAATAAATTATCAAAGCCAGAACGTAAACCGGAAACAGAATAGTTTCGACCAACGCTGGCAAACTGAAAAAATCATCCTGCACAAACCATTCAAAATTTCGGGGCAGACGCGTCATCCAAAACGCGAGCGGATAAATTGTCGCGAGATAAACCGCCGCCGCATCGATCCACCACGTCAGATTCGACGTTTCGCCCAGTTTCCGCCGGTAAAGCGCAATCCAGCCGTATTGCTGGCGCACAAAATGAAACACGGCGACAATTGCCAAAGCCTTCCAGAAAACCAATTCGCCCTCGGAATAAAGCGCAACACCGACCGCGTAACCCGCCACCGGCACTAAAGTGTAAAGCCAAACGCGTCTTTTGAATTCTTCCGCATCAAAATAAACCCGGAAAGAAGTTGACCAAACATGCGCGACATCGATCAACAGCACGGCAGTCACCCAAGTCCAATCCGGCGATTCCTCATTCAAAATCCCGACCTGCCAGCCAAAAACCAGCAGCAGAAGCGACACAACCGCACTTCCGAGAAAAACCGACAAATCAACTTCTCTCGAAAAAAGCCATTTTGATTGTGCTACCGCTTCGTTCATTTTTGTTTGAATTTTACTTCAATATTTCGCTTGCCGCACGAATTCCATGATAAAACGCTTCTTCAAAAAGTGCGATGCCGCTTAGATCGGAATGCGCAAAATGGATGTTGCGGAAAGGTTTTTGTGCTTCGTCGCACGCGCCGCTGAATAAAAAATTCGTCCGCGGCGAAATCATCGCGTGTCCCCAGCGCATCACGTCAATGCGTTCCGCGAGCTCGCGAATATTCGGATGCGCGCGTGATAAATCCGATAAAACGATGTCGGCTAATTCCTGATGATTCAAGCCGAAAAGTTTGGCGCGGGCGTTTTCTTCGTGACACATCGGGTAATAATACGTAAAAACCGCCGCGCCGTAATCAATGCCTTTTTGATGCGTCGAATTGACGTAACCAAGCGACGGACTTTCATACAAAACATTGTCCCACGCCAGCGGAAAATCCTTTGCAAATCTGGGTTTCGGGCGATCTTTTAAAAACAGATTCGCGACAAACCACGCGTTATGTTCAAATTCTTTGACGAATCCGGGCGGACTCGTTTTGAAATCACGGATCAGATATTTCGCCGTAAAAATCGGCGCGCCGAAGATCGCTTTTTCGGCGCGGATTCCGCGAATCTCGTTCGTTTCCGTATTCAGATACACGACATCAACGCCTTTTTCGTTCGGAATTATTTCGAGAACAACCGTGCCGAGCCGCGTTTTGTCTTTGATCTTCTCGAACAGAAAATTGACGAAACGCCCGTTGCCTTCGGGAAAAGTGATGAACGGCTGTGATTCTTCGCCGCTTTTTCGGACACGCGAACAAAAATAAAAAAGCCCTGCCCACGCCGAAGTTTGATCGAGCTTCAACCCGTAATCGTCGCGCGTCGCGTAATCGCAATACCAGAGAAGGCGCTCGGACGTAAAACCTTTTTGCCGCAGCCAATCGCCGAACGAGATTTTATCGAGCGCCAGAACTTCCGCATCGCGCGAACAATTGGCGACCGGCAAAACGAATGCGCGTTTGCCCGCCGAATCGCGCCAATTCACCCAAAAATCAATCTGTTTCTGAAACCCGGCAAATTGGCGTTTTTCCTCATCGCTTTCGCCGACGTGCAGGTAAAGTCCTTCATACCAGCGACCTTTATAAAAAACCCTTTCTTCGGGTTCACGGCAAAGAAATTGTTCCTGAACGATAATTTCGCCGTTCCCATTTCTGCCGTCGGTCAAATTCATTTCATCGAGAAGCGCGATCAATTCGGTGTTTTCCTGAAAAGGAACCGGCAAATAATGCGCGCCCCACGGATAAGGAACAATATCCGAAGTCCCGCTCTGCGCCGTCCCGCCGATCTTGTCTTCGAGTTCGAGAAGGACGAAATCGTTAAAATTGTTTTTCTGAAATTTCCAAGCCGCCGAAAGTCCCGCCGCGCCGCCGCCGATGATCGCAACTTTTATGTTTTCCCAATTACTTGCAGGCACTTCCGAGTTTCGCATTTCACGCAGAATATGCCCGACATTGACGTTTGCGCCGACGATTTC
>Ga0209574_10000456_pt1 | contig 10627 bp, 8 predicted proteins | sample AgamicMgMarz_FD_187168 | JGI IMG/M metagenome (GOLD analysis project Ga0209574, IMG submission 187168) | Agave microbial communities from Guanajuato, Mexico - Mg.Ma.rz (SPAdes) (version 2) | ecosystem: Host-associated > Plants > Phyllosphere > Phylloplane/Leaf | place: Guanajuato, Mexico... | reverse complement strand
AAAATGACAAATAAAAAGTATGAGCCGCTTTTACAGCCATTTACTTTTTCAAATGGCATCAAATTAGATAACCGCGTTATTCTTGCGCCTATGACAAATTTTTCATCAAATGAAGATGGAACAGTATCAAATGCAGAAGTAGACTACTATGTACGACGTTCAAAAGGTGTTAGCATGGTCATTACAGCATGTACATATGGAACGCCGAACGGCAAAGGATTTCACGGAGAGTTTGCTGCAGACAGCGATGAAATGATTCCTAGCCTGCGCCGTTTAGCAACAGCAATTAAAGATCAAGGAGCAAAAGCAGTTCTTCAAATTTTCCACGGAGGGCGCATGTGTCCGCCTGAGCTTGTTCCAAATGGAGAGGTTGTTAGCGCAAGTGCTGTTGCTGCAGAACAAGAAGGAGCACCGGTGCCTCGAGAGTTAACAAATGAAGAAATCGAAGGCATTATTCACGATTTTGGTGAGATGACGCGCCGTGCCATTGAGGCAGGATTTGACGGAGTTGAAATCCACGGAGCAAATAACTATTTAATTCAGCAGTTCTTTTCTCCGCATTCTAATCGTCGCGAAGATAAATGGGGTGGCAGCGTAGAAAAACGCTTAACATTCCCGCTGGCAATCGTAGACGAAGTAAAGCAAGCCGTTTCTAAACATGCAAAAGAGCCATTTTTAGTAGGCTATCGCTTCTCGCCAGAAGAGCCTGAAACGCCTGGAATTACAATGGCTGATACGTTGAAGTTAGTTGATGCACTAGCAGAAAAAGACCTTGATTATCTTCACGTATCGCTAATGGAATTCTGGTCAAAACCGCGCCGAGGCGTGGAAGATACTCGTTCACGTATTGAAATTATTCAAGAGCGAGTAGGAAGTCGCGTACCTGTGATGGGCGTAGGTTCTATTCATACAGCAGACGAAGCAGCAGCAGCTCTTGAAACGGGTATTCCACTGCTTGCGATTGGCCGTGAATTAATTATGGATCCAGACTGGGTTCAAAAAGTCAAAGAAGGCCGCGAAAATGAAATTGTTACAACATTAAGCAAAAAAGATCAGGAAAAGCTTGTGATTCCTGACCCGCTGTGGCAAGCCGTTATTAACACGCCAGGCTGGTTCCCGGTTGAAGATTAAAAGAAAAGCAGAAAAGCGCAAAGACGATGGGACTGACCCCATGTCTTTGCGCTTTTTTATGAAATAACGTTTTTGATCCATTAATTTACAAATGGATTTCTTTGTGTTTGAATAGTAATAGTTTTCTGAAAGTGAGGTGAAAAAATGAAAGCAGGCCCAATGGTAAAAATGATGGTTTCAATGAGTATTTTTGGTTCAATTGGCCTTTTCTCCACAAAAACTGGACTGCCTTCTTTTGATTTAGTATTTGTTCGCTGTATTTGTGCAACGCTTTTTCTCGGAATGTAATGGTTTATAACGGGTGAATATAAAAGGGAAAAATGGAATGCCAAAGAAATAAAGCAGATTTTACTGTGCGGAATATTTCTTGTGTTTAACTGGGTGTTTCTATTTAAAGCATTTGAAATGATGTCCGTTACGGTGGCTATTTCTATTTATCATCTTGCGCCCGTTTTAGTATTGCTTCTGGGAAGCTTTATCTTTAAGGAGAAATTAACGGTTCTTGGCGTTATGTCTATCTTCATTTGTTTTGTGGGAACACTTCTGATTATTGGGGTGAAGGAACTTACGATTGCTGGCTTCATGTCGTCAGGAATACTGTGGGCGCTTTTAGCCGCTTTGTTTTATGCATGCACGACGCTGCTTGGCAAAGGAATTATTCATACGAGTGCTTACGCTGTTACATTTCTTCAGACTTTTTTAGGGATTTTTTTATTATTGCCATTTGTTCGTTTCAATGATTTTCATTTCCTAACAACGGCCAATTGGACAGCGATTTTAGTAACGGGCTTTGTACATACTGGTTTAGTTTATTATTTGTTTTTCGACAGCCTGCGCTACTTAAAAACTCAGGTGATTTCAGTTCTGGTATTTTTAGATCCAGCCGTTGCTATTTTATTAGATACAGCATTCACGGGATTTCGCCCGACGCTTTTTCAGTTTGCAGGCATTGTTTTGATCTTTTTAGGAATGCTTTTTACTTTGAAGCCAAAACCTTCATCTAAAAAAAATATTTCCAATAGCAAGATTAAAAAGATCACATAGAATTTCTATTTAATCTGCAGGTGTTCATTTATTAAAAAAAGGGGAGCTAGTCATGAAAGTCAGTAAGCAAAACGCAGAACACTACGTGTGGGGAGGAAAATGCGATGGGTGGCACCTAGTGAAAAATAAAGACTTAAGTATTATTCATGAGTGCATGCCCCCTCATACGAAAGAGGTAAGGCATTATCACACGAGAGCACAGCAATTTTTCTTTGTGCTAAAAGGAACAGCCGCTCTAGAAGTAGACGGAATTATTTATGATGTAAAAGCACATGAAGGAATAGAAGTGCTTCCGTCTATTCTTCATCAAATGATGAATCGTTCGAGCGAAGAGATTGAGTTTCTTGTTATTTCACAGCCCTTTGCACAAGGAGACCGCATAGCTGTTGACGAAGATAAAGACTAAGCATAGATAAGTCTAATTTTACTAGTCCTAACAGTAAGGGAAGAATACCGTCCAGTACAATAGTACCTTTTTATTCAGTAAGTGGAATATTATGATCAATAAAATAAAAATACTTTTATTGCAGAGCAGAAATGTGGTAAATTAATATGTATGCAATATAGGGAGAACAAAATTTACAAATTAACAATTGTGTAATATTAACATCACGATAAAAAAATAAGAGATTACAAGTTAAAATGTAAATTTTGTAGATGACTAAAAAAAGAGATGAAGATGATATTGTTTGACAAATTGAATCATTTTCAGGTAATCTTTTGCAGGACGTAACCGTTACGATTTAATGTATGGGACTTTCCTGAGGTTAGCTGGACATGAAATCTCTACTTTTTAGTGAAAGGAATTTGAAAATGAAAAAACTATTTTCAAAGCCGTTGTTTTACTTTTTTATAGCGGTTTTATTCATGTGGATCAAGTCTTACATGTCTTACAAAGTGGAGTTCAACTTAGATATAAGTGACTCAATGCAAAAAACGTTATTGTTTATTAATCCAATTAGTTCAACTTTGATCTTTTTAGGGTTAGCATTGTTTGCAAAAGGAAAAAGAGCCATCGTTTGGACGCTTATCCTTAGTACAATCATGACGGTCATTTTGTACAGCAATATTTTATATTATCGATTCTTCAATGACTTTGTGACATTGCCTACTTTAACGCAAACAAGCAATGCGGGTCATTTAGGAGGCAGTATCGCTGATTTAGTAAAAGCTCACGATATTTTTTACTTTGTAGATATCATTTTACTGATTGCGCTATTGTTTGTTAGAAAAATCGAATGGCCAAAAGCACGCCTTAAATTCCGCTATACGTTCATGGTACTAGCGGCAGGAGCTATCGCTTTTGCAATTAACTTGCACTATGCTGAAAAAGATCGCCCTGAATTATTAACAAGAACATTTGATCGCAACTACCTAGTGAAATATTTAGGAGCATACAACTACACGGTGTATGATGCAGTTCAAACGTTTAAAAACTCAAAGCAGCGAGCATTCGCAAGCAGTGATGACTTAACAACAGTGAAAAACTTCAGTACAAGTCACTATGCAGCTCCAAATATTGAGTATGCCGGTAAAGCAAAAGGAAAAAACATTATTAAAATTCATCTAGAATCATTTCAGTCATTCCTGATTAACTATAAGTTAAACGGGCAAGAAGTAACGCCGTTTTTAAACTCATTAGCAAATGGAAATGAATTTATGTATTTTGATAACTTCTTCCATCAAACAGGACAAGGTAAAACAGCTGATGCAGAGCTTATGATGGATACGTCATTATACGGCTTGCCTCAAGGATCAGCATTTAGCTTAAAAGGTCGCAACACGTACCAAGCAGCACCAGCGATCTTAGATCAAAAGGGCGGCTATACAAGTGCCGTTTTACACGGAGACTATAAAACGTTCTGGAACCGTAATGAAATTTATAAGCAGTTCGGTGTGGATAAATTCTTTGACGCAAGTTATTACAATATGACTGGTGATAACAAAGTAAACTATGGATTAAAAGATAAGCCATTCTTCAAAGAATCTATGCCAATGCTACAGTCATTGAAGCAGCCGTTCTATGCACATATGATTACATTAACAAACCATTTCCCATTTGTCCTTGATAAAGGCGATGCTAGCATTGAGCCGGCAAACACAGGAGATGGAACGGTAGACCGTTATTTCCAAACGGCTCGTTATTTGGATGAATCACTGCAGGAATTCTTTACAGAGCTAAAAGCTTCAGGCTTATATGACAACTCAGTTATTATGATTTACGGTGACCACTACGGTATTTCTGAAAATCATAACAAAGCAATGGAAAAAGTTCTTGGCGAGAAAATTACGCCATATAAAAACGCTCAGCTTCAACGCGTACCGTTCTTCCTTCACGTACCAGGTGTAAAAGGCGGAGTGAACCATACGTACGGCGGTGAAATTGACGTAGTACCTACGCTTCTTCACTTAGTGGGAATTGATAGTAAAGAGTATGTTCAATTCGGTACAGATTTATTATCAAAAGACCATGATCAGGTAGTAGCATTTAGAAACGGTGATTATGTTTCTCCGAAATACACGTCAATTGACGGCAAGTATTACGATACAAACACAGGAGAAAGAATCACAGCAACAGACGAAGCGAAAGCTTATAAAAAGAAAGTTGGAAGAGAGCTAGAACTTTCTGATAAAGTGTTATACGGTGATTTATTACGATTTAATAAATTAGATGACTTTAAACCGGTCGATCCATCAAAATATATGTATGGAAAAGACCAAGAAACAGAAAAGTAATGTAAGCTTTCACACCATACAATCCAAACAAGCAAGTAGAGGAGCTTTTTAAAAGCTTAGCTACTTGCTTGTTTTATGAGAACTTCATTGAAAAAGAAAGCTGGTGACAGAAACGTGGAGCGAACAAGACGCAAAAGAAGAAGAAGAGTTCGATGGGGCAGAGTGTTCTTTGCTTTGTTGTTTCTTTTTATTATCGTTGGAGGCATATACAGCTATTTCCAATATAAGCAAGGGCTATCGATGGCAAGCGATGGTAAATTTGCGGATGACGGCACGACATTTGAACAGTTTCAAGGCAGTCTCCCAAATAACGGAGAAGTAAATATGCTGCTGTTAGGAAGTGACTCGCGCGGGGAGAAGCATTCTCGTACAGACTCTATTTTAATTGCTCACTACGATTCTAAAAGCAAACACCCGAAAATTGTTTCCCTTATGAGGGATATGTACGTGGATATTCCAGGACACGGCAAGCAAAAGCTGAATGCTGCTTACGCGTTCGGAGGTCCTGAGCTGCTGCGTCAAACGATCAAACAAAATTTTGATATCGATATTAACTATTATGCAGTTGTGGACTTCGAAGGGTTTTCAAAAATTGTAGATACGATTGCACCTGATGGCATTGAAGTAACCGTGCCTCACGATATGTCTTCGGGAATTGGTATGACGCTTCACAAAGGTACCCAAGTTTTACACGGTGAACAACTGCTTGGCTACGTGCGTTTTCGTCATGATAACATGAGTGATTTTGGACGCGTTCAGCGCCAGCAAGAAGTCGTTTTAAAGCTTAAAGATGAAGTAGCAAGCCTAAACAGCGTGTTTAAAATACCGAAGCTTCTCGGCGTAATGGATCCTTATATCGATACAAATTTAGATACAAAAAGCATGATGCTTCTGGCTAAAGATGTGGTAACAGGAAACATGAAAGATGTTCAAAGCCTGCGACTGCCGTTAGACGGATCGTTTGAAAACAAAACGTATAGCGGTGTTGGTATGGTGCTTGATATTGATTTAGATAAAAATAAAGAAGCGCTGCAAGAATTCTTAAATGATAAATAAAGAAAAGCCTCGAGACGCATGTCTCGAGGCTTTTTCCTTATACATAGACGATGATGCGTTTGAATGACGTAATTAAACTGGTCACTATACCGGAGCATACAACAATGAATAATGAATAAATAGCTGTATCGTTTTGAAGCAGTAAAATACCTGAAATAATAATAGATGCGTCAATCACTAAAATGATGATGCCGGGGTTTAAAGATAACCATTTCGCAAGTATCAGAGAAAATAAGTCGACCCCGCCTTGACTTGCGTGCTGCCGGAGCATGATGCCGGTTCCGATTCCGTTAAAAACACCTCCAAGGCAAGCGCTTAAGATAATGGGAAGGTGAAAAATCCCGTGAAGCGGAAACAGCAAATCAATCATAACGGCTGAGAGAACCATGCCATAGATAGCATTTAAAAAATAAGAGCGGTTAAAACCTAGGGCGAGAAGGTAAATCGGTAAGTTTAAGCAAAAAATCATCACACCTACTTTATAGCCAATTAAATAATTAATGATTAAGCTAATTCCTGTAATGCCTCCTGTTACAAGCTGAAGCGGAAGAATAAAAACGTTAATTCCAATACTAACAAACACACTCCCAATTCCAATTGCAATCAATTTTTTATACATGCTGTCTCATCCTTGTCTATGAATCTCTTTATATGTATATGAAGACAAGCAGAGTTTCAGCACAAAGACCGCTTCAGAAACCATAATGAACGGATTAAATATATGCAAAGGAAGCTGTTTTAAAATGCAAATGTGTTGCATAAACATGGTTCACCATAGACAATAAGAACTAACGAAGAAGGTAAATGGAGGAGAAAAAATTGATCGTTCGAAAAGCTAGAGAAGAAGAAACATTATCTATTGAAACAGTGACGCTTGCTGCTTATGAGCAATATGCAGCTGTAAAATCAGAAGCACACTGGAAAAGATATCGAAAGGGAATTTTACATACCCTGAGTGAAGAAAAGAAATTTGAGTGCATTGTAGCTGAAATCGATGGAGAAATGGCAGGAAGCGTTTTGTTTTATCCTCCGAATACGGATGTATACGGAGGATTGTTAAAGCCATTTCCATGGGCCGAAATTCGTCTGCTGGCAGTTGCTCCGTCTCATCGCCGAAAAGGAGTCGCCAATGCGCTTCTTGAAGCGTGTGAAAAAAAATCTCGGGAGCTAGGGTGTTCTTATTTAGGTTTACATACAGATCATTCAATGGAACATGCCATTAAGCTGTACACTAAAAGAGGTTACGTTCGCTTTCCTGATAACGATTTTTATCCGGTAAAAGATTTGCACGTTATGGCATTTAGAAAATCAGTTTAATAAAAAAAGCCTTTGAAATCATTGATTTCAAAGGCTTTTGTATTTATATAACGTGACGATTCCAGTGGCGGTGAGCTGAAATAGCTTCGATAAATTCATCTGTAAAGCGTGTAGTTTCTCCAGTTACGACACCGGGACTACTATCTAAGCCAGCAGCTTTTAGCCACTTAACACCTTCATCCGTCGCGCCAATTGGTTTAAAATGCTCGAATGCTTCTTGAGCAAACGTCAGTGCTTCTTTACGAAACTTCTCATCAGCCGACGAACTTCCGACAACATAAACCGCATCAAATAAGACAGAATCACTTGTTAAGAAGGTGTGCTGTACTTCAAGCTCTGACCCGTCTGTTCCTTTTACGTTTTGGAGGGTTGTGCTTACAATTTCAGGCTGAATGCCCTGTTGTTTTAAACTGTTTAACACCTGTGGTAGGTCACTGCTAAAGTCATTAGCTACAATGACAGCTACTTTACGCGTATTCGGCTTTTTAATCGTCTGTTCCTGACTAAGAGCTGGAGATGACTTGGTCACTGGCGCGTCTTCTCCTGATGGAGGCGTTGCACCAATCGCTTGTGCTACTTGTTTAGCTAGCACTGTACTAACGTTGGCAAACATATCAACGACCTGCTGCTGAACAGACTTGCTTTTCACTTTTCCAAGCTCAAAGCTGAAAGCATTGATAATATGCTCCTTTTCAGGGTCGCTCATGCTATTCCAGAATAGCGTTGCCTGTGAAAAGTGGTCTTTAAAACTTTCGCTTCGACTTCGAACTTTTCTTCCTTCCACTTTTTCTTGATAGTGAGCATAACCGCCCTCTGACTCTGAGACAGGAGCCGGGGTATTGGCTGCAAGAGAGTTTCTGTGATAGCTAACAGGCCCTTTGTTAATCGTTTGACGTCCGTAACCGTCTCGTTGATTGTTATGAAACGGGCACACTGGACGGTTGATTGGAAGTTCATGAAAATTCGGACCGCCAAGACGAATAAGCTGGGTATCCGTGTATGAAAACAATCTTCCTTGTAAGAGAGGATCATTGGAAAAATCAATTCCCGGTACCACATGCCCCGGATGGAATGCGACTTGTTCCGTTTCGGCAAATACGTTGTCCACATTTCGATTTAAGGTCATTTTTCCAACTAGTTTGACGGGAATGTCTTCTTCAGGCCAAAGCTTAGTTGGATCGAGAATGTCAAAGTCGAATTTAAATTCATCTTCCTCATCTATGATTTGAATGCCTAGCTCATATTCAGGATAGTCTCCGTTTTCAATCGATTCCCATAAATCGCGGCGATGAAAATCCGGGTCTTTTCCAGAAATTGTTTGAGCCTCGTCCCAAACAAGGGAATGCGTTCCGAGCACAGGCTTCCAGTGGAATTTGACAAAATGAGCTTTTCCTTCTGCATTAACTAAGCGAAAAGTATGTACGCCGAAGCCCTCCATCATACGCAAACTGCGTGGAATTGCACGGTCTGACATTGACCACATGACCATGTGAGCAGACTCTTGGTTATTGGCGACAAAATCCCAAAACGTATCATGTGCTGAAGCCGCCTGCGGCATTTCGTTGTGTGGCTCAGGCTTAACAGCGTGAATTAAATCTGGAAATTTGATCGCATCTTGGATAAAGAACACGGGAATGTTATTACCAACTAAGTCATAGTTTCCTTCTTCTGTATAAAATTTTGTTGCAAAACCACGGGCGTCGCGCACCGTTTCAGCTGAACCTTTAGAACCTGCTACGGTAGAAAAACGGACAAATACAGGTGTTTTTACAGACGGATTCTGTAAAAATTTAGCTTTTGTATATTCACTGAGAGAGTCATACAGTTCAAATTCTCCGTGAGCAGCGAAGCCTCGTGCATGAACGATGCGTTCAGGAATGCGCTCGTGGTCAAAATGCGTCATTTTTTCACGGAAATGAAAGTCTTCCATAAGGGTTGGACCACGTTCACCTGCTTTTAAAGAAAATTCATCTTCGGAAAGCTTTAACCCTTGGTTGGTTGTGAGCGCTTGGTTTCGATCATCTGTTTTAAACTGCTCGAGCTGTTCTTGCTTGCTTTTTTCATTTACAGGGTGCTTTTTTGTCATACCTGTCTTCCTCCTTGATCTTCAGTTAATAATCATTACAAAATGTGTACCCTATTAAAAGTTGAAGCAAACAGAAATGTTGGAATTTTTTCGTAGGAAATCCGTTATTTTCTTGTTATGATTATGAATAAGTATTCATAAATAAGAAAATCAAAGGAGAGGGGATACATAGATGAAAACACGGGTAACAGATTTATTAGGGATTCAATATCCAATTGTACAAGGAGGTCTGGCGTATTTAGCGTACGCAGAACTTGCTGCTGCTGTCTCAAATGCAGGAGGACTTGGACAAATTACAGCTATGACGCTCCGAACACCTGAGAAACTTCGAGCTGAAATTAAGAAAGTACGTTCTTTAACTGAGCGTCCTTTTGGTGTTAATTTTGCTGTTGGAGGTCAAACAGAAGGTTCTTATAAAGAACTTCTCGACGTAGCAGTAGAAGAAGGCGTGCCGGTTGTTTCCATAACAGGAGCAAATCCCGCACCTATTTTTGAGAGATTAAAAGGAACGGGAATTAAAACGCTCGTACTGGTAGCCAACGTGCGTCAAGCTCAAAAAGCCGAGAAGCTAGGAGCAGATGCTGTCATGGCAGTAGGGCAAGAAGCAGGAGGACATATCGGACGTGAGGATCTGGGCACAATGGTATTAATTCCTCGAGTAGCTGCGGCTGTGTCAATTCCGGTTTTGGCAAGCGGAGGGATTGGAAACGGACAAGGATTATTAGCAGCGTTATCATTAGGCGCTGAAGGGATAGAAATGGGAACACGTTTTATCGCGACAAAAGAATGTGTAGATGCCCATGATGCGTATAAACAAGCTATTGTAGAAGCAAAAGAAACCGATACTGTGGTTATTAAACGTTCGTTCGGGGCACCTGGACGCGTATTGAAGTCCCACTACACTCTTGACATTATCGAGCGTGAGCAGCAAGGAGAGAGGTACGAAGAGTTAAAAGACGCCATTAGCGGAGGGGCAAACTGCCGGTATATTTATGAAAATAAAATCGATGAAGGCTATGGATGGGCAGGCCAAGTCGTTGGACTGATTGATAATATTCCAACGGTGCAAGAGCTTTTTGCCAGTATGATAGAAGAAGTAGAAGCTGGTTCTAAACGACTGCTGAGTATATTGGAAAAGAAGTAGAGATACAAGCCGTCATACTGCAGCAATTATTCGCATATTTATAATCTATATCTCTAAATGAGGTGAGAGAATGAAAAGGATGCGAGCATTTGCTATTATGACGTTTTTAGTAG
>Ga0209574_10000455_pt1 | contig 10635 bp, 11 predicted proteins | sample AgamicMgMarz_FD_187168 | JGI IMG/M metagenome (GOLD analysis project Ga0209574, IMG submission 187168) | Agave microbial communities from Guanajuato, Mexico - Mg.Ma.rz (SPAdes) (version 2) | ecosystem: Host-associated > Plants > Phyllosphere > Phylloplane/Leaf | place: Guanajuato, Mexico... | reverse complement strand
CATTCGGCACATATAGCGTCAGATGCCCCGTGCCGTTCTCGCCCTCGGTCCAGCCGTAGCGGTCGCCGGTCGACGTGAAGGTGAACGGCTGCGGCACGCCAAGCTTCACGCCCGCGCGCTTTTCCAAATCAATCTGCGCGGTCGTATTAATCTGCACGCCGACTTTCTTGCCGCTCAAATCTTCCGGCGCGTTGATGCCCTGCGCGCCTTGACGGACGGCTATGAGTTGGCCAGAGTCGTAGTAAGGGTCTGAGAAGAGCATGGCCGCGCTGCGTTCGGGCGTGATGGTGACGGAGGACATCACGGCATCGAAAGTCCCGTTTTGGAGCGCGGGAAAGATGCCGTCAAAGCCTGAGTTGATGAAGGTCGCGCGCACGCCAAGCTCGCGCGCAATCGCGTTGCCGAGGTCTATGTCAAAGCCTGAGAACTGTCCGCCCTCTGCGAATTCGAGCGGCGGGTATGTGGCGTCCGTGCCGATGCGCAACTCGCCCGTCTGCGTGATGCGTTGCAGCGCGGTCTGGGCCAGAGCCGGAATTTGACAAAGCAGCAGGAGAAGGAGCGTGGCGGCTGTGCGCCGCAGGCGGTTCAGGTTCATTTTGTCGTGTCACTCTTCCTGTCCGAGATTATCGCGTGTCCCCATGCTCGAATCGAATCCCTCGCCGCGCGTACCCGCATCTGGCTGAGAGCCATTGCCGTCCGCGCTTTCATCTTCATGAAAGCTGCGCATGAAGGCGCGCGTCTCTTCTCTTTGCGGGTTGCCGAAGACTTCCTGCGGCGTGCCGGACTCGACCGCGTGCCCGCCCTCAAAGTAAATAACCTGGTCGGAGATGCGGCGCGCAAAGTTCATATCGTGCGAGACGACGACGAGCGTTTTGCCCAAATCATCGAGCGCGCGCAGCATCCGCGCGACCTCTTGTATCAACTGCGGGTCGAGCGCGGAGGTCGGCTCGTCAAAGAGAATCACTTCCGGCTCCATCGCCAGCGCGCGCGCAATCGCCACACGCTGCTGCTGCCCGCCCGAAAGTTGCGCCGGATAGAAATCTTCCTTCTCGCTCAAACCGACTTTGCCTAAATAATGGCGCGCGACCTCTGCGGCCTCTGTGCGCTGTAGGCCCTTGACGGTCAGAGGGGCCTCGATGCAGTTGCCTAAAACGGTCAGGTGCGGAAAGAGGTTGAAGTTTTGAAAGACTATCCCGACGCGCAGGCGAAGCCTTTTGGTCAACTCTTTATCCTCGGCAGCCGAGAGCGGTTTGTCGTTTGAGCCGAAGACTTCCACGTCGCCAATCTTGAGCCGACCGTGCTCGAAACGCTCCAGGCGATTCATGCAGCGCAGCATGGTTGATTTGCCGCAACCTGATGGGCCAAGAATGGTTGTCAGTTGACCTTCTTGGATTTGAAAGGTGGCATGATTGAGCACTGTGTTCGTGCCATATCGTTTGACGATATCAGAGACTTCGATCACTTTTCGCTCCCGAATTGCTAAAGACAGATAGAAGATGCCAAACAGGTGTTCGCGGAGTTTGGCATGAATCCGCGTCGTGATGCAACAGTCGGCATTGACTGTCGGCTGATGTTGGTTCGTTGACGCTCTCCGAGCGGCTTTGTTAGACTCCGTAGCTTCCCGTTCTCTTTAAGTCATGCTCAAAAGATATTGATGGACGAAACAAGCTCAAGCGCTGTGCATCAGAATCTGGACACGGCCTATGTGAATCTGGCCGCGCTCTTGCGCTACCTGCGGCAGAGAGAATTCACCGGGCGCGTGCACGTCCAGCTTGTCGAGTATGAAGCGGACGTGTATCTGCACGGGGCGGATGCGCCGCGCGTGCGCGAGATAGATTTGACGAGCGGGCGCGAGGAGGAAGGCGAAGAGGCTCTGCAACGCCTGCTCGTGCGCGCGGTCGAGCCGGGCGGACTCGTGAGCGTCTATCTGGGCGAAGAGGAGCCTGAGAACGGCGCGCACGATTTCATGCCCGCGCCCGGCGCGTGGATAGACTTTGACGCAGAAAGCGACGCGGAGCTTTCGCCGGAGATGCGCGAATGGCAAGACCTCTTGCGCGTGAGCGGCGAATTGATTGCCGCCATCGAGCGCGCGACCCTCAGCACGGGCGCGGATTTCGACGCCCTCTTTCGCGCCGCAAGGCTTGAACTGAGCGACGATTATTCCTTCTTAGACCCTTTGACGGAAAGATTTGAATACGTGAGCGGAGGCGTCGTGCGCCTGCACGCGTGGCCCAGCGCGGATGCTTATGTCTCAAGCGTCTGCGAATGTTTGCGCCGCATTGCTGCGAAAATATCTACGGGCGCGCGCGGCGGGCGCATACGCGAAAGAGTCGCGCTTGAGTTGGCAGTGCTGGCGCGCAGGCGGCAAACGCCGCTCACGCGCTTCAAGTTCATACAACACTTTGACCGCATCGCCGGAACAAAAGTCTTATAGGAATGATAAAGAGATGATGAAATGGAGCGCGTTCTGGACGACCTTCAGCCTGCTTGTCGTCGCCGAGATGGGTGACAAAACACAACTGGCGGCCATCACACTGGCGGCGCAAACACGCTCGCCCGTCTCAGTCTTTCTTGGCGCGGCGCTTGCGCTCACGCTAGTCTCTTTAATCGGCGTCGCCGTCGGCACGCTTCTCGGCCACTACTTGCCGGAAAAGCTCCTGCATCAATTGGCCGCCGTCGCTTTTATCATTATCGGCATCCTGATGCTCTGGGGAAAAATGTGAAAGGACGAGGGGCAAGGGTGTCGCGTGTCGTGTGTAGATAAGAAGGAGAACTTCTGCTGCACACGACACGCGACGCGCGACGCCCTGCTCTTAAGATGTATCCCTTCCGAAATATTTTGCTTCCGACGGATTTCACGCCGCATGCGCGTGCGGCTGTAAAATATGCCGCGGGTTTCGCGCGCGAGGGCGCGGGCCGCGTCCTGCTCTTTAGCGTGCAGAGCGGCTCTGTGCCTGCCAACTTGCTGACCTTGCCGGAGCGCACTTTTGACGAGCAGCCTGAGCATCGTTGGCTGCAACAGTTGCGCGCGGATGTCAGAGATTTGCTGGCAGACCCTTTGCTTGACGGGCTCGAAGTCGAGCCTGTGATTATAGAGGGCGAGCCCGCGCCGGAGATTGCGCGCGCGGCCCACGAGTTTCAGATTGACCTGGTGACGGTCGTGACGCACGGGCGCAAGGGTTTGGCGCGCGCTTTGTGGGGTTCGACTGCCGAAGAGATAATCGCGGAAGCTCCGTGTCCTGTGCTGACCCTGCGCCCGCCGCAGAGAGATTTCGTCGAACACAGAGGCACGCACACGGAGATACGCCTCAACCGCGTGCTGCTGGCGACGAGCTTTCGCCCCTCTGCCAGAGCCGCAGAGCAAGTGGCTTTGCAGCTTGCGCAACGCACGGGCGCAGAACTGCATATCATCTATGTCATCAGCGATTATATGGAACAGATGTCAAGCCTCTTCCCGGATGCGGGCGGAAATGCCTTGACGCGTTTCAGGGAGTTTGTGACAGAGCGCATGGCAGGCTTTGCGGGCGGGATGGGCGGGCGCACACAGACGCACATCGCGGAAGGCAGGCCCTATGAAGAGATTGTCCGGCTGGCGACGGACAAGGACGTGGACTTAATCGTCATCGGGACGAGCGTGCATTCTTCTCTCTTCGGCGGCACGCCGGTGCTCGGCGCGGACATAGAGCGCGTCGTGCGCAATGCTCCATGCCCTGTGCTCTCTGTCCCGGCGCAGAGAGTTGTTACTCCGATTCCGGCTCTGGTCACAGAGCCCGTGCCGCAGACGTAAAAGACAGGTTTCCCGCTCGTGGCGCAAAGAAAAGCATGCAAGCTCTTCTTTGCGCCACCAGCGGGAAACTAATATTTACTGCTTCTTCTCCATTGGCAGACCGGCGCGTCGCCATGCTTCCGTGCCGCCGAGCAGGGCCGCGACGTTTGTGATTCCTTTGGCTTTCAGCTTTTGCGCCAAACTGGCGCTTGAATGTTCGGACGGTCAAGAACAGTATGCGACAATCTTCTTGTCCGCGGGCAGTTGGCTCATGTGCGCGTCCAGATTCGAGGACTCAGGGATATTGATAGCGCCTTTGATGTGGTCGTTGTTATAGGCTTCGGGAGCGCGCGTATCGACAATCAACACTGTGCCCGCGTCCACAGCCGCTTTCAGGTCTGTGACCGAGATGCGAGGGATGCCATCGGGCGGAGCTTGCGGCGGCTGTTCGCCCGCCGCGTTGGAATTTCTCTGGGCCGCGGTCTGCTTATCATTGGAGTTGCACGCCGCAAGGAGCACCACCGCGAGCATCAGAGCCGCCGCGCATGAAACAAAAAAACGCATCTTGACTTAACCTCCCCAAAGTGCTTTTGATACGAACTGCCCCGCACCTTTCTACCACGATTTCCGGCAGTATCACAAATATGCGCTTGGAGAGTCTGCTTAAAAAAACTTCCCGAAAAACGCTGGGTGTGCTATAGACGCTCTCAAATTTCGTCAACTTAAAGCTGTTGCGAACCCGGCGTGAGCATACTTGGAACAGGTGAGACCTCAAAATTCCTGCGAGGAGACGTGTACATCTATGAGGCGGCTGCGCACTATCGGAGCGATATGTATTCTGGCATCCCTGCTGGTCTTCGGAAGTTGTCTGCCGACGACTTCGAGAGATGAAAGCGGCGTGATAAATATTACTGTCTACGGCTTCTCGATTATGAAGGAGTCTTTGGAGAAAGCAGTCTATCCGGCCTTCGCCGCCAAGTGGAAGCAGGAGCACCAAGGGCAGGAGGTGCGCTTCACTTCATCCTTCGCGGGTTCTGAAACTATCACTAACCAGATTCTGCAAGGCGTCGGCGCGGACATGGCTATTCTCTCCATCGAGCGCGATGTAGAGCGTCTCGCGCAGGGAGGCTTTGTGACTGCCAACTGGCGACTCCTGCCGCATCAGGGCATCGTTAACCAGACGCCCTTCGTCATCCTCGTGCGCAAAGGCAATCCGAAAGGCATCAAGGATTTTCCAGACCTTGCAAAGCCGGGAGTCAAGCTCATTCATCCAGACCCTGTCTCATCCGGCGGCGCACAGTGGTCTATTCTCGCCATCTACGGCTCGGAATTGAAGAAGAGCGAGAAAGAGACGGGCGGCTACGATCAGGCGCGCGCGCTGCAAACCTTGCAGGCCGTCTGGCGGAACGTGATTTCGACGCCGGGTTCTGCGCGCGAAGCTCGCACGCAGTTCGAGACGGGATTCGGTGACGCGCTCATCACATACGAGTTGGAAGGCTTGTTGATGAAAGAGCCCGGCGGCAAAGTCGAAGTCGAGGTTGTCGTCCCGCAATCAACCATCTTCAGCGAGCACCCGGCGGTCATCATTGACCGCAACGTGACGGCGCAGGAGCGGCCCGTCGTCGAAGCCTTCCTGCAATTCCTGTGGAGCGAAGAGGCACAGCGCGCCTTCGTCAAATATCACTTCCGCTCGGTCACGGACGAGAAGCTCAACGAAGAGAACAAGCTCTTCGCGAAAATCGAGTTGCCGTTCAAAGTCGAACTCTTCGGCGGCTGGACACGCGCTTATCCCGAAATCATCGAAAGAGTCTGGCGCGACCAGGTGCAGAACAAGAAATGAGAGGTGAGCAGAGAGATGAGTACTGCCTTCTCTACCTTACGACACGTGCGCGGGTTTGATGTCGTGCGGCCTCTGAGCATTGTCACGATGCTTGCCATCATGACGCCGCTCGTGCTCCTGCCGCTGGCTTCAATCTTTATCTTCGGGACGAGCAAAGGCTTGGGAAGTTTCTGGGCCGCGCTGACCGCGCCGGAAGCCATCTTCGCTTTAAAACTTTCGATGGTCACAAGCTTCTGGGCCACAGTCTTCAATGTCATCTTCGGCCTCTTCGCTTCCTACGTGCTCTCGCGCTATAACTTCTGGGGACGCAATGCCATCATCGTCACCATCTCTTTGCCGACGGCGATTCCGACGGCTGTGGCGGGTTTCGCGCTGCTCCTCTTGTGGGGGCCATACGGGACGCTCGGACGCCTCATTGAGCCGCACGGCATACACGTTATGTTTACGGCGTGGGCCATCGTGCTCGCCAATGTCTTTGTTACATTCCCGCTCGCCTTCGGAGTGATAAAGCCTGTCTTTGATACGATGAGCCGTTCGCTCGAAGAAGCTTCCGCGACCATCGGCGCGACGCGCTGGCAGACTTTCTGGCACGTCACGCTGCCGTCTTTGCGCGGCGCGATTGTCACTGGCGCGCTCTTAACTTTTGCGCGCGCGGTCGGAGAATTCGGCTCGACCATACTCGTCTCCGGCAACCTGGCGAACCGCACGCAGACCGCGCCGCTCTACATCTTTGCCAAGTTCAACGAAGGACAGGTCGAGGCCGCCAACGCCGTCGCCATCGTCCTCGCGCTCTTTTCATTCGCCATCTTCAGCGTGCTCTTCTTCGCGCGCGACTGGCTTGATACTGAATAACAGTGACGAGCGACGTGTGACGAGTGACAAGCAAGGACTTGTTTTATCTCAGCACACGTCGCTCATCACTCATCACTTTTTTAACGATGCTGCCTGAGGAGATTACAAATATCTTTGGCGATGAAGGCGCAGACCAGGAGGCTGCGCGCGCGGAGACTGCTGCGCCTGGGGAGATTGCCGCGAGCGTGCGCGGCTTGAGCAAGAGTTTTAAGGGGACGGTGGTTCTGGAAGATATTAATTTCGATGTGGCGATGGGCGAATCGCTTGTCCTGCTCGGCGCATCCGGCAGCGGCAAGACGACAATCCTGCGCATCATCGCCGGATTGGAAGAGCCAGACACGGGGCGCATCATTCTGCACGGCAATGATGTGACGGAACTTCCGGCGCGCGAGCGCGGCGTCGGCGTCATCTTTCAGGCTTACGCGCTCTTCCCGCGCATGAGTGTCGAGCAGAACATAGGCTACGGCCTGCGCATACGGAAACGACCGCGCAAGGAGATAAAGAGAACTGTCGATGAATTAATCAATCTGGTGCGGCTTGAAGAGCACCGTAAAAAATATCCTTCACAGCTTTCCGGCGGCCAGCAGCAGCGCGTGGCGATTGCGCGCACGCTCGCCTACAAGCCGCAAGTCCTGCTCTTTGACGAACCCTTCGGCGCGTTAGATGCGCAGACGCGCGTGCGACTCCGCCGCGAGATTCGCTCGCTCTTGAAGCACATCAACGTGCCGTCTGTTTTCATCACGCACGACCAGGAAGAGGCTTTAGAACTCGGAGATCGCATAGCTGTCTTGAATGTCGGGCGGCTTGAACAGATTGGCACGCCGGACGAGGTTTATAACAAGCCCGAGACGGAATATGTCGCAACTTTTTTGGGCGCGGCTAACCTGCTGCTCGGCGTCGTCAATAACGGAGGCGTAGAGCTTGGGACGGTCAATCTCCCCGCGCCGGAAGAGACGCGGCGATTCCGCGAAGGCCAGCCCGTCAAGCTCGTCTTCCGTCCTGAGGACGTGTGTTTGAATCGCACGGGCGCGCTGCCCGCCGGATGTCAACGCTTGACCAACGGCGTCATCGAGGAGATACATTTCGTCGGAGCTTACGAGCGTCTGACTGTGCGGCTCGATTTAATCGCGCGGCAGCCGAGCGAAGGCACGCCGCAGCTTTACAGCGTCACCATTAACACGGATGAAAAGAGAATGGGCATCCCTATCATCGTCACGCGCCCGAAGCCCGAAGCCAACTCGACGCGCCTCGCGGTCGGAGATCGCATCGCCGTCGGCCTCACGGCCTTTCGCGTCCTCCCGAATTACGCGCTCGCCTCAGAGCGCGCGAGCCGCGTGGTTGATTTGGAGAAGTAACGAAAACAGATTTCCCGCGGGTGGCGCGGATGGCGCAAAGAAAGCAATTAAGTTTTTCTTTGCGCCACCCGCGCCACCCGCGCGATACTCTTGCTTGATAATAAAGCTTACTGAATAATACGACTCAATGAGAGAACTCCCAGTTTACGCGGCCCAGAGCGACGTAGCTCAGTGGGCCAAAGTGATTGACCACACGCGCTGCATCGGTTGCCACGCGTGCACGACCGCGTGCAAGTCTGAGAACGATGTCCCGCTCTCCGTGACGCGCACGTACGTCAAGCATGTTGATGTCGGAGAGTTTCCGCAGGCGCGGAGAGCGCATCAGGTGACGCGCTGCAATCAGTGCGCGCATGCGCCTTGTGTCACGGCCTGTCCGACGACGGCGATGTTCAAACGCGCGGGCGGCATAGTTGATTTCGACAAATCAATCTGCATCGGCTGCAAGGCTTGCATGGCCGCCTGTCCATACGACGCCATCTTTATTAATCCTGAAGACCACTCTGCGGAGAAATGTAACTTCTGCGCGCACAGGATTGACATGGGCTTAGAGCCCGCGTGCGTCGTCGTCTGCCCGACCGAAGCTATCTTAGTGGGAGACATGCACGACCCGCTCTCGAAGGTCGCGCGCGTAGTCAACAGAGAGCCTGTGACAGTCCGGCGGCCTGAGAAAGAGACGCTGCCGAAACTTTTTTATAAGGGAGCGCATCAGGCAACGCTCGACCCGATTGCTGCCAAGAGGCCGGATGGCGGCCTCTTCATGTGGAGCGAGCAGTGGGAAGGGCCTGAGATGGTCGTCTCCGGCAATGCGACTTTCAACAACACTTCCGCCGCAGCCCTACTCGCTTACGATGTCGCGCACACGATTCCATGGGACTGGCGCGTCAGTCTCTACACCTGGACTAAAGGCTTGGCGACGGGAGCTTATCTGATTCCTTTGCTCCTGGTCATGTTCGGTCTGATGAGAGTTGATAATCCTTTGTGGCTGTGGGTCGCGCCGATTGTCGCGGGCGCATTCCTGGCCGCGACGGGCCTCTTGCTCATCTGGGATTTGGAGCACCCGGAACGCTTTCACTTAATCTTCACGCGCCCGCAGTGGAAAAGCTGGCTCGTCAAGGGAGCGTTCGTCATCGCGGGTTATTCGGTTGTCCTCGCGCTGCATTTCATCGCGACGCTGCTCGGACGCACTGACGTGCAGAGCTGGCTCATCATCGCCGGCTTGCCGCTCGCAGTCCTGACAGCCGTTTACACTGCTTATCTTTTCGCGCAGGCGAAGGCGCGCGACCTGTGGCAGAATCCGCTCCTGCCGCCGCATCTCCTTGTGCAGGCTCTACTGCTCGGCTCAGCCGTGCTCGCGCCCTTCGCGTTTCGCTTCTCAACAGAAAATCTACAGCCCTTGCTCTGGATACTCGGCGCGACAAGCCTCTTGCATCTCTTGATGATTTGGGGCGAAGTGACGCTCACGCATCCGACGGCGCACGCGCGGCTCGCCGTCTGGGAGATGACGAGCGGAAGATTCCGCGCATACTTCTGGGCCGGGATAGCTTTGACAGCCATCGGAGGCTTTGCGCCGTGGCTCGGCATCCCAGCCGCGCCGCTCGCACTCGTCGGCCTACTGCTCTACGAGCACGCATACGTGCAGGCAGGGCAGTCCGTGCCTTTAGCTTAAAGAAGAAGGAGAACAATCTATGCCATCGAAACCCCTGCGAATTTTCGGCATCCTGTTTATCCTGAGCGCAATAGTTTTCATGGTGCTCAATCTCAAGAGAGTAGCCGACGCCAAGACCTTCTGGATAGCCATTCCGCTGCTTGTGCTCGGCCTCATCTTTGTCACACGCGGGCGGAAAGGTTAGCTGACTTTCCCTGCACGCTTGATGGAGTAAATCTTTAAATGGTAGAGCGCGCCGTCTGGTTCACACGAAGATTCTCTTTTGACCATCTTCCGCTCTGGATGTATCCGAACGTGGTCGAGCGTCTGCGCGGCACGCCCGCGCGTCTGGAAGATTTAATGCGCAACGCCTCGCCGGAACTACTGACGCGGCGCGATGGCGATAAATGGTCTATGCAAGAGCACGCGGGCCACCTCCTAGACCTCGAACAACTGGGGATGGAGAGGCTCGATGATTACGAAGCCGGGCGCGAAACCCTGCACGCGGCAGACCTTGAGAATCGCAAGACGCACGAAGCCAATCATAACTCCAAGACCATCGAACAGATTCTTTCGGACTTCCGACGCGAGAGAACGGAATTTGTCCGCCGCCTTGACGAGTACGACGAAGCCTTCGTGCAAAAGACCTCGCTGCACCCGCGCCTACGGATGCAGGTGCGAGTCTTGGATTTATGCTTTTTCATCGCGGAGCACGACGACCATCACCTCTCGCGGATTTCGGAATTGATTCGACTTTATGGAAAGCCTGTTGTCTGAATGAAAATGAAGCTTGACGAATTAAACGAACGTGTGAGCGCGGCCCGCGCGGAGACAGAGGCGCGCGGCGAGACTTTTTATCCGGGGCCGAGCCGGATTCATCTCGCGGCGTTTCCGCCCAAAGAGCGTTGGGATGATTGGGTCGAACTGGAATCAAAAGGCTGGCCCAAACGTGTCGAGCGCAGATACATGCTCGTGCCGACGACCTGTTTCAATTGCGAGTCGGCGTGCGGGCTTTTGGCTTATATAGACAAAGAGAGTTTGCAGGTCAGAAAATTCGAGGGCAACCCGGAGCATCCGGGCTCGCGCGGTCGCAACTGCGCCAAAGGCCCCGCGACCCTGAATCAAATCACAGACCCCGACAGGATTTTGTATCCTTTGAAGCGCGCCGGAAAACGCG
>Ga0209574_10000454_pt1 | contig 10641 bp, 6 predicted proteins | sample AgamicMgMarz_FD_187168 | JGI IMG/M metagenome (GOLD analysis project Ga0209574, IMG submission 187168) | Agave microbial communities from Guanajuato, Mexico - Mg.Ma.rz (SPAdes) (version 2) | ecosystem: Host-associated > Plants > Phyllosphere > Phylloplane/Leaf | place: Guanajuato, Mexico... | reverse complement strand
AGATTGAAAGCCTCCGCGCGAAATTCTATGACGTGCGATTCACGGATGGGGAAGCGTCGATGCAAACTGAAATCGAAGACGACGTTTCCCGGCCCCGGAATGATGTTGCGTCCCGCGTTGCCGAAGACGCCCGGTCCCGGATCCGAAAATGCCGCCGCGTTGAACTGGCAGTTCGGCACGCTGTAATTGGAACAATACTGATTAACGCCCGGCACGACATTGGGACGGAAGGAGAAACCGCCGAAGCCGCCGCCGGTTCGCGTGACCGTCACCGGCAGACCGCTGCGTGCCTGTATTATCGTATTGAGCTGCCAGCCGCTGACCAGCCAGTTCGGAGCGTTCTCGAACCAGCTCTTAAACGGAATATCATAACCGGCGTCGAATGTGAAATTATGGCGGACGTCCTGATCCGAATTGGCACGCTCAGCCCGCGCGTCGAACTCGTTCTGGTAATCCTTAAAGAACCCGACGACATCGTCAATCGTATGCGCCCATGTATAATTCGCATTAAAACGAAAACCTTTCGTCAGATTCCGCTTGAAATTGACCTGCATCGCATTGTAATTCGATTGCGGGTAGCCGCCGACCACGAAAATGTCGCCGAAGGCTTCGCTGAGCGGTCGCAGTGTGGTGACGGGATCGGCGCGGTTGACATTGCGCGGGCTGATGACGCCGTCGGTTAACAGATGCGTCACGTGATTGCCGACGTAGCCGACCGTTAACGTTCCGAAGCCTAAATCCTGCTGAACGTTGAGCGACCAGTGCTGCGCCATCGCCGTTTTCAAATCTTTTTCGATCGCGAATGCCGCTGCCTGACCGCACGCAAAAACGCGCGGGTCGACCGGATAGGCAAAGGTCGGCGGCGGCGCGGCGCAGAAGAAATAATCGAAAAGATCGGTCTGCACCTGTGGGAAGGAATTTGCCTGCGGCGAGCCGAAGCTCGCGGGCAGCTCGCGGTTGTAAAATATTCCGTAGCCGCCGCGCAGAACCGTTTTCTGAGTTCCGAAAACATCGAAGGAAAAACCGACGCGCGGACCGAAATTGTTTTTATCGACGTTATGGATTTTCTGCCCGACCGGCGTGTACCGCAGTGTCGCCAGATCAAAGTTTTGGAGCAGACCGTCTTTTTCGCGGCTCACGGTGCTGACCTCGTAACGCAGACCGAGATTTAAAGAAAGTCGCGGATGCACCTTCCAGTCGTCGTTGACGAAGAACGAGAAATTCTCGTTGGCATAGTTAAGCTCCGGGTTTCCGCCGCGCGCAATGACAAACGGCGCGTTGTTTGCGAAATCCGCCATCGAGAAAAACGTCAGCGTGTCCTGTGTCAGGGATAATGCCGACCGGCGGTTGAGACGAACATCGGCACCAAATTTTAATGAATGATTGCCGCGAATCATCGTCATCGTGTCGAGAAAATGGTAAACGACGCCCGTTCTCTCCTGATCGAACTGCGCCGGACCGATCGGATTGATCCTGAAATCGACGAATGCCAGATCGAATCGCGGAATGCTCGTATCACCCGCGCCGACGCGCGTGTAGTTGTGATTGATACCGAAGCCGAATTCATTGATCGTCGTGCCGCCGAAGGAATAATTGTGCGAGACTTTAAAGAGCTGTGTCCGGAGCTTTCCGTTCGCGATCTGCGTTGAACCGACGCCGTAGGGCACGTCCGTGTCGGAATCGTTGATGTTATAGCGAACCGAGAACTGGCTTTTTTCGCTTTGCAGCCAGTCGATCTTGACCGAGCCCGTATCTTCGCGCAGCTCGCCGATGCGCTGACCGGTGAAAAAACCGAGGTCGGCACTAAACGGTTCGTTCGGCAAAGGCAGAGTTTCGACGACCGGTCGGATCGTCGCATTCATCGAATTTCTAAAAGCGAGCGTCGGCACCAGAACTCTGAAGGTTTGTCCGCGGCTCTGGCGAACGCCTTCGTAATTGGTAAAGAAAAACACTTTGTCTTTGGAAATCGGTCCGCTCACGTTTCCGCCGAATTGATTGAGACGAAACCGCTGTTTGCCCGCCAGCGCATCATCCGAATCGAGCGCTTCGTTCCGGAAATAATCGAAGACACTGCCGCGAAAATTATTGGTTCCCGATCGCGTGATCGGGTTGATCACCGCGCCGAGCGCCTGTCCGTACTGCGCCGAATAATTTTGCTCGACGACCTGAATTTCCTGAATGCTGTCGATCGAAATACGGTTAACGCGCGATTCGATGCGTCCGAGCACATTCGAGGTTCCGTTAACATCGACGCGGCTGGCGTCAATCCCGTCAACCAGCACGCTCGTTCCGCCAAAAGTGGACGGAATGCCGTTGATCGTCGTCTGGAACTGGTTCGTTGTCTGAACCGAACCCGGAACTGTTGAAAGCAGCTGCGTAAAATCGCGCCCGTTGACCGGATTGTCCGCAACCCGCGCCTGACCGATGGTATCGCCGAGCGTCGAGGTTTCGGTATCGGTCGGTGTCTGGTCGGCAACCTGCACGACCGCGCTGACTCCGCTGACACCCATTTTTACATCGACCCGCAGGCGGTCGCCGACGGCGAGACGTGCTTCGCTCACGGTTGTTTCCTGAAATCCGCTCGCGGTTGCCGTAATTGTGTAAACGCCGGTCGAAAGCGACGGAACTTCGTAAAAACCGTTCTCGTTCGTCTGAACCGTGCGCGACTCGTTCGTCCCGACATTCGTTACTTTAACGCTCGCATTCGGAACTGCCGCGCCGTTGGCGTCTTCGACCTGTCCCGTAATGGTTCCTGAGTTTGTTTGGGCAAAAATCCCAAATGTAAAAATTAAAATTATTGCTATGAGAGAGCCCGCTTGTTTGATTGTCCTGCCTGTTATGTAATTCATTTTAAGCCTCCAGAATTTCTCCAATTTCTAAACTTTCGTGCAATCGCCTTTTGCGGGAAGAGCCGCGACGGCGGCAAAATCCGGTGTCCAAACCCCATCTTTTTTCGGATAATATTTTTCGAGCATTTCCGCCGTCATCGGTACGGTCGGAATCACATCACGAAGATCAACTTCCTGCCCGTCATAGAGCTTGATAACTGCGTCGAGACAACGCAGACCGACATATTCGGGAAACATCGCCGCGCTGACTTTTAATGCTTCGCGCCGTATCAGCCATTCCTTTTCGTGCTCGCCCGCGAGTCCGAACCCGGCAACCGTTACCATATCGGCATCAAATCCGGCATCCAGATAACCTTGATACGCGCCTTGTCCGGTTTCGTCGTCCATCGCGAAAATCACGTCAACGTCGCCGGTTTCTTTGAGAGTTTCGAGCGCGACGGCGCGGGCGATCGAAGGCGTTGCTTCGCCGTTGATCGAAGCCGCGACAATGGCGTCGGGCTGAACGCTTCGGACGCCTTCGGCAAAACCTTCGCTTCTCAGAAGGCACGGGCGAAGCCACGGCAATCCGACATCTAAAATCCGAAGCGGCGAACCGTCTTCGTTTTTGACGTTTTCGCCAACCCAGACGCCCAGATCGAAGCCTGCGTCATAATCGCAAATCGCGACCATCGTCGTCATGCCTTCGACCGGATTGGCTTCGACCACGACGGGTTTGCCCGCCGCTTCAGCCATTTTCAGAATTTCTTCCAAACCGCTCGTCGCCGCCGGGGTCAGGATCAGCGCATCGACTTCGGCAAGCATTTCACGCGCCTGTTTGATTTGATTTTCGACGCTCAGATCGGCATCTTTGATGACGATCTCCGCGCCGTATTGGGCGCCGCGCCTTTTAAGAATCTCGATCACGATCTGATACCAGATATGAAAACTGTAATTTGTTAAATAGCCGATCTTCTTCGGTGTTTTCGCCGCTTCGACGAGCGGAACGGCGTGAATCGCTTCATCAAGACGCGGCGGCGGATTATATTCCGTAACCGGCGCATGCGTTTCTGTCTGCATTGATGTTTCACTCATAAATTTCCAACTCCAATTTTTTACTTTTTACTTTTGCCTTTTGCCTTTTTACTTTTCCACTTGCGGAACGCCGCCGATCTGCGTCAAAAGCCCGCCGTCAACCGTCCAGATCGCGCCCGTCACGAACGATGAATTTTCGTGCGCGAGAAACGCGACGACTTCGGCAATTTCCTTCGGCGCGGCAATGCGCCCCAAAGGATGCATCGCGTTGCAGGCGTCGTAAACCGATTGCGGATTCGGGTCTAAGGAAGCCGCCCATTTGAGCATCGGCGTGTCGACCGTTCCCGGACAAACGCAGTTGGCACGGATATTTTCTTTCGCAAAATCCATCGCCGTCGAGCGCGTTAAACCCAGTAAACCGTGTTTGCTAATCGTATATGCCAGAACGTTTTGCTGGCTTGCCAGACCCTGCACCGACGAAACATTAACGATCGTGCCGCCGCCCGCTTCCCTTAAATGAGGAATCGCCGCCCGCGCCGCGTTCCAGGCGCCTTTCAAATTCACGTCCAAAACTTCGTTCCATTGTTCTTCGTCGGTCGAAACCGCCGTGCCGTAACGCTGAATTCCCGCGCTGACCACCAGAGAATTAACGCCGCCGAAGATTTTGCGCGTTTTTTCAACCGCACTTTTTACCGCTTCAAAATCGGCGACATTAACCCGCTCGAAAATCACTTTTCCGCCCGACTGCTCGATCCGCTCGCAAGTTTCATTGCCGGCTTTTTCGTCCCAATCCAAAATCGCGACCGCCGCGCCGCGCGCCGCCAAAAGCTCGCAAACCGCCTCTCCGATTCCCAGTGCGCCGCCCGTTACAACAACGGTCTTTCCGTCAAATCTCATAAAATCTCCTGCCATGTCCGCGTGAAACTTAATTTGCTTCCTCCGCAAAATTTTCGTCATCTTCCGACGGCTGATTTGACGGCGGCGGAAGATGTTTATACCAAGTGAAATAAAGAATGACGACCGTCACGAGGGTTGTTCCGAGCAAACCGAAAGCGATTTGCAAACGATGCAAAATCAGATAAAGCATCGAAACATAAAGCGCGGTAATGCCGATCATTGAAACGACCGTATTGAACAAATCACGCGAAAACGGCGATTGTTTTTTGAAATCGGGCGTTTCCTGCAAAACCGCTTCTTTGGCAGGCTGCCACGCGCCGGCAGGCTGGACTTTCCGATAGAAGTTTTTGAGCGTTTCGAGCTCGGTCGGCGCGGTTAAAAGCGAAACGACAATCGTGATAATTGTTGAAAGAACGGCGATGACCGGAAACCCGATGTAAAGCGGAAGCGGTTCGCTCAAAATAAATTGGTCGAAAAAAACCTGTCCGAGCGACAAGATCATTCCGCCGAAAACGCCCGCCGCGTAGCCTTGCCCGTTCAAACGCCACCAATACCAGCGCAGCACGTTCGGCGGCAAGATCCCGGCGGCGAGCGTTCCGAAAATCCATAAGAACGCCGTGTTGATCGAAGTTCCGAAATAAGAAATAATCAAACCGACGATGATTAAAAGCGCCGACGAAAGATAGCTGATGCGAATCAGTTTTTTCGCATCGGCATTCGGATTGATATAGCGTTGATAAACGTCTTTCACTAAGTAAGCCGCGCCGCCGTTGACGGTCGAGCTGAATGTCGCCAAAAATCCCGAAAGCAGCGCGGCAAGCATAAATCCGACCAACCCGACGGGCAGCATCGAACCGATAATCAGAGGAAGCGCGGTTTCGGGGTCGGCTTTAAGCTTTGCGTCTAAAACCGCGTTGCCGATGCCCATAATCGCCATCACCGCGATCGCCATCGCAAAACACCAGCGAACCGTATGAATCGCGCCCCACAACGCGCCGAGTTTTGAAGCGTCGCGCTCGTCCTTCGCCGCCAGAAAACGCTGAAAATCGTAAAGCTGTTCGGGACCGCTCAGACAGAGCAGTAAACCTTTGGCGACCCAAACCGCGACGAGCGCGCCGAAAAACGAATAATCCGTGCCGCCCGAAATCAATCCCTGAAAAGATTCCGGTCTGACTGACGGCATAATGTCGTGCCAGCTCGCCGGCACTTTAGCGGCAAAGGCGGCGGCGTCGAAATGCATATAGCCGATAATCGCAAAGATTATCGCGCCGGCGCTCAGAACGATCGTCTGGATAATTTCAACCCGCACAATGCCGTGAAAACCGCCTAAAATAACATATAATCCCGTTACTCCGAGAATCAGCAAAGCACAGACGTTCGGCGAAAACGGCAAGAAAATCGCGCCGAATTTGCCCATTCCGATTGCCGAATATCCAAGAAGCGCACATATCGTCAGAACCGCAAAAAGCGTGTAAGAAAGTCTGGCAAGATCGCCCGCTTTGTTATTTCCAAAGCGCGTTTTCATCCATTCGGCGCCGGTCATCGCATCCGAACGGCGAATCCATTTGCCCATATAGGCGAGATAAAATGCCGTGATCGGAAAACCCCAGAGCCAGTGAACCCACATTCCTTTAAGCCCGAGCGCGATAAAGGTCGAAACAATCCACATCGTTCCCGTAATGTCGAAATACGAGCTTGAGCCGGACATCGCGAGCGCCCACCAGGGCAATTGCCGTCCGCCCAAAAAATAAGACGACATTCCCTTTGCCGCCCGCCGTTTCATCGCAAAACCGATGCTCATGATTGCCGCCAGATAGACGACGACGATAATTTGGTCTAGAACGGATAAATTCATATCTTTCTCGCTACTTTCGGAATTGTTTTTATTTTCGATCCGCGGCGCTGCCGGTAATCATCGAAAACACTTTATTTTCAGGCGATTTTTAACCGGAAAACACTTTCTCTTTAGCCTTGACAAAGTCGTCAAAAATTTTTAATTGATTAAAATCAGCTAAATTGGTTTGACCAATTATTTTCCCTGTCTCAATTGCTGCAGATTTTAGGCTTTAGTTCTTTGCCCGATCAAATATCTTATTCACTTTTTCCAGAATTACCCGCAGCTGCTTGTCCCAGTAATTCCAATCATGACCGCCAGGGGCTTCATGATATTCAAACTTTATTCCCTTCTCTTCGAGTAATCCGGCTAATTTCCGGTTAACCTCTAAAAATCCGTCGTCAAAGCCGCAATCGATATAAATATGCGGAAAAGAAGATTTTTTTTCCCCGGAAAGCTGTCCGATCATTCCGAACAGATCGTTTTCAGCCCGCGCGGCGCTTGTTTCCTGACCGAAAACTTCGAGAATTGACGGGCTCAATTCTTCCCAGCCGAAGCCTTGATTGTGCTGCGTCAATCGCGGAGCCTCGAAAGCTCCGCTCATCGAGCCCGCAAAAACAAATAGATCGGGTCGTTTAAGCGCGAATTTTAAAGCCCCGAAACCGCCCATCGAAAGTCCGGCAATCGCTCGTTTTTCCTTACTTGCGGAAACTCTGTATTTGGTTTCAACACCCGGAATTAATTCATTTATAAAAGAACTTTCAAACTTATCCTTGGCAATCGTTGCGCTGTCCGAATACCAGCTGTTGCCGCCTTCGGGCAACACGACTATCAATTCTTTATCAGCTAAATAATCTTTTATTGCGGTTAATTCCAGCCAATTATCACAGCTCCCGAATAGCCCGTGGAGCAAATAAAGAACCGGATAGTTTTTTCCTGACGTTTCGTAAGTTTCCGGCAAGATCACCCAAAACGGAAGTTCTCTCTGCATCAAAGAACTTCGGAGAATTTCTCTGCCGATTTTTACCACAATAGAATTAATTTAAAATTTGAATCGCCATGAAAACACTTTCTCATCGCTAAAGATAAAGTATTTTTATCACAGTTAATTTAAGGGTGTCAACTAAATTTTAGAAAAACTTTCAAAATCAGATTTTCGCCCGCGATTTATACGGATTTTTGTTTAATTGCAGCGGCGTTTGAAAACAGTTCTGCAAGGCGATCGGAATTGCCCCGAAAAGGCTCGGACGCTGAACGCTTGCCGGACGAATGATAATGTTTTCAGGCGCGACGATATAACGGCTGCGCAGCCTTTTTTTGATAATCGGTTCGATCAGAGACCACGCGGCGGTTATGTTCCCGCCGATCACAACCGTTTCGGGATACAGCCCGTGAACCAGATTGCTGATGCCTTCGCCCAGATATTCGGCGGTAATTTTTATCGACTGCAAAGCCATTTCATCGTTTTTATTGGCGAGTGTTATCAAATCATTAAGACTAACGATCGGCACGCCTTGTTTAGCCGTCACGCGGTGAAATCTTTCGACCGTCGCGCGTTCGGAAGCAAAAGTTTCCCAACATCCGCGCCTGCCGCATGAACAAAGCTCGCCGTTCGGATCGATGCTCATGTGCCCGAAACCGCCCAAACCAAGGCGCGAACCGACGTGCAGTTCGCCGTTGATAATCAAGCCTGTTCCCAAACCTTCGACGACCAGCACAAAAATAAGAGTCCGCACGCTGGCTTCGTTCAGCGGTCCGTACCAGAGCTCGGAAAAAGCCGCCGCATTCGCGTCGTTCTCGATATAGATCGGCAAATTCAAACGGCTCGTCAGAATTTGGCGAAGCGGCACGTTTTTCCATTCCAGATTCGGCGAAGTTTCGACCGTTCCGGTTTCGCGGTCGATCAAACCGGGAACGCTGACGCCGATGGCGGCAAATTTTGCACGCGGATATTGAGTTTGAATAACTATTTCGATTTCGTCGGCGAGTTTATTTAAAAATTGTTCGGGCGTTCCCTCGGTCAGAAGCGATTTTTGCTGAATGATTCTGCCGTTAAAATCGCTGACCGCAAAAACCGTATCGGAAACACCGATGTCCACCGCCAGAACATAAAAACTTTCGGCGTTGATAAACAGGTGTTTCGGCGGTCTGCCGCCGCTCGAAGGTCCTTCCGTGCCTTCATAGACAAAATTATTTTTGATCAAGCGATTGACGATTGCCGACACGGTTCCTGCCCTTAATCCGGTAAATTTTGCAATATCGGCGCGTGAGATCGGCTGCCGTTCGCGGATCAGATGAAGAAATATCGTCTGATTAATATCGCGGACATCGTGAACGTCCACCATCTTAAAATTATTCTTTTTCGTTTCTTTCATCGGAGTCAATGATGCAGCAATCAGCTAAAAATTCACACGGTACAATTGCAGCTAAATTAATCAATATCAAGAGTATTATAATGCCCGCGAAAATTTCAACAAACGGATAACTCCAGATATTTTAGCAATAAACGTCTTTCAGAATACTTTTAAGAAAAACAAATAAATATCTTTAATTGACGCGCCGGGTTTTGAATAATTTTCGATCCGAGCCTGATTTAAATTTCGTGTAAAATCAGCCGAACCGTGTCGCGGGCGATAAGAAGCTCTTCGTTGGTCGGAATGACCGAGACGTTCGTGCGCGAGTCTGCCGTGCTGATGACGCCTTCGCGCCCGCCGACGTGCGTTGCATTTTGCGATTCGTCGAGCGAAATACCGAACCATTTCAGATTTTCGCAAATCATCGCTCGGATTGTCGGCGAGTTTTCACCGATTCCGCCCGCGAAAATTATCGCGTCCGTGCCGTTCATCGCCGCTAAATATGCCCCGATATATTTGCTCACGCGGTAGCAGAAAATTTCGACGGCAAGACGGGCGCGGCGGTCGCCCGATTCTTCCATTTCGGCGAGCAGTTCGCGCATATCGTTGGTTAAACCCGAAATCCCGAGAAGTCCCGATTGTTTATTGAGAAGCATTTCCGTTTCGTGAATCGTCAAACCTTCCTTCGCGCCGATAAATTCGAGAATCGCCGCGTCCAGATCGCCCGAACGCGTTCCCATCACCAAACCTTCGAGCGGCGTTAAACCCATCGAAGTATCAATCGAATTTCCGTTTTTTATAGCGGCAACCGAGCAGCCGTTGCCGAGATGCAAAGTAATTACATTGACATTTTCGCGCTCGATTTTGTTGATTGTGCGGTATTGATAAGCAATATAGTGGTGCGAAGTGCCGTGAAAACCGTAACGGCGGAGCTTGTGACGGCGGTAAAGCTGGTAAGGGATCGCGTAAAGAAACGCTTTTTCGGGCAGAGTTTGATGAAAAGCCGTGTCGAAAACCGCCGCTTGCGGCAGAACTTTGCCGAAAATCTCGCGCACCGCCTGGATTCCTTTAACGTTCGCCGGATTGTGCAGCGGCGCTAATTCGATACAGTCTTCGATGCCGCGCAAAACTTCGTCGGAGATTAAAACCGATTGCGAAAAATATTCGCCGCCGTGAACGACGCGATGCCCGACCGCGTCAATATCGCCGAGATTATTGACGCCGTCGATCGATTGCGCCGAAATCCAACGGATGACCGCATCGAGCGCCGCCGGAATATCCCGAATCGGCGCGGCACTTTTTTCCGACTCTTTGCCTTCGACCGCAAAATTCAAGATCGCCGCGCCGCCGATGCGTTCGATTTGCCCGTAAGCCAATCGCCGGTCGGCGTTCTGCCGGATGCGTTCGAGGTCGGTCGCAATAAGTTGAAATTTGAGCGACGAGCTGCCGCAATTTAAGACCAGAATATTCATAATGCAAAAGAAATTTTAGCTCTATACAAAAGAAATTTTAGCCGCGGATGAACCGAGGATGAGCGCGGATTTTGTTTTTATATTTTGATTGACACAGTAATACAACTCACTTTAATCAATCAATAAAACATAGAAATCTTGCCTTGATCCGCGAAATCCGCGTTTATCCGCAGCTAATTAATTTTCCGCAAAAAATTCACGATTTGCCGAAACCTCGGCGGTTG
>Ga0209574_10000453_pt1 | contig 10659 bp, 5 predicted proteins | sample AgamicMgMarz_FD_187168 | JGI IMG/M metagenome (GOLD analysis project Ga0209574, IMG submission 187168) | Agave microbial communities from Guanajuato, Mexico - Mg.Ma.rz (SPAdes) (version 2) | ecosystem: Host-associated > Plants > Phyllosphere > Phylloplane/Leaf | place: Guanajuato, Mexico... | reverse complement strand
CAGGAAATCACGCATGAGCACGCTCTGCGTTCGAGTTCTTTTGAAATCCTCGACGAATTTTGCGAGCGCATCAAAGATCTAAAGGAAAAGCTCGGCGTTGTACTCGTTCAGCTCGCGCCGCAGTTTGAAGCGTCAAAGGAAAACGCGCAGAATTTGCGGAAATTTTTAGAACGTCTGCCGCAGGAAATTCGTTTCGCGGTCGAATTTCGTGAACGAAACTGGCTGATTGACTGGACGTTTGAGGAGCTCGAAAAAAACCGGGTCGCGCTCTGCCTGACCGAAGGAAAATGGATTCCGCGTGAAATGACGTTCGGCGCGATCGAAAAATCAAACACCGATTTCGCCTACGTTCGTTTTATGGGCGAGCGCGATTTGACGGCTTTCGACAAAATTTATCGTCATCAGGACGCTAATCTGCAAATGTGGAAGGAAGAAATCGAAAAGCTAAAAGCGCGGGAAAGCTTTGTTTATTTCAGTAATTTCTATGAAGGACACGCGCCCGCGAGCGTCAACAAGCTCAAAAAACTTCTCGGACAGAAAATTATTGAGGCGAGCGATCTGGAAAATCAAGCCTCGCTTTTTTAGATCAGATAAAACAAAAAATCTTTAAATTCAGCAGGAATGCAATAATTCATTCCTGCGTGAAAAGAAAGCCTTATGACTCGTGCGCTTCCATATATGCCCGCAATAAAGCGTTAATCTTTGTTTGATAACCCGCACCTTGCTTTTTGTAAAATTCTAAAACATCGCTATCAATTCGTAAGGTCAATTGAGTCTTTCGTGAAACGGGTTTTAGACCGCGCCTGACAATCGAGCGAGCAAATTTTTCCGCCGAAATTTCAGGCGTCTCCTCCAGGTCAATGTCTTCATCCGTCAGAGCATCGATACGTTTCCAGTCAGTTTGCGATTTTTTTGAAATAGTTTGTTTCTTCATTTTTCGTAGCTTTTCGCATACTTATGATGCGAATCGTCGTATCGTTTTCCGTATGCGCGACGGCGACACAACCCGACCGTCAAACAGTCCGAAAGTTATAAAGCGTTTCTCGTCATAATCAAATCGGTCATCAAAAATGGTAACGGTTTCGCCGTCAAATACTGTTTCGACACCAATAAAATCGAAACCGTGCTTGGCAATATTCGACAGACGTTTTTCTTCGTCCCATTCAAAATCCACGAAATAAAGTGTAACTACAAAATGTAGTTACGTCAATTTTTGGATAAAAATTGTTTGGAGCAGAAATCATTGGTATTTTTACTCGTTCAAACCTTTTGCGCTTTTTATCGTAGAATAAACATAGCATTTTGCTTTCCCGGCAAGATAAAAAGTTTCATGGAGAAAATATAGAAAACATGGCAATGTCTAAAACAGGAAAAGTTCTTCTCATCATCGGCGGAGTTATTTTCGCCTTTATTTTGGTGGCAATCATCGGATTCGCGATCGCTTTTGAATCGATGGGCAAACCCGATGTGCCCGACAACAGCGTTTTGGTCTTGCGCGTTTCGGGAAGCTTGCCCGATTATGCTCCGGACGACCCGACGGCGCGGCTTTTCGGAGTCAGTCAGCCGCAATCTTTCACAAGTCTTTTGACACAGCTTCGCAAGGCAAAGGTTGACAACCGCGTGGGCGGCGTTTTGCTCGACATCGATTTCCCGCAGATCGGCTGGGGAAAAGCGGAAGAATTGCGCGAAGCGATCAAGGAATTTCGCACTTCGGGCAAGCCGATCTATTCCTATATGGAAATCGGGATGAACAAGGAATATTACATCGCGACGGCAACGGAGAAAGTTTATATGCCGCCGTCGGGCGATCTGTACATCAACGGATTTGCCGCCGAGGCGATGTTTTATAAAGGTTCGCTCGACAAATTAGGCATCGAAGCCGAGGTCATTCAAAGAGGACCGAAATATAAAAGTGCGCCCGACCAGTACACGAAAAAGACGATGGGCGAAGGGCAGAAAGAAGTTATCAACGCGCTTTTAGATGAGTATTTCGGACGCCTTAAAAACGGCATCGCCGAAGCGCGCGGCAAAACGCCCGAAGATGTCGCCGCACTGATCGATAACGCGCCGTATCATGCCGACGAAGCAAAACAGCTCGCATTGCTTGATGATGCGCTTTACCGCGACCAGGTTTATGAACAGTTAAAAACAAAGCTCGGCTACAAAGCGGAAGACAAATTGCGCACCATCAGCGGAAGCGAATACCGCGAGATTCCGTCCGACACTCTGGGCTTGAACACAGGCGAAAAAGTCGCCGTGATTTATGCGTCGGGCGCAATCAATATGGGCAGTTCGAGCAAAAGTCCGTTCGGCGGCGAAATGGTCGGCGCCGATACGATCGTCAAAGCCGTCAACGACGCGGCGGAAGATAATTCCATCAAAGCGATCGTTTTGCGCGTTGACTCGCCCGGCGGTTCGGCGCTCGCGTCGGACTTGATGTGGCACGCGCTCGAAAACGCGAAGGCGAAAAAACCCGTCGTCGTTTCGATGGGTGATGTCGCGGCTTCGGGCGGTTATTACATCGCCTGCAACGCCAACAAAATCGTTGCCGAACCGACGACCGTCACGGGCTCGATCGGCGTCTTTATGGGCAAACCCGTGATGAAAGGTTTCTATGATTGGCTCGGCATTACAAATGAATACGTGATGCGCGGCAAAAACGCGGGAATTTTCCGCGAAACCGAGAAATGGACTTCCGACGAACGCGCCAAAATGGAGTCGCAAGCCGATAAAATCTACTTCAACGATTTTCTGCCGAAGGTCGCCAAGGGTCGCAATAAAACGACGGAAGAAGTCAACACACTCGGTCAGGGTCGCGTCTGGACGGGAACGCAAGCCAAACAAAACGGTTTGATCGACGAATTCGGCGGACTCGAAAAAGCCATCGAAATCGCCAAACAGCTCGCGAACCTGCCCGCCGACAAAGATGTGCGCCGGATCGCTTATCCCGAACCGCGTTCGTTTATTGACAGTTATTTCGGCAGCGACGACAGCACTTTTACCGAAACCGAAGAATTCAAAGCGAAAAAAGCCTTAATTTCAACGCTGCCCGAAGACGTGCGCCGTTCGCTTCGCTACGCCGAAGTGTTAGACCGTATGAAAAAAGGCGAAGCAATGACGATGATGCCGTTCGAATTGGAAATAAAATAGTCAAAAAACTATTTTTAATGAAAAGCGGTGAGTAAAAAGCTCGCCGCTTTTTTATTTTCGGCGTCCGGAAGGTCTCTAAAATTGAGATGAAATCTAACGTGCTTTGTCGTGAGTTAAGCGGTTTTAGTAGCTTTTTCGCAGATATTAATTTAAATCATCGTTCACATTAAAATTTTTACTTGACCATTCAAAAATTTCGTGTAATATGTTAAAAGTCTTAACATATTAACATAAAAAAACTAAAATAATTTCTAATTCCGAGTTTTTTCACCGTTTATTCTCTATAAATTGATAGTTAGAGGTTTTATTTAACCAATTTGTTAAGTGTTTTAACAAAAAGAATGAGAAAGATTAATCCAAAAGATTTTACCCTGGCAAAACGCGGAACTTCCCGCGAGATAAACAAGCAGATCGCTTTAACATTAGTACGAGCTCACCAACCTATCTCACGGGCGGATCTGGCGCGCCTGATGGATACCAACCGGGCGAACGTGACTTTTTTGATTAATGAACTTTTGGAAGAAAATCTCGTTCGCGAAGGCGCGCAGGGCAGCGAAAAAGTGCGCGGGCGCAAACCGACCTTTTTGTATCTGAATTCACAAAAACATTTCGCCGTCGCCGTCGATATTCGCGCGAGCCGGACATTTTTGATGGTGACCGATTCGCTCGGCAAGCAAATCGGCGAGGTTGTCAGTTTTGCGACCGAGCTCGATCCGCAAAAATTCGTGAAATCTTTAGGTTCGCGCATCCGGGAAATTTTAGGCACCAAGCTCGAAGCCTCGAAATGCGAAGGCATCGGGATTGTCGTTCCGGGAATGCTCGACCGCCAATCGGGCGTGGTGGTGCACGCGCCGACGCTCGGCTGGCACGACGTTAATTTGCTGGCGCCGTTGCAGGCGGAATTCGGCGAAACAAAAGTTCATCTGGAAAACTCGGGAAAGGCGTGCGCCTTGTCGCAGATCTGGGCGACGCGCACCGACGGCATCGGTTTTAACGATCTGGTTTTCGTGAGCGTGTCGGACGGGGTCGGGGTCGGCATCGTGATCAACGGCGAGCTGATTCGCGGGCGTCATAATACGGCGGGCGAATTCGGACACGTTCCCCTGAGCATTGACGGTCCGCCGTGTTCGTGCGGCGCCAACGGGTGCTGGGAAGCCTACATTTCAAATTTGGCGACGCTGTCACGCTATTTCGGTAAAAATTTAATCAAACGTCAGCCGCAATCGATTGAAACGGCTGAATTTACGATTGGCGATTTAATTTCTTCGGCGCGCGCGGGCGAAAGTCGTGCCTTAACGGCTCTGCATTCGACGGCGCGCTATTTGGGACTTGGTTTAGCTTCGATCATCAATGCCGTCGATCCTTCCTGCGTTTACATCGGCGGCGAAATTACCGAGGCTTGGGACTTGATCGAATCTGAAGTTCACGATGCGATTAAGGAAAGGACTTTGACGAAAGAACTCGGAGCGACCGCGATCCGGGCTGTTCCGGCAACCGAACATCCGCGTCTGCGCGGTGCGGTCGCGCTCGTGACGGCTCCGGCATTTGCCGCTCCGAAAGTGGCTTAAATAAAACTAAATAAACAAAAATTACTCGACAAAGCCGGTCGGTTTTAAAAAAACCAACGCTTTGCGCAGGGTGAAGTTTGCTCAAAATTCGGCGGTCGGTTTTGAAAGGTTAAGCAGGGCAGAAATAAAAAGACGATATTTTGGAGGATTGTTTATAATGAGTGGTAAAAAGGATTTGAGGTATTTTCAAAAGCAGAGACTGTTTTTTTGCGTCTTGCTTATTTTAATGACAATCGGTGCCGTTTCCAATGTTTTGGCGCAAACGAGTGTCGGGCGCATTTCCGGTACGGTAACGGATTCGACCGGTGCTATCGTGGCGAATGCAACCGTCACCGTGAGCGACCCGACGACAAGTCTTTCGCGGACTGTCACAACGGATGAAAACGGTTATTATACCGTGACGAATTTGCCGGTCGGCACATACACGGTTGCCGCCGAATTAACAAACTTTAAGAAGGCAGTACAGACCGGCAACGTCCTGAATGCCGACGGTCGTTTGACGGTCGATTTCGCCCTCGAAACAGGACAAATCACGGAAGTTGTCGAGGTCGTTCAGGAAAGCGGCGAAACGGTCAATACGACTTCGGGCGAAGTCGCCAAAGTGATTGACGGTCAGCAGGTCGATAACCTGGCACTAAACGGTCGTAATTATTATCAATTGCTAACGGTCATTCCCGGCGCAGTGGCGACCACCGACGACGCGCTGGATACGAATTTAGCGACAAATACGATCAATATTAACGGTAATCGCGGCGTTTCCAACAACCTGACGGTGGATGGCGGAAACAATAACAATGCGGGCAGTAATGCGAGTCAGATCAATAACGTCGGCGTTGATTTGATTCAGGAAGTCAAGATTCAAACTTCGAACTTCTCTGCCGAATACGGACGAAATTCGGGCGCGCAGGTTAATGTCATCACCAAACGCGGAACTAACCGCTATCGAGGTTCGATGTTTGAATTTCTGCGCAACGACAGGTTTGACGCGCGCGGCGCTTTCGATGCCGCGCAGCCGTTTTTGCGTTACCACAATTACGGTTACACGTTCGGCGGTCCGATGCCTTTTTTCAGATTCGGCGAACGCGATCCGGACGAATCATTTTTAACATCGGGCAAAGAAAAGTTCTATTTCTTCTTCGGTCAGGAGTGGAAATCCATCCATCGGTTCGGCGCGGCGAACACGCAGACGATCCCGACGACGGCTGAGCTCAACGGTGATTTTTCTTTCCGTTTAAGAGGCGCGGACGGCATTGTCGGCACGGCGGACGACGGCGTTCTGCGCGACCCGACGGTTGCCGGAACCTGCACTGCGGCAAACCGCACGGCTTGCTTCGGCGGCAACGACGTTAGTTTGCGAAACAAAATCCCGCTCAACCGTTTTAATCCGAACGGACTCGCGATCGCTAATGTTTACCGCGCGATGATCGGGTTGTCGTCAAGATACGTAGATTCGCCGGTCGGTTCGAACGTGACCTTCCAACCGCCTCTGGCAAGCGATTTTCGCCAGGAATTTATCCGGCTCGATTATGTTTTCAACCCGAACCAGAGCATTTACGGTCGTTACATTCACGATAAAAACGGAGTTGTCGAACCGTACGGAACATTTATCAATTCGCCTCTGCCGACCTCGCAGCAGTTTCGCAATCGTCCGGGCAACGGTTTGCAGATCGGCTATCTCTGGAATATTTCGCCGAATATCATCAACGACGTAAAATTTAACGCTTCGTGGACCGACCAGCGCATTGTTCCGAGCACGGATTTTTGGGCGCGTGAAACCTACGGATATACTTTTCAGCAGATTTTCCCGAACGGCGGTCAATATGAAAATTCGATTCCCGACGTGTCTTTCGGCGGCACCGGAACGGTCGCCAATTTTGCCGGCGTGGCGCGCGCTTTAACGGCGCTGGCGCGCGATTTTATGGTGATGGACACGCTGACGTGGGTTAAGGACAATCACACATTTAAGTTCGGCGGTCTGGTTAATCAAAGTCAAATTTTTCAAAACGGACGCTCGACCTATGCCGGAACGGTCAATTACGACACCAACCAAAATCCGAATTCGACCGGAAATTCTTTTGCCGACGCGCTGCTTGGTAATTTTAGAAGATATACGGAAGCGAGTCTCGATCCGGAATCGACCTTCAAATTTCAGCAATACGAAGCGTTTGCGCTTGACAGCTGGAAGGTTACCAAAAAACTCAGTCTCGAACTCGGTGTTCGCTGGCAGTACGGAACACCGTTTTACGCGGCGGAAAATACGATCGTCAATTTCGACCCCGCATTCTACGACCCGGCGCGCGCCGTCAGTCTTAATGCAAACGGCACGGTCGTGATTCTAACACCCGGCTCGAATCGATATAACGGATTGGTGCGACCCGAAGGACCGATTCCGCAGGCATTGCAGAACAATCCGAATCTGGCAAACGCGCCGGCAATCGCGCCGCGCGGATTTTATGAACCGAAACATTATTTTATGCCGCGCGTCGGATTTTCCTACTCGCCGTTTGACGACAACAAAACAGCCATCCGCGGCGGTTTCGGAATGTATTACGACCGGATCGAAGGAAATATCATTTTCCCGCTCGAAAACAATCCGCCGTTTGTCGAATCCGCGAGTTATGAAAACGGAAATCTTTCAAACATCACCGGCGGCTCGGTTTCGGCACTCGCGCCGTTTGCCAACCTGACGACGATCAGCCCGGATATGAAAACGTCCTACACGATGAATTTCAGTCTCGGCGTGCAGCGCGAGCTGCCGTGGGGAATTTTCGTCGAAGCCACGGCGGTCGGCAATCTCGGACGGAATCTGACCAGACAAATCGACCTTAACTCGATTCCGCTCAGCGTTCAGCTTGCCAATCCGGGAGTCAATACAAATCTTCTGCGACCCTACAAAGGCTATACGGGAATTCTGCAGAGAGTCTCGGACGCGACATCGCACTATTACGCGATGCAGCTTTACGGTGCGAAACGCAAGGGCGACGTTTTAGCGACGCTCAGCTACACCTGGTCGAAAGTTTTGACCGATGCCAACGTTCTGACCGAACAGGCTGAAGACAGCTTAATCAACCGCCGGTTTAACTACGGACCGGCATCCTTTGACCGCACGCATGTTTTCGTTGCGACCTACACTTATTCCGTGCCGTTTTTCAAGAAATCGAGCGGTTTTGTGCGGGCTTTGCTCGACGGTTTTGAACTGAGCGGCATCACGCGCTTTCAATCGGGCAGACCGTTTACCATCACCGCTTCTTCTTCATTAGGCGGCACACGACGCGCCGACCTTGTCAGCGACGACCTTTATAACCAGGAAGGGCGTCAGTGGATCAGCCGCGCAGCTTTTGGACCGGCACCGGGCGCTCGCTTAGGCAATAGCGGTGTCGGCATTGTCCGCGGTCCGATATTCTTTGTCACCGATTTTTCGGTTCGCAAACGTATCCGATTCGGCGAAAAACGTGATCTCCGTCTTCAGGCGGATATCTTCAACGCATTCAACCGTAACAATTTCCGGGACATCAACACGACCTGTTCGAGCGTGACAAACGGGCTCTGTCAGAGCGGGTTCGGACTTTTGACGTCATCCGGTCCGGGACGAAGCATCCAGCTCGGCATCAAATTCGGATTTTAAGGGTTGAACGAATAAAGAACGTTTTATAAAACAGAGTTTTCGGCTGTTTGCGAAAATAAGTTGAAAGCTCTGTTTTATAAACAAAGTCATTTTAATATCAGGGTTGTATTGTAATAAACAGACGGTAAATTATGTCCGGAAAAAAACTCTATTATCATTCTCTGGTTTTCGCGCTCGCGTTGTGCGCGTGTTTTCAAAACCTTACATTTGCCCAAACGAATCAGCCGCCAACGACGGTTTCGACCGCCGCTTTAAAATCGGAAGTTCGCGAATTTACGGCGCGTGAAATTGCCGCGCATTTCGGCAATATCAAAACCTTGAATCCGCCGCCCGACAGAGTTTTCAACGCTCTGACGGTCGGCGAATTTTCGTGGGGCAGTTTTGCCCGCGCACTCGCGGCGCAGGCTGACATCGGCGGCAGCCAGACGATTGCCGGAAAAGATACGGCGCGGGCGATTGCCGAAATCGGTTTGATCGAAGCCCGCAAAGGCGGCAAGGCGTTTGCGCAGCTTTATTCGACGCTTGCCTTGCGTCATTACGGCACGGATCTATCGAAAAATGCCGTCTGGCAGAGTTTGAGCGAACCGGAAAAGAAGGAATGGTATGAGCTTCTCGACCCGGCGCGTTTTTACGACGCCAAAAAACGCGAGGTCATCAATCTTCCCGAAAATTATCTCGGCGTCGCGGCGCGGGTCGCGGCGATGAGCTGGCAAATGGGCATTTTGAAAGACCGTGCCTTTCTCGATTCGGTCGTCGAACGCGCCGCCAAACAATTTACGGACGGCGCGCTCTATTCGGACGATAATCCGCCGACCGGACGCTACGACCGGTACTCAAACGAATACGCCCGTTTTTGCTGGGACGCGGCGGAAATCGCCGGACGCAAAGACATTCTGGAAAAACTGAAACCGTCGATCAAAGAGCAGATGCGGCTTTGGTGGGATCTGGTTTCCGATCAAGGCTACGGCTACAACTGGGGCAGAAGTCAGGGTTTGGTGAGCTATCTCGACACGCTCGAAATCGCCGCCTTCTTAGGCGAACATGCCGAATTTCGTCCCGCCAAGCTCGAAGATATTGCGAGCGTTTACAACCTTGCATGGCGTTGGGTTCGCAAGGATTATTCGGACGAAACGCACATGTTCACGGTTTTTGCATTCGGGCGCGGAAATTATTCCTACATCAGCCGGGAACGCGAATGGCAGCAGGCAGGAACGAGTTTCGGTAAAATAATTCTCGCCAACGATTCGTTTATCAAAACGCTCGAACGCGAAAATCTGGCGCAAATCCCGGCTGTTCCCAAATTTAATCAGACGGCGCGTTTCGTATTTTTTGAGAAAAAACCGAACCGTCAATACGGCGTCTGGCTCGTTCGGCAAGGAAATTTGCAATTTGATTTACCGATCACGACCGGAACAAAACCGGCGATCGCCGATTATCTGCCCGCGCCGTTCGGACTTTCCGGATTTTCCGCGCCGGTCGAAGAAGTTTACCCGTCGCTCGTCCCGTTTCTCACACTCGAAGACGGAAAAACTTACGCGACATCGGAAGGCGCAGACCAGATCGAACCGTCAGCGGACGGACAATCTTTGCGCGTGACGTGGAAAAAATGGGCGCGCATCGGCAGTAAATCGGGCGAAACTTTTGCCAACGGAATCACGAGCGAAGTCGGCTGGCGAATCGAAGGAAACCGGCTTGTGCGCACGGAAACCTTAACCGCTGACCGCGACTTAAACGTTAAAAATTGGCGCGTTGCGCTGCCGGCAACCGCCGACAAAGCGCGGGTTGAAATGAGCGCGGGCAGCCGCATCGATATTTTTGAAGGTCGTGAAGGAACATTGAAAGTAACGGCAAAAGCCGATTGGCAATACACGACAACGCTCCAAACAACCGGCGACAGCCGTTTGGGGAAAGGCGTTTTGGGCGCGATGCCGCTTCACCTGCTCCTGGAATCGACAAATTTACAGTTGAAAAAAGGTCAAAAAATGGTTTGGGAAATCAGTTTGGAATTAATAAAATAAACACAATTTATTAGAAAGAAAATTTCATTAGCTTAGACAAATAAAATTATGATTGCCGAAGACACACAAATCTCCGCATTAGTAACCGATTGGAACAAAATTCCGGTTGAAAAAACCGCCGAAGGCATCGAACGGCAAATGGTCGTCGGGCAAAATGTAATGATGTGCCGCTTTCGGTTCGCGCCTTTGATCGTGACGCCCGAACATACGCATCCGCACGAGCAGATGACGTTGGTCGTGCAGGGCAGAGTGAAATTTTACATCAGCGGCGAAGAACGGATCGTCTCGGCGGGCGACG
>Ga0209574_10000449_pt1 | contig 10677 bp, 9 predicted proteins | sample AgamicMgMarz_FD_187168 | JGI IMG/M metagenome (GOLD analysis project Ga0209574, IMG submission 187168) | Agave microbial communities from Guanajuato, Mexico - Mg.Ma.rz (SPAdes) (version 2) | ecosystem: Host-associated > Plants > Phyllosphere > Phylloplane/Leaf | place: Guanajuato, Mexico... | reverse complement strand
CAGAAAATACCAGGTGCCCGCAGAGGGGCGAAAGACAGAAAGGTCTGTGCGATAGTCGCCGTCGAAATCCGCGCGCACGCGGCTGAGGTCAAGCAGGCGCGCGAGCTTCGGGCGCGAGACGTTGCTGACGGTCGTAAAATTGCCGCCGATTAAAACTCTGCCATCGGCCTGCCGTGCGACGGCGCGCACAAGAAAGTTAGCGCCGCCCGCCGGATAAAAAGCATCGAGCGTGCCGTCAGGCTTGAGGCGCGCGATGGTGAAGCGCAAAGTGTTATTGATGATGCCGAAATTCCCGCCGATAAGAATCTTGCCGTCGGGCTGGATGACTATTGATAAAACCTCTCCATTCGACGTGGTGGTAAATGAAGAGTCAACAGAGCCATCCGCATTGAGGCGCGCGATGCGACTGCGCGCCGCGCCGCTGATGTTCGAGAAAAAACCTCCCGCCAGAATTTTCCCGTCCGGTTGAATGGCAATCGTAAAGACAGTGTTATCTGCGCCGCTTCCGACATTAAAAGAGGTGTCGTGCGTGCCGTCCGCATTGAGGCGCGCGAAGTTAGTGCGCATCCCGCCGTTGAGAAAAAAGTTGCCGCCGATGACAATCTTCCCGTCCGCCTGCAAAGCGACCGCATAGACATCATTGGGCAACCCGGCGTTAAGACCGAGCGGAGTGTCCAGCGTGCCGTTCGTGTTCAGCCGCACGATGCCGCGCGACTGTACGCCGTCAAAGTTTGCCAACTGGCCGACGACGATGATTTTTCCATCCGGCTGAAGAACTATCTCGTCCGCGAACGAGCCTCCGTTGTCGAGCAGGAATGTCGGGTCAAGCGCGCCGCTAGTATCAAGGCGCACGATGGCTCTGACATTCATGCCGATGAGAAAGGCTCCGCCCACCAGAATCTTTCCGTCCGGTTGGACGCGAATCGCCTGCACGGAACCCAGACCGCCGCCGATGCCTGAAGGTTGCAGAGGCGTGTTAAAGCTCGTATCGACAGAGCCATCCTGATTGAGTCGAGCCACAAAGTTGCGGGCCGTGCCGTTGACGAAATGGAACGTGCCGCCGACCAGAATTTTTCCGTCCGCTTGCACTGCTACTGCAAAGACATCCGGCGGGCTGCCGTCCGTGCGTGTGAGCGCGCCCGCATTAAAACTCAAATCCAAATCGCCGGGCGCGGCTGCGATTGAGTAGGCATTGCCCGTCAAGATAAAGAGCAGCATTAATAAGATTGTGCGGCCAAAAGTCTTACTATCCATTGCCATATCTCCTTTTTTTTAACCCCTGAACTGGTCGCTCACCAGAGAGACGAAAAGCTCTCCGGCCAACTCGGGCGCGAAAGCAAAGACTTCGGGATGATTTTCCAATTTTCCGTGATGCTCTTTGCCCTCGCCCCGCGTCATAAAGAAGAAGTTGAGGAACATGATGGTGAATTGCGTCTTGCTGTTCACAGACCTGAGCCCGGTCGCCACATCCACCAGACCATCAACCTTGACCGAAGAGCCGCGCGCCTTTACGTCTTTTTGAAAAAGCAGGATGGCGGCCTCGGTTTGGCTTCCATACACTCCGTCGATGACGACGACGCTGTGCCTCTTTTTCGTCGGCGGCAGCAACGCGAACAGCGCAGGGTTCTGGTCGTAAAACTGTTTCAGGAAAAACTGTATGAGCTGAATGTCGGAACGCTTGCGGTTGTTGCCGCCCTTCCCGACGGACGTTTCATTCAGAGTGAAAACTCCATTGGGTTGCTCCATCAATTCTTTGCGAGCCATGATTCTTCCTCTCCTTTATCATTTCAAATTTCAGCAACCCTGCCGGCAAGCAGAGACGCCTGACAAACCAAGAGTCCGCCGTCCGGCGTCTCCGTAAAGTGCAGACTTCCGGCCTCTATCCAACGGTAAATCGTGCGCTGGCTGACGGAAGCAAGACGCGCCGCCACCTCGGGCGTGAACATCGCTACCTGAGCGTGACACTCGCCGCACCACACAGAACTTTTGTTGGCACGCCGACGGACAATCCAGACCTCGTGTGTCTCTATAATTGTCTCGGTTCTGCGCCTGCTTCTCATCGAGCCTTTCTCCGAAAAGGGTTGCCATCCTTCGCCCGTGCGGACTAAAATGTGCGCCGTCGCACGACAGGTTTTAAGTGTCTCCCATCAATTCTCCCGCACGACGGCGGACGATACCCGGAGGCAGCCAGAAAAGTCCTAAGGATTCCCTCTAAAAAATCTCTGAAAATTCTCTCAAGCGGTGATGAGTAAGAATCCGCAGCATTTATACGAGTTCGGCCCGTTTCAACTGGACACGGCGGAGCGGCAGCTTCTGCGCGACGGCGAGCCCGTACAGTTGACGCCGAAGGTCTTCGAGACGCTCTGCCTGCTGGTCGAGAGGGGCGGGCATCTGGTCGGGAAGGACGAGTTGATAAAGCGGCTCTGGCCGGAAGACAAGTTTGTAGAGGAAGCCAACCTGACCAACAACGTCTGGATGCTGCGGAAAACTCTGGGCGAGAAGCAGGGCGGCCAAAGCTACATCGAAACCGTGCCGAAACGCGGTTACAGGTTCACGGCTCCTGTGCGAGAACTGGAACTGCCCGCCGCTGACGCGGAAGTGATTCTCGAAAAGCACAGCCGCACACGCATCGTCACCAAAGAGGAAAAAGAGGAAGCCGACAACGGGAACAATATCGAGGCCGCCCCTTTGCCGGCGCAGAAGCAGGTCGCGGCCATCGTCGCAGAACCGCGCCACATGTGGCGTGCGCGTCCGCCCGTCATCGCCTTGGTTGTCGCGGCCCTCTTCGTCGCCGGGGCGGCAACGGCCTTCGGCATACACTGGCTCATCAGTAAACGCCAGTCTAGAGACAGAGTGGCCGTGCCGTTCAGCGAGATGGAAATCTCTCGGCTCACCACCTCCGGCAAGATTAAGCACGCGGCCATCTCGCCCGACGGCAAGTACGTCGCGCATGTGACCGAGGACGCGGAGGGAAACAGCCTCTGGGTCAGGCATGTTGCCGCGCCGACGAGCGTGCGAGTCGCAGGGCCTACCGCGACCGAGTACGTCTCTGTCACATTTGCGCCGAACGGCGATTTGATTTACTACCTCACGCTGGATAGGGACAAGGGCGACACCTTGCTCTACCGCGTGCCGGTGCTGGGCGGCCCTTCGACGATGGCTGTTTACGATACCGGCCCGATTGGTTTCTCACCCGACGGCGGACAGATAGCTTTCGTCAGGCCCTATCAAAGCGAGAGCCGTCTCCTCCTGGCGAACGACGACGGCACGAACGAGCGGACGCTTGCCGTCCGCCATCAGCCGGATTTCTTTCGCGCCTACTGGAACGCGCCCGCGTGGTCGCCTGACGGGAAAACAATCGCCTGCCAGGTGAGGCTCAACGACGAGCGAGGCCAATACGAAACTGTCATCGGCGTGAGCGTCGAGGACGGGTCGCAGAAGCCGCTCACGTCAAAGCGTTGGAACGATGCAGGGCAACCCGTGTGGCTCGCGGACGGGAGCGGCCTGCTCTTGACGGCGAACGAGCGAGCGACTGCGCCCGTGCAGGTCTGGCACATCGCGCTCAGGAGCGGCGAGGCGACGCGCATTACGAACGACTTGAACAACTACCACGACCTGAGCCTTACTTTGGATTCGAGACGGCTGGCGGCGGTGCAGGATCACTCCGTCTCCAGCATCTGGGTCGCGCCCGAAGGCGACGCCAATCGTGTGAAGCAGATTGCCTCCGACGCAGGGTGGATTCAAGAGATAGCCTGGACTCCCGACGGGCGGATTGTTTACCGCTCGAACGCGGGCGGCAGCGCTGAAATCTGGGTGATGAATGCGGACGGCTCGAACCCGAAGCAGCTGACGGCGGACGCGCAGGCGAGTCGCGGCCTCGCCGTCTCGCCTGACGGTCGTTACATCTTCTTCGCCTCCGCACGCGCAGGGCGTTTCAACATCTGGCGCGTGGAATCGGACGGCTCGAACCTCAAGCAACTGACCGCCGGTGATGATGAATTCTCGCCGCATGCGACGCCCGATGGGGCGTGGGTCGTTTACCAGCGCGGTGTGATGGAGCCTAGACTTTGGAAAGTGCCTGTGGACGGCGGAGAATCCGTGCGGTTGACGGAGACGCGCGCGATGCGCCCCGCCGTCTCGCCCGACGGCGAGTTAATTGCCTATCACTATCTAGACCCGGAGGTGGACAGGTCGCGTTGGAGAATCGGCGTCGTTTCGTCCGCAGGAGGGCCGCGCCTGAAGCAGTTCGACTTTCCGCCGACGTTGACCTGGAGGTTCGTCCGCTGGTCGCCCGACCGGCAATCAATCGCCTACGCCAACAGCACGGACGGCCTCTTCGACATCTGGCTCCAGCCGCTCGACGGGAGCCAGCCGAGGCGTCTGACAGACTTCAAGGCAGAGCCAATCATAGCCTTCGACTGGTCGCGCGACGGGCGCTCACTAGCCTTCGTTCGCGGCGTCGAAACAAGTGACGTTGTGCTCATCGAGGACGCCGCTTTGAAGTGATGAAGAAAATAAGGACTCTCACAGGACTTTTGCGAGAGGCTATGCTATATTCGCTCGTCTCTGGCAGAGGGCCGCGAGCGTGGTGGCTTTTGGCTCTGACAGCTCACGCTTCTGTTGTTCATCACGCAGGGATGAAATTTAAAAAGGAAGAAGTAGAAGTCGCCGCGTCTAAAGAGTCAGGCAAGAGTGGAAAGGGCTGTTTTGCTATTGACATTTGACGGCAAGAGGCTTAATGTGCGCGCGTTGCCTCAGGAATTCTGCCTGCGGAGACTCGCGCTTTATGAACTTTGAATCTCTGCTTCCGAACAGATAATGAGGGACAGCCTCTCTGCGAGCCACAACTGTTAATTCTGGAGTTTTGCTTTCGCCCTGTGCAAATGATTTTATCCAAGCTTTCAATTGTCAGCCCCGAAGCTTGTCTTTCATTTCAATCCAACTCAAAACCGGATTAACAGGCAAGAGAGCCAGAGAGGCTACGATTACTTTGATTGATAATAGCTGAGAGCCAGGAAAGCTCTCGCCTTCATGTTTGTCAGAGCCACAGCGCATCTCTCTCTCTGTACTGTGTGCGACGGTGATGGATCTTACGCACTTACTTGCAATCCCGGATGGCAGCTCGCGGTAGCTCGGCTTTGAAGGGGTAAACCCATTCTTGATGTACGAAAAGGAAGATAAATGATGAAAACCATCTTGACCCGGCGCGGCCTGTGGGCTGCGCTCTGCCTGTCACTGACCCTTGCTTTGTTGGTTGCACCTGCCGCGAATGCCCAGCCCAGGCTCCGTAAGCAGATGGACTTTGACATGGATAACAAAGCTGATTTCGTGGTGTACAGAAACTCAACCAACGTCTGGTGGGTTCTGAGGAGCATGGGCGGCGGTGTTACAGGCACGGCTTTCGGCACGAGCCCGATTGATTTCCAGACTCCCGGCGACTATGACGGCGACAACAAAGCTGATATTTGTGTGTGGAGAGAAACCGAAGGCGTCTTCTACGTCATCAATAGCTCGACAGGCACCTTTTCCGCGCATCCCTGGGGCCAGCCCGGCGACGAGCCAGTGCCACGCGATTACGACGGCGACAACAAGACGGACTTTGCGGTCGTGCGTCGCAGCGGCGCGGTCGGCGGCGCAATGACCTGGTACATCTTCCAGAGCCAGACGGGAACCCTGCGCGCAGAGAATTTCGGTATCAGCGAAGACTTCACGGCCCCCGGCGATTATGACGGCGATGGCAAATTCGACCTCGGCGTCCAGCGTCTGGTCGGCAGCAACGGCGTTTTCTATTTGCAGCAGAGTACGGCTGGATTCGCGGCCATTAGCTGGGGCTTGGCCAATGATTTCGTCGTTCCAGGCGATTACGACGGCGACGGCAAGACGGACATCGCGGTCGTGCGTGATGCTTCGAGCGCGTTCACCTGGTACATCCGCCAGAGCCTGACCGGAAGCCTGCTCTCAGTCACATGGGGCATCAGCACCTCAGACCTGACGGTGCAGAACGATTACGACGGCGACGGCAAGTGCGACATCGCGGTCTGGCGCGAATCGGGCGGCACGGGCACATTCTATGTGCGCAAGTCCTCAGACCTCTTGCTGCTCTCTCAGCCGTGGGGCATCACCGGAGACTTTCCGGTCGCAGCGTTCGACACGCACTAATGGGCCAGACTCATACGCAAGCACGCGCCTGACGGCGTAGCTTCTGTTACCCCTTCAAATGAAAAGCACAGAGGAAGCATCTTTCCTCTGTGCTTTTTATTTTCTTTGCTATATTCTACCCGCGCCGGGCGGCATGATTTTGAAACGATTACCGGAATCCTTTTCAAATCTCTATCGCAGAGAGAGCGCGTGAATGGTCACTTGTTACAACTGCGGGCAGTCGAATGCAGAAGGGACGCTGATTTGCCGCTACTGCGGCGGAGCACTAGTCTCTTATGGCTCACAGGCACAAGCCACGCAGCCCAAAGATTATGTGCCGCCACAGCCGCAGCCGCAGCCGCATCTCTGGGCCAGTGAGCCGCCGCCTGCGCCGCTCGCGCAGGGACAGCCCCATGCGAATCAACTTCCTGCTCCTGCCGGATACAGATGCCCGCATTGCGGCGTGGCCTTTGTCCCGTTGATTGCTAAGAAGATTTCTGCGGACGGCTGGCTGACCTTTGCGCTGCTGCTTTTCTTCTGCCCGCCGTTTTTCTGGATTGGCCTCTTGATGAAAGAGGAGTATCGTATATGCGCCACCTGCGGCACGAAATTCGGTTAGCTCGAAACAGCAGATGAATGCCTAAGCTCGCGGGCCTTCGTCCTCGAACCATCTGTGAAGAGGCTTCTATGAAACGAATCTCCTTTCTGCTGCTCTTCATTCTGCTACTCGTCACAAACATTCAAGCGCAGAACGCGCGCACGGCGAAGGACTACGTCAAGCGCGGCATCGCGCGTTTCAGTCAGGGCGATTTGGAAGGCGCGATTGCCAATTACGAAAAAGCCATCGAGGTCAACCCGCGATTCGCGGAAGCCTTCTTCCATCGCGGCAAAGCGCGCAGGGCCAAAGGAGATTTGAACGGCGCGATTGCCGATTATGAAACTTCGATTGAGCTTGACCCGCGACTTGCGGAAAACAATCGAGACATCGCCAGCGCGTATTACAACAGAGGCTTTATCAGGACGAACGGCCTTGAGATTTATGAAGCCCTGGCAGACTTCGACCAGGCCATAAGATTCAACCCGCGCCACGTGGACTCTTTCATCAAGCGCGGCGAGGCGCACTTGATTCTAGGGGATTTCAAGAAAGCGGTTGCCGATTTCAATAACAGCCTCGAACTCAATCCAAACCAATACGCGGCCTCGCTGGCTTACGCCGGACGCGGGTTTGCGCGGCTCTTGCAGGGCGATGAAGCGTCCGCCGAAAAAGATTTCGCGGAATGCGTCAAGCTCAACAGCGAAGGAAAATTCTTCCTTGAGCTACACATAAAACTCCTCGAAGCACAGATGAAAGAGGTAAGGCGACGCCGCAATATCACACCCGAACGAGTCGCGTAAAAAAGTCAAAAAAGGCAGAAGAAAAAAAGTGAAGAAGGATGGCATGCCTTTCTTCACTTTTTCTTCTGCCCCCTTTTAACTTTTGCTTTTCTCTACCGCGTATATCCCGCCGGATAGTCTATCTTCACGTCCGTTCCTTCGAGCGCGACCTCCAGCTTGTGGAATCCTTTCTCGGAACTGGTCGAGAGAAAAGTCACTGCAAGCTGCAAGAAGAGAGATTCACCGAGTTCGCGCAGGAACGGGTCAAAGCTGACGGGCGCGCCCGTCCCTTGAAAGAAGGCGCGGCCACCGCTCTCGTCCGAAAGCCTTTCCAGAGAACTCTGCGCGTTGCTGACCAGCAGCTGATTGCGCCCGCCTGTGGCCGTCACCGTCGGAGCATAAAAAGAATAGATGGCGACGCTTCTGCGCTGCGCCTCGCGTATGGCGCGCTGCAAGTCCACGCTCAAACCCGCGGACGAACTGCTCACGCCGCGCGAGGTGTCGAGCCCGTCAGTCACGACCAGCATCGCGCGCCTGCCCGACGGCAGAGACTCAAAGCGTTTCAAGCCTTCTATGATTTCGATATAAGGATTAAAAGGGGCCGCGGTCGCAGAGCTGAAGGGGATGCGCAAGGCGCGAACGGCCCTCTCCAAATCGGTCGTGAATTTTTGCCTGACTTGCAGCGACCCGCTCTTGATATAGCCGACCATCACGCGCGAGCCCTTCGGCAGCGTGCGTATAAAGTCCCCTATGCCTTTAATCTCGTTGCTGATGGAAGGCACGACATCATCCTGAATCAAGACGGCGAGCGCGAGCGGCGAATTGCCTATGCCGCGCGTCGAGAGAACTTTGCGCTCCTCTCCGTCCTCCTTCACGATGACATCTCCGAGCGCGATAAATTCTTCAGTCTGTGGCCGCCTCATGCCCTTGATGCGCGGCGTAATCGGAATCGTCACGGGCCGCACTTGCCCGTGATCCTTCTTGCTGCGCGAGTCGGGTCTATTTTCCGCAGCGCGACTTTCGCTCTGGCCCAGGACAGAGGAAGCGGGAACGACATAAGCCATCATCAGGATGATGAGCGTGGCAGCAACTCTCTTTAAGGTGTCTCGCATCGCTTCTCCTCGAAAATCTCGGCGTTGGATTCCTTGAATCATAATACACAGGGCTCGCAGAGCAAAATTGAACGCTCTTAAAAAGTCGAAGGCAAGGCTGGCTAACATGCTCCGTGGCGGGTTATATTTCAACCATCAGGAACCGAGAGAGCTTTATCAAACCCGTGCGCCACGTTTGTCTTAACAGTGCATTTGCAAACCGCCGGATGTTTTGATTAGATGCAGGTTTAACGATTTGCGTTTTCAAGAATGAGCAAAACCACGAGCGACAATAAACTGACCGCGAGCGAGCGGGCGATGGCCCGCATACTCAAATATGCGCCCTGGCTCGCGCCAATCTTATTCGCCCTGCCCGGGCCTGTGCTGTTCATGATTCTCTATCTGGCGGCGGCGACGACGGAAGCGGCTGCGCTCTATATCTTTCTGGCCCTCGCCTCGCTCGGAGTCGGAGCCGTCGCGGGCCTGATAGTCGCACTCTTCCTGGTCTTTTACCGCCGCAGTTGGATGAAGAGATTAAGAGAGAGGCTAGCGACAGACGGCATCACTGCCGACGAAGTGGCATGGTTTACGTCCGAGATGACCACGGCTGAGCGGCAATCGCTCTCACAAATAGAGGCCCAAAATCTGCTGCTCGCGGACGCCTACCGCGAGACACTGGCCGCGCGCCTCACGGCCTCTCGCGTCGTCAACAGCGCGCGGCGCGACCTCCTGCTCGTCGAGCGGCGGCTGAATCGCACGACATACAATCAGGGCCAGACGAACGCGACCTTGCAGGAAGAGCTCAAAGCCGACAAAGCGCGACTTGAGCGCGTCAGGCAAGAGGCCGCGGAACGCCGCTCCGAAGCCGAGGCTCGCCTGCAAATGATAGAGGCAGCAGCCAGCCGCGGCCAGAGTTGGACGGAAACCAACGCTGCCCTCCAACGCCTCAGCGCGACACAACAGCATCTCCCGCTCGCACTCGAAAGCGCGCGTCTAGACCAGGAGGTCAGAGAAGATATTGAGAAAGAGTTGCGCGGCGGAGACAACGCATCAACCACTAAGACTCAGACCGGTTGAGACTCGCCTGCCAGCATTTTTTTCAGACGATAAACGCCGACCGAAATTCTTTCAGCATAGCCTTCATCAACCAGCGCGCGGTTGCCGATGCCTGCTTCCGGTCGGCTAAGCCCCGCGACTTTCGCCAACTCTCCGCGCAAGGTCATGCCCGCTCCATCAAGAAACGCCCGCGCCACTTCGCGCAGGGCCGTTTCGCGTTTGACGCGGATTGAAAGCTCTTTCGGGAAACGCCCCTCCGCGAGTGTCCAGATGTATGTGAACCACGGTTCGTATAAGACTTCGCCGGGCAAGACCTTCATGGCCATCTGCAACTCGTCCAGCGCGCGCAGGAATTGCTTCCTATCCTCTATGCCAGACTCTTTGCGCAGGTCTGCGGTCGCCATCTCCCATTCCTTGCGTAATACCTTGAGCACTGCGCGCGCATACGTTGAAAGCCTCTCGCGCTCCATGCGGCGCGGCACGCCCCAGAGCGCGTTGAAGTAGGGCACAAGACGCGGGGCGACGAAAGTGGCGCGCCCCTTTGCCAGTTTGGCGTAATAGACGCGCCCGCCGCGCATCACTTCATCCTTGATTGTCCAAGCGAGGCTGGCCTCAGGGTCTTTCTGCACATGGCGCGGCGTGTGCGCGTCGCGGCGTCCGCAGACGGCTATGTAGAGCGACGGGCCGGGTCGCCTTGCATCCGTTAGTGCCGCGCAAAATCCGGCGCTCTCAACAAGCCTCTCGGCATCAAAGGCATTCTCCACACGCAACTCCGGCTCACGCCGCCACATGCGGTCACGATAAGCCTCTATCTCTTCCGGCAGCGAGTCATCCATCTCTGTTCCGATTTTATTTAAGGCCGATGACGAGAAAGGTCGTGTCGTCTTTGGCGGGCGCGCCGATGCGAAAGCGGTCAAGGTCTGCGAAGAACTCTTGAGCTATCTGTTCGACCTCGCGCGAGTTGATGCGAGCAAAGCTGTCCGCGAGTCCGTCCTCTTCATACTGCACTCCGTCAGTG
>Ga0209574_10000447_pt1 | contig 10692 bp, 10 predicted proteins | sample AgamicMgMarz_FD_187168 | JGI IMG/M metagenome (GOLD analysis project Ga0209574, IMG submission 187168) | Agave microbial communities from Guanajuato, Mexico - Mg.Ma.rz (SPAdes) (version 2) | ecosystem: Host-associated > Plants > Phyllosphere > Phylloplane/Leaf | place: Guanajuato, Mexico... | reverse complement strand
CCTGCAGTTACACAAAGAGGGCTAGTTTCAGGTTGAACGTCACCGCCGCCATACACGCGAGCTAGTTCTTCTTCAGATACTTCTACCATAGCTGTGCCAGCAGGATGGTTCATCTTTGATTCCTCAATTACTTGATCGCGGCTCATTTAAAGACCATCTTTCTTTAATTACAATAGACCTCTAACATTTCCAAAGTGAAAGTGTAACCCCAATTACTACTCCACCCGTATATAAACAAGCAGTAGTAGTTTCAGGTTGAACGTCACCGCCGCCATACACACGAGTTAGTTCTTCTTCAGATACTTCTACCATAGCTGTGCCAGCAGGATGATTCATCTTTAATTCTTCAATTACTTGATTGCGATTCATTTAAAGTTCCTCCCCTTTTATCATTGGAAATAGTTTTTAAGGTCTAAATTGAATTGATTTGAATTTTTCAACAATTTAATTTAGATGGTACATACAAGGTAAGAATTGTTAATGGTGTAATAACCGTATTAGTTTCAGGTTGAACATCACTGCCGCCATACACGCGAGTTAGTTCTTCTTCAGATACTTCCACCATAGCTGTGCCAGCAGGATGGTTCATCTTTAATTCCTCAACTATTTGATTGCGATTCAAAATACTCACCTCTTATCTATGTAAACTATTTACAGTTAGATTCTACAAAAAAAATAAAAAGGATATAACTTCGCAAAATGGCGTATTTTTGTAAAAAAAGTATAAAAAATGTAAAAAAAGATGAATTTAGGATAATATGATGATAGAATTCTAACTATTCAAGTCGAATTAAACCCGAAAATGTATTTTATTGTAAAAATATAGACAAAAAGAAATGATTCATTATCCATGAAAGGATGTGATAATGACTTTTCCAACCCATAAAAGTCATATAAATAGCGCTTAAAAGATAATGATTGTCATTATATCTAATTTAACAAGCTTAAATATTAAGATTTAGATGGGAGAAAATATAATGAAGATACTGTTAAGTAAACGAGAGAAGGAAATTTCTATACTTATTGCTAAAGGTTATAAAGATCATGAAATATCAGAGGCGCTGTTTATTAGTAGGAGAAGAGTAGGAGAAATAATTTTAAATATCAAGACAAAATATAAATTAAATTCTCGAGTGAGTATAGGGATACTGGTTTATCATTTTGGGTGGCTAAGTATAAACGAAGTTGTAAGGGATGGAGGTGGTAGGATTGTTCAGCAAGAAAAAAACTCCATACATTGAACAAATGGAGCATAGTGAATGTGGATTAGCATGTATAGCTATGATATTAAATTATCATAGTTATCAAATTAGTCTTGCAGAAATTCGCGATCAATTTGGAGCATCTAAAAAGGGTACTTCTTTACATAACTTAATTGAAATAAGCAACTTTTATAAAGTCAATGGAAAGGTGTTTAAAGCTGAAAAAGTAGAACGTTCCATGATTGATTCTCCAATTGTGGTTTTTTGGGAAAGCAAGCACTATATAATATTAGAAAAAATTAACAAAAACAATAAAAAGTTTACTATTATTGACCCTGCTCATGGTAAAAGATCTATCACTGATAAAGAGTTTTATGAAAAATACTCTGGTTATATTTTAACCTTCACATTATCCAAAGACTTTATAAAGAGAAAAAAACAATCTAAAACAAACTTTTTGTGGAGCCATATAATAAAGCAAAAAAAAGTTTTGTTCACTGTACTGTTAGCATCTTTTATCTTGCAAGGTTTTGGAATGGTTATTCCCAAAATTACTCAGTGGATTACTGATAGCGTTATCTTAAAAGAACAAACAAACTATATAAATTTAATTGGTGTTATGGTGTTAATTATATATCTCTTTTATCAATTATTTTCTATTGCTAGAGGTTATATGATTGCTAGACTTCAGACTTTAATAGATTCTTCGTTAATGTCAACTTTCATAGCTAAGTTATTTAATTTACCATATTCTTTTTTTGAAACTAGAACAAGTGGCGATCTTATATACCGTGCCAATTCTAATACGTTGATTAGACAAATATTATCTTCAAGAGTTATTGCTTTGGTAATTGATACTATCTTAATTATTGGATATGCTGCTATGATGTTCTATATCAAATGGCAACTAACATTAATCGTACTAGGACTAAGTATACTTATTGTTACCACTATGTTGTTAAGTACAAGAATAATAAGGAATCTCTCTGATAAAAACTTGTTAATTCAAACCAAAACCCAAAGTTATTTAACGGAGAGTATCTATGGAATATGTGATGTAAAAGTCTTAGGAGCAGAGGAAAAAATTTTCAAAACTTGGTTTCAATTATTTAAACAACACCTCAAGATATCGCAAAAACAAAGTTTTATAACATCCAGCTTAGAGTCACTGGGCATAGGTATTCAATTTATTACTCCCCTTTTTCTATTATGGGTTGGAATTAACATGGTAATAAGTCGGGAGATATCCTTAGGTGAACTTTTAGCTTTTAACTCACTTGCAGCTTCTTTCATAGTTCCCATTGTGTCTATGGGAACAACTTATTCTCAGTTATGGTTACTAGGTTCTTATATGCAGAGACTCCAAGACGTAGTTGAAACTAAATCTGAAAATTCGAACACAGAAGAGATTAAAGATTTTAAGGGATATATAGAGTTCAAAGATGTTTCTTTTAAATATGAATATTTTGGAAAAAATATTCTTTCATCAATTGATCTTACTATTAAACCAGGTGAGAGAGTTGCAATAGTAGGAGCTTCAGGGTCTGGAAAAAGTTCTCTCGCCAAATTATTACTTGGCTTAAACCTGCCTACAGAAGGTAGCCTCACTTACGATGGACAAGATATTAAAAATTTAAATCTCCAATCTATACGTAGAAGGATTGGAGCTGTTCTTCAAGAAACCAGGTTATTTCACGGAAGTATATTGGAAAATATTGAATTGTTAAGTGAAGAAAAATCTTTAGATAATATTATAGAAATAGCAAAGACTGCTGATATTCATGAAGATATCCTTAAGCAACCTATGGGCTACTATACAATGATTTCAGAAGGTGGAAACAATTTTTCAGGTGGACAGAGACAGCGCTTGCTTTTAGCAAGAGCATTAATGAAAAAACCAAAATTATTGATTTTGGATGAAGCAACTTCTGCATTGGACAACTTATCAGAAGCTCGAATTCAAGAAAATTTACAAAAATTAAATTGCACTCAAATTATTATTGCCCACAGACTTTCTACAGTCATAAATGCTGATCGTATTTTAGTAATGCATGATGGAGAAATCATTGAATCAGGTACTCATGAAGAATTACTAGATAAAATGGGATATTACTATAGCTTATACTACGGTGAGAAGGAGAAAATGAATGAAAAAATTAGTATTTAAGGTGTTAGCAGTAGCTTTTATAGTAGTAGCACTTAGCATAACTTCCTTTTCTAATTATACATTTGCAAAAGATGATAGTGCATATTTAATAGTGTTTAAAGATAATCAAATTCCAAATGAAGCTAAAAACATTTTGCACAACAAATATTCAAACTTAAAGACAACATCCATGTCTGAAATAGGAACTATTAAACTTGAAAAAACAAATGGCGACATGCAAAATCAAGCAATACAGGAATTAAGAAAAAGCCTCCATGATAAAATTGAATACATTAGCAAGGAAAATAAGTTGTATTTACCCCAAAATGTAAAATTAAAAAAAGATGACATTTTAAAGACAAGCTTTAATTCTAGTAATAAAAAAACCTCAATCTTCAAAAATAGTCTAACGAATGACATACAAGATGGGGAATTATCGAAAATTCTTGGCTGGGATACAGATAAAATTACAGAACAAGGAAAAAGTTATGCAAAACAATCTGGAAATCATGATATTAAAATTGCCCTTGTAGATAGTGGCATAGATTTTAACCATCCAGATTTAAAGAACAACATTTTATCAAAAGGTAGATCTTTTGTGCCTAACGTTGATAATACAGAGGATCATATGGGCCATGGAACAATGACTGCTGGATCAATAGCTGCTAATGGTAAAATGTTAGGGGTTGGTCCTCACTTAGGAATTATTCCATACAAAGTAATGGATAACTGGGTTGATGGGGCAGAATCAGCTTGGGTAATTCAAGCTATTATTGCAGCTGCTAACGACAACGTAGATATTATTAATTTAAGTTTAGGAACCTATAAATCGTTGAATAAAGAGGAAGATTCAGCAATAGTTGAAGGTTACTCGAGAGCATTGAAGTATGCTCATAAAAAAGGATCAATTATTGTGGCTAGTGCAGGGAATGAAGGTTATGAGACTAGCAATCCTTCAAATTTAGCAAAACAAATGGGGTTAGAAGGAGATAAGCAAATACATCTACCTGGTAGCGCTTCTAACTATCTAATAAATGTTTCTGCAACTAACAAAAATGATAAGTTGAGTTCGTATTCTAACTATGGGGGTATTACTTTAGCTGCTCCGGGAGGAGATTACGGTGAGGAATGGGAAACAAATGGTATTGATCCGTCAGAGTTAGTTTTAGTAACCTATCCTACTAGTTTACCCCAGCCCTATATTAGTCAAGTTTTAAACCTGCCTGAAGGTTACACCCTAAGTGCAGGAACAAGCTTAGCAGCTCCAAAAGTATCCGGAGCGATTGGGGTATTGTTAGCAGAAAGTAAGGAGAAAGGCTATCGTGAATTGTCTACAAATAAAATAGAGAAGATTTTAAGAAAAAGTTCAGTTGATCTAGGAGCTAAAGGAAAAGATCTTCAATTTGGATATGGTCGATTAGACCTTAATAAAGCCCTAGATTTAGTTAAGTAAATAAAATACACATTTGCCTAAGCAAATGTGTATTTTTAATTTGAAATGAAGTTAAGTTGTTATTTAGATATTAAATGTTAAATTTTATATAAATTATTATAATAATCCCTAAAATAAGACGAATGATATGTTAAAATTTTCTTATATTATCTTATACAATTGCTTGTTAAAGCAGTTTACTTATATTCATAGAAATGTTGATTTCAACATGGATAATTATTTAAAAAAGTTTTTTTAAATACATACATTAAGATATTAAGAGTAATTATAAAGATAGCAACATTACTTATTTATAAATAATTTCTTAAATTACACAATATATATTTTAAGTTAGGAGTCAGTTAAATGGGGTTATTAAGTATAAAGAATTTAGAAAAAAGTATCGGTAATAACATTTTGTTTCAAAATATAGATTTAGAAATTAACAAGGGAGAAATTGTTGGGCTTAAGTGCAATAACGAACTAGGCAATCAATTTATAAAAATGTTAATTGGAAAGTTATCGATATCAGATGGTGAGATATTACTTAAAAGTGTTCCTTTAAATATTAATTTTAAAAGCCTTTGTAAGAACGTTGGAATAGCTTTTTTAGATGAGGTATTTTATGAACGCCTTAATTTAAAGCAATATCTAACGTTCTTTAGTCAACTTTACCAAGTCGATGCAGACATTGATTATTTACTTAAACAAGTGGGTCTGATAGAGAAGAAAAAGGTAAAAATTAAAAATTTAACTTTTTCTGAAAAGAAGCGCTTACAGGTTGCTAGGGTTATTTTACCACAACCCGAATTAATCATATTTGAAGAGCCTAATCAAAATGTAGATATAGAAAGTAAAATAATTATTCAAAGGGTGATTGCAGAATTAAGAAAAAAAGATATTGCTATTCTAATAATAACTAATTACTTCGAAAATGCTATTACCTTAACTAATAATGTGTATACCTTAGAGAGAAATGGTTTAAAAAAGATTGAAGTTGTAGATGAAAATTCCGAGGATAATCAAAAATTAATAATCAAAAATTTTGAAAGGGAAGTAAATACTACAGAATCATGTTTCGAAAATAATCAAACCACCTTGGAAAATGGGCCATCTAAACAGGAATTCCAGTTAGATGGTTCATTGAAAAAAGAAAAATCTCCCTTAAGTATGCAAGTTCGATTTGAGAAGATTCCTGCAAAAGTAAATGAAAAAATTATTTTATTTGATCCAACTGAAATTTCATTTATTGAAAGTAACGAAGGAGTCTCAAATTTACATGTTAATGGAGAAGTATTTCCATGCTCATATACCCTAAATGAGCTATTCAAGCGTCTGCAGATATTTGGTTTTTTTCGATGCCATCGCTCTTACATAGTTAATTTACAAAGAGTCAGAGAAGTAATTACTTGGACACGTAATAGTTATAGTCTAATTCTTGATGATTCTAAAAAAAGCTCAATACCTTTATCAAAAGGTAATTTAAGTGAACTCAAAGAAATTATTGGAATTTAACATAGACTCAAATCATTATCTATACCCATATTTGACGCCTTTAGGGGAAATGCCGATTCAACCAGCCTAAAAATGATTCGTTTCATCGTTATATATACTCTTTTTAGGTGGATTTTGATGCAAATAACTACGTTCGTAGGTAAACTCAATTTTGTGAGGCAATCTAATTTATATTTTTACTAAGGGGATGTGGGCATGGAGAATATAATAGAAGTTAGAAACTTAACTAAAGCATTTAGCAATAAAGTGGTTTTAAAAGATGTTAATTTTGAAGTTAAGAAAGGTGAAACATTTGGATTTTTAGGGCCAAGTGGTTCAGGAAAAACCACAACTATTAAAATATTAACTTCACAGTTACTACGTACCACAGGTGAAGTTAATATTTTTAATCTACCTTTAGAAACACAAAAAAATCATGATTATTTAAAAAAGGTTGGAATCTTAACTGATAACAGTACTCTTTATGATCGCCTTTCCATTTACGATAATCTTCTCTTATACTGTAACTTATATGGGGTAAATAAGAAACGTATTGATGAAGTATTAGAAGATGTAAATCTCGTGAAAGAGAAAAAGACAGTGGTACAAAAACTTTCTAAAGGGATGAAACAACGCGTTGTGTTAGCTCGCGCTCTACTTCATAAGCCAGAAGTTTTATTCTTAGATGAACCCACCTCTGCGCTTGATCCAGTTAATACTAAACATATATACGAAGGACTGAAAAAATTAAACAAAGAAGGTACCACTATCTTTTTAACTACTCATGATATGCTGGAAGCTGAAGAATTATGCGATAGAGTAGCGTTTCTACATCAAGGAAAAATAAAGTTATTAGATACTCCACAGAATTTGCGTTTACAATTCAGTAAGGGTTCTATTTCTCTCATCCTTAAGGGTGGAAAAGCGATTACAGTAGAAAATGATGAACAGGGTGCAAAACAAATTAGTAATTATATGATTAATGGCGAATTACTTTCTATACATTCAAATGAACCAACTTTGGGAGATATTTTTGTTCAATTAACAGGGAGTGAATTATAATGGCTTTTTCTTTAAAAAGAGTAAACGCGATATTACTTAAGGATTGGAAAGACCTTCTAAAAAACTCATATATTATTTTCACTTTAGCTTTTCCGTTAATATTTGCTGTAATTATAGGTAAATATGATGATGGGGGTATTTTTATTACATTTCCAATCAATTTTGCACTTGTAATTTCGGGATGTTTTGTCCAGGCTGCAATGGTAGCAGAGGAAAAAGAAAAAAACACTCTAAGAGGTCTTTTGTTGTCACCAGCTAGTACATTAGAAGTTTTAATTGGAAAAAGTGCTTTATCAGCAATTGTAACTATTATTGTGATCGTTGCTTCTGTTTTCCTAAGTGGATTTGAGACCCCATCTATATTTTTATTTTCATTAAATGTTCTCCTTTGTTTAATAATTTATATTACTGTTGGAACTTTATTAGGCCTATTTTCAAGAACTGTAATGGAGACAACAATTATAGGCATGCCTGTATTAATGATATTTGGAGTTGGTTCTTTAATAAAGAGTGCTGTTAATAATGAAATATTGTTAAAAATTATTAGTTTTTTACCTAATGAACAATTTGATGAGATAATTTCAAAGTTAAGTAAGAATGGTGGACTAAGCGATGTCATCAATAATTTCCTAATTCTTGTTGTTTGGGTATTGGTAATGCTTGCTATAACTTTCTACACATATGGAAAGCGTAGATTCGATAAATAGAGTATTTAACTATTGAAATTTAGCAATTTATTATGCTGATACATTATAAATATAAGATTAACTTAACATTATAATAAAATAAAAGTGCAGAGCTCTGCAGAGGAAAGATACAGAGCCTTGCACTTATTTTATTAGGTACACAAAAAATAAAATTGTGCGCTGAATATGTAAGGACGATATCATGCAGTTTCTTATCTATTTCTTGAAAAAGATAGCTACGGCATATAAAAAACCATCAATTCTTACATAATCAGCTACCCCTTACCTACTGCAGTACGGGTTCTTTTTTATTTTTGGAATGGACAGGCAAGCATACTGAAGTAGCTACATAGTATCTAAAGAATCATAACTCCGTTCCTTAATCAATATCTATTTCAGTATCGCTACCGCGTTAATACAAGCTTTATATGCATAATGACGCCCTTCACGGAATCTGTAAGGGAGCTGAGCCGAAGAGGCGAAGGGGGCGACCGGATGCATTGAGCTGAAATAATTCATACATGAAAGGCAAAAAATTAAAGAATGAAAGTAGGTACCAACATGAGAAAAACACAATGGTTTAACTTTCGAAACTTCTTTCATAAACCTTCTTTAACCTCCTCAATAAAACCTCGTCCTTTTAAAGCTTATTCGTTTGTTCCTTTTAGTCCATTTGCCATGCTTGATCCTACCATTCTAACCATAGGAGGGATTGTCTTAGGAATTGCCTTCATTGAACAGATATTAGAGCGATTGGGTGTAATCGATCTTGCCGATCAGTTTGAAAAAGTGATGCGGTTTATCTTACCTGTCACCTTTTATGGAGCCTTATTTTACTTCTTTGCAACATTTATGTTTTGAGGAGGGTTTTAGATGTTTGAGAAACTAAAATTGCGTGGAAAGCTTATTAAAGCGTTTCGTACAGCAGAGATTTATCGGGTCATAAAGCGTGGGGATCGTACCTCCTATCAATTTCCGAAGATCCATCGAATCGATCATCAGAACACCTACACTCGGTATGCGTTTTCCTTACTGAATGGCATTGATCCTGAACTCTTAACGAAAAAAAGATGGGCATTACGACAAGTATTAGGCAGCAATATTGAAGTGAATGGCAGCTTAAAGAACTTTAGTATTACCGTTCATCACAAAAGCCTACCTAAGATGCTCCATTATAGGTATGAAGTCATTCATCCTCATATTGAGAAAATGGAGCTTCCCGTATGCATTGGTCAAGATATCTATGGAAACCCCGTTTCATGGGACTTTGCCGACTTAGAAACCTTATTGATATCTGGCGAAATTGGAGCCGGAAAAAGCAGTCTCATGCGTGTGATCCTCACAACATGGGTGAAATATACATCGCCTGAAGATCTGCGACTAGTATTAGTTGATCTTAAAAGAGCAGATTTAGGCTTGTTTCATGGGATTGAGCATGTGGATGCGCTTTGCTTTGAGGCAAAGGATATGAGAAAACCTTTTGCTTTATTGCGAGTTGAAATGTATCGAAGAGGCGATTTATTGTTAGATCATGGGGTCACACATATTAGCAGGCTACCTTTTAAGCTGCCTCGTATCGTTGTGGTAATTGATGAAATGTCCATAGTGAAGAGAGAAACGGATCTTGTAGAGATGATTCAACAATTTGCGAGTCAAGGTCGTGCCCTAGGTGTTCATACGATTATTGCCATGCAGCGTCCAGATGCCGATTTATTAAATTCAGCGCTAAAAGCGAATTTACGGGTACGGATCTCTGGAAGGCAAGCTGATGCCACAAATGCGAAAGTAGCCGGAGTGATGGGCGCAGAAGAAATTGATGCTGCAGCCAGGGGACGCATGAAAATTAAAATTGATGACGTGAAAGAGTTTCAAGCCTATTTCTTAGATGAAGAAGCCTGTAAGGAAATGCTTTCTCCTTATAAAACGCGCGTAAGAGATCCTGAACCCCAGCTAGAGGTTGTGCCACACCCCCTCTTTGGATTATTAGAGAAGGAGGAACAGCGATGAGCTTTCGGTTATCTCAGCGTGATAAAGACATCATAGCGTTTATTAATCAATTTAGAGCTGTGGATCGAGACTCATTAGTTGACCTATTCTTTAAACAGCTCAAATCGCCCGTAAATGCTTGTAATAGCGTCATGGTACGTTTATATCGATTAGGACTCATTGAACGCACACAGCAGTATTCTCCGACGGTCTATTTACCTGTGGATGCAAAGATTAAAAAGAACTCTCAAAAAATATTACATTTCCTTTCTATCTTGGATGTCTATAAACAAATGTGTACGTATAGCACACCCAAACAGGCCATTGTCGAAGATAAGCCCACCGGACGAAAAGGAGGAATTGAACCGGATCTCTTTTGTATTTTTAAAGGATCGCCTTTTTGGATTGAAATACAACGCAATCAGTATTCAGAACAGAAAATGCAAGCGAAGATCAATCTCTATGAGGAGTTTTTCTTTGCGGATGAATGGCAGACACTGCATTGGCAACCAGAGGATCGATCAGCCATTTTCCCTTCCGTCATTTTAATTACATCTGTTAGGTATGCTGTTACTTCTGACCATATCCGCATTATACAAGTAGCAAGCATTCATGAACTCATGGAGAAATACAAGAGTTCTGCGAAACAGCAAAGAGATGGAAGACCAAAAACGTCGCCTTCTT
>Ga0209574_10000444_pt1 | contig 10718 bp, 12 predicted proteins | sample AgamicMgMarz_FD_187168 | JGI IMG/M metagenome (GOLD analysis project Ga0209574, IMG submission 187168) | Agave microbial communities from Guanajuato, Mexico - Mg.Ma.rz (SPAdes) (version 2) | ecosystem: Host-associated > Plants > Phyllosphere > Phylloplane/Leaf | place: Guanajuato, Mexico... | reverse complement strand
AATGTTGAGCGCGGAATCTATCACATCCAGGGCGCGTAAAGCCATCTCGATTTTATCAGAGATGGTGACGCGCCTCTGCGCTTCAAAGGTCAGCGCGCGCGAAGAGCCGGAAGCCCACGTCAACAAGTGATGCTTCTGTAGAGCGCGCACGCGATCCTGTCCCGCGCGCAATGCCGCAAGGCTCTGCGCATTGATTCCGCTCTGGCGCACTGCCCGCTCCATGTTCGCCAAATATTCCTTGCACGAGTGATATGTTTCGAGATGCAGATTCGGCAGCGCGCCCGCCGCGTCCGCTTCGGCAGACTGTTTTTGAAGCTGACGCAATGCTGCCGCCTGCGCGCTCATCGAGCGACTTCCGTTGCTGCCACCGCCGCCGCCGCCGCTTTGACGGCGCAGGGTGCGCTCATCGCTCGCAGGAAAACCGCGCCGGTTCTGTTCGAGAATATAGCGCGTCCAAGCCCTGCGCATGATGACTTCGCGCGCGGCCAGCGCGACCAGCATGACGACGCTCGCAGCCAGTCCGGCTGGAACCCACGGAGCTTCGTCGCCGCTCGTGTGCAGCATCCACCAGAGCGTAAAGAAGAGCACAGCCGCAGTCGCGCCCGCCGTCGCCATGTAGCCATAGGTGGACGGAATCCTCTGGCGCGGAGCATGGCCCTCCGAGCCGCGCGAACTTGCGCGACCACTCGCGGCGAAAGCCTGCCTGTTCGGGTCTGTGCGCAAAAACTTATCCCCTCCGTCTCGGCAGATACTTTATAGTCAACATTTCAGCTTTATCTGTCAATCACATCCGGCCTTGCATCTAATTCTTCGGCTCTGCGCCGCGGCGGTTGAGCAGGAGCAGCGCGCCGCCGAAGAACCCGCAGCCTAAGGTGTCAAACAGAGTCCACCAGAAGGGCAATCCTGCCGTGTAATCTATGATAAAAAAGAGCGGCGCGGCGAGCAGAAACGAGATGCCGTTGAGGATGACGAGCGGGCGAAAGCGTTCGACGTTTGAGGCCAGCACCCACAAAGAGATGCCATGCATCCCGTATACGTAAGACGCCTGCCGAATCATGAACATGATGATTGGGCCAGACGGCATCTCTCCCAGACCAAGCCATGCGTGAGAAACTTCCATCCACGAGCGCGGCATCACGACAGAAATAAAAGCCAGTATCTCGGTCGCGCCGGCAAGGCGCAGCAGCCATGCCTGTAAGAGTTTGTCGTTCATAAGGAGAAGATTTTATGTTGAACTCGCGGCTTTAACCAGAGATTTTTCAGTAGCAATAAGTTCTCTTCTGTCTTATTTTCAAGTGCGCCGCTGTAAATTATGACTGACACGATGGAGAAAACATGGAGATAGATTTTAAAGGCAAGGTCGCTATCGTCACCGGCGCGACCTCCGGCATCGGGTGCGCGACGGCTAATGCCTTTGCAGAAGCGGGCGCGGCTGTGGTCGCCGTCGGGCGCAATGAAGGCGCGCTCGCTGAGTTGTCCGACGAGATGTGTGCAAAGGGCAGAGAGGTTTTTACTGTGCGCGCGGATGTGACAGACGGCGCAGAGGCTTTGCGGATTGTGGAAGAGACGATTGAGAGATACGGCGCGATAGATGTGCTGGTCAACGCGGCTGGCTTTCTCGCTAACGGGACAATTGAAGACACTGCGCTTGAGGCTTGGGACGCGATGATGGATGTCAACCTGCGCGCAGTCTTTCACCTGATGCAAAGGGCCGTGCCGCATCTGGAAAAGAGGCGCGGCAATATCGTCAACGTCTCAAGCGTCACAGGCTTGCGCCCTTTTCCGGGCGTGCTTGCTTATTGCGTCTCGAAAGCAGGGCTTGACCAGTTGACTCGCTGCGCCGCGCTTGAGCTTGCTCCGAAGGGCGTGAGAGTCAACGCCGTCAACCCCGGAGTCGTTGTCACAGAGATACACAAACGCGGCGGGATGAGCGATGAAAATTATGCCGCGTTTTTGGAAAGGTCAAAGACCACGCATCCTTTGGGCCGCGTCGGGATGGCAAGCGAAGTGGCCGAGTTGATTCTCTTTCTGGCTTCGGAGCACGCCGCCTGGATTACGGGCGCAACCTATTCGATTGACGGCGGGCGCGCCAACACCTGCGCGCGTTAAAATATTGCTAGAAGTCCTGATACAAATATGGCTATACTTGGGCCGCCAAGTGTTAATGCCCGATAAGTTTTCCGGCGGCATCGTGTGCGAACGCGCCGGTTTGTTGTCTCGCCGCTCATAGATTCATTCATCGAGGTCAGGGGATTTCAGACTCGAAGCGCTCGGCCAGAGCTTGTTGGGAGCGTGCAGCAGGAGGAGCTTAACTTGCATGGATTCCAGATGTAGCCGGTGCGGCACGATAGTCCTCGAAGGACGTTTCGATTGTCCGACATGCGGCGCGCCTGTGGCGAATATGGCCGGCGGCGGTGGGCCACAGGTCGCGCCGACGATGATGTTTTCGCAGGCCGCGCCGACCGTGCTTATCAGGCCATCGAAGAACAAAGTCAGCGCGATGAAAGTGATGCTCGGCATCTTTGCGAGTCTCATCGCGCTCCTCTTGGGATTAATCGTGCTCTACCTGATTGGCGTCGAGACAGGCCCGGTCGCGCTCACCGCAGGTCTTATCTTTGCGACTCTGCCCGTGCCTATCTACATCTCGCTCATCCTCTGGCTCGACCGCTTTGAATCCGAACCCTTGTGGCTGCTCTCTTTGGTCTTCTTCTGGGGCGCGACCGTCGCAGTCTTCATAGCCTTTATCGTCAACACTGCCGGAGCCGTCGCCGTCTATCAGGCGACGGGCGACGAGCAGACGGCTGAGCTTTACGGAGCGGTCATCTCCGCTCCCCTCTTTGAAGAACTGGCAAAGGGCTTGGTACTCTTTATCGTCTTCTTCTGGAAGAAGGACGAGTTTGACGGCATCCTCGACGGCATCGTCTATGCTTCGATGGTCGGGCTCGGCTTCGCCATGACGGAGAACATACAATATTACGGCGTGGCCGCTTTGAAGGGCGGGCTGGAGGGGAGCAGCAAACTCTTTATCCTGCGCGGCGCGATTGCCCCTTTCTCGCATCCGCTCTTTACGAGCATGACCGGCATAGGGCTCGGTTGGGCCAGACAATCGCACAACAAGGCCATCAAGTTCCTGATGCCGATTATCGGCTTGAGCCTCGCAATGTTGCTGCACGCTCTATGGAATCTGACGGCTTCGATTCACGGCGGGCTCTGGATTCTCACTTACATCTTCATCATGATTCCGGTCTTTATCACGGCCTTGATTGTCGTCATCTTCGCCCTGCGCCGCGAGGGACGGATTGTGCGTGAGCACTTGTTGCCGGAATTTCATAGAGGGTTTTTGACGCAGGACGAATATAATCGCCTGGGCAGCGTGGGCGGACGCATGGGAGCATCCTTTCGCGCTCTGAGGAACGGCGGCTTCGGCGTGTGGCGCGCGCGCATGCAGTATAACCAGATGGCGAGCGAGCTTGCCTTTCATCGCAACCGCGTCGCGCGCGGGCTGCACACGGACGAGCAGGAGGCGCGCGAGCGCGAGGCCGCTTACTTACAACTCTTGCAGGAATTGCGTAGCCGTCTCGGCTCACACTGACCGAAAACTCTGTGCGCCCGCTTGGCGAAAATAGCTTATACTGAGGGCCGTCCTCGCTTTTTGGCAGGGTCAGCATCAACCGAACCAAGACGTGAAAATCCAACTTCTACCGAGCACGTTTGACAGCGCAGGCCGGGCCACACCCGAGCAGCGTCTGACGTGTTTTCTGATTGACGACCGCGTCACGGTTGACGCCGGAAGCATTGCGCTCGCGCTCAATGACGGGCAGCGCGAGAGCGTGCGCGATGTCATCGTCACGCACCCGCACATGGATCACATCGCGAGCCTGCCGATTTTTATAGACGACCTCTTCGGCGTGCTCACAGAGCCCGTCCGCGTGCATGCCACGCAAGAGGTCATCGAACTGCTTGAGCGCGATGTCTTCAACTGGACTGTCTATCCGCGCTTCTCGGAATTGAAGAACCAGCACGGGCCTGTCATGCAATACGTCCCTTTCAAGCACGGCGAAGCGTTCAAGGTCGCGCATCTGAAAGTAACAGCCGTGCCTGTCAATCACATCGTCCCGACCGTCGGCCTGATTGTCTCGGACGGAGAGAAGACCGCGGCCTTCAGTTCCGACACCTACGAGACGGAAGAGTTCTGGCAGCTGGTCAACGCGACGCCGCACGTCGACACGCTCCTCATTGAAGCATCCTTCCCGAACTCGATGGCCCAACTCGCTGAAGTCTCGCGCCACTTCACTCCGGCGACTATGGCAAAGGAACTCGGCAAGCTCAATCACAACGGCCTCGACATTCTGACAGTCCATCTCAAGCCAGCCTACCGCGAAGAGCTTGTCAAAGAGCTCGAAGAGCTTGGCCTCCCCAACCTGCGCGTCATGGAGCCGGGCCGCACTTACGAGTGGTAAAGAAAAAGATGCTTGAAAGGCATGCCCTTCAAACATCTCTCGCTCGGTTTCCGCTCCTTTTGCCGCAAAGCTAAGAGGCGCAGAATCCGCTCTCAGACTTATCAACGATTCCTTGCAGCAAGCCTTCCATGTGCTGACGAGCTTTCCACGCGCCCGTTCGGCCCGCGACCTCTATCCCTTCTGTCCAAGCTTCGCGCGCTTCATCCCTCTGGCCCAGATTCATCAAGGCAGTTCCGAGCATTTGATACGCGGCTGTGTAATCCTTGTTCAGACTGACGACGCGGCGCAAGGCATCCGCAGCCTCCGCCCAGCTTTCGAGCTTGACATACTCGCTCGCCAAGCCATACCAGACCATCACATCATCCGGCTGCTGCTCTGCCATCGCTCGGAAAACATCGACTCTTGATTGGCCCATCTCTTAAATATCAAAGCCTCGTCTAACGTATGCGCTCGAACTCTTTTTCCGCGTGCTCGCCCGAAAAGTCGTGCAAGAGGACGCGCCCGCTCGGCAGCAGTTCCTTGACGCGATAGACTCTTTCGGAAGGGTCGCGTCCGGGCATCAACTCCGCGCGAAAGGTGACTTGCATGCCGGGCCGCGCCCAGACATTGGCCTGTTTTCCGCCTCTCTGGTCGTCCGCTTTGCCTCTGAAATTTTTCATCTTCATCAAAACCGCTCCGGTCGCGCCGAGCCCGCCCACAGCCAGAGCCAGCATCCCTACCAACCGCCGTGTACTTTTTTTCATGCCTTCCTTTCCAGAGCATGAAGAAGGCGCGCGAGTTCTTGGCTCATGCTGATGAAAGACTCGCGCGCCTTTGTGCGCCCCTTAAAAGCTGACCTGTCTGGAATCCGTTGCCGACGCGCACTCTAGCAAAGAGGATCAAGCTTATCACTGATGGTCGGCAAACCGCTCATGGCTTTATCGGCGTTCATCTGTGTGAAGTGCGACCACTCTTCCGGCACCTTATCTTCCGGGAAAATTGCTTCTACAGGACACTCCGGCACACAGGCGTCGCAGTCAATGCACGTCTCCGGGTGTATGACCAGCATATCATCGTCAAGGTGAAAAGCTTCTACGGGACACACCAGCGCGCAGTCCGTGTAACGACAATTAACGCATGGCTCCGCAACCACATAGGTCATCTCTTAACTAACCTCCTCCGGCTTCAAGTGATGTCTTGAGTAACGCGCCTATATTAAACATGAATCCGCAAGATTTGAAAGCTAAAACTTGAAGAGCAGGCTTTTCATCCTTCCGCCTTGCTCTGCGCCTTGTGCCAGGCTGGAAGAGGCACGCCCGTCGAGAAGTCGTAAAAGCGCAGGTCGCTTTCCGTGAGCATCTTTGTGATGAGAATAATCTGTCCGGTGTGCATGGAGAAATGTTCGACGGCATGAAAGATGGCTTCGAGCAGAGAGACTTCGTGGCCCTGTATCTGCCGCCGCTCAAGCAACTTTGCCGCATCAAGCTCACCGAGCACAGCATCCGCTTCATCTATCGTCTCTCTCAACCTGCCGAGAAGCTGCGCGCGCCCCGCTCCCTCGCGCGCAGCGAACTCTTTCTGCCGCTCGCGCCTGTCCGGCACACCGCCGACTCCGCACACAATCCACTGCCGCGCATTGCCTGAGAGATGCAGGAGCAGGTTGCCTATGCTGTTCGAGTCCTTGTGCGCGCGCCACCAAAGCTGCTCGTCGCTCAATCTTTCGAGGCAGCGTTCTATCTTCGGGAAAAAGTCCGTCAACAAAAGTTTGCGGGCCTGTGCGATAAAAGCTTGTCCGGTGTCTGTCATCGGTTTTCTACAAAGGCAGGGCTTCGGTCTGGCTCACTAGCGCGTTGCGCGCGCGTCTTAATCTTCAGAGACTTCTTCGCGCCGCTTATGCTTGGCTTTGCGCTGTGACGGATGCGCCTTCTCTTCCGGCTTGGCCTGCCCGAGCGGGTGGCCCGGAGGCGCAAGCGGCTTGCGTATCGTATTAAAGATTTGCCGCTCCTCTTTCTTCGCGCGTTTGTTGTTCTTCATTTTGTTCAACCCCTTTTTGAGTTGATTGAGCGAGGATGCTATGCCCGCAGGCCGCAGCTGTCAACAGCCTTTGGAACTCCTTTGCACGCTTGCTCTCAAAAAGCAGAAGGACTATCCATTTAGATAGTCGTCCTATCCGAATGTATAGCCCTTCACGTGTGCTCTAAATAGTCCGGCGCGCGACTGAAAAAGTGCGGCCCGGTGCTCTTCGCGCCTTAAACCTGACTCGGCTGCGGCGGTTCCGGGAAGAGACTCTTGAGTGCCTGCTTCGTCTCCGTGCGACGCTTTTGCTGAAACTCGTTGACCCAGTTAGAGACTGTCGAAACCATCTCGCGCGCCGTTTCCTGCGGCGTTTTCTTGGTTTCTGCGTTCTCCGCGCTGTTTTCCAGGCGGTTGCGCTCGTTGCGTTTGATGACCTTGATTGGGGTTTTCTTTGTCATGATGACCTGCTCTTCTATAATCTGTATAAAGTTGCTGACGGTATGTCTCTTAAACGTCTTTGCTCCGCCAGAGTTCGATTTTTTTGTTTGCTTCTGAGCCTTTGACGGCCTTGACGCTCACGAATGCTTGCAAACTCGGTGCCAACACTTTGACGACCTCTCAAAACGGATTTGCTGTCCTCTCTTAAGAACGATGCCCGGTGACAAAAATGACACTTCCCGCTGAGGCAACTCTTCTTTAAAACCTGCAAACGAGCCAAGAATTCACGAGCCGATTTGAATCTCGAACACGCCGTACATGAGCGCAGAGCATGAATCACTTTTGTCATAAAATTGTGCGCGTCCCAAGGCCGACAGATTTTCAAAGCCAGAAGGAAACGTGGCAACATTGCATACAAAGCCGCGAAGGTGTGTATCATTTCAATCGAGGCAATTGCCCAAGACGCTTCTCATCCTCAAAAATATTCGAGCGATAAAACTCACGACCGACCGTCTCGGCTCGTCAACTGATTTTAGGTTGGCAGTCATCAGTCAGCCATCGAAGGCTGGCCCAACTCTTCTTTGCAGAATGCCAAAGCCTCTGTGCGCGTCATGCGCTTTGCCAAGCGAAGCGATGACGAAAGCGATGCGATTTTCATGTGGGCCTTCACGAATTTCTTGAAAACCGGAACAATTCAGCGGACTTTCCCCAAAGTGCTCAAGGCTCGCAGAGTTGGCACATGCGTTGCCCTTTCGCTGGTCATGCGATTGAGCGAGACAATGACGATTTATCTGGCAGCCGGAGCGCCCTTTGCCGTCAGCTATTTTCTGCATCAACCAGCAGGGTTTAGCCGCGCGCAACTCTTCTTCAAGGCGGCTCTGGCGGGACTCTTCTGGCCGCTTGTGGCCCTGCGGATTTTCTTTCGTCGTGAGCAGGCGGATGCGCGCGTGCAGATTGAAGCGAACAGATTGCAGCCGCACGAAGAGAGAGTTGATGCCGCGCGTCGAAGTCTGATGAGTGCGCTCTACACTGTGCGAGAGGTGGCGTCTGGGTGCGAGCTTGGAGCGGAGAGTGAAAAGTTGGAACGCAACCTGTATGTGCTTCGTGATAGCGTCGAGAAGTTTGTCGGGCTGTCAAATGCTTTTGCAGTGGCGGCGACGGACGCACAGCTGAGCGAGCGCGAGTTGGAACTCTTTCGCATCGCCGGGCGCAAGGGCGACGACTTGATGCGCGCCGGGAGTTGTGTGCACAGACGCAATGTGAAGCGTCTCAAAGAGCATCATGCGCGTGCGCGCACGCAACTTCTTCACGCGCTCGCAGAGATAGGCGAGGCGGCGGATAGCCCGCGCCTGCCGGCAGGCGCAAAGGCACTCGCGGCGCGTCGTCTAAGCATTGCGACGCTTGGGCTTTACGGTCGCGCCGTTGACCTGCTCTCGCTGCTCGAAGATGAAAGCGCGGCCATGAGCGTCGCGCTGCTTCTCAATCAGGAATGCAAGCGATTGAGGCGTCTGCAATCCGCCGCAAAGGATAATGCAGCAGAGCACGAAACAAGAGAGGACTTATGCATAGCACACACATCTCGCCTGCCCCGCGCGCCGCGCAGCAACGAGACGAGTCTGGCGCAAGGTTGAACTGGCTGCTCGCCGCCAACGCACAGGCGCTCGAACATCGCCGCCTGTTTCGCAACGGCGCGGAAGAAGCGCAGATGCTTTTGATGAGCCGTGCTGTTTCCACTGAGCGCGCTTACGCTCTCTTCGGCATGCTGCTCGGCGCGCTGCCGCCCGCAGCCATCTTCGCCAGACTGCTAGGCTATGGCGCGGACGGCTCGATGAAGATGATTGCGTCTGATGCTTACCTCTTCATTCTGTGCCTGATGATGAATGTCGTCTCCTGTTTGGGCGGCTATCTGTGGGGCTTCCTTTTTAGCGCGGCGTTATTCCAAAGAGAGCGCGAATCATGGACTGGAATGCTGCTCGTCGTGCCTGTCATCGGCGCGCTCTGGGGAATCTTTACAGGCTCGCTGAGCGGGCTCTTCTATTTTGGCTATGGCGGATTTATCGGAGCCGCTCTGGCTGCTCCTATCGGAATCGCGGGCTTTCTGCTCTTCGCTATTCTTCACCCCCTGCTTGAACGCGGTGGTATGATTGAGACGCGCCATTTCCTGCCGCTCGCGTGCGGCATCACTTCCATCATCACCGCGCTTATCCTCGGACTGTAAAAGATAGCTGGCAGGAGGCAGTTCGCAGAAAAGATAAGAGCGTTGGATTTTAAGTTGATGTTTTAACTGCCTACTGCCAACCGTCCTTTTATGCTTCTGGCCCTTTTGCTGTTCTCGCTGTTGCTGCTTGTGCTCTTAGGCTTCTATGTCTTTGTGGCCGCGCCGCGCAGCCGCACGCACCTGATGTTCGCAGCCTTCGTCGCGTGCCTCGCGCTGTGGACGATTAAGGACATAGTGCTCTGGGGATTTTACGCGCGCGACGGAGCGGACGCGCACTGGTGGGCCGCGGCAAGCTTCACTATTTCGCTTCTCATGCAATGCGCGTTTGTAGTCTTCGCGTGGGTCTTCCCGGAAGACAGGCCCGTGCCGTTCAAACGCGCGGCAGTGATTTTCGCTCCGTGCGCGGTCTTGATTCCGGCTGCGGTCGCGGGCTTGATGTGGGAAGAGGTGGGATTTGCCGGCGGGCAATTCAGGATTCGGCTGACGCCGCTCGCATACTTCTTCGTGCTCTACGTCTACGGGCTGTTCGCTTACGGCTTCGCGATTCTGTATACGAAGTACAGGAGAGCGCGCGGCCAGATACAGGGTAAACAGATTGGCGCAATCCTCTGGGCGTTGGTCATCACGGGCGCGCTCAAGACGCTGGCGAACATCGCGCTGCCGTTAATCGGCTCGTACACGCTGCTCAAGTTCAGCTCGCTTTTCGTCCTCCCCGGCGTCTTGATTTACGCTTACGCCATCTCCAGTTTCAAGCTCTTCTCGCTGCAATCGGCTCTGGACCAATTTCGCCTCTTCCCGCTCGCCTACAAGGTCGCGCTCTCCATCGCAGCCGTCGCCATCTCAAGCTTCCTGCTCTTTCAAGTTCCGATTGTGTGGTGGAGTTTCGCCGGCGGGCCGGAAAGCTGGCGACGCTATCTGGTCTTTAGCGTCATCACCGCGCTGGTTCCGAATCTGGTGCTCGTGGCCTTGATTGTGCGCAGCATCTCGCGGCCCGTGCGGCGTCTGACCGAAGCCGCCGTACGGGTCGCTGGCGGAGCTTACGGCGCGCAGGTCGAGCTTCGGAGCAACGACGAGATGGGCCTTCTCGCGGCATCTTTTAACGAGATGAGCCGCAAGATGGCCGCCGACATAGAACACCTGCGCCACCTTAACGAGCAACTCATACGCACCGAAAAGCTCGCCGCCGCCGGAACCTTAGCCGCAGGCGTCGCGCATGAAGTCAACAATCCTTTAGCTTCCATCTCGTCTCTGATTCAGATTTTGCAGGCGCGTCATACGCAAGACGCCGAGACGCGAGAGATGCTCCGGCTCATACAGACGCAAATTGCGCGCATCACGCAGGTCACGCGCGAGATGATGGAGTTTGCGCGTGCGCGTCCCGTCGCACGCGCGCCGCAGGACATCAATCGCATCATCGAAGCGAGCATTCATCTTGCAAGCTTTGACAAGGCTTTTCAGCATCTGAAACTGACGCGCGAACAGGAGGCGCACGCGCCGCACGTCTATGCCGACGCAGACCAGATGCAGCAGGTCTTTCTCAATCTCCTGCTCAACGCGCGCGACGCGATGCCGGAGGGCGGCGAGCTATCCATCCGTACACGCTATGA
>Ga0209574_10000442_pt1 | contig 10733 bp, 9 predicted proteins | sample AgamicMgMarz_FD_187168 | JGI IMG/M metagenome (GOLD analysis project Ga0209574, IMG submission 187168) | Agave microbial communities from Guanajuato, Mexico - Mg.Ma.rz (SPAdes) (version 2) | ecosystem: Host-associated > Plants > Phyllosphere > Phylloplane/Leaf | place: Guanajuato, Mexico... | reverse complement strand
GTTTTTATATATTTCAAAATGGAGGTGGACACCGGTCGAGTGACCTGTTGAACCCATCATGCCAATTTTCATGCCTTTTTCAATCTTTTGTCCCGCTTTTACATCTATTGAATCCAAATGGGCATATACTGTCTTATACCCATTATTATGATTGATCGTTATCTTATTTCCATATCCTCCGGAATTCCCGGCAGTTTCGATTATCCCATGATCTGCTGCCGTTATGGTCCTGGTGGCTGGCCGTGCAATATCGATACCTTTATGAAGTTTCCCCCAGCGCTGGCCCTGTTTACTGGAAATATAGCCCCCATCTGCAGGCCATGAATATGTACCGCTGCCCTGTGAAGGTATGACCTTGGTGCCTTTTCTGGTGATTTCCGTTTTAGCTTCTTCGGTGACTTCTTTTTTTACGATCGATTCACTGATTTTCTTTCCATTTGTTTCAGATACATTATAGGTGAACGCAAGAGTCCCCTCATTCCCCATTTGTTCAGTAATGAGTTCGCCCTTTGGAAGTTCGTCATCCTCCTTCACTTTCTTTTCAAAAGGAATCCTCTCTTCCTTTAATACTTCTCTTTCTACCATTACGTTCACATAGGGGGTACGCTGGGTCACATAGAGACGCTCGCCCTCTTTAACACCTTTGTCCTCACCCTGTCCCGGATTCAGCTCCAGCAGTTGATCCAGGTCCATATCATGGCTATTGGCAATGGCTTCAAGATCTTCATCTTCCTTAGCCTCATAGATCGTCGTTTCTTCCTTTCCTTCTTCTATCATGGAAAGGGTTTTATCGACACTCTTGATTTCGTCTGGATATACCATTGTCTCTTTAAACGTAACGGGAAGTGAAAATTCGATGTCCAGAATTCTGCTTCCTGGCTCTTTTAACGAATCGGCATCTTTTTCACTTACCTTTTTACCTGATTCGTATTCAGCATATTCCTCTTCATTTACATATAATAAAGTGATTTTCTCCAGAACGTCCTCTGCATCTTCCTTTGACGCAACATAAGCGACCGCCTCGTTATCTATGTCGATTTCATACGCCTCGGCCTTCACATTCAACTGATCCTGAATTCCCTTAACAGCCTGATCCTCTTTAACATCTTCATCGAATACCTCTTCAGGTACGAACTTCAGCTGTGTCTCCTTATCGAATGTAAAGTCAGGATAATCTTCCTGTGCTTCCTCTACCTTATCGGCTACGATGTTTTCGATTTCCGTTTCATCCGTCACACTGCCGACGAACTCATCATTAAGATAAACATGCTGTATGGTTGTAGTTTCCGATATCCCAGCAGCAGTTACCCGATTGCCCGCAAGCACCAAAATGACGGAAACCATCAACAGGATGATCCCCTTGCCTTTTGAGCTAAACATATATTGTCCTCCTTAACGGCTCAGTCACCAATTAAGAAACTAATCAAATTTATTTGAGATTTATTAGTCCAATTTAAATATCCAGATGCTTATGACTGATTTCTATAATGATTTTTATCACTCATAACTCTACCATATTAAGAAAAAAAACAAGAAACAGACTTCATAATGTAATAGAACTGTATAAATGGTGACAACATGTACCAATAGATATGGTGATGGGGACCGTTCAATAAACTGCGGAAAAAGGAGTGGGCCTAAGCCCAGCAAGGGTAAAAGCGAGTTATATTCCGAATTGGCCGAAAATGGTATGTTACAAATCGTTAACAATCTATTAACAAGATTTCATTCATAATCCTCTGGACGCATAACAAAAAAACGCCCTAAAGGAAAGGCGTTTATACAAGGATGGCTCAGGACGGAATCGAACCGCCGACACAAGGATTTTCAGTCCTTTGCTCTACCGACTGAGCTACTGAGCCAAATATTCTATTTTAGAATAAAAATAAAATGGCGGTCCCGACGGGAATCGAACCCGCGATCTCCTGCGTGACAGGCAGGCATGTTAACCGCTACACCACGGGACCAGTAAAGCATATATATAAAGAAGTGACCCATACGGGATTCGAACCCGTGTTACCGCCGTGAAAGGGCGGTGTCTTAACCGCTTGACCAATGGGCCGGAAAAAATGGTGAGCCATGAAGGATTCGAACCTTCGACCCTCTGATTAAAAGTCAGATGCTCTACCAACTGAGCTAATGGCTCGTTCTAATGAAATGTTTCTTTGCATGATGTGAACTTAACACCTGCAGCTTGTTAATGGCTTATTCTATTGTGACGACGCTTTTGATAATATCATGGTTCATATAGTTTAGGCAATAGTTTTTTGAAATAAAATTATTTTTTTCTTATCTTTTTTATTTTCCCTACAGTTTTTATCCACATTCATTCGGAAACCCGGTCCTCCCGAACGTGACAGATGATGCATTGATCTTAATAACGAAAGAAGAGCCGGCAAAAAAAGCCAGCTCCTTTTTCATGAATTACGCTAGACGCCAAGGGCTTCTCACGACATTTGTTTGGTTACGGTCAGGACCGACAGAGAAAGTGGTCAAAGGAATGCCTACCAATTGAGATACGCGCTCTACATAGTGGCGAGCGTTCTCTGGAAGCTCATCCAATGATTTGCAGCCTGTGATATCTTCTGACCAGCCTGGCAGCTCTTCATAGACTGGTTTACATTCGCCAATCGCTTTCAAAGTCGCTGGTACCTCATGAATGATTTCGCCTTTGTATTCATAGGCCACACAAATTTTGACCGTATCAAGACCTGATAATACGTCAATCGAGTTCAATGATAAATCGGTAATCCCGCTGACACGGCGAGCATGGCGAACGACAACAGCGTCAAACCAGCCTACACGGCGCGGTCTGCCTGTAGTTGTACCATATTCACGGCCAATTTCCCGGATTTGGTTACCGACTTCATCATGCAATTCTGTAGGGAAAGGACCATCGCCCACACGGCTTGTGTATGCTTTACATACTCCAACCACATGGTTGATCTTCGTAGGACCTACACCCGAACCGATTGTAACTCCACCTGCAACCGGGTTGGAAGAAGTGACGAATGGGTATGTTCCTTGATCGATATCAAGCATGACACCTTGTGCCCCTTCGAACAATACCCGTTTTCCTTCATCAAGTGCGTCATTCAATACAACGGATGTATCACAAACATATTTCTGCACTTGTTGTCCGTACTCATAGTATTCTTCCAAGATATCTTCGATTTTGAAACCTTCCGTTTCATAGAAGCGTTCGAACATACGGTTTTTTTCGACAAGATTTTGAGACAATTTTTCCTCGAAAATTTCACGGTCCAAAAGGTCTGCCATGCGGATTCCGTTACGAGCAGCTTTGTCCATATATGCAGGGCCGATTCCCTTTTTAGTCGTTCCAATTTTGTTGGCGCCTTTACGGTCTTCTTCGACTTCATCCAATTTGATATGGTAAGGAAGAATGACATGTGCACGGTTCGAGATACGAAGATTATCCGTACTCACCCCATGGCTATGTAAATAAGCAAGCTCCTCTACAAGAGCTTTTGGATCAACTACCATACCGTTTCCAATGACACAAATCTTATCACTATAAAAAATCCCTGACGGAATTAAATGCAGTTTATAGGTAACGCCGTTAAATTTAATTGTATGCCCTGCATTATTCCCACCTTGATAACGAGCGATGGCTTCCGCATTCTGGGATAGAAAATCTGTTATTTTACCTTTACCTTCGTCTCCCCATTGTGTACCGACTACTACAACTGATGACATCTGAATAAAGCACCTCCAAAGGTTCACGTAATACCGATCATAACCGGTTCTTATCAAACAAACCTATTTTATCAATAATCCAAACCGGAAGTCAATACAAAATCCGAACAATACACTTTTTAAAAAATTCTTTGTTCGTAAATATAAGAAATTCCTTTCCGTTTTTTTAGGATTGTCAAACATTATTGTACCCTCTGATTTCTTTTTCTATTATCAATAGGACCTTTCTTTTTCCCGAAACAGAGAAAGCCCGCCATTGCATGAATGGCAGGCAGTCCCCTATGCGCCGGGAGACATCGAATCATCATCGAAGCGGCGTTCGAGATTAACGAATTTATTATATTCCTTTACGAATGCAAGCGAAACCGTGCCCACCGGACCATTACGCTGTTTCGCTATAATGATTTCAATGATATTTTTATTCTCGGATTCTTTATCATAATAATCATCACGGTATAAGAATGCGACGATATCAGCATCTTGCTCGATACTCCCGGATTCCCGGATATCAGACATCATCGGGCGCTTATCCTGACGCTGCTCCACTCCCCGCGATAGCTGGGAAAGGGCGATGACGGGCACTTTAAGTTCACGGGCCAGCGCTTTGAGTGAACGTGAAATCTCGGATACCTCTTGCTGGCGGTTGTCGCCTGAACGGCCATCGCCTTGAATTAACTGCAAGTAATCGATCAATATCATGCCAAGGCCATGTTCCTGCTTCAAACGACGGCATTTTGAACGGATTTCACCAATCCTGACACCTGGCGTATCATCGATATAAATGCCGGCATTCGACAAGCTCCCCATCGCCATCGTCAGTTTACGCCAATCCTCATCAGTTAAGGAACCTGTCCGTAAATTCTGGGCGTTGATATTCCCTTCAGCACAGAGCATACGCATAACGAGCTGCTCTGCACCCATTTCAAGACTGAAAATCGCTACATTCTCCTCCGTTTTGGTCGCAACGTTTTGAGCGATGTTCAATGCAAAAGCGGTTTTACCAACCGAAGGGCGGGCACCGACTATGATGAGGTCATTACGTTGGAATCCCGCTGTCATTCGATCCAGTTCAGCAAACCCTGTCGGTATTCCCGTGACATCCCCTTTACGGGTAGTTAAAATTTCTATGTTATCGTAAGTCGCAACCAATACATCCTTAATATTTTGAAAAGACCCGGAATTCTTACGCTGGGCCACTTCCATGATCGTTTTTTCTGCTTCACCGAGCAGCTCCTCGACTTCGTCCTCGCGACTGTAGCCTTCCTGAGCGATGTTCGTCGCAGTTCTTATCAAACGGCGCAGCAATGACTTCTCCTCGACGATGCGGGCATAATATTCAATATTGGCCGCGGTAGGCACCGATCCGGCCAATTCACTTAAATAAGAAACCCCGCCAACTTCTTCAAGGTTTTTTGTCGCAGCCAATTCCTCTGTCACCGTAATCAAATCGACAGCTTTTCCTTCGTCATTCAATTTAAGCATCACATTAAAGATCTTTTGATGAGAGCTTCTATAAAAATCCTCCGGAATCAAAACTTCCGAAGTTACGGTCAATGAAGAGGGCTCAAGAAAAATGGCTCCTAGCACAGCCTGTTCGGCTTCTATATTTTGAGGTGGAATCCTATCCTGAAATTGTTCTATCATATCTTAAAACCTCCCATTCTAAGAGGATACCTTTTATATGTTTCTAGTAAAAAAGAAAAAAGTGAAAGGACAACGTGCCCAATCACATTTTTCGTCTATCTCTATTTTATCAATTTTTCACAGATATGAAACAGCTAAAATTAGTTAATTTCTTTCACATGCACAGTAAGTGTTGCAGTGACTTCAGGATGAAGCTTCACCGGAAGCTTTGTATGCCCTAAAGTGCGGATGCCTTCAGCAAGCTCCATTTTACGTTTATCAACCTTGATACCGTGTTTTTTCTGAAGCTCAGATGCAATTTGTTTAGTCGTGATGGAACCGAATAAACGCCCGCCCTCACCGGCTTTGGCAGATAGTTCAACCGTTAATTTCTCCAGCTGCACTTTCAATTCTTCAGCCTGCTGCAGCTCTTCTGCTGCAAGTGATTCCTCTTTATTTTTCTGTGCTTCCAAAGTTTTCACGTTTGAATTATTTGCTTCAACTGCCAATCCTTGTTTAAGCAGGAAATTATGTGCATAACCATCTGCGACATTTTTAACTTCCCCTTTTTTCCCTTTACCTTTAACGTCTTTAAGAAATATTACTTTCATTCTTTATATCCCCCTTCTAAATATTCATCAATAGCTGCTTTCAATCGACTTTCGGCTTCATCAATGGAGCATACCTGTTGGGTGGCGGCATTCGTTAGATGTCCGCCTCCATTCAACATTTCCATGATCACCTGTACATTGACATCACCAAGAGAACGCGCACTTATACCCACCGTATCATCAGACCGCTTAGCCATTACAAAGGAAGCCACAACGCCATCCATGGTCAATAGGGTGTCCGCAGCCTGAGCAATGAGCACCTGATTATGAACCTGATCGGTTTTTGCCGCGGCAATGGCAATTCCCTTTTTGTAAAAGATGACTTCTTCAATGAGCTTCGATCGTTTGATATAGGTGTCCACGTCTTCTTTTAAGAATTTCTGGACAAGTACCGTATCAGCTCCATGCGCCCTTAGATATGAGGCAGCATCGAAAGTGCGTGATCCTGTTCTTAAGGTGAAGCTTTTCGTATCGACGATGATACCTGCAAGAAGCGCCGTCGACTCCAGCATATCAATTTTTGAGCGTTTCGGCTGATATTCAAGCAGTTCGGTCACAAGCTCTGCCGTTGAAGATGCATATGGCTCCATGTAGACGAGCAATGAGTTCTTGATGAACTCCTCACCCCGCCGATGATGGTCGATGACCACAACCTTATCGATTCTATTCAATAACCGCTCTTCAATCACCATGGAAGGTTTATGGGTATCGACCACAACCAGCAAGGTCTCATCCGTAATCATTTCTAATGCATCATCAGGTGTTATGAACCGGGCATACAGCTCTTCTTTATTTTTGATCTCTTCCATTAAACGAAGGACACTGCTGTCGAGCTGCTGGGTGTTTATGACAATATAGCCTTCACGTTCATTCATTTGGGCAACTTTCAAGATACCGATCGCTGAACCGATTGCGTCCATATCCGGGTTTTTATGGCCCATGACAATGACTTTATCGCTATCAAGGACTATATCCTTCAATGCATGGGAAATCACCCGGGCACGGACCCTCGTGCGTTTTTCCATCGGATTGGTTTTGCCGCCATAGAATTTCACTTTTCCATTCGCTTGCTTTATGGCTACCTGATCACCGCCACGTCCTAAAGCGAGATCCAAGCTGGACTGGGCAAGCGTACCTAGTTCCGGCAAGGATGACACGGCCGAGCCGACACCGATGCTCAAGGTCAATGGTACATTTTGCTTGGCCGTCGTTTCCCTGATTTCATCCAAAATCGAGAATTTCCCCTTTTCAAGCTGCTGAAGGATATGCTCATTAAAGACAGCGATGAATCGTTCCGAGGAAACCCGTTTAAAGAAAACGCCATTATCCCTTGCCCATTTATCGAGAAGTGAGGTAACCAAGCTATTAATGCTGCTTTTACGCTGATCATCCATACCCTGGGTCAAATCATCATAGTTATCAAGAAGAATGATCGCAATTGCCGTTCGCTCATCTTCATATAATTTCTCGATTTCCACTTGCTCCGTCACATCAAAAAAGTAAAGAAGCCTTTCATCACGCTTATGGACCACCTTGAATTTCCGATCGTGGAGCGTAAGTGTCTCTGTCTCGATCTCTTGCTTGATTAACGGTACTATCGAGTCCGCAACATCGTATAGCGATCTTCCTGCCAAGGAGTCTTCACTAAAACAAGATGCCAGGAATGGATTGGTCCATTCAATGTAATAATCCTCATTAAAGAGCATGATCCCAATCGGCATTTCCAATAACGCTTCTTCGCCTACCTTCTTCAAACGGTAAGATAAAGTCGTTATATACTCTTCTGTTTTCCGTTGCTTTTTTTCTACCATTCTTAATGTTAAATAAAATAAACCAGCAAGAATCAATAATCCAACAAGTGCAATAACCCAATTATAATAAGCCAGGACGCCCAAAAGTAAAACGACCGCGGCGAGCACCCCATACAATGGGGACTTAATCGAGTATTCTTTCAAATAAGATGGCATAGTTTCAGCTCCTAAAAGCATCTGTTTTACAAAAAAGTCTTCTATTCCTTTTTCTTGATTGTCTCCCTAAATGGAAAGCCTAAATCTATTATACCTAAAAATCGGACGGCCGTCGTAATAATCGGATTCGGCAGAAGCAAAGAAAAAACCACGATTAAAACAGGTATCGCCTTAACCCATGACTTAACATGAGCGATATAGAATATCAGGGAATATCCTTGTAATAATATGAAGAACTGCAGTATGAAAAATAGGTTCGTTATGGCCATATATACAAAACTGTTCTTGTCCGTATTCACAAAAAGAGCAAGAAGCATCGTAATTAAATAATACCATAAAAGGCTTTTCGGGAGTCGCAGATCTCGAAAATGGGGCCATTTTAACGCCTTATCACTGAATCTCTTCACAATGGGGTGCGCCGCAAAGAAAATCAATAAAACCATGATGACGGACATCAAGACGAACAAACTTGGCATTAGCGTGTTCATCATATCGATTGATTCATACATCCGCTTTTTGACTTGCTCCGTCGGTGCCTGTCCAAAAGAATCCATGATGCCGATTGTATTTTCAATGGACCCCTCAAGAATGTTCATCGATTCTTCTATGTAATTAACATCCGTTATCAAAACTGAAGCTGCATATATTAATAAAATGCCCCCCAGAAAGACAAGGACTGCGCTTATGAACATAGGTGCCATCGGTTTGTCCTTTTTCAAAAAATAACCGATCGCAATTCCCGTTGCCCCCATGAGCAAGGTCATCGGAACAGACAATATCGTCCCGATGAGGATCGACAATAACGAGGCTACAAATAAGTAACCAAGGCTCCATGATAACTTTTGTTTGATTGTGACCAGTATGAATGGAATGGGTAAAAAGAAACTAGTGAAAATACCCAATAGTGGGATTTGAATGGTGATGAACAATAAAATGCAATATAGTGCCAGAAGTGCTCCACCCTCGGCAATTCGTCTCCCGCTATTCATCTTTATTTCACCCCCTGTTATTATTGATGTCTTATCTCCATCTTTATATTGTATCCGTTACGGCCAGGATATTTCAAACATCACAGTCTTTTTTAGGATATGATTATTTTTTCTGAGGAAAACGCCGGATAACTTCCTTCTGAAATAAAAAAAAACCGCCATTCAGCAGTTTTCAGGCATAAGTGATAACTTATAAAAAAGGCACATTAAGGATAACTCCTCAATGTGCCAATTTATTATTCACCAGATACGTATGGTAGTAATGCCATAGTACGTGAGCGTTTAATAGCAATCGTTAATTTACGTTGATATTTAGCGCTTGTGCCAGTTACACGACGTGGTAAAATTTTACCGCGTTCTGAGACGAATTTTTTAAGAAGATCTGTATCTTTGTAATCAATTTTAGTGATTCCGTTAGATGTGAAATAACAAACCTTTTTACGCTTACCGCGTCCTTTACGTCCACCCATTGCCATAATATATTTCCCTCCCTGCTTTTTTGAATTTTCATTTTAAACGGCTGTTTAAAACGGAAGATCATCATCTGAAATGTCGATTGTCTTACCGTCATTTGCAAATGGATCATCATCTACACGAGTGTAGTTGTTATTGCTCCGTTGATTCTGATTAGGATTTTGTCCATACGAATTGTTGTCATTTCCGTTATTACCATAACTTCTTTGACCTCCACCGTAAGAACCGCCTTCATTTCTTTCACCCGCTGAACTGCTTCGTGGTTCAAGGAATTGAACGCTCTCAGCCAGAATCTCCGTCACATATACGCGTTTGCCGTCTTGTCCTTCATAATTACGTGTTTGGACACGTCCATCCACGCCAGCTAAACTGCCCTTTTTCAAGAAGTTAGCTACATTTTCTGCAGGTTTACGCCAAACTACACAGTTAATGAAATCCGCTTCACGTTCACCCTGCTGATTCGTAAAACTACGGTTCACAGCCAAAGTAAAGGTAGCTACGGGAACCCCATTAGGTGTATATCGTAATTCAGGATCTTTAGTTAAGCGTCCTACCAAAACTACGCGATTCATCATCAGAATCAACCCCTAGGTTTCAAGCTTGTTTCATGTGAAACAAGATTAGAATTTATATTAAATATTGAATTAAACTTCTTCTCTAGTAGCCATGTGGCGAATAATGTCTTCACTGATTTTAGCAAGACGATCGAATTCTTGAATCGCAGCACTTTCAGCGTTAACTTTAAGAAGCATGTAGTAACCATCACGGAAATCATTGATTTCGTATGCAAGACGGCGTTTACCCCATTCTTTTGCTTCTACTTCCGCACCATTATCAGAAAGGATTGTGTTGAAACGTTCAACTAAAGCTTTTTTAGCTTCTTCCTCAATGTTTGGACGGATGATATACATAATTTCGTATTTTCTCATCACTGTCACCTCCTTTTGGTCTAAGCGGCCCAATTGGGCAAGGAGCAATTATTTATAATTACTCACAAGATAAAATTATAGCATAGTTAAAGAGGCTTTGCAACGAACGGTTCGACTTATTACAATTAATTGTAATCTAATGATTTAAGTCTATAAAAAAGACCCTACATATGGAATGGTAGGGTCCTTTTTTCTTATACGTTGAAACGGAAATGGATAACATCGCCATCGTTAACGATGTATTCTTTTCCTTCCAAACGAACCTTACCCGCTTCTTTTGCGGCACCATGACTGCCAGCTTCAAGTAAATCGGTATAAGAAACCGTTTCGGCACGGATGAAACCGCGTTCGAAGTCCGTGTGAATGACGCCGGCACATTGAGGGGCTTTCATTCCTTTGCGGAATGTCCAAGCCCGCACTTCC